>Ga0207707_10001404_pt1 | contig 22300 bp, 21 predicted proteins | sample KBSC83BmetaG_FD_184336 | JGI IMG/M metagenome (GOLD analysis project Ga0207707, IMG submission 184336) | Corn rhizosphere microbial communities from Kellogg Biological Station, Michigan, USA - KBS C8-3B metaG (SPAdes) (version 2) | ecosystem: Host-associated > Plants > Roots > Rhizosphere ...
GCGGGCAGCGGCTCGCCACGATTGCGTGCGACGGGGATGACCGGCGTCTCCGCCGGACCAACCAACCGAAGTGTCCGCCCTCGCACTTCGACGTCGCCGCTTTCGAGTTCGGCGTTGCGCATCTCGGGCGGCCGCGCCACGACCTCGCCGGTGATCAGTACGACGCTCTCGGTACCGAGCCCACGCGCCAGCTCGAGAGCTTGTGGCGACGCGAAGTCCGGATCGAACGAGACCTGCACGATTCCCGCCCGGTCGCGGAGGTCGATGAACACGAGTCCACCGAGGTCTCGGCGTCGATGCACCCATCCTCCAAGGCGGACACTTGCTCCGACGTGTTCGAGGCGGAGCGACCCACACAGCGTGTCGCGGAGCGCGGTTTTGAACGGCACGGCAGGACTCATAGTAGCAGTCACCGACTGACTCCCGGCGGCATCACGCCGCGTGCGAAAGCGCCCGCAACGGATGCGGGGGGCGAAGTTGAAGGGGCGTTGGAAGTGAGCGCGAGCTGCGCTCGGCGGGTGCTCCGACGCTGAGAAGGCCTACGCAATCGAGCTGGTGCCAGATCGTCGTGGCAATTCGAGACGAGACGCGCGCCTAGCGGCGGCGCGGAGCAGAGAACGTAAGCGACGGCGCAAAAGTGGCATACGCGAACGCGAAAATCTACATGCCCGGTTTGGGCGTCGGTAGGAGCCGGCTTGACCGGCCGAGGCTGCACGGATAAGCTCAAGTCCATGCGTTGCTTGAACTTCGCCGCAGCCTTGGCGATTCTCCCCACAGCCGCGGTCGAAGCGCAGCGCTTTCCGGGCCGGGATCTGCTCGATTTCCCCATTGGCACGCTGGCCGAGGCCCCGTCACTGGCGCTCGACACCGGGGATGGCTTTCAGAACCCAGCGTCGATTCGCCTTGGTGACGGGACCCGGGCACGCGCTACCGCCATCGCCCTCAACACCGGAACGGATCGAGGTGTCAGCTCCCAACTGCTCAGCGTTGCAGCGAATTTGCCGAGCCGGTTCACGGTCGGGTTATCGGCAGTCCACGCCGGGATCAATGGAATCGCACCCACCGCTGACGATCCGCAGCCGATCGGCGACGACATTCAGTACAGCACGTTCGTCGTGTCGCTGACCGGGGCACGCGAAACCTCAGGTCATATCACTTCGGGCGTCGCGGTTCGCTATCGCACGGGCGAAGTCGATGGCGTGAGCCGCTCCACGTTCGGGCTCGACGGCGGCCTCGTCATCGATCGACTTTTCGGACTCGACGCGCGCTTCGGTGTTTCGAGCTACATGTGGGGGCCGGGCGCAGGCGAAGGCTCGGACGCCTCGTACTCCGGCGCCCTCGATACGCGCGTGATCGGAGCGGACTCTACGCGTCAGGCACGACTCGGCTATTCCTATACCGCAGGCGAGGCCGCGGCGGGCGGGCATTACCTTTTCGCGACGGGGCGATACTCTCGCTGGATCGCACGCGTGGGCGTCGCCCGAACGTCGGCGTTCGGCACCAGCGACACCTCGCTGCGACTCGCGCTCATCTTGCGGTACGCGCGATACACGGTCGGTCTTTCGCGCGAGGAAAGCGCGGGCTCATTCGATCCGACCTACCAGTTCGTTCTCAGTGGGGTGTTTCGGTGAAAACCAACCTGCTCAACGTCGACCCAGGTGCGGCCGCGCAGGCCGTGCGCGACTTCGCTATGGCGCAGGGAGAGCCTGGCTATCGCGGCGAACAGGTGGTTCGTCGGCTGTGGCACACGCCGATCGCGACGTTCGAGGAGATGACCGAGCTGCCCAAGGCCTTTCGCGCGGCGCTCGACGAGGCCTTCGTCATCCCACGACTCGAGATCGCGTCGCGACAGAAATCCGCGGACGGCACCGAGAAGGTCCTGTTCCGGCTTCACGACGGTCAGCACATCGAAACGGTCTCCATTCCCGAAGGCGATCGTCTGACGTTCTGTGTGTCCTCACAGGCCGGCTGCGCCCTCCGCTGCGCTTTCTGCGCGACCGGATTGATGGGCTTCGCGCGCAACCTCGAGACGTTCGAGATTGCCGGACAGGTTCGTGAGCTCGCGCTGCTCGACCCGCCGCTCGTTGCCAGCAACATCGTGTTCATGGGAATGGGCGAGCCGCTGCTCAACTGGCCCGCCGTCGACAAGGTCCTGACGATTCTCAACGACGCGCAGGGGTTTGGCATTGGCGCGCGACACATCACCGTGTCGACCGTCGGTGTGCTCCCCGGCATCCAGGCGCTTGCGGCGCGGCCGGAACAATTTCGTCTCGCGATATCGATCCACGCGCCGAGCGACGCGCTGCGTCACACGCTCATGCCGATCAACACGAAGTATCCGCTCGCCGAGGTCATTGCGGCGGCTGGCGAGTTCGATCGGCGGGTCACGTTCGAGTACGTGATGCTCGGCGGCGTGAATGACGGGCCTCGCGAGGCCAGTGAGCTCGCGGCGCTGGCGCGCGCGTGTCGCGCGTTCGTGAACCTGATTCCGCTGCATCCGGGCGGTGCCGGCAACTTCACGCCCACGACGACCGACGACATCCGTCGCTTTGCCGCGTGGCTGCGTCGCGACGGCGTCGAGGTGGCGATCAGGAAGAGCCGCGGGATGGACATCGCGGCCGCGTGCGGCCAGCTACGGGCTGAACGGCTGCGCCGGCGGCCGCCACGAGACGCCGAGCACCACCGTGACGTCCACGTAGCGTGAGGTGTCGGGGCGCGCTTCCACGCGCGTCCCGCCTAACGCCTCGCCGACGAGGCGCGCCCATTCCAGGTGATTCGATCGGTCCAGTACGACCGTCGAGTCCTGGGTCCGTTCGCTCGTGGCATAGGTGACGACATCGAATCCGCGATCGCGCAGGAGTCGCGTCGCGCGCCGTGCGAGGCCGCGGGTCTTCGTCGCGTTGATGATCTCGACGCGCACACGGGTGTTCGCCGGTGCGGTGACTTCCTTCTTCGCGACGAGCCTTGCGAGCGGTGTCGCCTTCACCGGAGCAGGTCGGGTCCGTACGAGCCAGATGGCGACGCCGACGCCAACGATCGCGGCCGCCAGCGCACCGGTGAGCAATTGGCGAGTACGGGTCATCGGATGCTGTTCCAGAGGTCGGCGGTCTCGGGAAACAGCATCTTCCCTTCGCGAACCGTCCATTCGATGCGCGTCCGAACCACCTGGCGGAACACGCCGTCGAAGTCGGTCGTCGCGTGCGCGGCGAGAAATGCGCGGTCCGCCTGCAGGAACGGCCGGCCTGGCTCGAGGAAGTCGGCCATGTAGAGCGCTTTCCCCGTGCGGTCCCAGTGCGCGCTGCCTAACGTGTGCCAGCGAATCGCCTCGAGCACATCGGCGCGCGTCTCCCCTTCGTGCGCGAGTTTAAGCGCGACGGCGGGTCCGTGCAGGATGTGCCACGGGCGCTGCGCATCACCGGTGAGACGCCGCAGCTCCTCCTCGTCCGCGTCGCGAAGCGCATCGTGGAGCACCCCGACGTCGTGCCACGCCTGTCGCTCGTCCGGCGTCAAGGCGAGGGCGCGAGCCCACTGGTCCAACAGCGCGGTCACGCGGGCGATGTGCGCACGTCGTTTGTCCGTGACGCGAGCCCAGGGCGGCAACACCAGATCGCCCGCCGGCGCCGAACGGCCGCTCTCCTCCGTCCTCACTCTGGCTCACCGAGGATCATGTTGTCGATGAGACGCGTCGGGCCGACTCGTGCGGCAACAATCGCGATGCTGTCGGCGGTGGCGGTGTCGACAGGCTTCATCGCGGTCGGGTCGACCACCCCGAAGTAATCGACGCGCACATCCGGATAGGTCGCGAGCGTCTCACGACCAATTTCGCCGAGTCGTGAGCCAAGCCGCTCGCCGGCCGCGAACGCGGTGGTCACCGCGCGCAGGCTCTTCACCAGCGCAAGGCCATTCGCGCGAGCAGCGGCGTCGAGGTAGGTATTCCGGCTCGAGAGGGCGAGGCCATCGCGCTCTCGGATCGTTGGAGCCACGACCATCTCGATGGGAAAGTTCAACTCGCGCACCATTCGCCGAATGAGAGTCGCCTGCTGAAAATCCTTGCGACCGAACACCGCGACGTCCGGCGCGACGATGTTGAACAATTTCGCCACGACCGTCAGCACGCCACTGAAATGTCCGGGACGAACTTCACCTTCCCACCGGGTTGGCAGGTCATCGGCCATGACGTGCAGCGACGGCGGCGTCGGATACACCTCTGAGACCGACGGCACGAACAAGAGATCTACGCCTCGTCCTTCCGCCTTCGCCGCGTCACCGCTCAGGTCTCGAGGATAGCGCGAGAAGTCTTCGGCGGGGCCAAATTGCGTCGGGTTGACGAAAAGGCTCATCACGACGCAACCCGTGGCGCGCTTCGCTTCGTCCACCAGGCGAAGATGCCCTTCGTGGAGGAATCCCATCGTCGGAACGAATCCGATGCGCTGGCCTCCTGCGCGTGCCGCCGCGATCGCCGCGCGCACCCCGGCGATGGTGTCGATCTGCCTCACGCGTCAGAAACTGTGGTCAGCATCAGGATATCGGCCGCCACGAACGTCGTCGGCGAATCGTCCGACGGCGGACCGCACGTCGGTCGCGAGCTCGGCGTAGTGCTGCAGGAACTTCGGCTTGAACTGATCGTTGAGACCGAGCAGATCGTAGAGGACGAGCACCTGGCCGTCGCAGTCCGGGCCTGCGCCGATCCCGATCGTCGGGATGCGCACCGCGGCGGTGACGGCCTTCGCGACTCCCGACGGCACGAGCTCGAGCACCAGGGAAAACGCGCCCGCGTTCTCGACGCGTTGCGCTTCCTCGATCAATCGCTCCTGATCACCGGGCGCGCGCCCCTGCACGCGAAAACCGCCGAGCGTATTCACGGACTGCGGCGTGAAGCCCAGGTGTCCCATTACGGGAATGCCGGCGCGCGTCATCGCCTGAATTCGCGCGGCGATGTCGGTATCTCCGCCCTCCACCTTCACCGCATGTGCGTTCGTCTCCTTCATGATACGGCCTGCGTTCCGAAGCGCGTCCTCCGTGCTCACCTGGTAGCTCATGAACGGCATGTCGACGACGACCATCGCGCGCGAGGTTCCGCGACGCGCGGCCGCGCCGTGGTGGATCATCTGATCCATCGTCACCGGCACGGTCGAATCGAGACCGAGGATGGCGTTCGCCATCGAGTCGCCGACGAGGATGAGATCCGCGCCTCCCTCCTCCGAAAGGCGCGCGAACAGCGCGTCGTACGCTGACACCATAACGAGTCGCTCGCCGCGCTGTTTCTTCGCCAACACTTCGCGCACCGTGATGCGCGGGCGCTCCGCGGTTCCACTAGTCATTGGCGCGATGCCTCATCGCCTCGCGGAGCTCAGTGACCTCGCGCTGCCAGAACGCACGGTCGGCGAGCCCCGGATGTGGAATAATCAGGTCGTCTGTACGCACGACGCGATCGTCGAAGAGCACGATGTCGAGGTCGAGCGTGCGCGAGTCCCAGTGGGCACCGCGAACCCGGCCCGCCTCGGCCTCGATTTCGTGAAGTCGCGCGAGCAGCGCGGCGGGTTCGAGCGTCGTTTCGACGGCGAGCATCTGATTCAAGTAGGGCGGTTGATCGAGTCCACCAAGCGGCTCCGTCTCCTCGACGGCGGACGCACCGAGCACACGGCACTCCGGAGTGGCGTCGATGGCATCTCGTGCGCGCGCCAGGTACGCGTGACGCTCGCCGAGGTTCGATCCGAGCGCGACGTACGCGATCTCGCTCACCGGGCGGAACGTAGAAACCGCTGCCGACGGTGTCAATTCACGCCATGGCCGCGCGCTCAGTTCGCGCTCGCCACCTTCACGCGCGCGATTCGCCGAGTCAGATCGCTCAGGTCCGCCGCCACTTCACGGAGCTCGTGCGCCGCACCCTCGAGCTCACGGAGCGCGCGCGCCTGATCGGACGCCGAGCGCGTGACGTTCTCGGCGCCTTCCCGGTTGCGACGCGAGATCTCGGCGATGCGCGCAACCCGCTCGCTGAGCCGGCCGACCTCCGATTCCTGTACGCGCGACGTGTCCGCGATACGCTGGCCCCAGGTCAGGCTCGCCGCCGTAGCCTCGACGATCTCGTCGAGCGCGGTGCGCGCCGTTTCCGAGAGCGACTCCACGTCGCTCATCATCGTCTGGCCGCGGCTGACCTGCGACGCGACCTGGCGCATCTGATCCTCGAATCCCGTGACGATGTCCCCGGCATCCTCCGATGCCCGCGCGCTCTGCTCCGCGAGCTTTCGAACTTCATTCGCGACGACCGCGAACCCCTGGCCTTGCTCACCGGCACGCGCCGCCTCGATTGCCGCGTTGAGTGCGAGCAGGTTGGTCTGATCGGCAAGCTCCTTGATCACGGCGATGAAGTCGGTGATGCGGCGCGTGCTCTTGGAGAGACCGCCGATCTGGACAGCGCTCTCGCCAACGAAGCGCTTGGCGTTCACGAGGCGCTCGATGGCCATTCCGATGGTATCGCGATGCTCCGCCGCGATACGGGTCGCGCGCTCGCTCGCGCCCGCCGCGTCCCCGCCATCGCGCGCGATCGTGGACGTCTTGTCGTGCAGCGACCGCGCGACGTCGAGGCTCCGATCCGCCTGCTCGTTTTCCTCGCCAATGCCGCGCGTGATTTCCGCGGCGTTCTGCGCGACAACCTCCGCACCCGACCGCAGCGTCCGTGCTGACACGTTGAGCGTGTCGAGCTGCGTTTCTACGCGCGCGAGCGCCGCGAGGAGCGGCTGGCGGAGATCCTGAATGTGCAGCGCGGTGGCGAGCTGGTTCGCGAATCGTGCTACGAGCGCGATCTCCTTCGGTCCGTACGTGCCGCGCTTGTGGTGATCGAGCTCGACGACTCCGATCGGCCGGTCGCCAAACCGCAGCGGTACGACCGCGACGCTCACGGCGGAAGGGTCCATGCCCTGCGCGCGCGCGTCGCGTGCGGCATCGGAAATGACCACGGACTCGCCGGTGCTCATGGCCGTCTCGCGGAGGCGTCCACCGAATGCACCGTTTTCTCTCGGCTCCGCCAGCAGCCCCTGACCCGCGTCGTAGATGAGCCGAAGTGATCCGCCCTTCGATCGCCAGATACGAAAGCCGTTCCAGTCGACGAGGCGATTCGCGAGCCGCTCGAGCTGGCGGAGCGATTCGGCGAGGGTGGCGTCGGACGCCACGACCTGCTCCATCGCGTGAATCTTGTTCATCTCCTCGGCGGCGACAGCTTCCTCGAGGATTCGCTTGAGCAACAGGCCGGCGAAGACAAGCACCAACGCGACGGCCACCCATCCGGCCCAGCCGACGCTGGCGATCGCGATGAGCGATGCCAGTACCGCTATGGTGCCGGTGCCGAACGCGATCACCTCGTAACGCAGAATCAGCGAGCGCTCGTCCGCGAACAGCTTGTCGCGGATCAAGAGCGTGCAGTAGAGCAGCCCGCGACTGAACACGAAATGCACGGCGAGCAGCAGCGCGACGGCGGGAACCAGTTCCGTCGTCATGCGGCCGACGCTCGTACCGCCGTTCAGCGCGACGAACCAGGCGTAGAACCCGAACGCCGCGAACAGCGCCAGCGCCTCCCGACCCGCATTGATGGCGCTTGCCGCCGGCGCTTTCCGGAGCAGCCACCAGTCGGCCACGAAGACACCGAGGTACATGCCTAACGCCGTCGCCGGTGCACCGACGATGACTGCGCCGCCGGCGGCAACCATCCCAAGGAGGTTGAGCGCCGAGTATTTCGTGAGCGGGATCTGAAACGTGCGCAGCAGGAGCGACGCGACGATCATCGCCGCCACGGCGGCCGGCTGACTAATCCATCGCGGGTCGAGCGCCAGCGCCACGAGCAGCAGCACCGTGCCAATGCTCGCGACGAACCGGGCGTACAGCGCCAGAAATCGATTCATCTCGAGTCGCTGCACGAGGCGACGCGCCGAGTCACCGAGCCACGTAGCATCAGCTCAGATGGCGTCGAGGGCCCGTCGGAGGGTGGACACGAGCTCGGTCGCTGCGTCCACCGATTTGTCTGCCGCCTGGACGATCGCGCTGCCAACGACAATGCCGTCGGCGAGTCGGCCCACCGCCTTGGCCTGCTCGGCCGTCGAGATGCCGAACCCGACGCAAATCGGAAGCGTCGTTGCCTGGCGCAGGCGCGAGAGCGTCTCCGGAAGCTCCGCCGGCACGTCGGTTCTGACCCCTGTCACGCCGCGACGGCTGATGAGGTAGACGAACCCACTACCGTGCGCCGCGATTTCCCGCATGCGCTCGAGCGGCGTCGTTGGCGCGACGAGGCGCACGAAGGCGAGCGGCCCGTTGCCTAACCACTGCTCGCGTCCCGGGTCGGCACCGACGGGCAGGTCGGTGACCAGCACGCCGTGAGCTCCGGCGGCTGCGGCACGATCCAGCACGTCCGGGCCAGCGGCGAGAAGCGGGTTGAGATACGTGAACAGCACGATCGGCGCACGCACGCGCGCTTCGCGGATCAGCTCGAGCGTCCGCGCGAGCGTCATGCCGTGGTCGAGCGCGCGCTGTGAGCTCGCCTGAATGATCGGACCGTCCGCCATGGGATCGGAGAACGGGATACCGAGCTCGATCACGTCTGCGCCGGCCGCGTCGATCCCGCGGAGGAGCGTGACGGACGTCGCCGGATCGGGATGCCCGGCGGTGACATAGGCGACGAGCGCGCGACGCCCTCCATCGCGCAGTGCGCCCAGTCGCCGGGTCAGCGTGTCAGACGAAATAGTCGCCGACGTTGATGCCATACCGGTCGGGGTTTTCAGTCTTGATGATCGTTCGCGCATACGCGCCGTCCGTATTTTGCTCGGTCAGGTCCACGTTGCGCCCCGGGTACGCGACGTTGCCGCGCTCGTCGCTGACGATGCGTACGATCGGCCGCGACACGGCCTCTGGGTTTGGATTCGCCGAGTGTACGATCGCGAGCTCGAACGTATCGAGCACCACGAGCGTGCCCACGGGGTAGATCCCGAGCAGGTTGATGAACGCCTTGACGACCACAGAATCGAAGCCACGTCCCGGGTTGTCGCGCATGCCCGCGAGCACCGCGGCCGGCGACAGCACATCGGTCTTGTAGACGCGCCGCGATGTTGCGGCGTCGAAGCCGTCGGCGACCGCCACGATCTTGCTGAAGATGCTCAGCGTGCGCGGTCGGACGTTCTTCGGATACCCCGTGAGGTCGCACTTCATGTGGTGCTCGTACGCCACCGTCATCGCGCGATACGGCAGCTCCTGCTGCCCGCGCAGCTGGAAGAGCGTGAGGAGCCCCATCCATGGGTGGGCGGCGATGAACCGCCAGTCGGTGTCGCTCAACTGTTCGACCTTGTTCAGGACATCGAGCGGCACACGCGACTTGCCGACGTCGTGGAACAGTGCCGCGAGCCCGAGGTCGTAGAGCTGACGCTTGCCGAGCCCGAGCCGGCGGCCCAGCGCCACCGAGAAGATGCAGACGTTCACGCTGTGGGTGAACGTATACTCGTCGTAGTCGCGGATCGTCGTTAGGCCCAGCAGCGACGTCTCTTCGTTGAGGATCTGGTCGACGATCCCCTGCACCACGCGCTTGATCTTCTTGAGGTTCACGCCTCGGCCCATGCGGACCGAGTTGATGACGTCCTTCGTCGCCGCGACGGACTGGCTGTACGTACGCTTCGCCGCTTCCTTGGAGCGCTCGCGGAAATCCCCGTCCTCATCCACGCCGGATGGCGGTCCCACCTCCACGAGCGTCACGCCGCCGGCCTGCAGCCGGTCCATCACATCGACGAAGCGATCCTCGGCTTCCGCCGACGACGGCGCCTGCAGTGCCGAGAGAAATATCAGCCAATCCCGAGGCACGATCCCGGGCATCATGCGCGTGACGCCGACGCCGGCCGCGCGGAACAGCGACAGGATCTGCGTGAAGCTCGCGTAGTTGTCGAGGTCGAGCCGGAGACGCGTCTGGTTGATCAGGATGAACTCGTTCGTCACCCGCAGCTCGAACTCGCCCTCGCGCGTCAGGATCTCCGTCGTGACGGCGGTGAGATCATCGAGTGCCTTCTTGACCGCCTCGTTCTCGACCGGATACAGGCGAATCGCGCGGGTCGCTCCGTGAAGGGCGATGATGAACGATCGCCCGACCCGGCGGATATACGGGTCGCCGGCAATATCGCTCGACGAGGCATTCGGGGAGCCGCGCTCGGCAGCGTGTCGATCTGGCGCCGCCGTCATACCGTGCCCCCTCGCAGCGCGCGGTTCACCGCGTTTCGCACGAGCACTTCCTTCTCGTTGGCGGCACGCCGTAGCGTTGCGACCGCCGCTTCGCTGCCGACACGGCCTAACGCCATTGCAGCACACGCGCGCAGCTCGACGTCTTCCTTCTTGCCGAACAGGCCGCGGGAATTCAAGAGACCGTCCAACAGCTTGACGCCGCCGTCGCCGCAGAGCGTCCCGAAGGCTTCGAAGAACGCCATCTTCTCCGTGAGGTTCGCGTCCTTGGCGAGTTTACCCTGAATGGCGGCCTCGATCTTGGCCAGCGCCGGGCGATGCGCGCGGGTCGCGATCGCGCGCGCGGTCGCGACCCGGACGTCGCGGCTTGCGTCGTCGATGGTGCGCTCGAGGAATTGCAGCGCGCCGGGAGATCCAATCTCGCCTAACGCCTGGACGGCGGCGAGACGCATCTGAACGTCGGGGTCGGTCGTGAGCTTTGCCAGCGCCGCGACCGCGGCGGTCGCACGCACGGCGCCGGCTCGGCGAATCGCTTCCCGAGCGACGTCGCGGTCGCTCGAGCCGATGAGCCGCACGAGCTCCGCGGTGTTCGCCATGGCGAGGCGTGCCGCCGCGCTCTCGAGCAGGACGCGAAGTCGCGGCGTCTGCGCCTTCGTGAGCCACGAGAACACCGTCGCGATCGCGCCGACCCGCAGCTGGTCGAACAGCTCGTTCAGGTCGTCCTGATCGGGGAGTTGTGAGGCCTCGTCGAGCGACTGCAGGATCTGCGCGAGAACTTCGGGCTCGCTCAACCGGTTGCGAATGCGGAGCAGCTGCTCCTTCTGTTCGGGCGTGATCGCGGGGGCGCGTTCGGACGTCTGCGCGGTCTCGCGAAGCAGGAACGCGGCGGTCTTGAACTCGCCCGACGATAGAATGTGCAGCATGAGCGTGTCGAGCAGACCGGCGATCTCCTCGCGGACGCCGCGATCACCCTGGACCTCGTACGTGTCGAGGAGCATTGCGACGACGTTCCGCCGCATGTCGATCTCATACTCCTTGCGGACCTCTTCGCGGAGGTACTCGGCCTCGCTCTCCTCCAGGAAGTACAGCGTCGAATCGAAGTCCTCGAGCTTGACCACCGACGCGACTGTCGAGTCGATCGCCGGCGCCGACTCCTGCGTCGCCTGCGCGCCCGCTTCACCCGCGCGAAACCCCGTCTTGTCGATCGGCGCGGCCTGCTCGGTCGACACGTCGATATAGCGATAGCGGAGGTACGAGAACTCCTGCTCCCACAACATCGTCAGGAGGTCGTCCTCTTCCGGCGAGACCTTGCGCGCACGCTGGAGGATGTCGAGCAGCGGGACGATCTCATCGCGCTCGAACTCCTTGAGGACGCGGAGCTCCCGGATCCCGTCCTTGTACATCATCCACGGAATATTGTCCGTGGCCTTTTCTGCCTCGCGCAGCACGGCCTCTCCATGCCACCGCAGCTCCGTCTCGGTGACATCGAACACCAGCTCGTCGGTCAATTCCCAGATGGGCGCGAACGCTGCGCGTGCGATTTCGAGCGCGCGCAGATACGTGGGATTGTTGTGCAGATAGAGCTGGTGGGCCCGGGCAGCCTTCACGAGCACTCGCCACATCTCTTCGACGAGAGTGCTCGAAAACGGCGGTTCGGGCCGACCCGACTCCTGGGCAGGAGCCGGAACGGAAGAAAGCGTCACTCGGGCAACGTGCTCAGCTGGCTGATTTGCGCGACGTCCTTGTCACCTCTACCACTGACGCACAAGAGCACCCGTTGGTCAGGAGTCCATCTGCCTTTCTGCCCGTCGATCCACGCCACCGCATGGGCGGTTTCCAATGCGGGGATGATTCCCTCGAGACGACTCAAGAGCGCGAATCCCGAGAGTGCCTCGCTGTCGGTGACGGCAACGTACGTCGCGCGCCCGGAGTCCTTGAGGTATGCGTGCTCCGGCCCGACGCCGGGATAATCCAGCCCGGCGGAGATCGAGTGTGCGGGGTGCACCTGCCCCGATGCATCCTGGAGCAGGTAGCTGAGGGAGCCGTGTAATACTCCGGGCGTTCCTCGGGAGAGCGATGCCGAGTGGCGCTCCGTATCGAGTCCCTCGCCGGCTGCTTCGACTCCGATCAGCTCCACGTCGCCGTCGTTTACGAAACCAGCGAAGATGCCCATTGCATTCGACCCACCTCCCACGCACGCGACGACGGTAGTGGGCAGACCGCCGGCCTGCGCCAACATCTGGTCGCGTGCTTCGCGGCCGATGACCGCCTGGAACTCGCGGACCATGCGCGGATACGGCGCCGGTCCGACGACCGAACCGATGATGTAGTGGGTGTCCTCGACGTTCGTGACCCAGTCGCGAATCGCTTCGGTGGTCGCGTCCTTGAGGGTTTTCGTGCCGCTCGTCACAGGGACGACCTTCGCCCCCATGAGTCGCATGCGGAAGACGTTGAGCTCCTGCCGCCGCATGTCCTCCTCGCCCATGTATACCACGCAGCCGAGACCGAATCGGGCGCAGACAGTTGCCGTCGCGACTCCGTGCTGGCCGGCGCCGGTTTCCGCGATGATCCGCGTCTTCCCCATCCGTCGAGCGAGGAGGACCTGGCCGACCGTGTTGTTGATCTTGTGAGCGCCGGTGTGATTGAGGTCTTCCCGCTTGAGGTAGACCCGAGTCCCGAGGCGCTCCGACAGTCGCGGCGCGTCGCTCAGAATCGACGGCCGACCCACGTAATCGCGCAGCATGCCGTCGAGCGACGCGCGAAACGCCAAATCAGCCATCGCCTCGTCGAACGCAGCCTCCAGCGCATCGATCGCGGGAATGAGCGTTTCCGGGACGTATCGCCCACCGAACTGGCCGTAGCGATCGCGCGTCTGCTCCGTCACGGCATCGGTCCTCACGGGTGTCGCCGTTGTCGCCGTTGTCGTGTCACTCACTCAGCGTATCTCCTCTTCGCCGCACGGCATCGCGGAAGTCGCGCATGCGTGCGTGGTCCTTGATCCCGGGGGCGCTCTCAACGCCGGATGATACATCCACGACGTCCGGCGAGATGATGCGGACAGCGCGCGCGACGTTTTCCGGACGCAGTCCGCCCGCGAGCACGACGCGCGCGTGATCGGAGCGGCGCTCGAGCGTTCGCGCAATCGCGTCCCAATCGAACGAGTGGCCGGTGCCGCCGAGCTGTCCCGCGACTCGGGCATCGAGCACTACCGCATCCGCAACGGCGAGGAGCGCCGCGGCGTTGTCCGGAAGCGCGTTGCCGTCGATGCGTATGGCAGCCCACACCGCGCCGCTGAACCCGCGTCGCATGCGTTCGACCACGCTCGGAGATGGGTCGCCATGAAGCTGCACGACGTCGAGCTCCACGTCGGATGCAACCGTCGCAATCGTTTCGACCAGCGCATGGCCGAACACGCCGACCTTGCTCACTCCCTCTCGAACGCCGGCGAGCACGACCGCCGCCGCCACGGCATCCACGCGGCGGGGGCTCTCCGCGAAAATGACGCCGACGTAGGCGGCGCCTAACGACGCGGCGTATTCGGCGTCCGCCGCGCGCGTCATCCCGCAGAACTTGATCTCAACCGCCACGGAGCATCCGGGCCACGCCCGTGAGCGCCGCGACGGCCGCCGTCGGGTCGGACGATGCGGAGACGGCCGAGCCAACGAGCACGGCGTCGGCCCCCGCAACTGCGGCCCGCTCGACATCGAAGCGGATGCTCACGCCGCTTTCCGCGATCGCGAGGCGATCGGCGGGAATCATGGGGATGAGGTGCGACGTGATAGCGGGATCGATCACGAGCGTCTCGAGATCGCGACTGTTCACGCCGATGATCGCGTGTCTGATCGCCAGTGCGCGCTCGAGCTCCTCCTCGCTCCGAATTTCAACGAGGACTTCGACCCCGAGCTCTGACGCACGGTCGGCCATTGCGCTCAGGTCGTCGGGAGGGAGCGCCCGCGCGATCAGCAGCAGCGCGGAGGCGCCCGCCGCGCGCGCCTCCAGCACCTGCACGGGATGGACGTGAAAATCCTTCTTGAGCGTCGGTAGCGTCGTGCTCGCGCGCGCTTCCACCAGGTCCTCGATCGATCCCCCGAATTCCGTCGGCTCCGTGAGGATCGAGAGCGCCGCGGCGCCGCCACGGGCGTAGGCCGACGCTTGTTCGCCGGCGTCGAGCCCGGCGTTAATCACGCCCTTCGATGGGGAGCGACGCTTCACTTCCGCCACGACGGCGACGTCTGTCCGGCGAAGCGCCGCGACGAACGACGGCCCTGCGGGAGCGTCCTTCCCACGGTCCTGGAGGTCGGCCGATCGTTTTTCGAGCTCCACTGCCCGCGCCGCCGCCGCGGCCGAGAGACGACCAAGCGGGCCCACCGGCGGGTTCCACGCACGATTTGCTTGCACTTCGGCCCTTGTTCGGATATCGTACTCTTCGGCTGTTGTTCGGGAACACCGCCAGTCGGCTCAACCTGCGGGGATCACTATGCCGCTCACCAAGCGTCAACGCGAAATCCTGGATTACCTGTCGTCCTACGCCGAGGAGCGCGGATACGCGCCGAGCTTCGAGGAGATCGCGTCGCATTTCAACTATAACTCGCTCGCCACGGTGCACGAGCACCTGAGCAACCTCGAGCGAAAGGGTTACATCAAGCGGAGCTATAACGAGAGCCGCGCGATCGAGATCCTGCCCTCCGAGGTTTTCCTCCGTGCCGTCGAGCTGCCGTTGCTCGGCCAGGTAGCGGCGGGTTATCCGATCGAGGCCATGACGGCGAACGAGAGCGTGGCCGTACCTGACGACTTCGTGCGCCGCTCGGGCAACCACTACGTGCTTCGCGTTCGCGGAAACTCGATGATCGATGAGCAGATCCGCGACGGAGACTTCGTGGTGGTGAACGAGCGCCAGCGCGCCGACAACGGCGAGATGGTCATCGCGATGCTCGGCGGAAACTCGGCGACGGTGAAGAAGTTCTACCGCGAGAAGGACGGACGGATTCGCCTCCAGCCTGCGAACGAGACGATGTCGCCGATGTACGTCCACGAAAACGACATCAGCATCCAGGGTGTGGTCGTCGGCGTGTTGCGGCGCTACTAGGCCTTACCGATCCGCGTACGCTCGCCGCATTCGCGCCAGCGCGGCGGCTCCCGCACCGCTCGCGAGCGCCGCGCTCGCGGCGGTAACCGATTCGGCGAACGACCGACCTCCCGGCGCGACGTAGAGCGCGCCGGCGGCGTTCAGCACTACCGCCGCTCTCGCTGCAGGATTGCCCTCGCCTGTCAGCACGGCCGTGATGGTGCGCGCGTTTTCTGCCGGACCTCCGCCAACCAGCTCCGAAGCGGTCAAGCCGGAGAACCCGTAGTCCTCTGGCCGGATCGTCCACTCCGTCACCGCGTCGTCGCGCACTTCGGCGACGTGCGTCGGTCCGATGGGCGAGATCTCATCCATCCCCGGCTCTCCGTGCACGACCATCGCGTGGGCGGCGCCTAACGCGGCGAGCGCGCCCGCCAGCAGCGGCATCCGGCCACGCTCGGCCACTCCTACCACCTGACGCGCGGCGCCCGCGGGATTCGCCAGCGGCCCCACGATGTTCATGACCGTCGGAATCCCCAGCTCGCGCCGGACGGGCCCGACGTGTCGCATGGCCGGGTGCATGGCCGGCGCGAACATGAACGTGATGCCGGCTTCCTCGAGCGCTCGTGCCGCGACGTCGACGGGAGCCTCGAGCGTCACCCCGAGCTGCTCCAGCACGTCCGCGCTCCCGCATTGCGTGGTGAAGGAGCGATTGCCGTGCTTGGCGATTCGCACGCCGGCACCGGCGGCGAGTAGTGCCGCGGCCGTCGAGATGTTGAAGGTCGGCACCGCCCCGCCGCCGGTGCCGCACGTGTCGACGAGGTCGTCCGCGGACGCAACCGGCAGGCGAACCATCGCTCCGCGGAGTGCACGCGCTGCCCCGGTGACCTCAGCGGCCGTCTCGCCCTTCACGCGCAGGCCGATGAGCAGCGCGGCAATCTGCGCGGCGGTTGCCTCGCCGCGCATGATGATGTCGAACGCGTTGGTCGCCAGCTCCGCATCGAGCGAATCGCCGAACGCAACGCGACGGATCGCCGCCTGGAGCGCGGTCGGTGTCGATGCCGGTGCCGTCACGCCGATGACGCCTAACGCGCGCCGATGGACCCGACGAGCCGCGTCGCGAGCGACGCGTTCGTGGCGACGAGCGCGATGACGAGTGCCAATACCTGCACCCGCTCCAGATCCTCGTCCACGAACACGCCGTACTGCGCGCGGTTCGTGAGGTTGACGACGCCCACCAGATCGCCCTGGTAGACCAGCGGAAAGCTGATGAACGATCCGGTGGTGAAATGCTGGTCGAGCAGCAACGGGTGCGTGGTCGCGTGCCTCACGTCCTGCACGAGCAGCGGCTCGCGCGCCTGCGCCACGCGGCCCGCTACGCCCTGCCCGATTCTGATCCGCGATCCCTCGGCGATGAACGGCGCGAGGCCGCGCGACGCCGCCAGGAAGATGTACCCGGGCTCCGGCGCGACGAGCATGAGGGAGCAGCGCTGCGCCTGCATATCGTCGCCGACCAGCGCGAGCAGGCCGTCCACGAGCTGCCGCGGATCAGCGACGGTCGCGTCGAGCTTGAGCACGCGCTCGATGAGGTACAGCGTGCGCGTCCGCTGGCGCAGCGATTCGCTGCGACGGTGCAGCTCGACGTGCGCTTGCTCGAGCTGGCTCACGGCCGCGGTGACATGCCCTTCGATCTCGTCGGAATGACGCTTCGCCTTACGCGCCTGCTCGTTTGCCTTGGCGAGCTCGCGCTCGAGCGAGACGATCCGGGCGGAAACCTCTTCGGTGGTTGGCGCGCGGGCTTCGTCCTTCGCTCGAATCAGCTCGTGTTCGAGCTCGGCGAGCCGGCGTACGTATTCGCCGTGAACGCGCTGCGTGACATCCTCGAGCGTGCGCACCGCTTCTTCGCGAGCCTCGCGTTCGGCCAATCGCGTGTAGCCAAGCTCGAACAACGCAACGAACGGAGCGAAGCGTTCGATCGACCGCGTGCCGAACATCTTCTTCTGCTCGTAGAGCGCGACCACCGCCGCGAGGCAGCCATCCACGAGCACGCCGCGAAGCGACAGGATCCCGCCGTCGGTGAATACGGGGAAGCCGAACATGCGTGCGTAGTCGGGCGACCGGTCCCCGAGGTCGACGAACTGGCCGCCAGCGGCCACCTGTGTCCGAATCGTCGCCGGCAGGTGGTCGAACGTGGTCTCGACCGGCGTCTTTACGACTCGGCCGCCGTTGGGCGTGAGCCGCTCGCGCAGCATCTCGCGCCGAGCATCGTAGCGCAACAAGCCCAGGTGCGCGGTGCGGTCGACGTCGGCGAGACCTTCGCCGAGCGCTACCAGGGCAGCATCGTAGTCGGGCGCGACGCTCAGGGCGTGCGCGAGCGAGGGGAGGTTCCGCGAAGACATGAAGGGCGAGCCGTCGGCGGGCGCGAATTCGCTGCGATCGGCGACGCGAATGTTGAGGCGTACGTCTCGCAAAGTCAATCGCTTCCGCCCCTGGGCTCGACGCGGCGCATTGCTTGACAGAGGGGTGGGTCGGGCTAGTTTCCGAGCGATGACAGTGCGCACCGTGCAGCTCGTGCTGCACTACGACGGCTCTGCCTTCGCGGGATGGCAGCGTCAGCCGAACGAGCGCACGGTGCAGGGCGAACTGGAGCGAGTGTTGACGCGCCTGCTGGGCGGTCACGTCGCGGCTCTTGGTGCGGGTCGGACCGATGCGGGCGTGCACGCCCGCGGCCAGGCAGTCGGTGTTCGGGTGAGCGAACGATGGTCCGCCGCGAGCTTGAGACGCGCACTGAACGCACTGCTGCCGCACGATATCTGGGTCAGCGCGGCGTATGACATGCGGCCTGAATTCCACGCACGGTACAGCGCTCTTTCCCGCCGATACAGCTACTACGTTGGAACCGACGAAGAGGCCCGCTCGCCGTTTCGCCGCCTTACAGAATGGCCTTACGGGCGTGCGCTCGACCGTGCTCTGCTCGATCGCACCACCGCGATCGTCGTCGGGGACCATTGCTTCGTCGCGTTCGCAGTGCGAGGCACTGCGCCGGACCGTGATCACCACCGATGCACCGTTAGCTCGGCGGACTGGAAAGATCGGGCGGGCGGTCTCGTTTTCGAGGTCGAGGCGAATCGCTTTCTACACCGCATGGTGCGCTTTCTCGTTGGAACGCTCCTCGAGGTCGCATCCGGCAAGCGCGACGAAGACAGCGTGCCCCGACTGCTCGTCGCATCCGCCAACGACAGCGTCTCTCCGCCTGCGCCGCCTCACGCGTTGTTTCTCGATCGCGTGACATATCCTCCCGAACTGTACCTCCAGACCGAATGAAGATCTTCATCGCGACGGCGAAGCTCGACGACATCCGATGGGCGCACTCGCACGGACTCGTCGACGGTGTGCTCACGACGCCGACGTTGTTGACCGCGGCGGTTCACCCCGCGGGCGCACACGAGCTCCTGGCGGAGATCTGTGGCGTTGCGGCGTTCCCTGTCGCGGCGACGGTCGGCGCGGTGAACGGGAGCGACGTGTACCGCGATGCCCGTGAGCTGGCGAAGCTGTCCGATTCGATCATCGTCCAGATTCCGTTCGTCGAGGACGCGATCGAGGCGATCCGACGGCTGAGCTCCGAAGGCATTCGTGTGACGGCGACGCTCGTGTTCAACGCCGCGCAGGCGGTGCTGGCGGCGAAGGCCGGTGCCGGCACCGTGTGCGTGCACATCGATCAGATCGACGCGCAGGGACAGGACGGCGTCGAGACGATTGCCGGGATCCACCGCGTGTTCCTGATGCACGGCGTTGAGTGCGACGTCCTCGCCGCGATGCCGCGCAACGCCGCGCAGTTCACGGGCTGTGCGCTCGCCGGTGCTGACGCCATCGCGGTGTCGCCGGAGGCGCTGCGCGCCCTGCTCTTGCATCCCCTGACGGACCGGGGGATCGATCAATTCCTCACCGATCTCAGCCGAACTCATCGCACGAGAGTCAAGTGATGTTCGCGAAGCCCTTCATAGCGACCGCACTCGCCGCCGCGTCATTGATTGGATGTCAGGGAGCGAGTCCGGCGGACTCGCTCGCGCAGTCGGTACCCAAGACGTCGGCGACTCCGCCGCAGGCCGTATCGGCGTCACGCCGCACGGCGATCACGGAGGCGGTTGCGCGAGTGGCGCCGGCAGTCGTCACCGTGCAAACCGAGGTCGTCGAGCGAGTGCCGGTCGACCCGTTCGATATGCTCTTTGGACGGCAGTCGGGCGAGCGCGTCGGCGCCGGACTCGGTTCGGGTTTCATTACCGACCCTGACGGGACGATCATCACCAACGCACACGTCGTAGCCGGCGCCACGCGCGTCTCGGTCGCGATGCGCGATGGCAAGACGTTCCCGGCCAAAGTGCTCGGCGTCGACGAGCAGAACGACCTGGCGGTGCTCAAGGTCGACGGCAAGGGCCTGCCGACTGCCCCGTTAGGCAACTCGGATGACATCATCATCGGCGAGTGGGCGATCGCGATCGGCAACCCGTATGGCTTCCTGCTCGGGAACACGGAGCCGAGCGTCACGGCCGGCGTGATCAGCGCCACTGGACGAAACTTGATCGGTCAGGCGGAAGGTGGGGGCGCCTACGTCGACATGATCCAGACCGACGCGTCGATCAACCCCGGCAACTCGGGCGGGCCGCTCGTGAACGCAGACGGCGTGGTGATCGGAGTCAACGCGTCGATCTATTCGCCGAGCGGCGGGTCGGTGGGGCTCGGCTTCGCGATTCCGATCAACCGCGCCAAGCGCGTTGCGGAAGACCTCGTGGCGCACGGCCGGCTGCGGCAGCCCTGGATCGGCGTCAAGGTGCAGCAGCCAAGCGGCAGAGACCCGCGCGCGTCGCTGAACGCCGGCGTCATCGTGACGTCGGTTGTGCCGGGATCGCCGGCCGCGAAGGCTGGCATCGAGGCTGGCGACCAGATCGTGCGCGCCGGAACGCGGACGCTGAAGAACGCCTTCGACTGGGAAGCGGAACGCCTCGATCTGCGTGTGGGCGAGCAGATACCCGTGGTGATTCGCCGCAGCAATCGCGAGCTGAACCTGAACGTTCAGGTGACAGACCTGCCCGAGGTGAGCGCGCCGAAGGTTGCTGTCGTCAAGGAGCTCGAGCTCGTAACGCTCACTCCGGCCATTCGCGCCGAACGTGGGATACGATCGTCGAGAGGCGCGGTGGTCTATAACGTCAGCGATCGCATCTCCAACGAGGTTGGAATCCAGAAGGGCGATGTGATCGTGCAGATCAACCGCATCCCCATCAACACCGCCGACGACGTGAAGAGCGCGCTCGACACCTACGCCGGTCGCTCGGCGATGCGCGTCGTCTGGGAGCGTGAGGGCCGCATCTACTACAACGACATCGTGATCCAGTGACGAACCACGCCGAACGACGGCTTACACAATACAGTTCCCCACTCGGCGAGCGTTATGCGTCGGCGGAGATGCTCCGGCTGTGGTCGCCGGCGACGCGACACGGTCTGTGGCGGCAGCTCTGGCTCGCGCTCGCAGAATCCGAACAGGCGCTCGGCGTTCCGATTCCTGACGATGCCCTCGCGCAGATGCGCCGCCACCTCGATGACATTGACTTCGAGGCCGTCGCGACCTACGAGCGCCGGTTCCGCCACGACGTGATGGCGCACGTGCACGCGTTCGGCGACGTGGCGCCAGCGGCGAAGCCATTCATCCACCTCGGCGCAACCAGCGCGTTCGTCACCGACAACGCGGATCTGATTCTCATGCGGCGGGGCCTCGACCTGCTGCGGGGGCGGCTTGTTACCGCGCTCCGTGCGCTGGCTGCGTTCGCGCGACAGTGGCGGGACGAGCCCACGTTGGGCTACACGCACCTGCAGCCGGCGCAGCTCACGACTGTCGGCAAGCGCGCGACGCTCTGGATGCAGGATCTCGTGCTCGACCTGATGGATCTCGACTACCGCCGCGCGACGCTGCCGTTCCGCGGCGTCAAAGGGACGACGGGCACGCAGGCGACTTTCCTGCAGCTCTTCGACGGCGACCACGAACGCGTGCGGGAGCTCGATCGTCGCGTGACGTCGGCGATGGACTTCACGCATTCGCTGAGCGTCACCGGTCAGACCTACACGCGGAAGCTCGACGCCCAGGTGCTTGGCGTCGTCTCGGGTGTTGCCGCATCGGCGGCGAAATTCAGCGGCGACATCCGCATGCTGCAGGCGTTCGGCGAGATCGAAGAGCCGTTCGAGACGGAGCAGATTGGATCGTCGGCGATGGCGTACAAGCGCAACCCGATGCGATCGGAGCGCATCGCGTCGCTCGCACGGTTCGTCGGATCGCTCGAACCTAACGCCAATCAGACGCACGGCGTGCAGTACTTCGAGCGGACGCTCGACGACAGCGCCAACCGGCGCCTGGTGATTCCCGAGGCGTTCCTCGCAACCGACGCCATTCTGATTCTCATGGTGAACGTCGCGAGCGGGCTGGAAGTGCATCCGGCGCGAATACGGCAGCGCGTGCGTGATGAGCTGCCATTCATGGCAACGGAGGATCTGATCGTCCGGGCGGTGCGCTCGGGCGGCGATCGTCAGGCCGCACATGAGGTGATCCGCCGCCACAGCGTCGCGGCTGCGCGCGCCATGAAGGACGACGGCAAGTCGAACGACATGCTCGAGCGACTGGCTGCAGACCCCGAGTACGGGGTGCCGATCGGCGATCTCCGTGAGGCGCTCGAGCCGCGGCGCTTCATCGGCCGTGCCGCCGAGCAGGTGGATGAGTTCCTCGACGAGATCGTGAATCCGTTGCTGGCGGGCACGCCCGCGGTAGATCTACGAGACGTGGCGGAGGTGCGAGTATGACCGGCGTTGCGACGACCACGCTGCCGCTCAGCGTGCTTCGGCGAGGGAAAGTCCGCGACGTTTACGAGGTCGACGCGGATCGCCTGCTCGTGGTGGCGACGGATCGCGTCAGCGCGTTCGACGTCGTTATGCGCGAAACGGTGCCGTACAAGGGCGCGGTGCTCACGCAGCTCACCGCCTGGTGGCTTCGGC
>Ga0207707_10001405_pt1 | contig 22282 bp, 20 predicted proteins | sample KBSC83BmetaG_FD_184336 | JGI IMG/M metagenome (GOLD analysis project Ga0207707, IMG submission 184336) | Corn rhizosphere microbial communities from Kellogg Biological Station, Michigan, USA - KBS C8-3B metaG (SPAdes) (version 2) | ecosystem: Host-associated > Plants > Roots > Rhizosphere ...
GGTGCCGATGAGGCCGATCCAGCGCGACAAGGTCGTGATGTTGCCCATCGTCGCCGGCGAGATACCCCATTCCTTGATGAGGAGCGGCGTGATGAGCTGCATCACCGTCATCTCATAGACGTCGAACGCCCAGGCGAGAATGCAGATGCCGAGAACGGCCGCGCTGTAGCCGGTCCAGCGATCGGCCGCGGGCGCGGATGCGGCGGTGAATTCGGGTGTCGAAATGGCCATGAACGCCTCCCTCTCGCGTTTGCAAGATGCGTGATCAGGCGTATTGCTTCGTCCGGCGTTGCGAACGAAGTCCTCCCGCGACGAGCCTGCGCCTCGGCGCGGCGTCGGGTCAAGCGACAATCGCGGGGGCCGGCGCGCGACGCGCCGGGGCGGCGCGGCTATTTCTTCAGATGCGGCATCACCTCGGCGGCGAAGAGCTCGATATTGCGCCGCGCCAGCTCGTCGGAGAGGATGCCGAACTGGAACATCGGCAGAAGGATGCCGAGCCCGGTCTTGTCGCGCATTTCTTCGATTCTGGCACGCACCGTCTTGGGACTGCCGATGAGCGCGGTGCCGCTGCCAATCAGATAGTCGGCATCATTGACGCGGCCGCCGACCGCGGTGCGCATCTTGAAGAAATTCTTCATCGAGCTTTGCGAGGTGTAGCCCGGCGGGATCAGCATCTCGACCGGCATGCGCAGGAAGTTGTTGAAAAGGGTTTCGATGGCGCGCCCCGCCTCCTGACGCGCACGCTCGTCGGTCTCGGCGACATAGACCGGGCAGGCCCAACCGAACTGTCCTTCCGACGGCTCATAGCCGTATTGCCGCGCCTGGTCGCGATAAGCATTGAGATAGCGCGTCACCAGATCGCTCGAGGAGAAGGTGACGAGGAAGGGGTATTTGCGATCGGGATGCGCGGCCCACTGCACGGTCTCGCTCGAGCCTTGCGAGGGTATCCAGATCGGCGGATGCGGCGTCTGATAGGGCCGCGGCCAAAGATTGACGTAGCGCCGATTGAAGTGCTGGCCATCGAAGGAGAAGGGCCCCGGCTGCGTCCAGGCCTTGATGATGAGATCATGCGCCTCATGAAAGCGCTCATGCGAGAAATAGGGGTTGATCCCGGTCGAGTGATATTCGGCGCCGATGCCGCGCACGAAGCCGCAGATGACGCGCCCCTTCGAGAGATTGTCGAGCATCGAATATTCTTCGGCGATGAAGACCGGATCGTTGACGATCGGCAGGGCGCGGCCGAGAACGGCGATCTTCACCGTCTTGGTGCGCTGGATGAGCGCGCTGGCGATCAGATTGGGCGCCGGCATCATGCCATAGGCGTTCTGGTGATGCTCGTTGACGCCGATACCGTCGAAGCCCAGCCGCTCGCAATCGACGAGGAAGTCGATGTAAGCGGCGTATTCCTCGGCCCCTTTCACCGGATCATAGAGGCTGTTCGGCAGGACGACCCAAGCCGAGCGATGCTTGGCCGCCGCTTCGAGATCGAGCTGACGATAGGGCATCAAGTGAAAAGAGATGAGCTTCATCGCGCCGCTCCTTTGAGGAATTCGCGCACCGCGCGGCCGACCGGCTCGGCCTTTTCGACATGCGGCAGATGGCCCGACCCTTCGATCATGACGAGACGCGCATCGGGCAATCGCTCGCGCCACAGGCTCGCATAGGCGGGCGGCATCACCTTGTCGTCATCGCCCCACACCACCAGCGCCGGCAGCTTGACGCGATGCAGCCATTTCTCGAGATCGGGATCGAACCAGCGCGGCTGCCAGCCGAGCTTCGTCGCGGTAAAGCGGTTCTTCAAGGCGATGTCCATCTGCTCTTCGCTGGGCGTCAGCGCAAGCAGCGCCTCGGCGAAGCGCTGGTCATGGAACAGATTGCGGATCGCTTCGTCGGGCGCCCAGATGAAGGTATCGCCCGCGGGCACGCCCTCGACGCGCAGCCCCGCCGGCGCCAGCAGCGTCATGCTTTGAAAGCGCGCGCGGTCGCGCACCAGCATCTCGGCCGCGATCCAGCCGCCGAGCGAGTGGCCGACGAGATGCACGCGGCGCAGGTCGAGCGCCTCGGCAAAATCGAGATAGAACATCGCCATGTCGGGCACGCTGCGGATGAAGCCGGGATCGTCCGAGGCACCGAATCCTGGATGCTCGGGCACCAGCAGCTCATAGCCGTCGGCGAGCGCATCGAAGAAAGGCAGCCACTGCATCAGCCCGCCGGCCCCATGAAGGAAGAGCACAGGCTCGCCCTTGCCCGCGCGGTGAAGCTTGATGTTGACGTCCCGAATCTTGACGGTGCTTGCTTGAGGCGGCATGGCGTGCTCCCTTCTCGTTTCCTTGAAGATAGCCCGCCCGGCGACGGCGACAAGCGCCGCGCGGCTCGTTCAGCTCGCTGGCAGAATGACGCGAACGCTCAGCCCGCCTTCGGAGCGATTGGTCGCCGTGACATGCCCGCCCAGCGCTTCGATGTTGCGCCGGACGATCCATAGGCCGAGGCCCGAATGCGGCAAAAGGCCGCTGCGGCTCGAATCCTGGTCGGCATTGGGGCGAAGCGAGTAGTACCGGTCGAAGATGCGATCGATCTTCTTGGGATCGATGCCCGGCCCCTGATCGTCGATGCGCAGCTCGACCGATTGGCCGGCCTTGCCGAGCGTCACGGTGATCGCGCCGTCGGCGGGCGAGAAGCTGATCGCATTGTCGAGAATGTTCTCGATCACCTCTTCGAGGATTTCGGGGCCCGCCTGGACGAAGGCCTTCTCCTTGAGCGAGCGCACGACGCCGATGCCGCGCTCGGCCAAGAGCTCGCGGTAGCGGACCAGGACGCTGCCCATGACGGTGGTCAGATCGATGCGCGGCCGCGGCGCTTCGATCAGATCGGCGGTCGCGTTGTCGAGCCGCTGCGCCGCCGAGATCAGCGCCTTGAGCCGCCCGACCGAGGATTGGATCAGGGTGATGGCGCGGTGGGCGCGCTCGTCATTCGGCAGGACGCCGCGCTTGGCGGTTTCGAGCGAGGCCTCGATGGTCGCAACCGGGCCTTTGAAGGAATGCCAATTGTCCTCGGCCGCTTGGCGGATATCGCGGGCGACGCTGCGCAGATCGCGCGTCAGGCCGTCGAAGTCGCTGGCGACGCTGGCGAGCTCGGGCATGACGTTGCGCGAGGCGAAGGTCGCGTTGCGGCCGCGCCCTTGGCGGATATCGCGGGCGACATGGCGGAAATGCAGCACGTTGCGCCAGACGCTCGTCGCGATCAGCGCGGCGAGCAGCGCCAAGAGCATGTAGACCGAGGCGGCGATGCGCACCTCGGGCGTTTTCCAGAACGGGCGCGCGATCGAGGTGTAGAGGAATTCCGAGGTCGTGTGCGAGGAGACCAGCGCCCAGCACCCCCAGCGCGTCTGGATCGGCACCAGTGAGGTCAGGATCTGATCCTTGCCGTCGGGTCCGGGATATTGCACGTCGATCGGCGTGTCGGCGCTGCAGGTCTTCGACAGACGGTCGAGGATGCCGTGACCCGCAAGCCCGTCGAGCTGGGCATTGACCTGGTCGGGCGCCACCGGCGGCGCCGCCGCGACGAAATAAAAGCGCCGCGCGCTGCCCGGCGCCGAGGGCCGCACCATCAGCTGCAGATTGGTGCCGTCATCGCCGTATTTCGCGAGCGCCTGGCTCAGCTGCCCGCTCGGGAGATGGCCCGGCTGATCGAGGATCGGCTTCAGCGCCTGGGCGATCAGCCAGTTGCGATGCTGAATGCTGCGCGTGACGAGCTCGCGCAGCTTCGAGTCCGCCTGCTCGAACTGGCCATAGACGAGGATCGGCAGCGCAATGAAAATTCCAACCAGAATGACGAGCTTTGCGGTAAGCGAACCCGCAAAGCGGTGCGACAGCTGAAACGCGCGGCCGAAACCCCCGAACCTAGCGCCCTTGGCTGCGCCAGCGATACCCAAACGCGGCGTAGTTTTCGATGTCGGAAAATCGAGCATCGAAGGCCCGGAACTTGTTTCGAATGCGTTTGATGGAAGATCGGACATTGGTTCGAAATCCTTCTTCACCGCTTCCGGCGACGAAGCCGGCATGGTGCACGCAATCATAAATCGAGCGATAGGTGACGTATTCGCCGGCCCGCGAGACGAGGAGATAGATGATCTTGAACTCCGTCACCGTCAGGTCGACGTCCTGCCCGTCCCAGGTCGCGCGGCTGCTGTCCGGCCGCAGCACCAGCTTGCCGCATTGCAGGGTTTCCTGGCTGGACGGCGCCGCCGCGCCACGCGCCATCTGCACGATGAGGCGCAGGCGCTTGGCGAGGATGGGGATGCCGCGCGCCTTGTCGACGAAATCGACGGCGCCGCGATCGAGCGCGGCATACTCATAGGCCGTGGTCGGCATGCCGGTCAGGAACACGACCGGCAGATTGACGCCGCAATCGTGAAGCTTCGGAAGGAAATCGATGCCGAGGCAGGATTGCAGCTTCCAATCCAGCACGATCACATCGGCATTCCGGTCGCGCTCGAAATGCTCGAGCATCGCCTCGCCGCTCGGGAACGGAATGACCTCGAAGCCGAAATGCTCGAACTCCGCGGTCGCCGCCTCGCGATAATCGTCGTCGTCGTCGACAAAGACCGCGCGAATGCGCTCTCCCTGCCCCTGGTCATCTTTGGGAAAATCGGGATGAGAACTCGGCGATGCATTGGCGCGTTCGTTCAGCAGTATGGACATCGCTGGTCACCTCATAAGCAAGCGCATGAAACTGGCGCGTTTCCACGTCGGGATACAATGTCACGTTGATCGTACAGTTGCGGCTGCGAAACACCCATAATTTGGTCGGCGCGCGGTCCTCTTGCAGCATCGGCGTACCGAGAGCCGATTCGATCTCGTTTTCGTTGAGGCCGATCAGGCGATCGACCCCTTGCGTGCCGATTTCGGCGCGCTTGCTGTCCTTGTCCTCGGCCTTTTCCTTGTCCTCGACTTTGCTCTCTTCCGCCGGCAAGGCGGCCGATTTCCGGGCCGGCGCCGGCGGACGCGCCGGCTCCTTGACGCCCGCGGCCGCCGGCCCCGTCACGTCGAGCGGAATGCTGGTGCGCAGCTCGGCGGGCGGCGAGCTGTCGGCACAGCCGAAGGTGAGCAGCACGGCCGCGAAGCCGAGCCACCGCCGGATGCGACGCCAGTTCATGCCTGTCTCCGCCACTGCTAACGCTCCCATGCAACCCGCCCGCAACGGTGCGGAAGCCCGACCATGCCCCATTCAAACCGGTTCCGAATTTGCTGCCCTCGATCGCCACGCGGCCCGGCCCCAAGCCCGGGCCTATTCTGCGACAAACGCCCGCCGTGACCGCTCTGTGACCGAGCCTGCCAGTCGAATTTGGCCCAATTGCGGCACCAGAGCAGATTTTGCATGGCAAACTAATCGTTTAGAACCTTTCCCGCGACCCGCCGCAAAGCCCGGCTTTGGCGCACGATCCTGATCCTGGCCGAAAATAGCTGCAGCGCAACAAAAATGGTCGGTACCGGTACGTGTCCCGGATGGTTTCAACAATCGGTTAAGCGAATCTTCACGCGCGTTAAGGTATCGGTAATGACACTGAAAAATCACAGCGAGGCCGGCGGCATTGCCGCCGCGCCCCCCGCTTCATAGGATAGCGCCAACAAGGCAGCGCCAACAGCGCGCCGAGCCGCTTTGCGGCAGAGGGAGGGGGCGTCGATGAAGATTGTGGTTTTCGGTCCCGACAAGCGGACGGGCGCCCTCGAGGGCGGCAAGATCGCCGATCTCTCGCGCGCTTATGCGAAATATCTCCGTGAGCGGCGCGGCGCGCCCAGGGCGCTGGAACTCGCCGAAGCGCTGGTTCCCTCGGATTTGGCGCGCCTCATCGAGGGCGGCCCGGCGGCGCTCGAGCATGCGCAAACCGCGCTCGATCATCTCTTCAAGGAGGCGCAGGACCACAAGGATCCGCGCGGCGAGTCGGTGGTTTTCGCCGCCGATGCCGTGCAGATTCACGCGCCGCGCCCCAAGGGCACGCGCATGGCCTGCGCCGGGTCGAACTTCACCACCCATCGCGAGCGCATGACGCGCCGCTCGGGCCGCGACGTCAAGCCGCCCTTCATCTGGGGCTTTTGGAAAATCCCGCATGAGGGCGTGCCGCCCGACGGCGATGTGATCTACCCCGCCCGCTGCGACCGGCTCGACTATGAGGGCGAGCTCGCGGTCGTCCTCGGCAAGACGGGCAAGGATTTGCGCCCCGGCGATCTGAAGGATTTCGTCTGGGGCGTGACCCTCTTTTGCGATTGGAGCATCCGCAGCCCGCGCGAGCCGCTGGGGCCGATGAATTTCGCCGCGCCGAAGAATTTCGACACCTCTTATTCGCTGGGGCCCTGCATCGTCGTCGGCGAGCTCGATCCCGCCAATATCGACATCGAGACCTTCGTCAATGGCGAGCGCCGCCAGGCGCACAACACGCGCGACATGACCTTTTCCTTCGCCCAATATCTCGAATATCTGTCGCGCGACCTGACGCTCTATCCGGGCGATCTCATTTGCAGCGGCACCGGCGAGGGCACCGCCGCCGATGCAAGCCCGGTCAATCCCGATGGCAGCCAGCCGCCCGATCTCTTTTTGAAGCCCGGCGACCGCGTCGAGATCAAATCGCCGCAGATCGGCTCGCTGCGCGCGCGGATCGTGGCGAAATCGCCGCGCTGAGGCGCTACGCGTTCTCGGTCTGAACCGTGATCCGGCGCAGCAGCCGGCGCTCATTGGGGCTGAAATCGGTACGCGCATGAAGCGTGCAGCGATTGTCCCAAAGGACCACGTCGCCCGGCCGCCACACATGTTGATAGACGAATTGCCGCTGCTCTTGATGATCGAAGAGCTCAGCGAGCAGCGCATCGCCTTCGGCGGCGTCCATGCCTTCGATCGCAAAGGTCATGAGGCGATTGACGTAAAGCGCCTTGCGGCCGGTCGCGGGATGAACGCGGATGACCGGATGCGTCCAGCGCAGTGCTTTATCGGAGGGCGGCCCCTTGCGCACGACATAGTCGCTGCTCGGGTCATAATAGTTGACGCCGCGCAGGGGCGCGAGCTTCGCCTTCATCGCCTCGGAGAGGGCATCGTAAGCCGCATACATGCTGGCGAACATCGTATCGCCGCCCTGTGACGGCACCTCGATGCCGTAGAGCATGGTGCCGGCCGGCGGGTGCTCGACATAGCACTGGTCGGAATGGAACTGCATCTCGCCATCCGGCAGCGCGCCGATCGGCTTGCCGTCCTCGCGGATATTCGAGACCAGCAGGATGGCGGGATGGCGGCCATCGCGACGGGTGAAAACGCGGCCGAGCGTGCCGAAGCATTCGCCGAACCGGATCTGGTCCTCCTCGGCAAGGTGCTGGTCCCGCAGCAGGATGACCGCGTGATCGTGCCAGGCCCGCCGCAGCGCGGCGACGGTCGCTGCATCGAGCGGGCGGCTCAGATCGACGCCTTCGATCTCGGCGCCGATCGCCGGGGTGAGCTTGCGAACCGAGAGGCGCGGCGGAGCGGCGACCGCCGCCCCCGTCGTCACTGCGTCGCTACGCGGCTCCATCAGGGGTCTCCTTCCCGTCTCGCCCGGCCGGGACGCGTCAGGCGCGGCCCCAGAGAATTTTGGTCGCCCGCCGCGCGCCCTCGGCCATGGCCTCGAATTTAGCCCAACAGATCGAGGGATGGCCAACCCGGGTGCCGATACCGCAATCGGTCCCGGCCAGCACGTTCTCCCGCCCGACCAGCTTGGCATAGCGCACCAACCGCTCGGCGATGAGATCGGGATGCTCGATGAAGTCCGAGTAATGGCCGATGACGCCTGGGACGAGGGTCGCGCCCTCGGGCAGCTTCACCGTCTCGAACACCCGCCATTCATGCTCGTGGCAGGGGTTGGAGGCTTCGATCGAGAAGCTCTTTGTCTTCACGCGCAAAATGATGTCGGCGATATCTTTCAAGGGGATATCGTCGTGATGCGGCCCGTGGAAGCTGCCCCAGCAGACATGGAGGCGTACTTTCTCGGGCGGAATGCCGCGGAGCGCATGATTGAGCGCCTCGACCCGCAGCGCGGCATAGGAGCGGTACTGCGGCACGGTCATCTGCGCGAGGCAGTTCCAGCCATCGGGCAGGTCGGGATCGTCGATCTGAAGTTGGAATCCGGCATCGACGATGGCCTTGTACTCTTCGTGCATCGCATCGGCGATCGCGAAGACGAATTCCTCGTCGCTCTTGTAGTACTCGTTCGCCATCCAGTGCTCGATCGTGCCGGGCGTGTTGGCCGGCAGGTAGGCCTCGGCGACGTTGATGCCCTTGAGCGCGGCCTTGAAATTATCAAGGTCGCGTTTCAGGTCGGCGGCGCCGATGTAGCGCAGCTTGTCGACGCAGACCGGGAGAGACGGCGTGGAGGTTTGCAGGCGCGCCCGCGGATTGGAGGTCGATTCGAAATAATCGGGGAATTTGGTGCGGTCGCGCGCGGTGATCTCGAGGCGGCGGCGCGCCTCGGCCGGCCGCTGCTCGTAGCCGGCGATGCGCGCGCGCACATAGTCGGTGAAATTCGACTTCGACAACTCGCCATCATTGACGCTGTCGAGGCCGCAATCGACCTGCTGGCGCACCGCCTCGGCAACGGCCGACTTAAGGCGCTGCTCGAGCGCCGCCTGGTCGACCGTTTCGCCGCGCGACTTCGCGAGCACCATCGCGCGCAGATCGGGCGGGCGCGGCAATGCTCCGGCATGGGTGACAAGGATTCGATCGGTGCTGTAGATCATGGCAACTCCAATGGGCGATGGCAGGTGTGGTCAATTGCTCCAGGCGTAATCCCGGACTTCGGTGGTGATCGGGCTGAGCGGATCGTCGACGACGCGCACGTCCTTCGAATGCACGAACACCATCGGCAGATCGGCGACCGGCAGGATGTAGTTCTTGTTGTTTACCTGATCGATCAGCCTTTGATAGATCTTGATGCGCTTGGCGTCGTCGAATTCGAGCGCTCCCTCCTTTGCGGCTTGCTTGATCACCGGATCGTTCCAGTAATCGCGGTTGCCATTGAAGAAGAAATCGCAGAGATCGTTCATGTCGGGCAGCACGTTGGTCGGGCGGATACCGAGAAACGCGGTGAACTTGCCCTCGCCGCGCATGCGGATATAGAGCGAGAGCGGCAGCGGCCGGACGCTCGCGCGAATCCCAACCTTGCGCTCCATGCCCGCGATCGCCTCGCCGATCTCCTTGACCGGTTCATGCACGTCGAGTTCGAGATCGAGCCCGTTCGGGTATCCCGCCTCGACGAGGAGCTTCTTCGCGTCCTCGGGATCGTAGGCCGGCGGCTTGGTCGAAGGATCGCAGCCGAACACCGCCCCAACGCAGATGCCATCGAGAATCTCGGCGATGTCGCCGCCCGGAATGAAGGACTTCGCCAGTTCCTTGCGGTCGATCGCTTCGATGAAGGCGCGGCGTACCCTCTGGTCGGTCATCGCCTTGTTCGCCGAGCGCCCCATCGCGTCGAGCGTCACATACATCAGCACCCCGTTGTGCCGCGCTGCGACTTTCATATTGGGCGTCGTCGCCAAATCGCGCGCCATATCAGCGGGCACGTTGCGGATGAGATCGATCCCCCCGGTCATGAGCTGGGCGATCTGGGTCTGACGGTCGGCGATGTGGGTGACGATCACATGCTTTACATGGACGTCGAAGGACGAATTCTTGGCGTAGTATCCGTCGAATTTCTCCAGCACCATCTTGGTCTGATCGAGCGAGACGACCTTGTAGGGGCCGGTCGCCACCGGCGCGGTGCGGCCGTAATCGGCCTTGTTCGCGAGCTTGCCCAGCACCTTGCCGTCGAAAATGTAGAATTGATAGGCGATGGTCGAAAGTTCAGTCGGAAAGGCGGTTTTGGCGGTGATCCGCACTTCGTAGGGACCGAGCTTCTCGACGCTCGCCACCCAGTCATAGAGATCCTTGTGGCGCAGCGGCACGGCGGGATCGACGATGTATTTGACCGTAGCCACCACATCGTCGGCGGTGAATTTGTCGCCGTTGTGGAAGGTGACGTCGTCGCGCAGCGTGAAGTCGATCGTCTTGTCGTCGACCTGCTTCCAGGATTTGGCGAGGCGCGGCACGAATTTGTGGGCGCGTTCGTCATAGCCGAGAAGGGTCTCATAGACCGTGCCGTAGAATACCGCCGCCTCGTCGAGCGTGAAGACATAGGGATCGAGCGTGCTCCACCAATCGGTGGTCGCGATGCGCAGCGTGTCGTCCGATTTTCCCGCCTCGGCCGGGCCGATCCCGAGGGCGAGCGCAACCAGCAAGGCGAGCGCGCCGCGGCACGCGCCCTGCCGACCGCGTCTCGCCTCGGGCCGCGGCGTCATTTGACCCACTCGTAATCGCAGACCTGGGTGTCGATCGGGCTCAGCTTGTTCTGGGCGACCTCGACATCCTTCGAATGCACGAACACCATCGGCAGGTCGGCGACCGGCAGGATGTAGTTCTTGTTGTTCACCTGGTCGATGCCCTTTTCATAGATCTCGGCGCGCTTTTCGTCGTCGAACTCGACGGCGCCCGCCTTCTGCGCCGCCTGGATCACCGGATCGTTCCAATAGTCGCGGTTGCCGTCGAAGAAGAAGTCGAAAATATTGTCCATGTCCGGCTGCGCATTGGTCGGATAAAAGCCGAGAAACGCGGTGAACTTGCCCTCGCCGCGCATGCGGACATAGAGCGACAAGGGTAGCGGCCGGACGCTCGCGCGGAAACCCGCCTTGCGGACCATGCCGGCGATCGCCTCGCCGATCTGCTTGATCGGCTCGTGCACGTCGAATTCCAAATCGACGCCGTTGGGATAGCCGGCCTCGGCCAAGAGCTTCTTCGCGTCTTCGGGGTTGTAGGCCGGCGGCTTGGTCGAGGAGAGGCAGCCCGCATCCGCCTTGACGCAAATGCCGTCGAGGATATCGGCGATGTCGCCGCCGGGGATGACGGACTTCGCCAGCTCCTTGCGGTCGATCGCCTCCATGAACGCTTTGCGCACGCGCTGGTCGGTCATGATCTTGTTGTCCGAGCGCCCCATCGCGTCGAGCGTCACATACATCAGCATGCCGTTATGTCGCTCGGTGATCTTCATGTCGGGCGCTTTCGCGAGATCGCGCGCCGTGTCGGCCGGCACGTTGCGGATAAGGTCGATGCCGCCGGTCATCAGTTGCGCGATCTGCGTCTGCCGGTCCGGGATGTTCAAGACCACGATATGCTTCATATGCGCCTGGACCGGGCCGGTCTTGTCGTAATAATTGTCGTTGCGCTCCAGCACCATCTTGGTCTGGTCGAGCGAGACGACCTTGTAGGGGCCGGTCGTCACCGGCGCGGTGCGGCCGTAATCAGCCTTGTTCTGGAGGCCGTCGAGCACCTTGGCGTCGAGCATGTAGAAGCGATAGGCGATGGTTTGCAGATCGGTGGCGAATGCCTTCTTCGCGGTGATCCGGACCTTGTAGGGGCCGAGCTTCTCGACGCTCGCAACCCAATCGTAACGGTCCTTGAAGCGCATCCGCACTTTCGGATCGCGGAGAAAGTTAACGGTCGCCACGACGTCGTCGGCGGTGAATTTGTCGCCATTGTTGAAATGCACGTCGTCGCGCAGGTCGAATTCCAGCGTCTTATCGTCGATCCGCTTCCACGCCTTGGCGAGACGCGGCACGAATTTATGCGTGTACTCGTTGTAGCTGATGAGCGGCTCGTAGATCGTCTTGTAGAACACCGCCGCTTCGTCCAGCGGGAACTGGAAGGGATCGAGCGTGCTCCACCAATCCGTCGTCGCGATGGTCAGCGTGTCGTTTGCCTTTCCCGCCATCGCGGATCCCGTGCTGAGCACGAGCGCCGCTGCGAGCCCGAGAATTCCAGCGCCGAGTTTCGACATCCTAATCCTCCCTCTTCACTTCTTGTGTCCTCGTTTCGTCAAGCAGTTGCGCAAGTCTCGAACAGAACGGCGCCGATCGCAAGCGCGTTTCGGAACGCGGGGGAACTTGCTGTCGCGCAGCATCGCCCACTCGCACGCCCGTTTTCCAGAAGGCTCCCTCATGGGCATGGTGGGATTCCTTGGGCGCATTCCCCGGTTTGAAACCCGCGCGTCCGGTGCTAGGTTGATGGCGCGCAACAACAACAACATGCGCGGTTCCGATCTCGTGGCGGTTAGGAATTCGAGCGGAGCAGGGATGGAGACTATGATCGACAGCCGCGCCCCGCGCAGCAACGCACGGCGCGGCGCCGGAGACGCATCATGATTCGTTTTCTCGTCCATCGCACGACAATCGCGGTGCTGGTGGCGCTCACCGTTTCGATCATCGGCTTCGGCCTGCTGCGGCTCTCCGGCGACCTTGCCGCGGCGCTGGCCGGCGATACGGCGAAGCCCGAGCAGATCGCGCAAGTGGCGCATCTCTACGGCCTCGACCGTCCCCTCTATGTGCAATATCTCGACTGGGCGGACCGGGCGCTGCATGGCGATCTCGGACGCTCGCTCTTCGACAACAAGCCGGTTGCGCAGCTGATCGGCGAGCGCATCGGCGTGACCGTGCAGCTCTCGCTGATGTCGCTCGCCTATGCGCTCGCCATCGCGATCCCGCTCGGGGTTTTGGCGGCGACCCGGCCCAACAGCTGGATCGACCGGTTGTCGCTGGGGCTCGCGGTGTTCGGCCAGGCCGTGCCCAATTTCTGGTTCGGCCTCATCCTTATCATCGTCTTCGGCGTGACCCTGCGCTGGCTGCCGATCTCGGGCTCCGACCATTTCGTCAACTTCATCCTGCCGACCGTCACGCTCGGCACCTCGGTCATTCCCGCGATCATGCGGGTGACGCGCACCGGCATGCTCGATGCGCTCGATTCCGATTACATCCGCATGGCCCGCGCCAAGGGCCTCTCGGCCGCCTCGGTGCTGTTCAAGCACGCGCTCCGCAACGCGATCCTGCCCGTCGTGTCGCTCACCGCCGTCTCGCTGGGCTTTCTCTTGGGCGGCTCGGTCATCGTCGAATCGGTGTTCGCCCTCAACGGCATCGGTTTTCTCGCCTTCCAGTCGATCCTGCGCACCGATTTCCCGGTGGTGCAGTCGATCGTGGTGTTCGTATCCTTCGCCTATATCGTGCTGACGCTCCTTTCCGATGTGATCAACGCTTATCTCGATCCGCGGATCAGGATCGGATAGAAGGCGGGAGACGGCCATGACATCGATCGAACGCGATCGCCTGACGCTCCCGACGGGCCCCGCCTACGAGCTCGAGGCGCCGTCGCCGCGCGCGGTGATGCGGCGGCGCGCCTTGACCCATCCGGGCTTCCTCTTCGGCGCCACGGTGATGATCGGCACCGTCCTCGTCGCCATCTTCGCGCCGCTCCTCACAAGCTACGATCCCTTCGCCCAAGACCTGGCGCAGCGCCTCATCCCGCCGGTCTGGAGCGCCAAAGGCAGCTTCGCGCATCTCCTCGGCACCGACGGGTTCGGGCGCGACTACCTGACGCGGCTCATCTATGGCGCGCGCATCTCGCTGATCGTCGGATTCGGCGCAGCCGGGATCTCCGGGATCATCGGCACGAGCCTCGGCCTCATCGGCGGCTATTTCGGAGGCCGGGTCGATTCCGTCGTCATGTATCTCGTCAATGTGAAGCTCGCCTTGCCGGGCGTCCTCGTCGCACTCTCGCTCATCGCCGTCTTCGGCGGCTCGGTCACGGTGGTCGTCACCGTGCTCGGCCTTCTCTTCTGGGACCGCTTCGTCGTGGTCACGCGCAGCGTGACCCAGCAGCTTCGGATCAATGATTACGTCGCCGCGGCCGAGGCGGTGGGCGCGTCCTCGCGCCGCATCATCCTCGGCGAGATCCTGCCCAATGTCTTGAACCACATCATCGTCATCGCCTCGCTCGAAATGGCGACGGCGATCCTCGTCGAAGCCGCCCTCTCCTTCCTCGGCCTTGGCATCCGGCCGCCCACCCCGTCCTGGGGGCTGATGATCTCCGAGGGGCGGAACTTCATGTTCTTCCAGCCCTATCTCGTCGCCATTCCCGGCGTCGCGATCTTCCTGCTGGTCATCGCCATCAACATGCTGGGCGACGGCATCCGCGACATCACCGCACCGGAAGGCCGCAATTGAACCGCCGCACGGCAATGGTGACCGCTCCGCCCTCGCGCCAAGCAAGCGACCGGGTTCTCGAGGTCGAGCAGCTCTCGGTCGAGATCGACGGCCCGGCGGGCGCCTTGCGCGCGGTCACCGGCGTCGACCTCCATGTGGGCCGCGGCGAGACCCTGTGCATCGTCGGCGAGTCGGGGTGCGGCAAGACCATGACCTCGCTCGGCATCATGGGATTGCTGCCGCGGCGCGCGCGCCTCAGCGCCCGGCGCCTCGCGCTCGAGGGATGCGACCTTCTCGCGCTCGGCGCGGGGGAGCGCGCGGCGCTGCGCGGCAACCGCATGGCGATGATCTTCCAGGACCCGATGACCTCGCTCAATCCGGTCTATACGGTCGGCAACCAAATGGAGGAAATCTTCCTGCGCCACCACAAGGGCGGGCGCAACGAGGCGCGCGAGCGCGCGGAATATCTCCTGCAGAAGGTCGGCATCACCGCCGCGCGGAGCCGGCTCGGGCAATACCCGCACCAGCTCTCCGGCGGGCTGCGCCAACGGGTGATGATCGCCATGGCGCTGATGTGCGAGCCGATCCTGATGATCGCGGACGAGCCGACCACGGCGCTCGACGTCACCATCCAGGCGCAGATCCTGCATCTGCTCGCCGATCTGCAGAAGGAATACCGGATGGCGCTGATGCTCATCACCCATGATCTCGGGGTGGTGGCGCGGATGGCCGACCGGGTCGTCGTCATGTATGCCGGCCAGGTGGTGGAGACCGGCACGGCCGAGCAGGTCTTTACCGCTCCGCTCCATCCCTATACGCGCGGGTTGCTCGATTGCATTCCGGTACCGGGCAAGACGCTGCGCGGCAGCAAGCTCGGCTCGATCCCGGGCATGGTGCCCTCGCTGATCGGGCCGATCGCGGGTTGCCAGTTTCGCAACCGCTGCGCCCACGCCTTCGATGCCTGCACCGCCGCGCCGGTGCCGCTGCGCACGCTCGGCCCCGACCACCAGTCGCGCTGCCTGCTCGACGAGGCGCCCGCGCCGCGCCTCTCTTATCCCGCCTCCGCCGAGGCCGGGCGATGACGCCGGCCCACGGTTTGGATGCGCCGATCCTCGAATGCCGCGGCGTCGGCCGGGTGTTCGCCGTGGGGGCGGGAAGCTTCGCGCCCAAGAAGTCGCTGCGCGCGGTCGATGGCGTCGACCTCGCGATCCGCCGCGGCGAGGTGCTGGCGATCGTCGGCGAATCGGGCTGCGGCAAGACCACCCTGTCGCGCATGATGCTGGGGCTGCTCGCGCCGAGCTCGGGCGAGATTCGGCTCGACGGCCATCCGATCGGCGCAATCGGCCGCGCCGCGGTGGCGCGTCGTGTCCAGCCGGTGTTCCAGGACCCTTACTCCTCGCTCAATCCGCGCAAGACCCTCGCCTCGATCATTGCTTTGCCGCTCGAAGTGCACGGCATCGGCACGCGCGAGGAGCGCCGCCAGCGCGTCGAGGAATTGATGGAGCGTGTCGGCCTGCCGCGCCGGCTGCTTTATGTCTATCCGAGCCAGCTCTCCGGCGGACAGCGCCAGCGCGTCGCGATCGCGCGGGCGCTGGCGATGCAGCCCGAGATCGTGATCTGCGACGAGCCGACCTCCGCGCTCGACGTCTCGGTCCAGGCGCAGATCCTCAACCTCCTCCAGGATCTGCGCCGCGAGCTCAACCTGACCTTCGTCATCGTCAGCCACAACCTTGCCGTGGTCGAGCACATGGCCGACCGCGTCGCCGTGATGTATCTCGGCCGCGTCATCGAGGCGGGACCGGCGGAGCAGATTTTTGGCCGCCCGCGCCATCCCTATACGAAGACACTGCTCGATTCGGTGCTGACCCCCGAGACCGGGCGCGGCCTGCCGGAATTCGCGCTGGGGCCCGGCTTTCCCAATCCCCTCGAGCCGCCTTCGGGCTGCTCCTTTCATCCTCGCTGCCCCAAGGTCATGCCGGAATGCACCGCGGCCCGGCCCGCGGCGCTGCATGACGGCGAGGCGATGGTCGAGTGCCACCTTTATAGCGGCGCGCCAGAAACCGTATCCTAAGTCTGCGCATTGTTCGCGCCGCGCCGCGCGCCTATCCTTTCGCCGCGGCAAAGACCGCAGGCAGGGAGCGAAGGCGCGGCAATCATGAAAGTCGGAATTTTCGATCACCTTGATCGCGGCGATACGCCTTTGCCGCAATTCTATGAAGAGCGCATCCAGCTGATCGAGGCGGCGGATGCGCTTGGCATCGACAGCTATCACCTCGCCGAGCATCACTGGAACCCGGTCGGCATGGCGCCGCAGCCCGGCATCTTCCTGGGCGCCGCGGCCAAGCGCACGCAGCGCATCCGCTTGGGCCCGCTCGCCTATGCCCTCGCCTTCCACGATCCGCTGCTCCTCGCCGAAGAGGTCGCGATGCTCGACCAGCTCTCGGGCGGGCGCTTCGAGCTCGGCGTCGGACGCGGCATCTCGCCTTGGGAATTGTCGATGTTCGGCATCGCCATGAACGAGACGCGCGATCTCTTTCGCGAGGCGATGGAGGTGATGATCCAGTACTTCACCAGCGATGCCGTCACCCATCGCGGCGCGCGCTGGCGCTATTTCGAGGTGCCGGTCCAGATCAAGCCGCTGCAAAAACCGTTTCCGCCGCTGTGGTACGGCTCGACCTCGGGTGCAACGCGCGACTACATCGCCGGGCTGGGCGCGGCGATGAATGCGGGCTGGGCGCCAGCCGCGCGCATCAAGCAAGCGGCCGATCTCTATCGCACGGCCTGGGAGCGCAACAGGGACGCGCCGCTGCGCGCGGGCCGGCCGGGCGAGGCGACCATCGGCTCGGTGCGGATGGTCGTCATCGCCGAGAGCGATGCCGAGGCCGAAAGCCTGGCACAGCCCGCCTATGAACGCTGGTATCGGAGCCTCGAGCATCAGGCGAACAGTTTCGGCTTCAGCGCGCTCTTCGTTCCCGCAAGCTACGAGGTGGCGCGCCGCCGCATCGGCAGCGTTATTGCGGGAAGCCCCGCCACCGTGCGCGCGGAGCTCCAGCGCCACCTCGCGGAAGCGGGCGTCAATTACCCGCTGCTCCAGCTCGCTTTCGGCAATCTCACCTCGGCACAAGCGATGCGCAGCGTGAAGCTCTTCGCCGCCGAGGTGCTGCCGGGGCTCAGGGCATCGTGACCAGTCCCTCGCCCGAGATGCCGCTCGCCGGGATCACCGTGCTCGAGCTTGGCCAATTCATCGCCGGGCCGTTCGCGGCGCAGCTCTTGGCCGATCTCGGCGGGCGCGTCGTCAAGATCGAGCGGCCCGGCCAGGGCGATCCGTTCCGCCTTTACGTGACCCGGCCGCGCATTCCGGGCTACGGCCATAATTTCCTTGCCTTCAACCGCAACAAGCAGAGCGTCGCGCTCGACCTGCAGCAGGCGGAAGGACGCGCCGTGCTCCTGCGCCTCGTCCGCACGGCCGATGTCGTCTTGGAGAATTTCCGCGCCGGCGTGCTCGACCGCCTCGGCATCGGTTATGACACGCTGAAGCGCGCGAATCCGCGCATCGTCTATTGCTCGATCTCGGGCTTTTCCGAGGATGGGCCCTATCGCGAGCGGCCATCCTTCGACACGGTGGGACAGGCGCTCTCGGGCATGCTCTATCTCTTCACCGACCCGGCCGATCCGCGCATGCGCGGCCCGACCATCGCCGATCAGGCGACCGCCTTCCAGGCCGCCAATGCGGTGCTTGCCGCGTTGCTCGCTCGCGCTGCGACCGGCATGGGCGCGCGCATCGATATCAGCATGCTCGATGCGGCGGCGCATTTCATGCCTGACGCCTTCACCGCCTGTACTGAGTCGGGCATCGCCATGGAGCCCGAGACCCGCACCTCCTACTCGCATTCCTTCGTGCTGCGCTGCGCCGACGACAAGCTCTTGGCCGTCCATGTCGGGGGACCCGATCGCCTTTGGACCGCGCTCACCGAGGCGATTGGCGATGCGGCGCTCGCGGGCGATCCGCGCTTCAAAGCCCGCCACGATCGGATAAGCGGTTTCGCCGCGTTGATCGAGACGCTGCGGCCGCTTTTCCTGAAGCGCCCGCGCGCCGACTGGCTCGAGCGGCTCGCGGCCAAAGACGTCGCTTGCGCGCCGGTCAATACCGTGCCCGAAGCGATGCGCGATCCCGAAATTCGTCACACCGGGCTTTTCGAAGAGGTCGAGCGGCCGGGCTATGGGCCGGTGACGATGCTGCGCCGCGCGGCGCGGATCGACGGGAAGCGCGGCCCTGGCCAGACCGTGCCGCCGCTTCTGGGCGAGCATACCGAGACGGTGCTACGCGAAGCCGGCTATGACGACGAAGCGCTCGCCGCGCTGCGCGCCGCGCGCGTGATTTAGCGGCCGGGCTCCGGCTCGGCTTTTTCTTCGGGATAGGCCAGCTGCAGCGCGGCGAGGCGCAATTGCGCCTCTTGCTGACTCATGCGGTCGAAGAGATCGGTCGCCCGGCCGAGGGCGGTGGAGATTTCCGAGCCCGGATCGCGTGCCTTGCGGGTCAAGATGAAAATTGCCTGGAAGGTCGATTTCTCGACGGCTTGAGCGCGGAGCGCGACGGCGAGTGCTTCGCCCGTCGGCGAGGACAGGACCTGGTCCGCCGCGGCCAGAGAGACGCGGGTGAAACGCGCGAAGAGGCTGGTGAATTCGTTGATCTTTCCGGCGCGCAGCGTCTTGAAGAGAACATCGATGGTCAGCGCGCCGGCGGCGCGCAGCTCGAGCGCCTGGGAGAGGGTGCGCTGACGCTCGAGAATTCGCTGGCGCAGCCCGTCGGGTACGAAGGCATACATCCGCGCAACGAGATCGGCAGGAAGGTCCGAGCGCTCGATCAGTGGCCGCTGCAGCTCCGGCTGGCCGCGCGCGGCTTCGACCAGGGACTCCAGGGCGCGGCGCGAGATCGCCGCCTTCGGATTCTCGACGAGCCAGCGCATGACATTGAGATCGCCGCTCTCGACGGCGGCCTCGGCCACCCGCTCTCCCAAGGTTTCGCGCTGGAGCACGCCGAGGCGGTATTCGAGCGGACTCGCGCGCATGATCTCGACCAGATCGTCCTCGTCGAGCACGCTGCTCTCGAGCAACAGCGGAAAGGCGATCGAGATCTCGTCGCGCGCCAAAGCGAGAACGAGAGGTTTTGCGGCATGCGGGTCGCGCGCGAGCTGTTCGGCGAATTGACGGCGCACGCCGGACGCGACTCGGCCGATGATCTCGATGACGAGCTGCGCCGCGAGCGCGCGCTCGCCGGCCGGCATGTCGCGGCTTTGGCGCGACAGCTCGTAAAGGCCCGAGACGAGCTGGGTGCGGGCGGCATCGGAGGTGTCATGCGCCAGCGCGCGCAAGGCCTTGGCGCGCTGCTGCAGCGACGCAAGGGTTGCCGCTTCGGAAATCGCAGGAGGCATCGAGGTTAACCGGCCGTTAGCAAACGCCGCGCATCGAAGCGGCGCGCCCTAGCTTCCCATCGGTCGGTAAAGCTTCGGTTTAGCGGCCGCGTGCCGGCTCACCCGTCAAGCGCCCGCGCATCCCGGATATCCGGCGGAAACCGGCGCTTTCGGTGCGAAACGCTAGCGGCGGCGCGCCGCTTCCTTTTCGGCCCGCGCTTCGTCCGCTTCCTTGTCGCGCAAGGCCGCGGTCGGCATCTGCATGAAGCGCGCGAACTCGTAAACCGTCTTGTCGTCCTGATCCCAGCACACATAGCCGCGGCAATTGGTCGGCCGGGCCGAATAGACCGTGCAGGCATGGTCCTTGCCGAGGAATTGGCAGGTGGTGAGCTCGTCCTTGATGCGCTTTTTGCCTGCCCGCGTCGTATAGACAACGTGCTTTTCCTCGAATTCTCCGACGCTGAGACCGAGATGCTTGGCAAGCCGGCGGATATCGTAGGTGCTGACCTCGACATAGCCGGCCATCTTGCAGCAGAAGGCGCAGCCGCGGCAGTCGAGCGGTTCGTGCTTCATTGTGGCGATCCATTCCTTGGCGCTTCGGCGATAAGCCGTCGCCGGAGCTTAACATTCTCCGCGCGCGGCTTGCACTTCTATGTCGCGCACGGCGCGTGTGCTAGGGGATTCGTCATGCGCAGCCAATTTCCGCGCCCGCCCTATCGTCCCTTCGCGGATGGGCCCCATCGCCTTGCCATGGGCCTGATGCGGGTGGCGGAAGCCGATTGGCTCGAATTGGACGCGGGTCTCGCCACGGCGCTTGCCGCCAAGCGCGCCCTCCTCGCCGAGCGGCATGGCGAGGTGTTTTGCGCGGAGCCCGAAGCCGAGTCGCCCGCCGCCGAGCTTCTCGCGCTAATGGCCGCGCATCTCCCCCGCCATCACCCGGCTCTTTTTCATCGCGAGGGCAACCATCTGCTCAACCTCGCCACAAACGAAGCCTGGGACCTTGCTGCGCCCGATCTCCATCCGCTCGAGCTTGCGGGGCGACTCGTCGTCGAGGATCTCTGCCTCCTCGAAGCCCGCGCGGGAATCTATGTCCTGACCGGCGCCTCGCTCTGCTCGCCCGCGCGCTGGCGTCTCGCCGAGAAGATGGGACAGCCGCTCACCGCGATTCACGCGCCGGTGCCGGGCTATGCGGAAAGCCTCGGCGCGCCGGTCGAACGGTTCTTTGCCACCCTGAAGCCCGGCCGGCTTGTCGGACGGCTCAATTGGGGCATTGCCGACAACCCGGCTCCGTTCCAGCCGATTGGACGCGTCACGGCCGGCGATATCACATCGGCCAATGCCGGCGCGCGGCTCTGGCTGCGGGTCGAGCGCCAAATCCTGCGCCGGCTCGAGCGGTCGGGCGCCGTGGTCTTCTCCATCCGCACGCATATCACCCGGCTCGACCGCGCCATCGCTTCGCCGGCGGAAGCGCAGGCCTTGGCGGCGGCGATCCGCGCGATGCCGCGCGCCATGCAAGACTATAAGCAGATCGCGCCGGTTGCCGAGCCGCTGCTCGGCTGGCTGTCGCGCTTTGGCTGAGGTGCCGGCCGCGGCTGTCAGCGCCGGGGGAAAGGCTCCTGGAATTCCCAGGTATGGCCTTCGGGATCGACGACGAAGAGCTGAGCGCTGCCGCTGCCCAAGAGGTTCTTCGCCTCGCCATATTCGATCCCGAGCGCCGTCATGCGCGCGCGAAACGCCTCGATATCCTCGACCAGCCAGGCGGTGTGCCGCCCGGTCGGCGAGTATTTCGTGCCCGGGCCCGGCTTGAAGTCGCGCTCGGTGGAAATGAGATGGAACTGCACCCGGTCATGGGCATCGCCGAGCCAGGCGCCGCGGCCGATATCGTCGAGCGCCTTCGGCCGCTTCAGCAGTTTGAGGCCGAGCACCTCGGTGTAGAATTTGATGCAGGCGTCGAGATTCTGGTCACTGACCGGAATGCCCTCATGCATCGAGCCGAGAAAGGTGAAGGCGGGGACTTGAGTTTGCGTTGATGCGTCAGCCATCGCGGAACTCCTTGGGCGGTGCCTCCCATTCGGCGGCGGCCGGCCGCCGCCAGCGGCCCTCTCCGCGCAAGGGTAATGGAAGCCCCGGAGAGGGTCAAACTTCGCGCCGCAATGGGTGACGCAAGCGGCACGACGACGCTGGTGGCCATGACGAGACTGCGATAAGGTTTTCGAGCCGCCGCGAGGCGAGCAAAGGGGATGCCGGCGGCGAGAAGAGCCGGTCTCAATGAGGGAGGACGGGGGATGACGGTCACTGCAAATGCCGGCAGCGGCACCGAGCTGCGCCAGATCGCGGCGCGGCTGGAGCGCCTGCCCTACAGCTCCTGGCACCGCAACATGCGGCTCATCATCTGCAGCGCCTGGTTCTTCGACGCCTTCGATTCGATCACCATCGCCGTGGTGCTGCCGCCCCTGATCGGGCTGTGGCATCTCTCTCCCGCCGAGATTCCGCGCATGGTCGGATCGCTCATCGGCGTCGGCTTCGCCGGCCAATTGATCGGCGCGATCGGCTTCGGCTGGATCGCCGAGCGCTGGGGGCGGCTCAATTCGATGATCGTGACCTTGCTGATCTTCACCCTCTTCGGTCTCGCCTGCGCTTTCGCCACGACCTATGACACGATGTGGTGGCTGCGTTTCTTCCAGGGCATCGGGCTGGGCGGCGAGGTGCCCTTGATGGCTGCCTACATCAACGAATTCGCCAAGGCGGAGGGACGCGGGCGATTCTCGCTTTCGGCCCAAGTCCTCTTCGCGATCG
>Ga0207707_10001406_pt1 | contig 22280 bp, 18 predicted proteins | sample KBSC83BmetaG_FD_184336 | JGI IMG/M metagenome (GOLD analysis project Ga0207707, IMG submission 184336) | Corn rhizosphere microbial communities from Kellogg Biological Station, Michigan, USA - KBS C8-3B metaG (SPAdes) (version 2) | ecosystem: Host-associated > Plants > Roots > Rhizosphere ...
GAGGTGAGGCTCGATCCCTTGCGTGTTGCGTTCACCTCGACCGTGGGCTTGCCGTTGCCGTCGAGCACGAAACTGTGGGGATGCGGCTTGCCGCCGAAACTCAAGCGGTTCCATTTTGTCTCATGCGCGGTGATAGCAACCGAGGCCAGCTGCGGGTAGCTGTCGAGATATTTCTTCGCCAGCACCTGACAGAATTCTTCCGTGGACAGGCCGGTATTCTCGCGGGCGACGATGTTGACGATGTTCTTGATGGTATCGGTCGACACCGATCCGGAATTGTCGGCTTCCGTATAGGTGCGGGCGAAATCGCCCTCCATCATCACCTTGACGTTGAGCTGGCTGACCTCGTGCCGTTCGCCGTCGCGATGAATTCGCATGACGCGGACCCGGCCTTTTCCATATCTGTTCTTGATGAGCGGCACGCGAGAAACCTCCATTTCGACCGGTAAATTTACCGGATTTCGTTAGCTCCGGTCTGGCCCGATATTGAGCAACGTTCGTGCCGTCGGGCAAGCCTGGTTCAGGAAAATCGTTCAACTCCCCCGATACGTCGCGTAACTCCAGGGCGTGACCAGCAGCGGCACGTGGAGATGGCCTTCCGGCTCGCTCACCGAAAACCGCAAGGGAATCGAATCGAGAAACGGCGGATCGGATGTCACCACATGCCGCCTGGTAAAGTAGTCCCCGACGCCGAACGTCAATTCGTAGCGGCCGATCGGCACCGGCCGGCCGCCAATCAACGGCCGATCGGTGCGGCCATCCGCGTTGGTGATCGCGCGCGTCACGACGCGGCTGGCGCCGAGCTCGGATAGCTCGACCAGTTCGATCGCCATCCCCGCCGCCGGCCGGCCGCCATGGGTATCGAGCACATGGGTCGACAGGCGCCCATGCACCTGCAACCGGTCGTCCGACAGCACCAGCTGATCGACCCGCAGCGCCGCGATCCGGCAGATTTCCTCGATCGACTTCTGCGTTTCGGCCCTCGCATCGTGTGGCAGGCGGCGTTCGAAATCGCGCAGGATGGAATCTTTGGTGTGGCGACGAACGCAGACGATATAGGGAAAGCCGAACTTGGAACGGTAGGCGTTGTTGACGCGCTCGAATGCCACATATTCGGCATCCGACAGCCGATCCAGCCCGACACTGTTCTGTTCGGCGCTGGATTCGGAGGTGAGGCCCGCGGCGCGCTGGGTCTTGTCGGCGAGGTCGGGATGCGCCTTGATCAGAGCCAGCCGAAGTTCGGATGGCGCGCGATCGACGGCAGCTTTCATGGCGTCGAACAGCTGGTTCACGCCGGCGAACGGCCGCATTGATGCGGTCTGCTCGGCAATCCACGGCGAGTGCTCAAAAATATTCGCAAGCGCGGCGACAAAGTCGTCCTTGCTGCAGGCGTTCAGTTCCGAGAGCGTTTTTTGCGACATTCCACCCTGACCTAGCCGATATCGGGCGCGTTCTCGGCAAGATGCGCGAGGTTGGCGTGCCAGTGCTGCGCGATCTGAAGCCGCGTCGGCACCCACACGCGCTCATGACCCTTTATGTAATCGAGAAACCGCATTAGCGACGCCGCGCGGCCGGGACGGCCGACCACGCGGCAATGCAGACCTATTGACATCATCTTCGGCGAGGTTTCGCCTTCCGCATACAGCACATCAAAACTGTCCTTGAGGTAGGTGAAGAACTGGTCGCCGCCGCCGAATCCCTGCGCATTGATAAAGCGCATGTCGTTGGCATCGAGGCTATAGGGGATGATCAGATGCGGCCCCGCCGGCCCCTTGATCCAGTATGGCAGATCGTCGGCATAGGAGTCGCAGGAATACAGGAAGCCGCCGGCTTCCATCACCAGCTTCACGGTGTTGATGGAAGTGCGTCCGGTGTACCAGCCGAGCGGGCGTTGCCCGGTGACCTCGGTGTGGACGCGGATCGCGTCCGCGATCGCAGCCCGCTCGTCGGCCTCCGACATGTCCTTGTGCTCGACCCACTTCAGACTATGGCTGGCAATGTCCCAGCCGGCTTCCTTCATGGCCGCGACAACTTGCGGATTTCGCTTCAACGCGGTCGCAACACCAAACACCGTCGTCGGCAGCTTGCGCTCGTTGAAAATCCGCCACAGCCGCCAGAAGCCGGCGCGCGAACCATATTCGAACATCGATTCGATATTGGCGTGGCGCTGCCCCGGCCACGGTTTTGTGCCCAAAACGTCGGACAGGAACGCCTCCGACGCGCGGTCGCCGTGCAGAATGTTGTTTTCGCCGCCCTCTTCGAAGTTCACCACGAACTGCACGGCGATCCGCGCGTTACCCGGCCAGCGCGGATTGGGCGGGCTGCGGCCGTAGCCATGAAGATCCCGGGGATATCTCGCTTCGGCCACCTAGACTTCCTCGAAACGAATCTTCTGCGCGCCCTTCCACAACACGGTCTTTCCGAACGCAGCCAAATTCTCCAGGCCCGAGGTCAGGGTGATAAAATGATTGCCCGCGAGCTGTCCCATCTTGCTGGCGAAGTGCACGCCGCCATAGGCCAGCAGAATCTCGGTTTCGCTGACGCCGCCGGGATAGAGGATGATCTGCCCGGGCGCGGGATAGCTGGTGTGGTTCTCGTAAGAGACGCCGAAATCGAGATCGCCGAGCGGCATCCAAACCCCCTCGCCGCTCCAGCGTACATGAATGGCCTGGCTCTCGAACGGCATTGCCTTACGGAAAGCCGCGCAGGTCCTGGGCGCCAACTCTTCCTCGAAACGGGCGGGGAATGTGAAGTCGCCGGCGTAGACAATGAGTTGGCTCATTCAAAACTCTGGTAATTGCGTACGAAGAAGGGTTTGGACGAAACTGATTGCAGCGGAAGCACCCGGAAGCAAGGACCGTTCCAGCCGACGGCCGAAGTCTAGGGCCTTTTGCAACGCTCGGCAAAGGCCTTCGCCGCTGCCAGGTGTTCGTCGCTCCGGAAGAAAGCTCGAGGCCTATTCGCCCGGTCGCTTTCTTTCATAGGACCAGCCGAAAATCCCGCTTCGTTGTACCTCCGGCTCCGGAGCCGGCACGTCCCTGGTTTCGGCCTGCGGCGGCGGCGGCGGTGGCGGCCCTGGCAAATTCTCGCACTTCATCGAATAGACCAGCTTGCCGTCTTCCGTGCGCCCGATCGGGGCGCAATTGTCGATACGGGCGGTCGCGCCTTTGGGCAACAATTTCGTTTGCGCCCACGCAGGCGATGCGATCAAGAGAATGGCAAATACGAGCATCTTCATCAGCTTCTCTCGCGAGACATGCACCGTTCGGCCTCCATTGAACCGGATTGACAAAAAGAAGTCCACCGCAGTTGTCGGCTTCGAGCAGCGAGCTGTCCGGCTCTATTCGCCTGTTCAATATTTAGCCGGCCACTGAACGCAGATTAAATATAAAGCGGGCGGCATGCCGCGACCGGCTTTTGCTTGGGGTCAAAGCGCTCGGCCGACGGCGCAGCTTCACCCGTCGAGAATGGCCACCGCCCGGGTCCAGCCCGCCGACGCCCGTTCGATCTTGACCGGGAAACACGACACGGTGAAACCGGTCGACGGCAATTGCTCGAGATGGTGCAGCTTTTCAATGTGGCAATAGCCGATGTGGCGTCCGGCCTTGTGCCCTTCCCAGATCAGACTGGCGTCCCTGGTCTCGGCATATTTCTTCGCGGTATAGACGAACGGCGCATCCCAGCTCCAGCCGTCGGTGCCGGTAAGCCGCACGCCGCGCTCGAGCAGATACATCGTCGCCTCATAGCCCATGCCGCAGCCGGAAGTAACGTAATCTGGCCTGCCGTATTTGGCGCCCGCGCTGGTATTGACCACCACGATCTCCAGCGGCGAAAGCGTATGGCCGATGCGCTTGAGTTCGTTTTCGACATCCCTTGAGGTCGCCACATAACCGTCCGGCAAATGCCGAAAATCCAGTTTCACGCCCGGCTGCAGGCACCATTCCAGCGGCACTTCGTCGATGGTCCATGAGCGCTCGCCGCGGTTCATGGTGGGATGAAAGTGCCAGGGCGCGTCGAGATGGGTACCGTTGTGGGTCGAGAGCTGCACCTGCTCGACCGCCCAGCCCTGCCCGTCCGGCAAATCCTCGGCCTTCAACCCTTCAAAGAACTGCAGCATGCGCGGCAAGCCCTGCTGGTGATCGATGTACTGGATCGTGGGATGCCCTCCCGGCGGATCGGCCGGCACGTCGTTTTGCAGCGGCACGGAAATATCGATCAGTCGTCTGGCCATAGGCGTTTCCTCGAAAGGGTTCTATTTATTGTTCCGGCGTGTCGGGCCTCAAGCGTCCTGGCGCTCGACCTTGTTCTTCAAAACCCCGATCTTCTCGACGTCAAGTTCGATGGTATCGCCGTGCTCGAGATACCAGCCGAGTTCAAGTCCGCAGCCATTGCCGACGGTGCCTGATCCGATGAATTCGCCGGGCATCAAGGTTTCATCCTTGGTGACGTGGGCAATGATCTCCTCGAATGGAAACAGCATTCCTTCGGTGACGCCTTGCGAGCGCATCTTGCCGTTGACGCGGGCTTCTACCTTGAGCTTGTAGGGATCGCCGATCTCGTCGGGTGTCACGATCCAGGGACCCATGACGTTGCCGCCGTCAAAACTCTTGCCTTTGGCGGGGCCGAGGCGGCCTTCCATCTCGATGCGCTGGGCGTCCCGCGCCGAGAAATCGTTGAAGATGGTGTAGCCGAAGATGTGATCCCCGGCCTTCGACGCCGGGATATTCGCGCCCTTGTTCTTGGTGATGATGCCGAATTCGAGCTCGTAGTCCATCACCTTGCTGTAGCGCGGCCACTTCACCGTGGTGTTGGTGCCGCGCACGCTGAAGCGGTTGGTGATGTAGTAGATCGGTTGCTTGCGATAGACCTCGGGCAACTCGCCGAGCGGCTCGGCGTTGAGCCGCGCCAGTTCCGCCATGTCGTTCCTTGCGCGGGCGGCAAGCTTGAGCTGGCCGCGCGGCGCCTGCAGGATATGCAGCGGGAACGACATGCCGTCACGCATTTGCCGGGGCTCGGGGATCGGCGCGAGGATCTCGGCGGCGGCGACATCAATCGAAAGAGTATCGTCCTTGCCGCCCTTGTCGAACAGCTTCCGGGCCTGATCCAGCGCTGAAGGACCGGCATCGATCAGCTGTAACATCGACGCGAAGGCCGGATTGCCTTTGCCGTCGCGGTCCGCGGCCGTCGCCAGATCGAACAGCCGCAAGTCATTGCTATGGACCAGGCCGATCTTTTCCCGGCCGCCGGATCGAAATGTCGCAAGTTTCACGATCGCCTCCTCATGTGTTTTTGATAAAGTATATGATCCAAGGAATCGGCGCGACCGCAGATCGCATTTTCCGATGTCACCCTCGATCTCGGCGGCAAGACAATCCTCGAAGACATCCGCCTTGACGTCAAGCCGGGCGAATTCCTCTGCAATGTCGGCACGTCGGGTTGCGGCAAGGCCACCGCGCTGCGGCTTGCGGCCGGATTATATCAGCCAACCGCCGGCGCCGTGACCTTCGACGGCAAGCGGGTGCGGGTGCCACGGCGCGATATCGCCATTGTATTTCAGGACTACAGCAAGGCGCTGCTGCCATGACGAACCGCTGCCGGCAACGTCTCGCTGGCGCTGGAGGCCTCACACGTCGGCTCTTCCCGGATGACCGCCAGCCTACCTGTTCGCCGGCGTGATGTTGCCTGGCGTCATCGGCTATTTGGCCGCGCTTGCGATGTCCGTTGTCGAGAAGCGGCTGTTGAAATGGCGCTGGAGCGGCCATTGAGCCGGTCTTGCCATCGCACCGCTAGTAAGCGAGCGATTTGGGCCGTCCGACGCCGCAATAATGGAATCCGTGTCGCATCACCTCTTCCGGCGAGTAGATGTTTCGGAGGTCCACGACGACCGAACTTGCCATGACCGAGGCCATCTCCTTGAGATCGAGCGCACGAAACTGCTCCCACTCCGTGACGATGACGAGCGCATGGGCGCCTTTCGCACAAGCATAGGCATTGTTACAGAAGGTGACCTTTTCAAGAACCTTCCTGGCCTGCGGCATGCCAACGGGATCGAAGACGCGAACGGCCGCACCCATATCCTGCAGCGCCGTAATCAGCGGGATTGACGGCGCATCGCGCATGTCATCGGTATTCGGTTTGAACGTGACGCCCAATACCGCGATGGATTTTCCCCGCAAATTGCCGTTACCGCCGAACGCATTTGCCACTTTGCGAGCCATCGCGCGCTTGCGCTGGTCATTGACCGCGACGACGGTCTCGATAATCCGCAACGGCGTTTCGTTGTCCTGTCCGGTCTTGATTAGCGCCATCGTGTCCTTTGGAAAGCAAGACCCGCCGAACCCCGGCCCGGCGTGCAGGAATTTCGATCCGATGCGATTGTCGAGGCCGATCCCGCGCGCGACTTCCTGAACGTTGGCGCCGACTTTCTCCGCTAGGTCGGCGATTTCATTGATAAAGGCCACCTTGGTCGCGAGGAAGGAATTCGCGGCATATTTGGTCAGTTCGGCGGTGCGTCGATCGGTATAAAAAATCGGCGGCGCATTGAGGTGAAGCGGGCGATAAACCTCGGTGATCACGCTCCGCGCGCGGGCGTCATCGGTGCCGATCACAATCCGATCGGGATGCTTGAAGTCGCGAATCGCAGCGCCCTCGCGCAGGAATTCCGGATTCGACACCACTGCGAATTCCGCGTCGGGGTTTTCTTCGCACATGAGGCGCTCGACTTCGTCGCCGGTTCCGACCGGAACCGTCGATTTGGTCACAACCACCGCGTATTTCGAGAGCGCCTTCGCGATTTCGCGCACCGCCGCATAAACGTAAGACAGATCTGCATGTCCATCGCCACGACGCGACGGCGTTCCCACCGCGATGAAAACCACTTCAGCGCTGCCGACCGCCGATTTCATGTCGGATCCGAACGCAAGCCTGCCCTGCCTCACATTGCTCGCCACCAGATCGGCTAATCCAGGCTCGTGAATGGGAATCTTTCCGCTTTTGAGCGCGGCAATCTTCTCCTCGTCGCTATCGATGCAGATGACATGATGTCCAAAATCGGAAAAACACGCCCCTGACACCAGCCCGACATAGCCAGCGCCAATCATGGCAATACGCATTGATGACCCTGTCTGATGATTTGTTCCACGGATGTGTGGAGTTGATTTTCGTGCGCCTCATTGACGTCCGGCGCCAGCTAGCCGTTCAGGATCGACTCGCCATCCAGATGTTTCGGGAAGAAGAAGAAATTGTTGACGTAGGACTGGCCGCTTTTGCGGCCGCCGTCGGGGAGAAGCGCATTGGCATCCTGCAAATCCGCCGGCCGGAATTGATCGATCGGCATCGCACTGCCCTCCTTCAGGAAGAACCCGCGATAGGATCTCGCCGCAAAGAATTCAAAGATCGACCGGGTTGCTTCCGCACGGTGCCGATCCTCCGCTTCGACCAGGAACACCGGTTGGCTGTGTTCAAGCAGTTCGACCGAACCGTTCAGGACGCTCAATTCGTGCCCTTCCACGTCGATTTTCACGAAGGCAACCTCCTGATGGACAATCGCGTCCAGCCGCGCCGTCGGCACGCTGATGGAAACACCGCGCGTGTTTGACGACACCAGCCTGGGTTCGAGCGAAGCCAGCCCGTAAATCGGCTCCCGGTCGTCCTGCGGAATGAATAATTCTGCATTGCCGATTTGATCGGACAGCGCAATCTCGTGAACACTCACATTCGATGCCGATGTTCGCCGCAGAAGATCGGCCATCTTGCGGGACGGCTCGAACGCATAGACTTGCCTCGAAAGGCGCGCCAGTTTGCGGGTGTAGAGGCCGCAGTTTGCGCCGACGTCGACGGTCACGGCCCCTTCCGGCACGATCCTGTCGAGATATAACAGCTCCGGGTCCGCCGATTTCGGATGATGCATCAAGTGCCAGCGGAGCCAGATCGATGGAAAGGCTTCCTTCAATAGCTCCTTGGTTCGTTGGCTTGCGCTCATCCCGGTCACCTTTCTTGCTGTTGGGTATTTTTGTTTGGAAGGGGTTGAAGATGATCCAGCCTTGTCAGATAGGCTTTTGCGGCGAGGTCGATAACCCCCACACGAATTCAAGCGTTCAGATCCGGTGATAGATGTCCTGCATTCGGACGATGTCATCCTCGCCGAGATAGGCGCCCGACTGAATTTCAATCAGATTGAGCGGTACTTTCCCCGGATTCTCGAGGCGATGCATGCAGCCGAGCGGGACGAAGATCGACTCGTTTTCACGCAGCAGGACTTCCTCGTCGTCGCGCGTGACAATCGCGGTTCCATTGACCACCACCCAATGCTCGGCGCGATGAAAGTGCTTCTGCAGGGATAGCTTCGCACCGGGATTGACCGTGATGCGCTTGACCTGAAACCGTTCGCCGGCATGGATCGGCTGGTAATAGCCCCACGGCCGGTGCACACTGAGCGTCTGCGTCGCGGAACGATGGCCGTTGGTCTTGAGACGCTCGACAAGCTTGCCGACATCCTGATCGCGATTTCGGGTGGTCACCAGCACAACATCCGGCGTCGCGGTGATGACGAGATCCTCGACGCCGAGCGCGGCGACAAGCTGTCCCTCACTACGCACATAGCACCCCGAAGCGTCTTCCAGCACGACGTCGCCGAGCGCCACATTGCCGGACCGGTCCTTGTCACCCATGGTCCATAGCGCGGACCAGCTTCCGATATCGCTCCAGTCGAAGGACGCCGTAATCACCACCGCCCTGTCGGTTTTTTCCATGATGGCATAGTCGATCGATATCGACGGACAGGTTTCGAACGCGCCCTCCTCCAGACGCAGAAAATCGAGATCGCGGGTTGCGCCCGCCAACGATCCGCGGCATGCCGCCAACACCTCCGGCGCGCGCTTTTCGAGTTCTTCGATAAATGCCCGGGCTGGCAGCAGAAATATTCCGCTGTTCCAGAGATGCTCGTTGCAGGCCAGCAAACGCTCCACCATCGCCAGATCCGGCTTTTCAACAAAGCCGGCGACGTCGCGGGCATCGGGAGTGGCTGCAGACCCGTCGCCCATGCGAATGTAACCGAATCGCGTTGCCGGCGCTGTCGGCCGCAGACCGAACAGAACGAATTTCCCGTGCCGCGCCGCCTTCAGGCCGCTCGACACCGCGGCCTGGAATGCCGCGTGGTCGCGCACCCAATGGTCGACCGGCATCGCAAGAATCACGGCATCGGGGTCTGTCTCGCTGGCAAGAACGGCCGCGACCGCCACCGCCGGCGCCGTATTCCGTCCGAACGGCTCAAGCACGATGGTCGGATCTGATATTCCCACCGCGCGGAGCTGCTCGCCGATCGCGAAGCGATGCTCCGCATTGGCGATCACCATTGGATCGGCAAACAGCGACGAGTCCGCAACGCGCAGCGCGGTTTGCTGCAGCAATGTTTTCTCGTCGAGAAGGGAAAGCAGTTGCTTCGGATAGGCTTCGCGGGAGAGCGGCCACAGCCGCGAGCCTGTACCGCCCGACAGCAGAACAGGGATAATCCGGCCGCGCGGCTGCATCATCATGTCGTCCCCCGGAAGCTTTGATTTTTTAACTGATTCAGAACCCACTGCCCGACAGGAATTCCCTGCGGATCGTGCGCGCGATGATCATGATGTCCATGCGCAATGACCATTTCTCGATGTAATCGAGATCGTAGTCGATGCGCGAGATGGCGCGGTTCGGCTCGAATGTGCTGCCTCTGCAGCCGCTGACCTGCGCAAGGCCGGTGATTCCAGGCCGCGCGGTATGCCGCTGGAAGTAATAGGGCACCAGGTCTTCATACGGCAGGTCCGCTGCAAGCATTCCCGGAACGTGCGGACGCGGTCCGACCAGCGACATGTCGCCCTTGATGACATTGATAAGCTGCGGAATTTCATCAAGGCTGGTTTTCCGCAGTATTTTCCCGATCGGCGTAACTCTGGAATCGCCCCGCACCGTCTGCTTCACGCCGCGTACGTCACAATCATCGGAGCGCATCGTGCGGAATTTATAAATCTTGAAGAACCGGTTTCGATACCCGTATCGGTACTGAAAAAACAGCACCGGCCCTGGCGAGCTGACCTTGATCGCGACGGCTACCGCCATCAGCAGCGGCGCAAAGAACAATAATGCCGCACTGGCAACGGCAATGTCGAAAAGTCTCTTTCCGATCGAAGCCGAAGGTTCGATTCGGGCCTCGCGGCGCGAACGCCGGCTCCGATACTTGCTGCTATCGGCGCATTCGACGGGTCGCACCGATATCAGGCGCTGTTCCCTCCGCAGCGGCATGACATTGTCTCGATTCAAACGGACTGCGATAGTTTGGGCCATAGCTTTCGCCTTCTGCTGGAATCCTGATAACGTCACCAAGCCGACCGTTGCGCATTTTGGCCAAAGGCCTCGCGCCGCCGCAGAACTATTCGCAGATGCGAAAGTTGGCGCGGTTAACAACACGCAACGATCTTGCTCCATTGAAACTTTCCTAAGTTCTTGAACGAAATGGGGCAGCAAAGCGGTAATGTCGCGCGCATGTTTGCATCGCGCTCACAAATTATTTGTGCGACGCGCAAAATCTTTTTTATCAAGAGGCGCTTAGTTCAGATTGCGCACTCATTGTGCTGCGTGCAGATCGATGCTGCCATGCATAATCGCGACTCCAAAACTGATCCGCAAATTGGATTCGATTCTGGAATCAAACAAGCGCAGCATCAGACCGATGCAGTCGATGCCCGTTCGCCGCCGTTTTGAACGAGATCGTTACTGAAAACTAAATGACGTCTCGTAGTCTGCCGGTGCCGATGTTGGCATTGACGCATCACCGGTTCGCCGATGGTCGCGACGCTCCAAAAGGCCGAACCGACCGCAGCTAACGAGCCGCTTGTCTCGGAAGCGTTTTCCAGGGAGGCGTCGATGATCGCTGATCATGCATACGGCCGCATATTGCAACGGCACGATCCGTCCGGTCGCCGGCTGAGGAACCGCATTATTATGGCGAATGCGATTGCCTGGATCGTCGTCATTGCTCTGATCTGCCTGACCTTTTTCTAGGACGGACCAACCGTGCCGGCGAAGGCTAGCAGGACTCCGCTTTCGTTTGACCGCAAAACAGTTCCATGATCGAACTTCGCAGACGATGCGACCGCCGTCCGCCGCAAATCCGCAATCCATTGCCGCTTCGACGCCGGCAAATATGCGCATCTATGCCATCGGCGATATCCATGGCCGGGCCGACCTGCTGATCGAAACCATTGCACGCATCGATGATGACCTCGAACGCAGGCCGATAGAGCATGCGGTCGAGGTCTATCTGGGCGACTACATAGATCGCGGCCCGGATTCAAAGACCGTCATTGATTTGCTGGCGGTCCGGCTTGTCGAAAATCGCGCGGTGTGCCTGCGTGGCAATCACGAGGTGTTGATGGAGAATTTCCTTCGAGACCCGGCCAGCCTTCGTCCCTGGCTGCAGTTGGGCGGCGTGCATACCCTTGCATCCTACGGCGTATCTCTGCGCCCGGGGGCGATCAAACCGGAAATCGAGCTGCATCGGCGCTTTCGCAGCGCCTTTCCGCGTGCACACGAATTATTTCTGCAATGTCTCCGTTATGGTTTTTATTGCGGAGATTTCCTGTTTGTTCATGCCGGTGTTCGCCCTGGCATCCCGATCGAGCAGCAGGATCTGCAGGATTTGCTCTGGATTCGTCACGAGTTCCTCGACTCCGTACAGGACCACGGCATGGTTATCGTTCACGGCCATACGCCGGTGCCTCATCCCGACATCAGGCCTAACCGGATCAACATCGACACCGGGGCGTGGCGCACGGGAACTCTCACCTGCATTGCTATCGAGGGCACAACGATACTGGTTTTGTGAGAAGCGCTTAACGTCTGCTCTCGCGGATGAAGCTTCGCCATCGTGCCGATGGAATTCCTCCGTCACATTTTTTTGCCTTCTTTGCCCGACTATCATTGGCAACAGTCACAAGAGCTTGTTGTGGGGATGGAGTCATGCTGCAACGATTAGTCGGCGTCGCCGGTTTGTCATTTCTTTTCATCCTCTCAGTATCCGGCGCTATCACCGGCTTGCCGGCGAATGCCTTCGCGCAACAAGCACAGTCTGTTCCGCCTGCATCGGAAGCCGCAAGCTATGTACTTGGCCCAAATGACAGGGTTCGCCTGAAGGTTTACGGCGAACCTGACATCGCCGGGGAATATGAGGTCGACAACAACGGGAATGTGTCTATTCCGCTTGCAGGACACGTCCGAGCCGCGGGTCTCACGACACGACAGCTGGAGCATTCCATTGCATCGGCGTTGTCGAAGGGAATCGTGCGAGATCCGCGCGTGAACGTCGAGGTCGCCCTGTACCGCCCCTATTATATTCTCGGCGAGGTCAAGAAGGGTGGCGAATACCCTTACCGCCTCGGTCTGACCGTGATGGATGCCGTCGCAAGCGCCGGCGGATTTACCTACCGCGCCAACGAGAACAAGGTCTATCTGCGCCGATCCGGTGCCGGTGCTGAAGAGGTATATGCGCTCGATGCACCCGTTCCGATTTTTCCCGGCGACAACATCCGGATTCCCGAGCGCTACTTCTAACCTCTCGTTCAACATACTTGCGTCGAAAATAACGCACGACGTGAAGACGCGACCGCCGCCATAGTGTCGTCTCTTTGCAGTGCAAATTATTTTGCGGCGCGCAAAACTTTTTCTCGTCATTCGCGTTGAAAATCGAGAAAGAGGCCTTCCAACCCAACGACGCAACATTCTGTGCTCATGACGATGTGGACCACGGCGGGGCTGACGCCTCCGTGAGCGGCTCACGATGTTTTTTTGGGCAGTGATCGATCGTCGACACGTACCGCGACGGTCGCTTCCCACAAAGGACAAGTGATGAAATGTGCATTTGCATTTTCATGGTCGGACGCCAGTGGAGAGCGTCGCGAGATATCCCGTTCGGCAACCTCGCTGCGCCGATGCGGTCTCAAGATCGCACCTGTGCCGGCAGCCGCGATCGTTCTGGGCCTGGTGTCACCGGCAAACGCGCAGGTGATCCCATCGACCGCAGAGGAAGTCGCTCCACCATGGAACGCGCAACGGATATTCGAGCCGTCATCGATGCCGAACCTGCCGGATCCGGATAGCCGCGAAGAAGTGCCGCCCGAGGACACGCCGGTGAAAAATCGACAACAGCCCGGATACGAGCCTGTCGGCATTCGCGCCGGTTCCTGGATGTTCAACCCTGCCCTGATTTCCGGCGGCTTCTACGACAGCAATGTGTTTTCTTCGAACACCGCGAAGCGCTCGGACCTCGCCGCCGTGTTCGAGCCTTCGTTGCGCGCGCGTACGCTCTGGGAACGGCACGGCATCGATCTCAAGCTGGATGCCCAGTCAACGCTTTATAGTCAGAATCCAGGGCTCGATCAGACCAATGCCAGCCTCAAGGGCAACGCCTGGTTCGACATCGCCCATGACCTAGCCGTTCTAACCAATTTTCAGGTCGCCCATTTGAATGAGGGCGTCGGCACGCTCAGTTCACCGGCGAACGCTGTGCAGCCGACGCCATACAATCTTCTGTCGGGTGACGTCAGTCTGCGCAAGGAATTCAACCGCCTGACGACGTCGATCGGCGTTCGCACCGATTCATATGAATTTGGAACGACGCGCGCGCAGGACGGCACCATCATCAATCAAAGCAGCCGTGACGGGCAGATTTATTCCGTCCATGGCCGGGCCGACTACGCGTTCTCCTCCATGCTTGGCTGGTTCACCGCGGTGGAGGGCAATGAACGCAATATTCGCGGTACCCTTGGCCACAGCCTGGATTCAGAAGGCTATCGGGCGCTGTCCGGCTTCACGGTCGAACTGACTAACCTCATCACCGGCGAGTTCGGTGCCGGATATGTGCAGCAGCGGTTCGTCGATCCGACGATCGGCACCATCGATGGTCCCACCTATCGCGCCAGATTGACCTGGCGCCCGACGCGTCTGCTCGATGTCCACTTCAACGCCGAACAGCTGGTCACGCAAACCGCCGACACAAGTTCCGTCGGCGTACTCGCCAATGCCCTGCAGCTCGGGCTCGATTACGAATTACGCCGTAACGTCATTGTGTCGCTCGCCGGCGGATATGAGAGCGACCGGTTCTTCGGCCAGTTGCGCAAGGACCACGTCATCACTTCCGAGGCCAATATTAAGTATTTACTCAACCGCTTCGGCTCCATTTCCCTCTTTCATCGATACACCGCCCGCAACAGCGATATTCCCGCCTTCAGCTACGACAAAAATCAGGTAGGGATTAATGTTACAGCGCAATTTTGACCAGCCCGATCATGCGCTGGAGGAAGCGACCGGATCTACGGTCGAGAGATGGCCGCAGCCGACCGTGGATCTACGCGGGATGGCGCGAATTCTGCGCCGCCGCTGGAAGGTGGCTGCGGCGGCCCCATTCTCTCTGACCATATTGGCGCTGATCTACGTCCTGACTGCCACCACACTATATACCGCCACCTCCACGGTCTTGGTCGATCCACGGCGGACAACCGCCATTGAATCGAATCAGGCGGCGATGTCGATGTCGAATTTCGGCACCGACGACGCGACCATCGAAAGCGAGACGTTGTTGATCCAGTCGATCGCGATCCTGCAGCGCGTGGTGGAAAAACTGAAGCTGACGGACGATCCGGAATTCGTACCGACACCCGGGTTGCTCGATCCGATCAAGCGATTATTCAGCATCTTCAGCAGCAGTCCCGCGGCAGGCGCGAACCCGGAAGACGCCGCCAAGGCCAGATCGGTGGAAATTCTGCAGCGGCGGATGAAGGTGACCCGGCAGGGCACCACCTTCCTTGTCGATATCAACATCAGCTCGGAATCGCCGCGAAAAGCCGCCGTCATCGCCAACGCCGTGGCCGAGGGATATTTCGAGGAACAGGTCCGTGCCAAGAGCGAGGCGACGCGAATCGCCTCCAGCTGGCTCAACGGGCAGATCGACGGGCTGAAGTCGCGGGTGGTCGCGGCGGAAAAGGCGGTCGAGGATTTTCGCTCCGCCAACAATCTGACGGTGTCGCAGGGCGTCACCGTGAACGATCAGCAGATCACCGACCTCAACAACCAGCTCGTCGCCGCCCGTGTCCAGACTGCCGAGGCGCGCGCAAAATTCGACCAGGCCGAGCAATTGACCAAGTCCGGCGGCGACCCCGGCGGGTTCAATGCAGCCATTTCGTCGGATATCGTCAGCAAGCTGCGCGCCCAATATGCCGATATCGCCAAGAACGAAGCCGATCTCTCGAGCAAATACGGAGCGCGCCATCCTCTCGTCGCCAATGTGCGCGCACAACGGCGCGACACCCAGCGTCTCATCAATGAGGAAATTCAGCGCATCCTGCAAAGTACGCGGCGCGATTACGACGTCGCGCGCTCGCGCGAGGCATCGCTGCAGCGAAGCTTCGACCAGCTGCAGGGAGTTTCAAACACTTCAGGCCAGGCACAAGTGCGCTTGCGCGAGCTGCAGCGCGAGGCCGAGGCCAACCGCACACTGTATGAGTCCTATCTGGCCCGCTACAAGGAAACCACGGCGCAAGAGAGTCTGGAGATGCCGGACTCCCACGTGGTCACCAAGGCCAGCATTCCGATCGGGCCGTCCTGGCCGAAAACCTGGTTTGTTCTCGGCCTCGCGCTGACACTTGGTCTCGGCGTCGGATGCGTTGTCGCATTTCTGGCCGACTATCTGGATCAGCGGGTGAAGACGCTTGAACAGGCCGAGCAAATATCCGGGGTGCCGGCGCTTGCCGCGGTTCCGCTGATCAGCGCGGGTGAACTCGCCGGACGGGCGAAACGCGGGCGCAGCGAGCTCGGACGCTACGACCCGAAAACCACAAAACTGTTGCCGCCTGCCCTGCAGCCACCCTTGATGCGTTACGCGATCGACGCGCCCGGCACATTTTTCGCGGAGGCGATACGCGCGATCCGGCTCGCGCTTCAGCGCACGATGCGAGCCCAGCCGGTAAAAGTCGTGCTGATCACATCGGCGCTCGACAGCGAGGGCAAAACGACGCTCGCCGCCAATCTCGCACAGTCGATCGCGACGCTGGGTATCCGGACCCTTCTCATTGACGGCGATCTCCGCAATCCGCAACTGACGCGCGCGCTGTGCCCGCGAGCCGACGCCGGGTTACTGGATGTTGCATTGGGTCGAATTGCCCCGGAGCGGGCTATTCTGGTGGACCACAGCACCGGGCTTTCGATCTTGCCGTCAACCGCGGTCAAGCAAGCCGACATCATTACGGAACTGATGTTCTCCGAACGGATCGTCGACGTCCTCGATCACCTGCGTCACCGCTACGAATTGGTGATCATCGACTCGCCTCCGCTGGTGCCGCTGGTGGATGGCCGAGCGCTCGCCGAACTTGCCGATCGCATCATTCTGGCATTGGCGTGGGACCAGACTCCCGGCGAGGTTCTTGCTCACACCATCAACCTGCTGGAGCCGGTCTACGACCGGATTCTCGGAACAGCCTTGACGCGCGTCGATCTAAGCCGGCTTCGCTTCTACGACTACTATCGCAGTTCGGCCTATCTCAAACCCTACGGCACCGCTGAACTCATCGCCGAGGCCGCGCAGTGATACGGCCTGGCCCCATCGCCGAATCGGGAGCCCGTGCGGCGCCGCAGTCCTATCGCGGCAGTCTTCCCGCCATGGCAGTGATCCGTCGACCGTCCCAGGTTCGCAGCAACAGATCTGTCGAGGCGTTGCAATTGACCGACATGATGATTGCCGGCCTGATGATGCTGGCCGTGATCACCACCTTCACGATTCCCGCGGCGATGCTGACCAACTGGAAGGTCCATTATCTGACGACGGGCGGAAATTTCTACGAGAAGTTCCATCCGGCGACATACTTCGCCTTTCTCGGCTTCTTCCTGCTGCTCGTTCGCAACGGCGATCCGATCGGCCAGATCAACCGGATGTTCTCTGAAGCCAAGCTTGTCCTGGTTTATCTGTTCTGCTGGCTCGCCCTGCTGGTGCAGATGCTGGTGCTGGAACGCCCGTTTACCGTCATCATCGACACCTTCCTGCTGCCTGTCGTGCTGTGCCTCGTTATCTGGCGCCTATCGCCATTGCAGAGAAAACCACTGGTGTGGATGCTTCACCTCACGATTCTGCTCAACGTTATCCTCGGCTATTACGAATATTTCTCCGGTCACCGACTGATTCCGCTGTCGCTGGGTGGCGACGTGGTGGTGACGGGAGAGTGGCGCTCCTCCGCCCTATTTGGCCATCCGCTCACGGCGTCCGGCCTCGTAGGGGCCTACATTCTTGCGCTCATTCTTCGTCCCGCACTTTGTCCGCCGGTCGTTCTGCGGCTGCCGCTGATCGCATTCTGCCTGGGATCGTTGATGGTATTTGGCGGCCGGACGGCGCTCGTCACGGTATTGCTGGTGATCGGCAGTTTCGCTGCTCTGGAACTATTCCGGATCCTGCGCGGCGGGCGCACTTCGCTTCCGGTCGCGATCGCCGCCATCTGCCTCCTGTTTGTCGCGGCCGCGGCCGTCTTCGCCGCGCTCGATCTCGGCATTTTCGACAAGATGCTGCTGCGATTTTCGTCCGACAAAGGCAGTACGCTCGCACGCTATGCGACCTTCAACCTGCTGTCCCACTTCGACTGGCAAGAACTGATTTTGGGCCCGAACCCGGTGCGGGCCAACGCGCTGCAGACCCAATGGGGCCTCAACTACGGAATCGAGGATTTCTGGATCTCGTGCATCGTCCAGTTCGGCCTCGTCCACACCATCCTGCTCACGATCGGATTGATCTGCCTGTTCGCGGAAATACTTCAGCGCGCGAGTGGCGCGGCTTGGGCGATCATTCTGCTCATTGTTGTGATCGCGGCGAGCTCGGTCAGCTTCTCATCGAAAAACATCCAGCTCGCGCAGTTCGTTGTTCTGATCACGCTGCTGCTGCCGCGCGAGCGGCGCATCGTCACGCCCGCGAGCCTCGGGTCTCACCGCAGGCACCGGCCGATTCCGGTTTACCCCTAAGGCAGGACAACATGGCGATCTATGTCGACCACACCCATCTCGGACGCCATGTCACCGGCCTTGAGCGCATTACGCTCGAGCTGTTTTCGCCCGCAGCGCTCGCGCCGTTGGAGATCGTGCCCGTTACGGCACGCGGCACACGGCAAATGGTGACGACGCAAACCTTCGGGCTGCCGATGCGGCTCGCCGCTTCCTCCTCCATCCTGCTGTGTCCCGGCTTCCCACCGAGTCCATTGCTGCGGCCGTTCGCGTCACGCGTCCTTCCCTACATCCATGATATTTTCCTGCTGTCGCGACCGGCCGACCTCAATCGACGCGCCCGGCTCTACATGGCGGCGCCTTTCAGGCTTGCGCTACACCGCTACCCTCGCTTTCTCGCCAATTCCAGCGACACCCGACGGAAGCTTGCCGCCCATTGCCGGCCCGACGCCGCGATTACTCTCTATCGGCCACCGGTCCGCAATGTCTTCGATCTCGAATCGGAAGAGCGCACCGGGCGCGAACCGCAGCCGTTGCGGCTGGTGGCGCTTGGAACCGTGGAGCCGAGGAAAAATTTCGTCGCGGCGGCAAGGATAACCAGCGCGCTACGCACGCAAGGCTTCCCGGACGCGACACTGGACATCGTCGGCCGGCAGGGTTGGGGCGATGACTGGCGGACGCTCGGGGCCTTTCCAGGAGTGACGCTGCACGGCTACCAGCCGAGCGGGCGCGTCAGACAGTTGCTTCAGGAAGCCGACATCTTCATCTGCACGTCGCATGACGAAGGCCTGGGCTTGCCGCTGCTCGAGGCGCAATACGCAGGCCTTCCAATCGTCGCTCCGGCCTCCGCTATTTTCCATGAGGTGCTGGATGGCTCCGGCATTTTCGTCGATCCGGCGGACCCGGCTACGGCTGCGGCCAGGATCGCCGCAATGTTGTCCGACCGGCAATGGCGGTCCCGCTACGTCGCGCTCGCGGCACAAAACCTGACGCGGTGGAACGCGTTGGCAGCCGCCGACCGCGATGCCGTTGTCGGCCTGATCGCCGAGCTCGCCGGACGTCAGGCGTCCGCGAGGCCGGCCTACCGCAGCGACAGTATTGTCGAGCATTAACGGGGTTTTGGCCGGACAGCATCAGATGACTTTGGTAGCGAGAGATTCAGTTTGGTCGATTCCGGAACAGGATTCGCGAGCGAGCGCTGCGAGCCGCGATGCCGCAATCGATACCATGCGCGGTATCGCCATCCTCATGGTGATCGGCATCCATTCGCTTCAACAGCCGCTCAATTCATGGGAAACACTGGCCGACGCGCCGCTGCGGCCGTGCGTTCCGATTTTCCTGTTTGCCTCCGGATATCTCACCGCGCTCTCGGGGCGGGTCCCGCTCGGCAAGCGGCTAAAGGCGGCCCTGATCCCCTACGCGATCGCGTTCGCTGCCGCCTACGCCTACATGGCGTGGCACAATCCGGCGATGGACCATCGCATCACCCGGACGCTCGCAAGGTTCGCGCTGGCTTATGTATTTGTCTATTATTACGTCTTCGTCTATGTCGGCTGCACATTTGGCCTGTGGCTGGTGTTTTCGGCGTCCGCCACGGGCACGCAGCAATCGCAACGGCGGCTCGCCGTCTTGCTGCTGCTTTCAATCGCGTTTGGCCTGATTGTCGGAAGCTATCTCGACCCGCTGCTGTCTCGCCTCGGTTTTTCGGACTCCCTGGTCGAGGAAGTCCGCATGCGCGATCTTCCGTTCTGGTTTTCCTTCATGGCGCTCGGGGCGCTGGCCGGAATATCCGGCAGTCGATCCAGCCTGCACGACATGCGGGTGCTGCTGATTGGTGCGACGCTGTTGGCCTGCATATTATACGCAGCCGTGCGGCTGTTCGGCCTTGGTGACGCCGCCGACTACGACTCGGTTGCCTTTTTCGGCTATGCCGCGCTGCTGTGCGTCCTGCTGCTTGCTCTCGACGCCCAGTTGCCGCTATTCGCGGCCTTGGGCTCGGGCAGTTATTTCATCTATCTCTGGCATATCTTTATCGTGATGATGCTGCGCGATCACGCCGGACTGCGCCAGTTTGGACCGGTCGCCAATTTCGCGATCACCTACACCGCCACCGCTTCAGGCAGCATTGTTGCCCTGCTGGCTGTCAGAGCAATCGCGCCTCCGCGCGTGATCCGCTGGCTGGGGGCCTGACAGATGCTGCTGCGACATACCCTGCTTTACCTGCCCGCCCAGATCGTCGGACCGCTGTTCCAGCTGATCGCCATGATCGTGTGGACCCACGTCGTCGACGAACATACGCTGGGCGTTATTACGCTCGTCACGGCGACGCACGAACTGCTGCAAATCGCCTTTCTCGCCTGGTGGTCGCAATACGCGCTGCGCTTTTTCGGGCGCTACCAGGACGAGGGCGAAGCGCTGCGGTTCTATCGCACTGAAAACGCGGTGATGCTCGCCTCCATCATTCTCCAGAGCATCATCGTCATTGCGGTTCTCCTGCTCGTGATCGCGCCCGACGCCAGGACCGGACTTCTCGCCGCAACCGTGGGCTATGTGATCACGCGTACGCTCAATCTCTATATCGGCGAGCGTGCCCGTGTCCGTCACCAGATCTGGGTCTATTCGATCCAGCAGATCGTCGGGCCCGCGGCCGGATTTATTGTCGGCCTGGTCTTGATCAAGCTGAATGGTCAATCGGCTGAATGGCCGCTTGCCGGTTACGCCCTCGCCCAGCTTGCCGCGGCCATCATCGTGCTCCCGAAAATCGGCTATGGCCGCCGCTTTTGGCCGCTCGATCGCGAAATCGTCGACCATGCGCTGCATTACGGCATTCCGCTCATCATCGGAGGTGCGCTCGGCTGGGTCGGCCTCAACGCATCGCGCTTCATCGTCAACGAGATGTCGGGAGTGGCCGCGGCGGGACTATTCGCCGTCGGCTACGGTCTCGGTCAGCGGGCCGCCGCGGTCGCCGCGATGCTGGTTACGGCAGCCGCCTTTCCACTCGCGGTCAAGAGCATGGAGCAAAACGGAAGCAAGGTCGCGATGCGCCAGCTCGCCGACAACGGCGCGCTGCTGATCGCAATCCTGGCCCCCAGCATCACCGGCATTTTCATGCTGCGCACCGAGATCGTACATCTGCTGATCGCCGCCCCATTCCAGCTGGTCACGCTTGCCGTGCTTCCGCTGTCAGCACTGGCAGGCGCGATTCGCAGCGTTCGCGCGCATTTCGTCGATCAGGGGTTTCTGCTCCACAACCGCACACGGTTGATGATCGTCGTCACCGCGATCGATGCAGCGGTGACCGTCGTGCTGACCCCCTTCTTTATTCGATACTGGGGAGTGGCCGGCGCGGCTGGTGCAACCGTCCTGGCTGCAATTGCCGCTGCTATCGTCAGCTCTGCCATCGGATTTGCGCGACTTGGCCTGACGCTGCCGTTCAATCATCTCGTCCCCATCGCATTGGCCACTACAGCGATGGCGGCCTTGCTCAACAATCTTCCGCAAGCGCCGTCCGTTATTGTCCTCGCCGGCCATATCGGGGCAGGCGCGGGACTCTACATCGCGTTGCTTGTCATGTTTTACGCGACGTCGCTGTTCAGGTTGCTCCGTTTGCGCCAGCAGCAGTCCGAATCCTGAACGCGCGTCGGCGAGGGGTCATGGTTCAACATCGCCGGTGCGCTCTGATCGTTGGAAACGAATGCATGGCAGACCTCCATTCAACGAATGCTTTGTCGTCATCTTCAACATGTTGCAGCATCGCCATTGTTGCGTCGCATTGGTGCGATCATGTCGCGCGGTTCGTCGAGGAAAGATTTTTCCGCATCTTTGGTTTTAAGTGCTCGTTGCCCATGCAGCGGGCACGCTGTCGGTATTTTGTGCATGCGTACCTCAGCCATATTTTCATCCGGAGATCGACATGTTGGACGCACATACACGGCAGCCGCGCAATCTCACCGTCGATGGTGTCACCATCAACATTCTTTCGCTTCCTGATGCCGTTTCATCGATCGTATGGGCAGCACGGCAGGGCGATAACTTCAGCGTCTGCACGCTCAATCTCGACCATGTTGTGCAATTGCAACAGCGGTCTGATTTTCGCGCGGCCTATCGTCGGGCCCGTTTTGTAACAGCGGACGGCTTTCCCATTGTAGTGTTGAGTCGTCTCCTGGGAACGCGGATCAGGCGCACAACCGGCGCCGATCTCGTGGAACCCGTCTGCCGGGAGGCGCAAAGAAACGGACTGCCCATCTTCATGTTGGGCTCGAACCATCGCACGC
>Ga0207707_10001407_pt1 | contig 22278 bp, 32 predicted proteins | sample KBSC83BmetaG_FD_184336 | JGI IMG/M metagenome (GOLD analysis project Ga0207707, IMG submission 184336) | Corn rhizosphere microbial communities from Kellogg Biological Station, Michigan, USA - KBS C8-3B metaG (SPAdes) (version 2) | ecosystem: Host-associated > Plants > Roots > Rhizosphere ...
GACCCCATGTTGATCTGGATAATATAGATGCCCTCGTTCTCGGCGCGCTGCATCAGCTTGGCGTAGGTCTGCACGTCGGGGTTATGAACGATGATGGCGGCGGGCTTTTCGGAGATCAGCGTGGTCAGCGCCTGGGCGCCCGCATTGGTGCTCCAGTTCGGGTCGCGCACGATCACCTTCATGCCGTAGGGCTCGAGCTCCTTCTTGACGCCGGCGAACCAGCCTTCAGTCAGGTCGAAATTCATGGCGACGGGGATGTAGGCCACCGTCTTGCCGGCCAGGGCCTGCTTGAAGGAGGCCTGGAACGGCTCATCGAGCCCCTGCTGGGCGACAGCCGGCAACGCCGCGAACGCGCAGAGCGCCGCGGCCCCGGCCAGACACTTCGTTATTTTCAGCATCATCATCCTCCCTTGGGTGTTATTTGCGTCGGTTCGTCGTCAGATGTCGCCCTGCTGCGCGGTCTCTTCGTTGCGCGGATTGAGGAAGGTGTCCGCGATCACGGCCGCGAGCAGCACGACTCCCTTGATAAGATTTTGCGCGGAATAGGAAACGTCCATGATCGTCATGCCGTTGAGCAGCGTGCCGATCAGGAGCGTGCCGATCACAACATTAAGCACGCCGCCCCGCCCGCCGGAGAGGCCGATGCCGCCGAGCACGACCACCAGGATGACGTCGTAGATCAGGGTCGAGTTGAAGATCCGCGTGGGTCCGCTGTTGACGGATGAGACCAACACGAGGCCTGCGAAGCAGCCGATCAAGGCAGCCAGTACGTATTGCAGCACGATGATCGGCCGCGACGGAATCCCCGTCACGCGCGCGCCGAACGGATTGTCGCCGATCGCATAAATGTAGGCCCCGATCCGGGTCCTGCGCAAAAGGAACGCCACGAGACCGCAGGCAACCGCGAACACGATGATAGGCATCGGGACGCCAAGGACGTTGCCCTGCCCCAGGAAGTCGAATCCGTCCATGCCAGGGCTCCACTGCACGACGTCGAGCTTGAACAGCACGGCCTGGCCGAGCCCGGCCAGCAGCAAGCCGCTCGCGAGCGTCGTGAACAGCGACGGTACCTCGGCATAGGCAATCAGCCAGCCATTGATGGCGCCGAATACCAGCGACAGCAATAGCGCAGTTAGAATCGAGAACGGTAGCCCATGGCCGTCCTGCACCATCTGCAGCACGAGGCCCGGCGGCACGGCAAGGGCCGCGATCAGCGAGATATCGATGCCGCGCCCGATCACGACCAGCGCCATGCCGAGCCCGAGAATCCCAAGCACGGCAACGTTCTGCAGCAGCGTGAAGATGTTCTGGGTGGTGGCAAATCCCGGCAGCAGAAGCGCAAACGCCGCGAACATCACAGCGAAAATGCCAAACACAATGGTTTGCTGTGTCAGCCGCAAACGTCCCATCCCGCGATCGATCTTGTTGTTATGCAAACATAATCACGTGGGTAATCCTCAATTGCAAGCCTCGCGGCCTGGCCTGCTCGTCGTATTTTCGTCTGGGGGAATTATTCCGCGGAGGAACGACTGCGCATTCTCGCGGCGTGGAACGTCCGAGTCTTACGTCTACCGCTTTCCGGGAAACGGAGGGCACAGAGAATGCCGGATGCTGGCCGCACCGCAGCCTCGTGTGCAGTGTAGAAAGCACATGAGTAGTCGCTGCAGCTACGCCGAACCTTCCGGCATTCCCTGCGCAATGGTGTTACGGCTTATTCCCTGATTCCCGCGCCCACGTGTCGTGACGATCGCGATGTGGCCCTCCCTGAGAAGCGCGGGACAGCGCAAACCATACAACTGATTTTCACTTCTGGAAAAAAAGAACTATTCTTCTTGGCGAGGCTTGACAAGAGTTCGGAAAATCAGCCGTCGGCCAAATCAATTGAGCAAAAGCGCTGCGTTTACATGAGCTGCGACGAAATGAAAATCGCAGGATCGGCCTCAAAATGCTAATGTGCACAGTCTCTGCAGGATGTCGCTGTTCAGCGCCGGTGCCGGCAGGGAGATCGAATAAAGTGAAGCACTATCCATGAAAAACGTGAATCTCGCCCTTCAGGGCGGCGGCGCGCATGGGGCGTTTGTCTGGGGCGTGCTCGACCGCTTGCTTGAAGATGGCCGCATCGGGGTAGAGGCGATCAGCGCGACCAGCGCGGGCGCCATGAATGCGGTTGCGTTGGCGTCCGGGATGGCCGTAGGCGGACCCAAGGCCGCCCGGGAAAACCTGCATCATTTCTGGGAAGAAGTGTCGCGAACGGATTTGATGTTCGACCTCTATTCGCCACTGAACCAGTGGATTCAGGCACTGAAGCTGCCGCCGGAATACCACCCGTTTCACGCCGCCATCCACTTCTTCACCCACGTGCTTCCGCCTACGCTCCTCAATCCGTTCAACCTCAACCCGCTCAAGGCGGTGCTGTTGAAGGTGATCGACTTCGATCGGCTCAACCAGTCACCCGAGGCGCCGCAACTCTTCCTCAACGCGACCAACGTCCGCACCGGCAAGATCAAGGTATTTCAGACGCCGGGGATCTCCATCGATGCCGTGCTCGCTTCGGCTTGCCTGCCGCCCTACTTTCAGGCCGTCGAAATCGACGGCGAGCATTATTGGGATGGCGGCTATCTCGGCAATCCCGCGATCTATCCGCTGATCTATCGCAGGAGATCGAAGGACGTCGTGATCGTGCAGGTGACGTCGATCCGGCGCGACGAGCTGCCCGCGAGCGCCGCGGATGTTCTGCACCGCATCACCGAGATCAGCTTCAACTCGTCGCTGATGCGGGAGATGCGCGCGATCGCCTTTGCGACCCGGCTGATCGAAAATGGCGAATTGGATGGAACGCGGCACAGCCGCATGCTGATCCACTGGATCGGCAATGACCGTCTGATGTCGCAGCTCGGCACCGCGACGCAGTTTCATCCCGAATGGAGCCTGCTGTGCCGGTTGCGCGACGAAGGACGGGAGGCGACGAGCCGATGGCTCGAGCAGAATTTCGACCAGATCGGCTCCCGCTCCACCATCGATATCGATGATATGTTTCTTTAACGGCCCGCGTTGGCGGCGCGCCGGCGGCCGAGCCGGATTCCATGCGATCAACCAGCCGCGCGTTCCCTCGAGGCGATCCTGGTCTGGGCCGCACGAGCGGGTCGGCTTTGATCCTTCACGTCAAGAAGAGCACCGGATCATGTTTGACTTGGCGGTTGTCACGGGATTACCGGCGGATGGTATTCGAGCGTATAGGCCAGCGCCCACAGCAGGAATAGCACCACCGGCAGATGCAGGAGCAGTTGCAGGAAGGTGAAACCCACGACATCGCGAGCACGCAGGCCCAGCACGCCGAGCAGCGGCAGCATCCAGAACGGATTGATGAGATTGGGCAACGCTTCTGCGGCATTGTAAACCTGCACCGCCCAACCGAGATGGACCTTGAGGTCGTTGGCTGCCTGCATCACATAGGGTGCTTCGAGCAGCCATTTTCCGCCGCCAGACGGGATGAAGAAGCCCAGGACTGCTGAATAGACTCCGATCACGAGCGGAAAGAGATGTTGGGTCGACATGCTGACGAAAGCGTGCGTGATCTGATCGGAAACGGTTACTCCGGCGCCGTTCCTGGCTTGGGTCATGATCGCGGCGATCGCGCCGTAGAATGGGAATTGGATCAGCACGCCGGATGTCGCCGGCACCGATCTGACGACCGCCGCCAGAAATCGCTTCGGCCGCCAATGCAGCAGCAACCCGAGCATGATGAACATGAAGTTGTAGGTGTTGAGGCTTGAAATGGCGATCATCCAGTCCTGGCGGGAAAATTCGTTGACCACCCACCCGATTGCAAGCAGCGCGAGCAAGACCGTCAGAATGGGCGAATGTTCGAGCCACTCCCCCGGCTGCTTGGGCGGCTCTATCTTGATCGGGTCGTCGCGCGAGGCTTCGATCCCCATCGCTTCCGCGGTTACGGCCGAGTTGGGTCCTGGCGCTGACCAGACCGCCACGATGACCGAAATCACGAGGAGCGCGGCCGTGATCACCATCGACTGCCACAGAAAGATCGTCTCGGAGAATGGAATGACACCGGTGATGGGCAAGAGGCTCTTGGGCAGGCTCCCTGCATTTGCCTGCAACTGTGCAGCCGACGAAGACAGTCCCATTGCCCAGGTCGCGCCCAGCCCCAAATATGCCGCGGCCGCCGCGGCCCGGTAGTCCATCCGCAATTCGCGCCGGGCCGCCAGCGCAAGCACCAGAAGTCCGCCGAAGATCAGGCTGAGACCCCAGTTGAGCAAGGACGCCAATATACTGACAAAGGCGACGAGCCCCACTGCGCGGACTCCGGTGCTGGGCAAATCCGCAAGCCAGCCGATGAGCCGCTGCGCCGGCGCGGAAGTAGCGACGACGTACCCACCTATGGCCACAAAAGCCATCTGCATCGTGAAGGTGATCAAGCTCCAGAAGCCGTTGCCAAAAGCCACGCTGACGGCGACTGGCGAAGCCCCGTTGATCAATGCCGCAGCCGCGACCACCACGACGGCGATTGCGACGAAAATAAAGGCGTCGGGAAACCAGCGCTCCGCCCAGGCCGTGAAGCCGATAGCGATACGAACCAGTACACCTTCCCGTTTCACTGAACCGCCGGAAGACGTGGCCGGGATTGTCGCCGTCATGATGAAAATCCTTCCATGAATTGGACACGAACGGTCAGCGATCACAGTCCACTTGCGACCGGGATGACGTTACCGCCCCGGCCGCAACGTCCACCGCCATGCCATTGTTTTGGGGTGCGGTGCAGCGTTGCGATGCGCCCGCGCGCAGGATCGAATCAACGGTGCGAGGTTTCGCTTCTCAGCGTTGCAGGATTTGATCCAGATCAAGTCTTTGCGATGGCGGCGCAGACGACCCGCGGTCAAAAGCCGAATGAACCGCGGCGCGAGAACAGGTCTGGACCCCACCAACAAGATCAGCTTTGATCTTTGCCAGGAGAAAAACACCGGGAAGGAACACACGTCATGGCTGACGCGCTGATTATCGACGCCTGCCGCACGCCGCGCGGGATTGGCAAGGCCGGCAAGGGCGCCCTCTCCGGCATTCATCCGCAGCAGCTCGGCGCCACCGTGTTGCGGGCGCTGGCCGAGCGTACCGGCATCGACACCGCCGATGTCGACGACATCGTCTGGGGCACCGCCGCCCAGCTCGGACCGCAGAGCGGCGATCTCGGCCGCATGTCCGCGCTCGACGCCGGCTACGATGTCCGCGCCAGCGGCGTCACGCTCGACCGTTTCTGCGGTTCCGGCATCACCAGCGTCGCCATGGCGGCCAATTCCATCATGGCGGGCTCGGAGGACCTAGTGATCGCCGGCGGTACCGAGATGATGTCGATGGAAGGCCGCCGCGGCAGCGGTCCGTTCATGATGGACGCCGGCAACCTCCGGCTCCGCGCCCGGCATCCGCAATCGCACCAGGGCGTGTGCGCGGATGCGATCGCGACCATGGAAGGCATCACGCGGGCCGATGTCGACCAGCTCGGGCTCGAGAGCCAGAAGCGCGCCGCGAATGCGATTGAGAAGGGTTACTTCAACAAGAGCCTCGTGCCCGTCTATCGCGAGGACGGGAGCCTGGCGCTCGACAAGGAAGAATATCCGCGGCCGCAGACCACGCTCGAAGGTCTCGCGGCGCTGAAGCCCGCCTTCCCGGCGATTGCCGACTATCGGATCGACGACAGGGGGACCACCTACCGCGGTCTTATCCTGCAGAAGCACCCGGGGCTCGAGATTGATCACATGCACCATGCCGGCAATTCCTCCGGCGTGGTTGACGGCTCGGCCGCGATCCTGCTGGCGTCACCGGCTTACGCCAAGGCGCACGGCCTGAAGCCGCGGGCGCGCGTCGTCGCCACCGCCAATATCGGGGACTCGCCGACGCTGATGCTGAACGCGCCGGTGCCGGCGACGCGGAAGGTGCTGGCCAAGGCCGGCCTCACCATCGACGACATCGACCTGTTCGAGATCAACGAGGCGTTCGCGGTCGTGGCAGAAAAGTTCATCCGCGATCTCAGGCTCGACCGCGCCCGGGTGAACGTCAACGGCGGCTCGATCGCGCTCGGCCATCCCATCGGTGCGACCGGATCGATCCTGATCGGCACCGTGCTGGATGAGCTGGAGCGGCGCGACCTCAGGCGCGGACTGGTGACGATGTGCGCCGCCGGCGGCATGGCTCCCGCGATCATCATCGAGCGGGTGTGAGGCGCCGGCCGGACCGCAAATTCGGTTGACGATGCCGCTGACCCGGAAGATATGCTGTTCGTGATCGACTGAGTGGCAACTAGGGTTCCGCGCGGCCACTTTTTGGCATGATCTTTTCGGAAAACCGCTTCACACTTTTCCGGATCATGCCTTAAGGCCGCGGCCGGTCCGAGCGTTGCGGAGACCGCGGCCCATTGTCCGCGGCTGCACCCGAGGGACAAAAGCCCAGAGGAGGAGACGTCGAGATCCAGATCGGCCTTTTGAAAGGCCCGGAGGTCTCATGCCGCTCGCTCCCCTCGCCCTCGTCGTTCTCGCTGCCTTCATTCACGCGACCTGGAATCTGCTTGCCAAACGCGCGGCGGAGGCAGGTCCCGCGTTCGTCTTCGCCTCTTCTCTCTTTGCCTGTATCATCTACCTGCCCTGGGTTAGCTGGCTGCTGGCCTATCGCGCGCAGACCTGGAGCTGGCCGGTCGCAGGTTGCATCCTTCTCAGCGGGATCATTCACCTCGCCTACAGCCTGTGCCTGCAAAGGGGCTACCAGGTTGCGGACCTCTCGGTGGTCTATCCTGTCGCGCGCGGGACCGGCCCGATGCTGTCGTCGCTCGGCGCCTTCATCCTTCTCGGCGAGACGCCGTCAACGCACGGGCTGCTGGGACTTTTGGCCGTCGTCGCGGGCATCGCGCTAATCACGACACAGGGCGACCTCTCGGCGTTCCGGCGGCCAGGCGGCCATGACGGCGTGCGATGGGGCGTCACGACGGGCGCGCTGATCGCGAGCTACACCGTGGTGGACGGTTACGGCGTGAAGGTACTTGGCGTCGGGCCGGTCGTGCTCGACTGGTTTTCGAACTTCGTACGCGTCGTGATGATGACTCCGGTGATGCTCTCCGGCCGCGCGCGCATCAGGGGGCCGATGAAAGGCCGATGGCCGCTCGCCATTGCCGTGGGGGCGCTGTCGCCGCTGTCCTATATCCTGGTCCTCACCGCCCTCGATTGGGGCGCGCCGCTGAGCCTCGTGGCGCCGGCGCGCGAGATGTCCATGATGGTCGGCGCGATGTTCGGCATGCTGATCCTGCGCGAAGGTCTCAATGCCTGGCGGGTGGCGGGTTGCCTGACGCTGCTGCTCGGCGTGGTCCTGCTCGGGCTACATTAAACGCCCGTCGAGCCCCAAACGCGTCATCACCGATGACATCGCATTCCTCAACGCTCTTGAATTCGGGATGAAGCGCCGACGCCGATCGCGCCGGAAGCGCCCGGCCACATATGCCGTGATGAAGGCGCTAACCGGGAATTAATCTGATCAGTCCATAATCCAAAACAGTCTTTAGATGGGTAGTGCGCGTAAAGGAGCCGTCGTGTGGACGATCCAGCGACGGCTCCCTTTTTGTTCACTCATTTGAGGTCGATGCACGTGACCAGCACATCAGAAACGCAAAGCCAAACCGAACAACCCGAATCTACAGCACCGAGCAAGCGATCCAGCCGGAAATCGATCTTGGCGCTGTCGGTGTTCGCTCTTGGCCTAAACGCTACTGCGGCCGTCTATACAATGTCGCCTTCCGATTTTGCCCTGCCGAATGTCAGCAATTTGGCCGAACTGCTTCCGCACCAGAAAGCTTCCGATCCAATAGCGGATCCGGTTCTCGCTGCTTTGAAGGATATTCAGTCGGCCCAGCAGCAACACGTTGCCTCTCTGCAAGAGAATAACTCCTCATTGCAACAGAACACAGCTCTGCTTCAGCAGGATTCAACTGCGCTTGCTTCTCTAAGACAGAGCATCACGGATGAGCAGGTCGACGCGAAGAAGATATCTGCTCAGCTTTCCACGCTTATAGCGAAGTTCGACTCGCTGCAAAATGCAATAACGCCGGAAATAACTTCCTCCATTCCAAGAGGGCGCGCTCATAACCCGCTATCCGTAGTGGTGCGCAAAAGAGTCGTTCGGCAGCATAAATCTGTAGGGCCTGTCTCGGTTGGAGGAGCTCCGCTAAGTTTTCCAGCTACCATAGCAGCCCCACAAGGCTGAATACTTATCAAACAAGAGAGCGGTGCGCGGCGGTCCCGCGGTTGCGGTAAGGCCGCTGCAAGCCCGGTGCGCTGGAGCGCAATTGCCTCGGCGTTCATTCGGCGCCGAGGGCGCCAGCGGGCTCAGCAGCAAGAAAGAATGTCCCTCGGCCAGCCTCTTTGAGGGTGATTGACGGTGAAACGCATCACCTTCCCAACTCGATTTTCCGGGAAGATTTAGGATCCGAAATACCGACTAACTGTTTGATTTTGTTGGTCGGGGCAGCTGGATTCGAACCAACGACCTGCAGTACCCAAAACTGCCGCGCTACCAGGCTGCGCTATACCCCGATCATTGGGATGGCGATGTCGATACACGCTCACGGCGCCGGCAGCAAGGCGCCGCGGAACCACCCGGCCGCGCGAACGCCCATGTTCCGGCCAGCGTGGACCACCAGAGCCGACCATGCTCTTCAATGCGAGCGTAGCCTTAGTGCGACTGCAGCCCTGGCGATCCCGTCTCGGGGTGGATCTCGGCCGCCATCATGCCCTTGGAGCCGGGCCCGAAGCGGACCAGTACGAATTGCCCGGGCCGAAGCTCGGTCATGCCGAAACGGCGCAGCGTCTCCATATGCACGAAGATGTCAGGCGTGCCCTCGCCGCAGGTCAGGAAGCCGAAGCCGCGCAGCCGATTGAACCATTTGACCTGCGCCCGCTCCAGCCCGCTGGTCGGCGTGACCGTGACATGGGTTCGCGGCGGCAGCATCTGCGCCGGATGGATCGCCGTCGATTCGTCCATCGAGAGGATGCGGAAAGCCTGATAGCCCTTGGCGCGCTGCACGCACTCGCAGACGAGCCGCGCTCCCTCGTAAGCGGTCTGGTAGCCGTCGCGCCTAAGCACCGTAACGTGAAGAAGCACGTCCGGCGAGCCATTGTCGGGAACGATGAAGCCATACCCCTTCGAAGCGTCGAACCATTTGATCACGCCCGACATTTCGACAAGGTTGGCGGCTTCTCCCAAACCAGAAAGAGCTTCCAACGCCGCGTCACGCGCGGGCCCCGATGAAAACTCGCCAGACCCAAGTCGGTTGGTTCCTGTCCCGCCTGACGCCGGAACCCCCTTCTTGGACTCAAATCCGTCCGACCCCATAACCCCGGACCTCACACATCATTTTTGCGGTCCACCGCGCCTAAACGACCGCACCAAGCGCGCTTCTCATCAAAAAACTGCGATGACTGCGCGAATCTGTTCGAATCAAAGATAACATCCCCGTTTGCGGCGCATAGCTAAAAAACAAATTTGCCGGAACCTATGAACAGCCTTGCACAGGCCCGAATCAGCTGCGTCGAGAACGCGCTGGACGATTGCCATCGCGCACTAGTTCTTGATTGAACATCATCTTTTCGAGAAACCAGTCCTCACCCCGCTATCCAAATGCGAGGCTGGCTTTTTTGCATCACACACTAATTTCCGACGAAGGGTCCGAGCGTCTCACCGATGTCGAAGGGGATGACCAGATCGGCCAGTTCGTCCTGATCGGTGGGCTCGCGGTTGATGATCACGAGTTTTGCACCGCAGTTCTTGGCCATCATCGGAAAGCCCGCGGCCGGCCACACCACGAGCGACGACCCGATCGCGATGAAGAGGTCGCAATGCTGCGCCAGCTCGGTGGCGCGCATCATCTCGTTCTCCGGCATCGTCTGGCCGAACGAGATGGTCGCAGTCTTGATCGGCTCGTCGCAGTCGGTGCAGTCGGGCGCGCCGCCGCCCCGGTCGAAGCGGTGTTTTACCCACGGCAGATCGTAGACGCGGCCGCAGCCGACGCAACGGGCATAGGTGGTGTTGCCGTGCAACTCGATGACGTGGTCCGGCGCGAAGCCCGACGCCTGATGCAAATTGTCGATGTTCTGGGTGATGATCGAAGGAACCTTGCCGGCGCGATAAAGCGAGGCGAGCGCGCGGTGGCCGCGGCCCGGCTTCGCCGCGGCAAAGGTCGGCTCCATCGCAAAACGGCGGCGCCAGGACTCGTCGCGCGCGTCCTGGCTCGCCACGAATTCGTCGAACGCGATCGGGCGGTTGCGGGTCCACAGGCCGCCCGGCGAGCGGAAATCGGGAATCCCGCATTCGGTCGAGATACCGGCGCCGGTAAAGGGCACGATGGTGGAGGCGTTGGCGATCATCTCGCCAAGCTGCTCCACCGCGCTCTGAATATCCTTTGCAATCATCGCCGCGAAAATCCGTCTGCTTGCGGGCCGTGCCGACTATAGCACGGCCAAAACGGATTTCGCGCAGCGCCGCCCCTCGCCTGCCCTCGCCCTTCGCTCAGGCTGCCTCGGCGACCGGCGGCTCCGTCGGCTCGCTCGGCTGTTCTTTGACTTTCTTCTCGCCCTTCTTCGCCTTGCCGGCAGACGGCGTCGCGGGCGCCTTCTTGCCAGTCTTGGTGAACTGCGAGAGGCGCTCCATCTCAGCCTCGAGTTCGGCCTGACGCGCGGCTGCCTTCTCCACAATCTTTGCGGAAACGTTGTCGCGCAGCGTCACCAGGTCATCAATGCTCATTGAATCCAGATCGATCTTCGCCATGTGGCCCTCCTCACCAACTCAACGGTCAGCTACCCCTCGGCCATTAGCTACCGAACAGACTCTCGCGCGACAAGAACAGCGAAACGCTTATCCACCGCGTGCACATGCGCCGAAAAATTTTCCCGGCAAGCGATGCAAATTTTCATCGGCCAAATTTTCATCGGCCAAATTCTTCACAGGCATTGTGCAGATCATAATCCTGCGCCGCTCTCTCCCAAATCACGCCCCAATCGGAGACGCCAATCGTCGCGAGACTCGAATCAGCGTGAGTCGGAAATCAAGAAAAAGAGATGGGCATGACCGAACAGGAACAACGCCTCGCCGCCGAGCGGGCAGAGATCGCAGCGCGCGTGGCCAACTTCAGGGCAACGCAGCAGAGATTCGAGCGCGAGCGTGAGGAATACTTCATCACCACGCTGCAGAACGCGCGCGGGATCAAGTCGATCCCCTCCTGGTCGTAAGCGGAACTCGCCTCAAAGCGAAAGCGCGGAGCTTGCTCCGGGCTTTTTGTCTGACCGGTAATGTGCGTTACCAGTGGCGATAGTAGTAGTGGTGACGATAGTACGGGCCACCATAATAAGCGTATGGCCCCGGGGCGTAGTAGGCGCGCGGCGCATAATAACCGTAAGGGGCGCCGTAATAATAAGGATGCGACGCCGCGATCGCGCCCGCGGTCAAGGCGCCCGCCGCCAGACCGAACGCCAGGCCCGGCCCAATGCCGCGCGCCTCAGCAGGAGCCGGCACGGTCACCGCGGCAGCGCCGACCGCCGCAACGGTCGCCAGAACGGCCAATGTCTTACTCATGTGATCCTCCTCTTCAGAAGCTGCAGGGTCAACGTTTGGCCGCGGCGGAGGTTGCGGGGGAACCTAGGCCATGGGGTCGGGAACCCGCCTAAAATTTTCGCAAGAATTTTTTTCCGGAGGTCTGGCGGAACGAAATCTTCCTCTCCACGTTCAGATTGCGTTGAAGAGGCAAGAGCACATCTGACCCCGTCGACGTCTTCGGATGCCGGCGGGGTCTTTGCGCTTGCATCCCTTGTCCGCTTCAATCCCTTTGGGGGGATGGTCATGCCGGCGTGGCTTGAAATTCTCTTGGATGTGCTCGGCTTTGCCGGGTTCATCGCGATTGCAACCTGGCGCAGAGCGCCGCGCAAGGACGACAAGCCCGCGGCGCGGTAAGCCTGGCGTAAGCTGCGACGCTCAGAGATCCGCCAGCCGTTTCAGCGTCGCGCGAAAGCTCATCGAACGGCTGCCGCCGACCAGGGTGGTGCCGAACACTTCGGCACCCTCGCTGGTATAAGTCCCGGAGAACCCGCTGGTGACCTCGTGCCCGCCGAACAGCGGACGGACAAAGGGGTCGGCAAAGGGCGTGTGCTGGTTGGTGACAAAGTGTCCCTTCCAGGTGCCGTCGCCGGCCGTGTACGAGCCAATCGACCAGAAATATGGACCGCCGCTGATCAACTGGCCGTCGCGCAGGATCGTGACCCCGCTGTCGTGTCCGGGGACACCGTCAAGCATCTGGATTTGAATAGAATAAAGCCCGTTCTTCATCGCAGGACGCCGCCGCCAGGGGCGATTATAGCCTGCGGCGAGGTGGAGAGAAGCGCCTGACGTGCGTCTTAATGCGCCGGACGGCCCTCACCTGCCGTCCGGACCAGCCGGCCGGCCTTGACCAAAGCGCCGGTTTCCTCGGCTTGCGGCCGCAGCGAGAAGCTGATCACGACAAACGCCAGGCAAAACAGCAGGCCCGCGATCGCAACGCGGCGGTGGGCCCGCCGATCGGCGGCGTGAAAGGACGGGATCACACAGGCTCTTCAGAGCACGAGGCCCGCCAGCTGATAGAGCGCATAGGCGACTTCCGCGCCCATGATGACGAACGCTGCGACCATCAGAAAGAAGCCAAACCGCATCAGATTCGTAAACCAAATACATTGTTGCGGCTCGCGCATCGATGCGAGGAGCCGGGAACCAAAATCAAATACGCCTGGGTGATGACTGTCTTATTTCTGGGCCGCGTTGCAGCGAACGTCAATCACTTTCCAACATCCTGTTGATCGGCACGATGCGCCTGAGTCTTTTCTGCAACGCTTGTCAAAAATCCGGAACGGCGCGGGACGAAGGATGGGGTTGGTTCGCGCTCCAGAGAACCGTCCGGCAGCAACGTCGCCACGTCCGTGTGACGACGGGAGCATGCGCCAAAATTGTCCGTGTGATTTTTTTCAGGGGCAATGCAATGTGCGGCCAGCAATGCCCTCGCCGAACCGAACAGCAGACCTCCGCCGCCGCGGAAGGCGCCTGTGCCGAAAGCCCCTTGGGAGGTACTGTTACGACGCAAGCTTTCTGCTTGTTCAGGTGCCGTAGAGAATTTTAAATCCCCAAAACACCACGACGACGGCCGATACCAGCGTGGCCGCCATCAACACACTTTCCAAGGAAGCGACTCTCATCCCCTTACTCTCCGCTTCCCAGCCCCGCTAGCGGTGTAGTTGATTCGAGGAATCGCCTGCAATCTTCCGGTCACAATCCCATCAAAGTTGCGGCAAGGTTGTGGTTTGCGGGGCACAGTGGGGAACACGGTGTTCCCTTAAAGGAAAAGACCCCACTCAGGGGCCTTTCCGATCCGATCAGTGGTGCCAGAACAAGGCGATCAACAGAATGATCGGCAGCGGCACGCCCAATATCCATAGCAACGCACCCAGTGTCGCCAAACACCTGATGTTCTCCATCCGACTCCAGTTCGTTCTCAAAGAACGAATCGCAAGCAGACAAATCGGCGCGGGCGAAATCTTAACGGATGGTTTTCCCGCAGCGCGTTCGACGTCAGCGATGAGGAAGGCGAGCATCGAAAACCCCGTTGCCGCGCGGGGCCTTCTTTTGCCTTTCTCGTTTATTTGCTCTCGCTTACTTGATTGGCCACGCGGCCCTCGACATGAGAGGCTTCGGTCGGCCTACAAAAGGCTCCTCCAAGCGAACCCTGCCGTGGCTTGCCGCGGTGGGGTTTTCATTTTGGAACCGGATCGCCTCCCCAAGCTCCTTCGTTTTGCCGACCAGCCTTCATGTTTCGGTAAGCACGCCGTGCCTAGAATCATTCGGTGTGCTGCGTTGGAGTATGCGTGTGATCGATTTTGAAGAACTGCGTGGTCTCGCAGACCAAACCCGCCATTTCATTCATACGTCCCAGGATCAGGCGCTGGCGCTGAGGGTTGTCGTGTCCGAACACGACGTGGTCCTCGGCATTTTCCCGTCAGCCAGCGAAGGAATGGGACTGCACGTCATCAAGGGTGCGGAACTCCTGCGCCAGATCGCGAATACGAACGCGGCCTACGACTACACCCATACCGCCATCGCCGTGCATAATCGGGAACAAGCGGTCGCCCTCGAGCAGGCTTTGGCTGCTTAGTTACGGTCCCTGACAAGAGCGCTTCGCGGCAGGATTTTAAGCCGCGTCACGCTGATGCGCGTCACGCTTAGCGGGACGGAACTGACGGCGCGCTGGGCCTGCCCTTCACAAGAGGCTCTTTCTTGAACTTGCTCCTCAGCCGGAAGAACAGGTCAACCACGACCTCGATGAGGGCTGTTGCGTAGTAGTCCATGCCTGAGCCTTCGGGCCTTTCTCCGTCCTGCCAAAAATAAAGGAGGAGTAAAATCCGTTCCGCGCACCGCGTCACGTTTCGCGAAAGGCTGGGTTCACGGGCTGATGTGAGGCTCGTACATAAGAATTTCGTTCTGCTTCTGACTCCATTCCGTTCTCAGGGAACGAATCGGAGTCGCGAAAATCAGCGCGGAGAAAATGCTAACGACAGGTTTATTCGCAGGTCTCGTTTATTCGTAGGTCTCGTCTTCCGGGATTTCAGCTTCGTACTCCTTCGCCTTCTGCAAAAGAGCGTCGCGCACCGGGCCAGGGGCGAGGAGCGCGGCTTGCTTGCGCGCTTCCCTCGCACACTCTGCGGATTTCTCTTCGAGCGTCGTTGTTATCGATGACATTGCTGATGTCCGGTACTTTCTGACAACTGCAGAGCATTCCCGCTCCACATTGACAGCCCAATTCCTGTGACGAAGCAAATCCTGCGCTCAGGATTCAATGACGGTCGCCCGACACCCCGAGTTCTTTGCGAACTGCAGCGGCTGAATTTCCAACCTTGTCGACCGCCTTCTGGAGCTGCTCTTTCGATACACCGAGTTCCTTGGTCCAGTATTTGACCTCGAAATCCTCATGCATGCTGATTTTCGAACGATCGCGTCGGTCTTTTTTGGTGAGATTGTCCATGGCCGTCCTCCTGGACGATAACCGCCCTGCGAACGATCGGTTCCCTCGAGCCCGACGTTGCAGAGCTTTCCTTTGACGTCCGTACAAGCCCCGATCGGCGTCGTCGGCTTAACGACTCCGCTCCCGAAAATTGAAGACAACAAAGTCTGTGACAGCCGTCACCGTTCTCCATGCCCGGACGCGGTACTCCGCTCCGCACTATCTTCACAATGGATGGAGTACCCACATGCAGACCAAACAGCTTGAACTTGCCGACCTCGATCAGGTGAACGGTGGAATGAAATGGACGCCCACCAAGAATGACGACGTGGTCGACGCCCGCGGCGGAAGTTTCAACTTCTTCGGCCTCATCTTCACGTTCGATCGAGGTGGCGGCCTCAGCAGCATCTACTACGCCCGCTGACCGTCCTGATCGATTCAGGGCGTCGTTTCCCTTACAAATCGGGGCACACCTTCCTGGTGTGCCCCGACATCTGTCTTGAAGAACACGTGGCGGCGCAAACAGATTGCGCCAGACCGCTTCACTTTTGCAGCGCAGGATTCAGCTCTGCCCCAATCCAAGAACTTTTCATCCGTGCGAACGTCCCAATGGCAGCGATCCCAGCCAGCCGGTCGTTGCCAGCGCCTGACGATTCGCTCCGATCGTCGTGGCCATTACGCGTCGCCCGCGCGGCGTGACCTGCCCGTATGCCGGTCCATCAGGCGGCCCTTTATGCAGTCGTTCGATATCTCTCGCGCCGTCACTCAAGTCGCGACGGGGTACGTGCAGGCATAACACCCCCTGCCCCCGAGCCGATTTTGCTGCTATTGAACGCCGCCAACCAAAACCCGTCCGTAAGGGAGAAAAAACATGCGTTTCCTTCACACCATGCTGCGCGTGCGCAACCTCGATGTCGCGATGAAGTTCTACCAGGATGCGCTGGGGCTGAAGGAGGTCCGCCGCATCGACAACGACAAGGGCCGCTTCACGCTCGTGTTCCTGTGCGCGCCAGAAGATGTCGACCAGCTCAAGAAGCAGCCGCAGACGCGCGGCGCGCCGCTGGTCGAGCTTACCTATAACTGGGACGAGGAGAAATACGGCGAGGATCGCTATTTCGGCCACCTCGCCTACGAGGTCGACGACATCTACGCGACCTGCGACAAGCTGATGAAGATGGGCGTCACCATCAACCGTCCGCCGCGCGACGGCAACATGGCCTTCGTGCGCTCGCCCGATCTGCATTCGATCGAGCTGTTGCAGAAGGGCGATCCGAAGTCGCCGGCCGAGCCGTGGTCCTCGATGCCGAGCACCGGCCACTGGTAGGCTTTGTACAAATTCCTCGTGCACGTCCGCCATCCCGCCTATCGCTTCGTGGTGAAGGCGGACGCGCCGTTTCCGAGCGGCACACGAATGGCGGCTCACGCGCAGCCGTGAAGCCGCCGAGACGTCAACGTGGAGGTGCGCGAGGCTGTCGATCGCGACGGCTACTCGCTGTTTATGATCGGGCTGTCGCTCTCCGATATCCCGACGTAAAATCCCGAAGTAAATGCCATCAGGCGCTTTTCGCGCGGAACCTTGCCTTCGCCCTCGCGTTGTCCCGGCAACCTGGAGGAATGGAGGAGGGTTACAATGGGAAGAGGAATTTTGCTCTGGCTGCTGGGCGTGCCGATCCCGGTGATCATTCTGCTGTGGCTGTTCTTCGGTCACTAAATTCTTGTTGGCGCATGATTTTTTCGGAAAATCGCTTCACACTCTTCCGGATCATGCGCTAGAATGTTAGGCGCTTGCAGCGCACAGGAAGGCCCCGTTTTACGCGGGGCTTTTTTGCGCGCGCGTTTACGAAAATTCCGATATGAACGTCGCCAAGTACAAGTCAAGGTACAAGTCAAAGTACAAGTTCAAGGCGCAAATTCACATCGGGAGCGAAACGTGGGATTGACGATCTGGGGCCGGTCCAATTCGGTCAACGTGCAGAAGGCGCTGTGGTGCCTGGCCGAGCTCGATGTCCCCTATGAGCGCATCGACGCCGGCATGCAGTTCGGCAAGAACAACGAGCCGGAATATCTCGCCATGAATCCCAACGGCCGCGTACCGACGCTGGTCGATGGCGATTTCGTGCTGTGGGAATCCAACTCGGTGATGCGCTATCTCTGCATGGCCTATGGCAAGGGCACGCCGATCTATCCGCAGGAGGCGAAGCGGCGCGCCGGCGTCGACCGCTGGCTCGACTGGACGCTGTCAACGGTGCAACCGGTCGACCGCCCGGTGTTCTGGGCGCTGGTCCGCACGCCGAAGGAAAAGCAGGACATGGCGCAGATCCAGAAGGATGCCGACGCCGAGGCGCCGGTCTGGGCGATCGCCGACCGCCAGCTCTCGACGCGCCGCTATATCGAAGGCGATCAGTTCACCATCGCCGACATCGCGGTCGGCGCCTTTGCGCGGCGCTGGCTCGGCTTCACCGGCATCACCAAGCCGGCATTTGCGCATGTCGAGCGCTGGTACGCTGATATCGCCGGCCGGCCGAGCTTCGCCAGGCAACTGGCAACGCCGATGAGCTAGCGTCCGCCGACGCGGCCGCCCGCGCCGACGCTGATCGAGCCGCCGACTTGTACGCAGGTATTGGTGCCGGCGATCTTCACAAAACCGGCGCCATAGGCCGTGCAGGAATTGTCCGGCCTCGGCCCCTTCACGGGCAATCTCTTTCCGCTGCCCGGTTGATCGAATTTCAGCGGGCGTGATTGCTCGGCGGAGACCGATGCGATCGGCAGAACAAGCGTGAGAAGGAAGAGGACCTGTCGCATGCCGCCTTTTAACGCGGCAACGTGGCACAAACTAGCGCACGAATTTCACGCCGGCAGAGCGGCCACTGCGCCAGACCACCTGGCATTTGTGGCCGGTGCGGGCATCGCGCGAGAACGCGAGGCGCAGGGTGGCCGGCAGCGTCACCGCATCGTCGACGCCGATCTTCGCGCCGGAACTGGAAATGTCCTGCACCACGCACTGGCGCGCGGCAAAGCCGCCATCCAGCGTGATCCACGCCGGCTGGCTCATCGATTTACGCGCTTCCCGTTTCCTAAGTGCTCGCATGTTCCTGCTTTCGATATGCCTACACCTAGAGCGGCGGACCTTTCAAAACGGTTGATTTGATTGAATAGTCAGGCCTTCCGTTAGCCCCATGGAAACCGGCCGTTGGCGGCTTGCCGGTTCGCGCAAACGCCTCTATACGTTCGCCGCCGTGGCCGGCGGATCGCGATCTGCGCCCTCTCCTGCACGGTGAAATCCTCGCTGCAAAGCATTGATATTTCGATGGTTTGCTCCCTTCGTCTATCGGTTAGGACGCCACCCTTTCACGGTGGAGAGAGCGGTTCGATTCCGCTAGGGAGCGCCAAAATTCCCGGAAGTAACCTTGTTCTTTCGGCATTTCCCGCAAGGTTGCCTTTGCCTTATTTCCTGGAATCCCGCCGCACCGATGAAATTCTGAAAGCGCGAATCGCGCCCTGCAAGCGGCCCGTCCGAAGCAATAAAATTGCCCCGCTGCTTGCAAATACTACCGGGGCTCTATATATGGGGGGGTGTTCGCTTAGCCGCTGTGCCTTGTTGAATGGGCCCGCGGGCTCCTCCTCCAAAGACATCGACCAAGTTGAATTTGGCTCGCGTGACTTCCACGCGGGATGCGCGAATGCGCTTTTGGAGAAGATAATGGCGACAGGTACGGTGAAGTGGTTCAATGGCCAGAAGGGCTTCGGATTTATCCAGCCGAATGACGGCGGCAATGACGTGTTCGTGCACATCAGCGCGGTCGAACGGGCGGGTCTTTCGGGCCTAGCCGAAGGCCAGAAGGTCACGTTCGAAATCAAGACAGACAAGATGCGGGGCAAGAGCAGCGCGGAGAATCTCGCGCTCGCCTAAGGCCCGTCGCGCCTTTCCACGGATGTACTGGAAAGGTGCAGTGCCCGCTCGACCCCAGAGGTTGAGCGGGTTTTCGTCGTGCCAGCCCGGGAGAGAACATGGTCAGCAAGAAGTCGGGTGTCCCCTCCCCCGAAAGCATCGCCCGAGCCAACCGACAAAGGATCGCTCACGAGGAGGGAAAGAAGGCGATGGCGGATGTCGAACTGCAGGCGACTGCCGTGCGCGCGAACATGGCGCGTTTGCGCGCTTTGAGAGAAGCGAAAGAAGCCGATACGCAAGAGATCGAAGTGACGGCTGCCGCGCCCAAGGCCAAGACGGCACGCAAGAAACGAGTCGGTCAGTAGCCCCGCCGGGTGTCGCTTGCCGAGCCGGCCGGCAGCTTCACGCTAATGTATTAACATTTGTTGGGGTTCGACCTGCGTGAGGTGGGTAAGTTCAGGGTCGAGGGGACTCCGTCCTGCAGGACATGAAAGCGCCGCCGAGTGTGCGCATCAGGGACCTGGCGACCGGGTGTTTCGACCCTTGTCATTGCGATCCGGACCCGGACGGAGTGATCATGAAATCTATCCTTACCACTGTCCTGCTTGCCTCCTGCTTCCCGAGCCTCGTTTGCGCCCGTAATGTCGAGCGCATGGTCGCGTCGGGACAGTCCTCGATGGTTGGCCGCTACTTCACATGGAAAGCCGATTGCAGCTCGGCCTTCGGCACCGTGAAAGTGATCAGCAAGCCGCAGCACGGAACGATCTCCAATCACCTCGTCGATACGCAGATCGGCACAAGCCGCCGCAAGGGCCGCCCCGACCAGTGCTTTGGCAAGCCGATCAGCGCGCTGGCGGTCTTCTATAAGTCGCAGCCCGGATATCACGGCATCGACAATTTTTCGCTCGATGCCACCTTCCACAGGTACCGCGATCTCGACACCTTCACGATCAACGTGCAGTAGGACGTCGCGCGCGCAAGTCCGGCCAAGCACGCCGCCCTGCTCCGATCGCGCTTGATGCGTGATCTCCAGCCGATTTCGCTTGAGCCGGACGCGCCGATCGCTTCAAAACACCGGCACGTTTCCGTTCATGAAAGTTGCGGCCCGATGCCTGACCCTGCCCCCCGCGCCGACGGCGCCCGTGTCCTTGCCGATCTCAACGCGCTCCGTGCCATCGGCACCTACAAGACCGGCGTGCACAAGCCGACCTTCTCCGACGCCCACATGCGCTCGCTGCAATGGCTGGCCGCGCGACTGCCCGATGCACATCTCGCGGCCGATATCGACGGCATCGGCAACGTGCTCGGCACCAGCACCAAGGCCGGCCCAAAACTGCTCGCCGGCTCGCACCTCGAAAGCCAGAACCATGCCGGCTGGCTCGACGGACCGCTCGGCGTCGTCTATGCGCTCGAAGCGGCGCGCGTGCTCAACGGCGATCCCGAAGTCAACGGCGCGGTCGAGGTCGCCTCATGGTGCGACGAGGAAGGCCATTTCGGCTCCTTCCTCGGCAGCCGCTCCTTTATCGGCGGCGTGACCGAGGCCGACATCGACGCCGCACACGACCGCAACGCCGATCGCACGATGCGGCAGGCGCTGGCGGCCGCAGGTCTTGCAGGCAGACCACGCATCACGGCCGAGCGCGGCCGGCACATCGGCTATCTCGAGGCCCATATCGAGCAGGGCGAGCGGCTGGAGACCAGCGGGCTGAAGATCGGCATCGTCACGTCGATCGTCGGCATCTGGCAATACCGCATCAGCTTCATCGGCGAGCAAAACCACGCCGGCACTACGCGGATGGAAATCCGCAAGGACGCGGGGGTAGCGCTAGCGAAATTCTGCGTCGCGATTGACGAGAGCTTTCCAAACCTCTGTGGACCTCGCACGGTCTGGACCACCGGCCGCATCACGCTCGATCCGGGTGCGCCCAGCATCATTCCCGGCGGCGCGGAAATGCTGTTCCAGATCCGCGACGACAATCCTGCCGTGATCGACCGCCTGGAAAACAAGCTGCGCGGCATGGCCGCCGACGTCACCGCGCAGGGCCGGATCGGCGTCACGGTCGAGCGTATCCGCACCGGCGCGCCCGCACTGATGAACCACGGCTTCCAGGATGCGATCGAAGCCGCGACACACGCGGTCGCCGGCGGCAAGTCGGTGCGCATGCCGAGCGGCGCCGGCCACGACGCCCAGGTACTTTCCACCATTATGCCGGCTGCCATGATGTTCGTGCCCTCGATCGGCGGCATCAGCCATCACTGGACCGAAAACACCGCCGATGCCGACATCGTCACCGGTGCCGAGGTCTTCGTCGAAACCTGCCGCCTCCTGCTGCAGCGTGCGGGCCATCCCAACGCCGGTTCCTGAAACTGCTTTTTGGTTTCGACACAAAGCCGCTATAGGCTATCCTCCGCGCAAATCGAGGAGCTGACCTATGCGTGTTGTTCTGGCCGCGGCAATCGTCGCTTCACTGGCTGTGCCTGCGTTCGCGCAGCAGTCCCACGTGCCCCAATATGGCGAGACGGAAAAGGATAAGACTGCTTCCCAGAAGGCAGCCGACAAGGCCGCTGCCGACGCCTACAAACGCTCGCTGAGCGCCATTCCCGACAAGGGGCCGGGCGATCCCTGGGGGACCGTGCGCAGCACCGACGCGCCGAAGCCGGCGGCGACGGCGACCAAGACCGCGAAATCCAGGTCCAAGGCCGGCAGTGCCGAAGCCAAGCCCCAATGAGAAAACCCCTGTGAGCTCGCCGCTTTACGCGATACGATTGAAGTGACGACGTCCCCAGGGGATGACGGCCCAGATTCGCTCGTGCAGATAATACCAGGCGATCTTGGTGACGATCTCGAGCCCCGCGATCGAACCTGCGACCGCGATCTTGCCTGTCATGAACCAGCTGATGGCAAGGTGTCGAGCGTCGTGCCCAAGGTACGCCAGCTGACGGCCTTCAGCACTGATCTCGAATGGTTTCCGCCCCTTGAAACAAAATCACCCGGGAGTGCCTCCCTGCTGGACACGGTGGTGTCAACAAGCACGAACCGCCTTCCCGGTTCCCGCTGTCACAAATCCGCTGATGGACAGGGGAACCGGATGCATGCATTTTGACATCGAGAAACTCCGAAAGGCCGTTGATTTGACTGACCAATCACTGGATTCGCTGACGGCGGGGACTGCCGTCCCGTTTTTTTCCTGCGAAATGAAGGAACTGAGATGAGATTCCTTGCCGCCATGGCAGCCATTTGCGCGATGAGCGGGGTTGCGTATGCGGAAACGCAGGATTGCAAGACGCTCACGGACCCGGCCGCCCGTCTGACCTGTTATGACAAGATCAA
>Ga0207707_10001411_pt1 | contig 22250 bp, 20 predicted proteins | sample KBSC83BmetaG_FD_184336 | JGI IMG/M metagenome (GOLD analysis project Ga0207707, IMG submission 184336) | Corn rhizosphere microbial communities from Kellogg Biological Station, Michigan, USA - KBS C8-3B metaG (SPAdes) (version 2) | ecosystem: Host-associated > Plants > Roots > Rhizosphere ...
ATGACGACGACGAGAACGAGCGCGAGCTTAACGAGCAGGGCGATTCCGTAACTCGTGGTGTAGAGCGCCGAGATGCGCTTGAGGTGCAGCCAGGCCGTTGTGAGGCCGGTGAGCGCCACGATCGTCGCCGCGGTAAGCGCCAAGGGCGAGAACGAATTCACGAGATCGGCCACCAGCACCGCGCGATCCTGCGCCGATGGCTGGCGATTGATCAAGCCGCGTATGCCGACGATCGCAAGAACCAACAGAGTGCCAAGCCATGTGGATGCCGCGAGTACGTGAACCGCGTTCACTTTGCCCGCGAGTCGTCCGGTGTAAAGTGGTTGGAGGGCCACGACGATGACCGCAATGGCAGCGCTCGCCCATCCGAGCGAGGGCGTGGCGCGCACCAAGGCGAAGCCGATGAAAGCCAGTGCAAGCATCGCCAGCTTGAGCTCGAATGGATTGAGATTCTTTGGCAGCGACTGGGCGTACGTCTTGTGTTCCACAATCGATTGAATGTAGGGGCCGGCCAGGGCTGAGAGGGCGAGAAGGAGAACACCTAGTATTCCGAGGAGAGCGGCGTTGTCTGCGCGAAGGATCGTGCGCGCCTCATCGGTCATGCCGCGAACGCGACGCACGATCCCGAAACGAAATCCTACGGCGCCAACGGCAAGGAAGTAGCCGACGAACTGAATGAGCTGGGTCAGTGCCTTGGTGTAACTGAATCCGGGTGGTGGTCCGCCTGGTCCACCTGGACCGGGCGGAGGTCCGGCCTGTTGCGCGGTTTGAGCTAGTTCCTGTATCAGAGTTGCCAGGTTCGTCACTGCGCTTTTCTCCCGAGAGGCGATGCTTCGTAATGCGCGAGAAGATCGGCCGGTCCGTCGTAGATTGCTATGGCTCCATTGAGGTCGTCGTCGTTCCAGCCGCCGGAACGGAACGCAATGGTCCTCACTCCGGCTCTTGTCGCCGCTTCTACATCGTATGGCGTATCGCCGATCATGATGAGGTTCTCTTTGCCGATGCCGCTTTCTTCGACTGCGGCCTGCACGATGTCGGGGTCGGGCTTTGATCGCTTCGCATCGCTGGCGGTCGCGCGCTCTTCCATGAGGTCATTCACGGCGGCAGCCTGAAGCAGGCCTTTCAGCTCGTCATCCTTTGCCGACGTCGCAACGATAGCCTTGAGGCCATCGTCGCGAACACGAAGGACGAGCGCCCGGGAGCCGGGCAATGGTTTCAGGCGCGGAAGATATTTCCCGCGGAAAATCTCCGACCGGCGCGCCAGAAGCTTTTTGCCTTTGTCGCTCTCGTGACTGACGCCGACCGTTTTTGGCAGCAGCTTGTCGGCGCCCATTCCAATCAGCGGTCTCACGACATCGAACGGCACGTTGTAGCCGGCTTCCGCAAACGCGTCCACCCAGGACTGCGCGTGTGCGTCGTTGCTGTCTACGAGCGTGCCGTCGATGTCAAAGATTACGCCTTGAAGCAAGATCCTACTTCAGGGTTTTCTGGATCGCTTCCGCCTTGGTGAGATGCGCCTGAATTAGCGGTGCAGCCTTCTGGATCAGGTTCTTCAGCTCGGTGGTTTGGGTCTGGCCGGCCGCTTTGGTTGCGAGATCGAGGACCGCCTTGTGTGCATCTACTTCGGCGTCGATGTAAGCCTTGTCGAAGTCCTTGCCCTTGGCCGTCGAGTTCAAGGTGTTGGTTTCGGTCTGCGCCATGTTCGGCACGGGATCATCCCCAGGCGCCGCGGGAGTGACATTCAGCTTTTTCGCGAGCGCCGCACCCTGTGTCCGCAGCGTATGGTGGTCGCGCATCATGTCTTTGGCGAAGGTGCGCACCGCCGCTGCCGTGCCTTTTGTCGCTGCGATGGAACCGGCGCTGCTGTCGGCCGCATTCGCTTCGTCAAGCAGCGCAAAAATATTCGCGTCGCTCCAGGTGGCGGCCGGGGTGGTCGAGCTGGCAGCCATCGCCGATGTATCCGCCATCGTTCCTGTTACGGCCGTGGTGTCCGTTGTGGTGTTGTCCTTCTTGGCGCATGCGACGAAGGCCAAGGCAGCCACGGATAGTGCCGCCAGTCTGAATCTTGATGCAACCATTGTCCTTCCCCTCCCAAGGGTCGTGAAAAAAGCTGCTCCCACCATCGATGCGGTGCTGGGCGCTTGATCCGTGAACGGGGCAAAAACCGTACGCGCTACCTGCTTTGCCTACAACTCTCGACGGGCTTCCGGCGGCGTAAGACGAGTCTGGTTGAAGATGTTCGTGTCCGCGAAGCGCGAGAAACCGCTCTTCACATCCAGGGCGAGGCTGCGGAATCTGTCGGCGGACGCAGCGGAAACGGGCACGTTCGCGAACAGTATGACGGCGAAAAGCTCGCCATTTGGCAGCAAACCGCCGAAGCCCAGAACAGACTTGATCCCGTAACGCTGGACGAACTCCTCTTGCGCCGGAATGTAGGGACTGCCAACGGCGTTTTCGACGTGGAAGACTCCGTGACGCTTACCGGCGAGCTCCCGAACAACGTCCGGCGAGGGACGTAGGAGAGCGCTCAGATCAAGGCCAAGTTCCTTGATCAGTTGAGCAATCATCGGCGCTTTTTCGACGATCTCGGGACTTGGCAACGGGATCGCGCGGTGTCCGCGCGACAGGAAGCGCGAGTTCCAAGCGGCGGTTTCACCCACGCTCGCCATGAGCGTGAGACATTTCATAGTCGACCTGGGGTTCTCGAGTCCCATCGCCGCACGGGCAAAAGCCTGAAGATCCGGCTCCAGGGCCCCGAACTCGTGCGTCTTGTAGCAGCGAACGAGTGCGCATTGCTGTTTCCCGGCGCGGTCGGCAAGCTCGTCATACAGAAAGCGACAGACGCGTTGCGCCGAAGATTCGAGAGTAGGCGCATCGGCCGCCGTTTCGCGCAGGCGCAAACTGCACTTGAGCATGTCGCCCAAGTCGAATTTGGTCAGATCATAAGTCATCGGCGCCCTATATTACCTACCCTGCTACGGTTGTTAAGCCATTATCGTGCCCCTCTCACCAACCCCGATATGAGCACGCATCACCGAGCCGTCAACGCCGCGGCGAGCTACGCCGCCATCTTCCTTGTCGGCGCCGTCGCATGCGCGGCAGTGAGTATTGGCCACTCCTCGGGGAATCGACTTCCCATCGTCCACGCCGACACGGCCGCACTTCGACGGACGCTGGATTCGATCGCCGATGCGCATCATGGCGTGGTCGGCTATAGCGTGATCGACCTCGAGACTGGCGAGCGCATCAACAGAAAGGGCGACGAGACCTTTCCGACGGCCAGCCTGATCAAGGTCGCGATCCTCACGACCGTATACGATCTCGTCGCCAAAGGGCAGCTCTCGCTCGACGATCCGCTGACGGTGCTCAAGATCGATCAGGTCCCCGGGTCTGGCGTCGTTCAGTTTCTGCACAATGGCACCGTGCTCACAGTCCATGACGCCGCGTGGCTCATGTCAACAATCAGCGACAACACGGCGACCAACCTCCTTCTCGATCGCATCATCATCCGCCGAGTGTGGGACAAGATGGATTCACTCGGACTGCACCACACGCGGGTTCACTCCAAGAGCTTTCTTCGCAACTCGAGCGTGGCCATGGACAGCTCCGTCAAATACGGGCTTGGCGTCACGACGCCGAACGAGATGGCGCACCTGTTCGAGCTGATGGCGCAGGGAAAAGCCGTGAATCCCGCCGCGGATTCCGCGATGCTCGACATACTCGAGCACAACGGGACCGATTTCATGCTTCAGCGCTACGCCGCCGGTGCACGCGCGGCGCACAAGGATGGCGAGACCGACGCGGTACGATCGGAGTGTACGCTTTGGTATCTCAGAAATCGCGTGGTTGCGTGCGTGATGACGAAGGAAAACAAGGATCAGCGATGGATTCTGGACAATGAGCCGCAGCTCACAATGTCCAACATGGGCCTCGCGATCATCAACGCATTTGGAGGAGTTCCGCCGGCGCCGCCACCGTCGTAGCCCGACGAACCGGTGCACCCGGTCCAGCTCGCCGACGCCGGCAGAGCTGACAGAACTCTAGTGGCCGGTGCGCTCGACCGTTTTGCCTGTGAAGTTCTCGGTGCTCAGATCCTTCGAGGCTAGCGATCGCACGTAGGCGGTGAGCATCCAGATCTGGTCGTCGGTGATGCGTCCGCCCCACGACGGCATTCCATCCGGTCTTCCTTCGTAGATGGATTCGAAGACCTCGCCCGGCGCTCCGCCAAAATGCCAACGGCCATCCTGGAAGCTCGGGCCCATCGCGCCGGATCCTTCGGCGCCGTGACAATCCAGGCAGTTGTACGCGATGAACAGCTTCCCACCGGTTGCGGTTGCGTTCTTGTCGCCTTCGTACGGATTCCTGATCAGCACCGGTTTTGCCTGCGATGGAAATCCCGCGGGCAGATTCTCGTCGTGCTGCATGAACCGGAGGCTGTCGCCGGCAACTACGAGATGACTTACTCCGGGCTGCTCAGTCGGCGCGGACGACGACGCAGCCGTCGTATCGCGCCCTGACTCGACGCCGCGACTGCAGGCAATTGCGATGCAAAGCATTCCCACACCCACGATCGTAGCGCGTGGAGCGCGCGCCTTCAGAAGACGATTCACGAATCTCATAGAGAGAACACGAACAGCTCGCCGCCCCAGCTCGTCCACCTGCTGATGTCGGGCAATGTCGTCCCGCGCTCACGAACGTCGTACGGAAGATTCGCGGCGACATCGCCCGCGATGAGGAGGCCCATGTCTCCGCCGATTCCCGCGTAGATCGCCACGTATTGCTTTCCATCGGGACCAGTATACGTAACCGGATTTCCCACCACACCGGAACCGACCTTGAATTGCCAGAGAACCTTTCCGCTGCGCGCGTCGACCGCCTTGAACCATCCATCCAGCGTGCCGTAGAACACCACGCCGCCGGCCGTCGCTAGCGCGCCTCCCCAAACCGGATACGGCTCCTTGATTCCCCAGATCTTTTTCCCGGTCGTCGCATCCCAGGCGATGAATTCCCCACGGTATCCGCCGGGCCCACCCTTTTCCGGCGCGTTGCCGCCGATGAATGGAGTTCCGGCAATGTAGGTGACAGCACGCGCCTGGAAATCCATGCAGAGATTGTTCGTAGGCACGTAGAAGAGGCCGGTCTGCGGCGAGAACGCGGCGGGCTGCTGATTCTTTCCTCCCTCGAGACTCGGACAGATGTCCTGGACGTTCTTGTCCTGCGCCGTCTTCTTCGTCTCCACGACCTTTGGTCGTCCCGTCGTCATGTCGATCCCGGTCGACCAGTTCATCGGCACGAACGGCTCGGCGAGAATGACCTCACCAGTCGCCCGATCTATCGTGTACGCGAAGCCGTTGCGGTCAAAATGCACGAGCGCCTTTCTCGTCGTGCCCTTGATCGGCAGATCGACGAGGATGTTCTCATTCACCGCATCGTAGTCCCACATGTCATGCGGCGTCACCTGAAACGCCCAAACCAGCTCGCCCGTATCCGCGTCGCGCGCCAGGATGGCTGCCGTCCATTTGTTGTCGCCAGTGCGTTGATTCTCGTTCCACGGTCCAGGGTTGCTCGTGCCGTGGTAAATGAGGTTTAGCGCGGGATCGTAGGAGATCCATCCCCATACCGCGCCGCCGCCAGTTTTCCATGTATCTCCGGGCCACGTCGAGACGCCGAGGTTACTGCCGCTATCGTGGGCATAGAACGGCTTGAACCGCGGACCGACTTTCACGTCCTTGTCGGGGCCGATGTTGTACGCGCGCCAGACTTCCTTTCCCGAGTTCACATCAAGCGCGGCGATCCAGCCACGCACTCCCATCTCGCCCCCGCTCGAGCCGACGATGACTTTGCCCTTCACCACGATCGGCGCCATGGTGATCGTCTCGCCGCGCGACAGATCGCCCATCTTCGTCCGCCACAGCTGGCGGCCGCTCGCCGCGTCGACCGCGACGGTGTGTCCATCGAGAAGATTGTAGAAGATTTTCCCGCCCGCGTACGCGGCACCGCGATTGACCACGTCGCAGCACGCGCGTCCGATCGCCTGCTGCGCGTTTTCGGGGCGGAACTTCCACTTGAGTGGTTGGCCAGTCTGAGCGAGGTCGATGGCGTAGGAGACATTCGGATACGGCGTCACCACGTACATCGTGTTGCCGACAACGAGAGGCTGCCCCTCGTGACCGCGCAGCACGCCAGTGGAGAAAGCCCACGAGACGTGAAGATTCGCGACGTTCTGTGGAGTGATTGTCCCCAATTCGCTGTAACGAGAGCTGGCGTAGTCACCGGCCGGCATCTGCCATTCACCTGGAGGGCCGGCGTGCGCAACGGCGATGCGCGCGCCAGTAACCGATGACGTCCCGACCTGTGCCGACGATGTGACAGCGGGATCAGCGCCAGCCGTCGTATCAGCTGATGGAGCCTTGCTTTGTACTTTGCAGGCCGCTGCGCTAGTCACAAGAATCGCCGACGCCATTCTCAAACCGCCTGTCATCGTCCTCGCTCTCCGGTGCACTTGGTCCTCGCCCCTCGATTAGTCAGCAATGATCGATGTCTCACGCTTAGGTCATGATCGATGCATCGCCCTTACGTCAAGGAATCAGATAGTCCTGCGCTGCAATTATCCGCCATCGTCCACTCTGCTTCTGCCATGTGTCGGTGAACCGATATCGTTTGTCGAAGGCGATGCCTTTGTTGCCGGTTCCTTTGAGGTGCAGGACACCGGTGATCACCTGGACATCTCCGAAATCGTGGAGCTTCATCCCTTCGTTTCTCGCCCACGTCACCTTGTCGGACCCGTTCACACTCTTGATGACGTCGCCACGGCTCATCACGTCGTTGTTTTCCGTGTAGACGAAGTTGGGGGCCAGTAATTGGTCGAAGGTGAGCGCATCCCGATTCACCAGTGCCGTAGTCCACTGATTCTCGAGTTGAAGGGGCGCCATCGAGCGAAGACTGATGCGAGGCTTCATGCCAGACGATTGGGCGCCCCCATTTCCGGGCACAGTCAGCACGGCGGCACATAGCGAAAAAGTCAGCAAAGCGATCGAGGAATGTCTCATCAGATGCCTCCTTCGGTGCCCACTGGAAGTACACCCAGGCTCACTCCGGTGCAAGGCTCCGGCCGCTGCACCGTTACCCAATCCGTACGAGATGGTGACCCTTCCACCACACGCTGGGCCGATCTTCCAGTCGACTCTCTCACGGGATATGAATGCCAAGCAGGCGTCTGCTCCTCATGAACACCAGAAAATGCATCGCGCTCATCGCCCACGATAACCGCAAGCACGATCTGCTCGACTGGGTTCGTAGCAATCGCGGCATACTCATGCACCACGATCTGTTCGCAACGGGCACCACCGGCGCGATCCTCAGCGCCGAGCTCGGTCTCGACATAACCCGCTTCGCGAGCGGCCCACTCGGCGGCGATCAACAGGTCGGGGCCGCCGTCGTCGAAGGCCGAGTCGACTTCGTGATTTTCTTTTCCGATCCGCTCGAGCCGCACCCACACGACGTCGACGTGAAGGCGCTCCTGAGAATTGCCGTCGTCTACAACATTCCCGTCGCGTGCAATCGCGCTACCGCCGATTTCGTCGTGTCGTCTCCGCTGATGAAGGAAGAGTACCGGCGACTGACGATGGGCATCGAAGATCAGCTGGTGCGTTGGGTTCCTCCCGTTCACACGATGTGAGGTATGAACCGCCTCCGACCCTTCATGTACGAGGCGTAGGGCTCGCCGAGCGTTTGCAGCAGTATCCGCTCTTCGATGGCGACGCGATAGCCGTATGTCGCGATGGACCCGACCGTCAGGAGGAGGAAGCTGACCCAGCTTCCCAGCGCGAGACCGATGCCGATGAACATCATCATTCCCGCGGTATATGACGGGTGACGAACCCACTGATACGGGCCGGTGCAAATCACGGGTTGATCCTCCCGGGCTCTCACGTCTCCAGTGAAGAACTCCCCAAGCGCGCGGAAGCAGTAGCGTCTAAGGAGACTTCCCAGAACGATAAAAAGAAGGCCCGCGACGAAAAGTGGGAGCTGGGCGCGTTGCGGGAACGACCACGCCCGGACGAATGCGAGCGGAAATGCCAGGAACAAGGCGATCCACATTCCTCCGAGCAGTACGCGCAGTGAGCCGCTGTCCTTCGAGGCGGGATCCTGAACGCCCTTCATGCCGCCCTGCACGATTTTCCATTCCGGGAAGAACGCCCAAACGTAGACGGCCCAGAAAACGAGGGCATACGGCCAGGTAAAGGGGAGTGGTCTCATGCATCCTGCCCGTCGCGACAAATCTGATTCTGCGCCATAATCTCCCCGCGTTTCTTTCGGCGCTGTAAATAGCACCGCCGTTGCACCGCCGGCAATCGGCCACATCACGCCCGAGTCCAATGGATCCGATCGAAGCTGTCGCCGTCGTGATGACGCTGGTTGGCATCGTCCTCACGATCAAGGAGAGGATCGCCTGCTGGCCGGTGGCGATCGTGGGGATACTTGCCTACATGATCGTGTTCATTCGCGCGCGACTATACGCCGACACAGCGCTCCAGCCGATCTACGTGGTGCAGAACATCTATGGCTGGTGGTACTGGGCGCATGGAGGAGCGCGCGGTCAGGGAGATGCGCCGATCGTGGTGTTGAGCAGGCCAGGCCGAGCTGCGTGGCTGATGGGAACAGCAGTCGTGTCGGTCGTCGTTGGCGCGGCACTCGCGCGTTGGACCAACGCCGCCGCTCCTTACGCCGACGCCACACTTTCGACCACCAGCCTCGTCGCAAACTGGCTCCTCGCCAGAAAAGTCCTCGAGAACTGGTGGCTCTGGATCGCCGTCAACGTCGGCTACGTGATTCTATTCTGGAGAAAGCACCTGCAGCTTTCGGCCGGGCTCTACGCGGTTCTGCTCCTTCTCGCGATCGCCGGCCTCATCGAGTGGCAGCGGTCGAGAGAGCGACAACTCATGCCGGCTGAAGACCTGGCCGGAAGGTGAAGAAATTATCGCCATGAAACCGTAGATTAACCCACGTCGCGGTTTTTCAGGCGACACCGGTTCCAGTCCGAGGAAATCTTGATCAAACAAACACCACAAGCCACTCCCGCACCGACAGCCGCGCCTGTAGTCGCTCAGGGCGCGCGATCGGCGCCAAGTGCGGCAGCTATCTATGAGGGATTCAAAGCCCAGCGCAACGAGTTGAGAAACCAGCTCGACGATCTTCAGGGCACCCGGCAGGCCATTGCCGGTCAGCTGGAGGAGCTATCGGCCACGTCGCCCGAACGGAAACCACTCGAGGCGAGACTCACCGACGTCGATCAGAGAATCGTGACCGTAGACGGGCAGCTCGCGACCAACGCGATGCAGGTTGCCCAGGCCGCGGCGATACCGGGCGCGGTAGTCGAACCGCCTCCGTACGTGCGACAGGGGCCACCGGAAGAGGCGTGGGTGGCGGGCGGCTTCTTCATGGTGCTGGTGATCTTTCCGCTCACCATCGCCTACGCGCGTCGCATCTGGCGTCGAGGTGCGGTGACGGTCTCCGCGTTTCCGAAGGAGCTCTCGGACAGGTTGTTCAGAATGGAACAGGCCGTCGAGGCGACGTCGCTCGAGGTCGAGCGAATCGGCGAGGGCCAGCGCTTTCTCACGCGACTCTTCACCGAAGGAGAGAACAGCCGGGCGTTGGGTACTGGTGCCGCTCAGCCTATCGAGCAGAAAAAGGGAGCCAGGTCACCCGAGCGATTGCCCTAGCACGCCGCAACGAGCAGAGCCGGCTCACCAGTTGCCCTGTTCCCCCATCACGTCGATCGCGCGGACGAGTCGTTCCGCGGCGTGCCGCCAGTTGGTCTGAACCGCGCGTTGGGCCGCGGTTGAATTCCCTGTTCTTATCGCGTCGATGATTGCGTCGTGTTCGGTGCCGGCAACGGGAACCGTATCGAGCAGGAGCGCGATGTACATCCTGATGTAGCGCTCGGCCTGTGGCTTCACTGCCGCGTGAAGCGATCTGAGTCGCGCCCCGGCGCCGAGCTCGACGTAGCGGCTGTGAAATTTTTCGTCGAGCTCGTACAGCTTCCCGGGTTGGGCGCCGCGCGCGGATACTGCTTTACGGAAATCGGAGTTCAGGCCCTCCAGATCCTTGGCCAACCGCTCTCTCGCGACCTCGCCCAGTCTCGCCGCATTCCGCGCCGCCAGCCCCTCCAGCTCGGCCACTATCTCCAGCAGCTCCTGCACATCTTCCCTGGTGAGAGGAGCAACGGTCATCCGCGCCTGATGCGTCGGCGAAGCGGTGACGTATCCCTCACGCTCGAGGCGCTGGAAAGCAGCGCGGACGGGAGTTCTGCTTACTCCAAATCGCTCGGCTACCTCTGTCTCGACCATCCGCGCGCCCGGGGCGAGCTGCCCGCGCACGATCATGCCACGCAGCGAGTCGTAGAGACGGCCTGCTCTCTCTGACGCGCCACTGCTGCGGCGCGCGGCGGCACGGGCTCGCGGCTTTGGTTTGACTGCCTTCGGCATTATGCGGCCAATATAACGCGCCCGCCCGGCGGCGCCGCCCTTCTTGCGGCCCGCTCCATTCCAGGTTATCCTCGGCCAACGAAATTTGTATACAATTCCGCATCCAAATGGGAGGCCCGATGTCGCTGTTCGTGAGGAAGGACCTGGCATCACTGCTCGCCGAAGCGGGCGCCGGCACCTTGAGACGCGAGCTCGGCCCGCTCGCCCTCGTCACCCTCGGTATCGGAGCCGTGATCGGGGCGGGAATCTTCGTCCTCTCGGGCAAAGTTGCCTCCGGGAACGCCGGACCGGCATTGACGCTCTCGATGGTGTTTGCAGGAGTCGCCTGCGCATTCGCCGGGCTCTGCTACGCCGAGCTCGCCAGCATGATCCCGGTCGCGGGAAGCGCTTACACCTACGCCTACGCCACCATGGGCGAGCTCGTCGCGTGGATCATCGGGTGGGATCTCGTGCTCGAGTACTCGCTCAGCTCCTCCACCGTCGCCGTCGGATGGTCGGCCTACGCAGTGACGCTGCTCGGCGAAATGGGGATACATGTCCCGCCGCGACTCACCGGCGCGCCGGGAAGCCAGATCCTTCTTCCCGACGGCAGCACGCTCACCGCGGTGTTCAATCTGCCGGCGGTGATCATCTGCCTGGCGATTACGGCACTCCTCGTGGTAGGAATTCGCGAATCCGCGCGGGTGAATACTACGATCGTGGTCATCAAGGTCGCGGTGCTCGCTCTCTTCGTCGGATTCGGCGCCCATTACATCGAGACCGCGAATCTCCATCCCTTCATTCCGCCAAACACCGGTGAGTTCGGATCCTTCGGCTGGAGCGGCATTCTGCGCGGCGCCGGAATCATATTCTTTGCTTACATCGGCTTCGACGCCGTGTCTACAGCGTCGCAGGAGGCAAGAAACCCGGGACGCGACATACCGATCGGCATCCTCGCGTCACTCGCGATCTGCACGCTTATCTACATCGCCGTCGGTCTGGTTATGACCGGACTCGTTCCCTACGCCAGGCTCAACGTCGCATCCCCGATTGCCGTGGCAGTGGAGGCGACCGGCCTGCCCTGGCTCGCTCCCATAATCAACATCGGCGCGCTCTGCGGATTGTCGAGCGTGATACTCGTCAACATGCTCGCGCAGTCGCGAATCTTTTACTCGATGAGCCGAGACGGCCTGTTACCGCCCTTGTTCGCGCGGTTGCATCCGCGATTCCGTACGCCGCACGTCACCACTGCCATCACCGGCGTCGTCGTGGCAATAGCATCGGGACTCTTCCCAATCACGGTGCTCGGCCTGCTCGTCAGCATGGGAACGCTGCTCGCCTTTGCAATCGTGTGCACCGGCGTGCTCATCCTGAGGAAGACGGCGCCCGATACGCCGCGCCCGTTCAAGACACCGGGGATGCCGTGGGTGCCCGTCGTCGGCACCCTCATCTGCATCTACCTGATGACGGGTTTGCCTCTGCCGACGTGGATCAGGCTGTTCGTGTGGCTCGCGATTGGACTCACCATCTACTTCAGCTACGGAAGATTTCGCGCTGCGTCAGTGCGCGATCAGGCGATCGCCGACGCGGCTTAGTGACTCAGCGGTCGGGCGAAGACTTCATCCCAGGTTCTTAGCGCGGGCTTCGGTTGGAGACTCGCGTCAACGAGGCCGAGCGTCGCAAACAGCGGAAGTATCGTCGGGATGGGCTTGGGAACGCTCGCCAGATCGAGATCGGTGAACGAGAGCTGGAAGACAGCGATCGCGCTGGCGGCATCGAGCAGTTGCGCCTGGCGCGCGATGTATCTCGCCTGCATCTCGGGCGAAGACGAGAACACTCCGCGCGCCGACTCCGACGGCCATCCGCCTTCCACGACCATCACCGGCAGCTTTCGTGAACCTCTCACCCGATTGTAGTAGTCGAGCGGAATCTCTTCCGGATTCTTGAATCCCCCCAAATACGGATATGACGAAAGACCGATCACGTTCATGAATGGGAAATCGCGCAGATCCTGGTCGATCCCCGCAAACGCGCGCTGCTTCCCGAGTCTCCCCCACGCGGTCTCGACCTGCACGCTGACGTAGAGCGGTAGTGTCGCCCCCGAATGCTGCCTGCGAACGTCGTTAGCGGCATCGTTCGTCATTCGCACCACCGCGTCGTAGACAGGTCGCGGTGCGATCTCCCGGATGAGGTTCGTCTCGGCTGCCAGGCCCAGATAGTCCGGGTGAAGCTTTTCGACCAGAGCGCGAACGTAGTTGCGATACAGACGCTGAATTGCTGGCTCCGTGATGCTCCGATGCGCCGCGACAAGCGCCGGCGACTCGCTCTCGCGGGCGAGACCGTTGGTGACGTCGATCGTGACGATGAGCTTCAGGTGCTTCGATCGGTAGTAGTGCTCGAGATCGACGCCGTCCCGGCGCAACGCATCTTCAGGCGAATTGCCGGCGAGCAGCAACGCCCACGGAACGTCGAGGTGCATGATCGCGGCATCGGCGCGCCTGGTCCACAGATCGAGCGAACGCACCGCGGTTGCCAGATCGGGTCGTGGAGGGATGACGGAAAATCCCATCAGGTAGGTTCGCGGCGCACCGCTCGATACCTTCGGCTCAGACGCACCCCGCGGACATGCCCCCAGCACAGCTGCGAGACACCCGAACAAAACCCATTCGCGATGACGACTCATGGGAAAAAAATATGCTGGACTGCCCCAAAAGCTGAGCGGATGAAGCAAACGGATGACCTTCCTCGATGGCCTGCAACTTCCGCTTGTGGCGAGGTCATTGCGTCCATATGCTGGTAAGCCTCCTTTCTGGACCGTATCGTGGAATTGCAACCGCAGAGAACGCGCGACAGCCGAGTTACACATAGCAAGTCATGGCAGCCGGTTCGCCCCGAGGAGAGCACGCGATTATCCGACGTCCGCCAGCAGTGCCATCACGCCGCGCAATTTGCGGCCGCAGCAGGATTCTCGTTCCTCGAGCCTCAGCCCGACGACGCGCAAGCCAGCCTGGAGTGGATCCCCTCTCTGGCGGGGTTGTTTTCCCAGGTAGTCCCCGCGCAGACGTTATTCCGAATCGGGCTGAGTCCCAGCGATCTCTCGCTCGTGATTCTGACTGAGAACGATCAACCATTTGCGCATTACCGACTTCACGGACACACCATCAGCGATGCCACCGCCTGGATCCGATCCCAGATCTCTTCGCTTGGCGCTGACTCGTCGCGCTACACTCTGAAGCGGCCGTACGAGATTCCAACGCATGCAGTCGCCATGGACGATGACTTTGACGCGAGCGACAAGATCCATTTCGAGGAGTTGACTCGATGGTTCGCGAACGGCGCTTCGACGCTCACCTCGTTTGCACGGCCTGTTCACGACGCCAGCGACGTTCGATGCTGGCCTGAGAACTTCGACATCGCAACGCGACTGCAGGCTACTCCTGATCGCACGATCGGAGTGGGCCTCGAGCCCGGCGACAGATACTACGACGAGCCGTACTTCTACATCAACATGAGTCCTCAACCAGCCGCATCGCAGGCGAGGTCGCGCCCATTGTGGGGACGCGGCAGCTGGCACACGAGGGGCTGGGTGGGCGCCGTTCTTCCCGGAACGAAGTTGGGCGCTGCATCCGCGCAGGCGGAGCAGGTTCGCGAATTCATAGATTCGGCGGTGTCAGCCTGCCGTGGGTTGGCGATCCAGAACTAGCTCGAACGCGTCGTAGCTGGACGTCGCCAGAAGGTACCCCGCCGATGGGCGGGAGCGACCATTCGCTCCACGAGCCCGAGAAGGCCGTCGACCGCAAGCGCGAGCAGAGCGGCGGGCAACGCGCCTGACAGGATCATTCGCGTGTCGGCGAGCGCGAGTCCGGCCACGATCGGCTCGCCCAGTCCGCCAGCTCCGATGAACGCGGCGAGCGTCGCCGCTCCAACCGTAATCACTGCAGCCGTTCGAATTCCGGACATTATCACCGGAGCAGCGAGCGGAAGCCGCACCCAGATCAGCCGCTGAGTTGGCGTAGTTCCAAGCGCTTCCGCGGCTGAGACTGCATCGGGATCCGCATCCCGAACTCCGGTGTAGGTGCCACGTGCGATTGGATAGAGCGCGTAGAGCCAGAGCGCGACGAGAGCCGGTGCGAAACCCACGCCGAGCAGCGGGATCATGAAGGCGAGGAGCGCGATGCTCGGGATCGTCTGGAGAACACCGAGTCCACCGATCGTCGGCTCGGCGATTCGACGGGTGCGCTCGAGCGCGAGACCGAGCGGGAGCGCGACGATCACCGCAGCGATCAGAGCGAGCCCGACCAGCTCGAGATGGCGGGCGGTGAGAGCAACGATGTTCGCGCGCCGGTCCCACATATAGGCGAGGAATCCACTCTGCGCTCCCCGCGAAGTGTTTGGCGTTACGCGAAAAACTCCGACGATGCCCAGGACGACGAGCTCATCGCGCGCGACGCGAGCCACGTCTTCACCATCCACTTCAACTCGGCGATTGAGATTGCGCATGGTCTGCTCGTCGAGGCGATCGCTCAGGAGGGTCAGCGCAGCGCTTGCCGCCGGCATGGTCTGATCCAATCGCCGCGACACCAGCGCCGATGCTTCGTAAGGCGGAAAGAAATGGCGGTCGTCGATCAGCGTGACGAGGTCGTACTTGGCGAGAAGTCCGTCCGTCGAATATCCGTCGATGACGTCGACAGCGCCCGCCGCCAGCGCCTGATACTTTACCGCCGGGGCCAGCGGCCTGACCTCGCGCGGCCGAATTCCGTAGACACGCGTCAGTCCGACCAGACCGTCGCTCCTTCCAATGAAATCCGCAGTGAATCCCGCGATGAGATGCGGACTTTCGCGCGCCAGATCGGTCAGCGTGCGCAGGTGATGCTGGGCCGCCGTCTTTTGAGTGACAGCGATCGCGTAGGTGTTCTGAAATCCGAGCGGCGGCAGCCAGCGGACGTGATAGAGCTGTGCGGACTGTCGCGCCACGTAAGCAAACACCGCGCGCGGATCGGCCGCGACCGAATCGGCAAGCGAATCGTGGAGAATCGCAACCAGGCCCGTCCCTGTGTACTCCGGATAAACGTCAATCGCATCGGTGCGAATCGCGCCGAAAGCTATCTCGGTGGCGCCGAGTCCTGGACGGCGCACGACCTTGAAGCCCCGCGACTCCAGCACCTGCGCGAACATCTCACACAACAGATAGGATTCCCCGAACGGCTTGGATGCGACGACGATCGGTCGATTGTCCCGCGACGAGGCAACCGCTGTCGATTGCGCGCCCATGGTCTCGCTGGCGGCGAGCAGCCATGAAATCAGCAGCAAAACACGCCTCATGCTTGCAGCGCCTCGAGGCCGGCGCGGGCACGCGCGATGAGCTGCGCGACGTATTCCGTGGCTGGTGCCGTTATGAGCGTCCGCATGGCACCCATCTGCTCTATGCGACCTTTCTTCATCACGACGATGTCGTCGGCGAGCCGAGCGGCTTCGGCCAGATCATGTGTCACCAGCAGCGTGGTGACCGAGAGGCTTCGACGAAGCCCGTCAAAAGATTCGTGGAGCTCTCCGCGCGAAATGGCGTCGAGCGCTCCGAAGGGCTCATCGAGAAGAACGAGGCCCGGCCGGGCCGCGATGCTCCTCGCGAGGGCGACGCGCTGGCGTTGGCCACCCGAGAGCTCATGCGGGAACCGAGAACCGAAATCCCCTGAAGGCAATCCCACGAGCTCGAGCGCTTGCCGCGCGGCGCCGAGCGGATCACTCATGCCCTGAAGGACGGGAACGAGCGCGACGTTTCTCAAAACTCTCCAGTGCGGGAGAAGCCCGCCGTGCTGCTGCACGTAACCGATTCCGCGGCGCAGCTGGACCGCCGGCTGGGTGCGCACATCCCTGTCGCCGACCTTTACCTCGCCGCCTTCCGGCTCGACCAGCCTGTTGAAGCAGCGGAGAAGCGTCGTCTTGCCCGAACCGCTTTCTCCAACGAGCGCGACGGCTCGGCCCGCCGGAACATCGATGCTCACACCATCGAGCGCGACGACGTTCCCGAACCGGTGCGAGACATTCCGTGCTGCCAGCGAGATCGGCATGGGCTTAAGAGTGACAGCGAGAAGGCTCGACCGCTATCGCCGGCCTAAATCTCTGCCGGGCAGGAGCGCCAAGTGCTTGCATCCCGGCTATTTCAGAGTATCTGTTGAAGTAGCCTCTTTCTCGACACAATACCACGCTTCCGGAACTCAAAATGGCTTCCGCCGCTTCCAATATCCGACGCATCGGCTCACAGGGACTTCAGACATTTGCCATCGGCCTGGGCTGCATGGGAATGTCCGAGTTCTACGGTCCGAGCGATGAAAAGCAATCAATCGCAACAATCCATCGCGCGCTCGAGCTCGGCATCACCATGCTCGATACCGCCGACATGTACGGCCCCTTCAAGAACGAGGAGCTCGTTGGACGCGCCATCAAGGGCAAGCGCGAGCGCGTCGTGATCGCCACCAAGTTCGGCAACGTGCGCGATGCGAAGGATCCGACGAAGCGCGGCATCAACGGCAAGCCGGAGTACGTGCGTGAGGCGTGCGAAGGATCGCTCAAGCGGCTCGGCGTCGAGACGATCGATCTCTACTACCAGCACCGCGTCGACCCTAACACGCCGATCGAAGACACCGTCGGCGCGATGGCGGAGCTGGTTCGTCAGGGAAAAGTGCGCTACATCGGATTGTCCGAGGCGTCAGTCAACACGATTCGCCGCGCGCACAAGGTGCACCCGATCAGCGCCGTGCAAACGGAGTATTCGCTCTGGACGCGTGACCCCGAAGACGGAGTGCTCGACGCGCTCCGGATGCTTGGCATCGGTTTCGTTGCGTACAGCCCGCTCGGCCGCGGATTCCTGACGGGTCAGATCAAGCGCGTCGAAGATCTGGCCGCGGACGACTTCCGGAGACAAAACCCGCGCTTTCAGGGCGAGAACTTCCAGAAGAATCTCGAGCTCGTCGCCAAAGTCGAGGAGATCGCAAAAGAGCACAAGTGCACGCCGGCGCAGCTCGCGCTCGCCTGGGTTCTGGCGCAGGGTGACGACATCGTGCCCATTCCGGGCACCCGCCATCCGGAGCGCGTCGAGGAGAACGTTCGCGCGCTCGATATCGTGCTATCGGAAAACGATCTGCGGCGGATTGACCTCGCGGCACCGAAGGGTGCCGCGGCCGGCGAGCGTTACGCCGCTGGCGGGATGAAAGCGGTCAACATCTGACTTTCGTCGCGACAATCAGCGTGGGCAACATCTAGCGTCCGCGGTGGCGCCGGCGCGATGTGCTCTTGTGGGAGCCGCCGCCGGAACCGTTCTGCGATGAGCGCTGGCCGCCGCCCTGTGGTGCTCCTCCGCCATGTCCTCTCGCCGGCGCACCACGTCTGTCTGCCTTGGCCCTCGATCGCGCGCGCTCATCTGCCTTCCGGCTGCGAATCGCCGCGATCCGCTCACCGATAGGAACCTCGAAGCGCCCTTCCGGCTTCGCGCTGTAGTCGAAATCCGGAACCGTGATGCGTGGCAGTCGCTTTCCAATCGCTTTCTCGATGCCGCGAAGATCATTTTCCTCGTCCGGCGCCACAAAGGTGAAGGCATCTCCGACTTCACCCGCTCGCGCGGTTCTCCCGACGCGATGTATGTAATCATCGGGTGCCTCCGGCACGTCGAAGTTGACGACGTGTCCGAGTGCTTCGATGTCGATTCCGCGGGCAGCGATGTCGGTCGCCACGAGGACGCGGTAGTGGCCGGTCTTGAATCCCGCGAGCGCGGCGGTGCGCTGCGGCTGTGAACGGTTTCCGTGAATCCGCTCCGCCTTGATCCCGCGCTTCACCAGCTGCTCGGCGAGTCGATTCGCGCGGTGCTTGGTGCGCGTGAAGACCAGTGCCTGCGTCATCTCGTTGCGATTCAACAGCGACAATAGCAGGCCGGGCTTGAGATCCTGCCGCACCGGATAGACTGCCTGCGTGATTCCGACCGCCGGCAGCGATTTCCTGCCAAGGTCGATCATCACCGGCTTGTTCATCATCTCTCTGGTGAGAGCGGCAATCGGCGGTGGCATCGTCGCGCTGAACAGCAGCGTCTGCCGCTTGGCCGGTACCAGCTTGAGGATGCGCTTGATGTCGGGAAGAAACCCCATGTCGAGCATGCGGTCCGCCTCGTCGAGGACGAGGAACTCGATGTTCTTCAGGCTCGCGTAGGACTGGCTCAGGTGATCCAGCAGACGTCCGGGAGTGGCGATCAGGACATCCACGCCGGCCCGCATCGCGTGCTCCTGCTGCGCCATTCCGACCCCGCCGTAGATCGCCGCGGCGGTGATTGGCGTATGCACCGCCATCGAGTCGAGCGCAGTTAGAATCTGCGCGGCAAGCTCACGGGTTGGCGTTACGACGAGCGCGCGGGTCTTGCCGCGTGGCTTGTCGATCAGCTGATGAAGTATTGGGAGAACGAAAGCGGCGGTCTTACCGCTGCCAGTCATCGCGCAAGCGAGAACGTCGCGCCCTTCGAGTGCTACCGGTATTGCCTCAGCCTGAATTGGTGTTGGTCGCTGAAATCCCAGCTCTTTGAGGCCTTTATGGAGACTGGGGTGGAGCTTTAATGAAGAAAACGGCAGAATGACGCCCGATGTAATGTGTGATTGGTGTTGTCTCGAAAGGTAAACTAGGCCGGGCATGTGGCGCTTTCTTTCGCGGGAGCAACCATTCCGGCCGGGCGGCTACTAATCGGATATGAATAATGCGAACGTCTGTCTTATTGGCGCGTTGATGCTCGTTTCGAGCGCTGCATCTGCTCAGCAGCCACCTGAGTCGCAGGATGGCGGTCCGCGACCTTCACCGATTGCGCAGGCGGAGCTCGTACGACGGCTTTCATTTTCACTCGATAGTCTGAGTCGAGCGGGACGGTTTTCCGGCGTCGCGGTGTTGGCGAAGGGCGATCGTCGCGTCTTCGAGCACGCCTATGGAATGGCCGACCGCACCACGAACCGGCCAAACAATCTCGAGACCGCGTTCAATCTCGGGTCGATCAACAAGGTCTTCACGCAGATCGCGATCATGCAGCTCGCAGCGGCCGGGAAGATCAGCCTCGATTCGACGCTAGGGAAATACTGGCCCGATTATCCAAACCAGGAAGTCGCGCGGAAGGTCACGATTCGTCAGCTGCTGCGACACACCTCAGGAATTGGCGGAAATATCTTCGATCCGCCGGCAAGCGGAAAGCGGAATGACATCCGCGGCCTGAAGGACTATCTCCCGCTCTTCGTCAACGCGCGGATGCAGTTCGAGCCCGGTGCGCGCAACGCGTATTCGAACGCGGGATACGTAGTGCTCGGACTGCTCGTCGAGCGGCTCTCGGGCGAGGATTACTATAGCTACGTGCGGCAGCACGTCTTCGAGCCGGCGGGAATGACGCGCAGCGGGTCGTTCGCCGTTGATTCGTTGCCGCCCAATACTGCGATTGGCTATACGCGAGGCGATCAGGATGCCCCGGCAGACGCGCCCCTTCATTCAAACGCCAGCGAGCTTCCCGGTCGCGGCAGCTCGGCGGGCGGCGGCTACTCGACGGCGCAGGATCTCATGAAATTCCTCAAGGCGCTGCGTGAGCGTCGCATCGCGAATGGGCCGCCGGCAGGAATCGGCGTCGCAGGTGGCTCGGGCGGAATCAATTCGGTCGTGGAAGGAGACCTTCCTGGCGGCTACGATCTGATCGTGCTTTCCAATCTCGACCCGCCGGCGGCCGAGCGCGTATCGCGAATGGTTAGAGAGTGGCTCGGAGCCACGGACGACGATGGGCCGGGACCAGGGGTACGGCGCGCGCCACCGCCGCCGCCCACAGAATAGGCGTTGGGATCTGCACGGGAATGGGGAGTCCCGCCGCTTAACGCCTGCCTTCAGCGATCACAACCGGAACAGGTAGCTGACTTTACCGAAGAACCCGTCGCGGGTGCGTTGAAGATTCTGGAACCTGAACTCGCGCGGCTCGTCGAGCGTTGAGCCGTAGCCCAGGTAGACGAGGGTGCCGGGAACTGGCCTGTAGCTGAATAGCCAGTCGGTCGAGAATTCGTTCGTCGTTTCCCCGGTATCCAGAATTCCGTTCACGAGGATGGGATCGCCATTCCGATCGCGCAGCGTAGACCGGGACCGCGCCGCGTACTGCCCGACGAGACGCAGAAAGATCGGAGGACTTACCTGGTACTCGATCTTGACGCGTGGAATCGTCTCGGATGAAAAACGAGAGCCGTCCTCCCTTCTCGCGATCGTCAACCGCGAGAACTGGAGTGAGCTGCGAATCGCCGTTGTCGGTCGGACGTCCAGCGCGGCATCGATGCGCGAGCTATTTCCCGGCGCGGCTTCACGAAATATGGGAACCTGGCCGCGCGTGATGCTCGCCGTGCCGCCAAAATGTCGGTACGTGGGCGTCGTCAGACTGAGCGATCCGCCGAGCTCGTTCTTTTCGGGACCGGGCACCACGAACGCTGACGTATCGACGACTGCGCCCGCGGACCGCTGCACGGTCAGGTTGGCGTAAAGCGAAGGATCGAACGCGAAGTAGCTGTGCGTGAGCGCGCCGCTCAGCTGCCATCCACCGCGAATCGTTGCCGTGGGCGTGATGGACTCCGTGCTCTCAGCCAATCCGTGTCCCGCACCTGCGTTGTTCCAGATGCGATCGAGGCCGAGGAAAGTGCTGTAGGTCTGAACCAGTGCGCCCTGCGCACCGTAGGCGGTTAGCCTGTTGAACGCCCTCGTCTCGATGATTCCGGTGCGATTCACGAATCCCGACGCGGCCCTGAAGTCCGGATCTAGTGACCTGAGCGTGTAGTGAAAGCCCCACGCGCGGCCGGTTCTGTCCCAATCGCCCTGCAGGAGCGAGCCGTTGAGATGGTTGCGCGAGCTGTCCGTCCACGATTGCGCCGCCTGGAACTGCGCGAAGTAGAGTTTCGAGTGATAGAAGCGAAAATCGGCGCCGGCAACGCGTGAGAAGTCGGCGCCATCCTCGCGCGCGGTGAGAACGCCGCCAAGCGTATTGTTGGAACCGAAATCGTATCGCAGCCGGGACACGCCAAAAAGCGGGGAATGTGCGCCTGTCCAGGAATACTGCTTGTCATCGGCGGCAATGATCGACGCGATATTGAGCCCCGCCAGCTTTCCGGTCAGCTTGACGCCGCCCTTGGGCGCGACGATCTGACGCGTATAAATGAGCTGGTTCGGTGAATCAAACAGCTCCAGGCCATCGAGAAAGAACGGTCGCTTCTCCGGGTAGAAGAGCGCGAACCGCTCGTTGAGCAGTACCTGTCCGATATCCGCTTCGACCTGCGAGAAGTCGGGATTGATCGTTCCGTTGAGGGTGAGATTCTGCCGGATCCCCCAACGGATGTCGCCGCCGACATCAGCTTTCTTCTGATAGTCGCGCCCGTTTCCGAGCGCGGGCGAGCGATCGGCGTGCGCGGTCATGGTGGGAGTCGCCTCGAGCACCAACCCGCGTCTCAGGTCGTGAAGTCCGTCGAGTGTTCCGGATTGGGCGAGAAAATTCGCATTGGCGCGGATCGCGGGTGCCCACGTGTCCTGAAAGCCGGAGTGCTGGACTCTCCGAAGGATGTGAAGTCCCCAGCTCTGAACCCTCGCATCCTGGTAGCGAAGGCTCTTGAACGGGATCCGCATCTCGACCTCGTATCCGCCGTCGACGAGTCGACCCTTCGACTCGAAGAAGTAGTCAGGGTTGAGGTCGACGCTTCCCTCGAGCGGATTGATGTTCCGAAATCCGCCGCCGGTCGCCGACGCGCCGCCCGCTCC
>Ga0207707_10001412_pt1 | contig 22246 bp, 13 predicted proteins | sample KBSC83BmetaG_FD_184336 | JGI IMG/M metagenome (GOLD analysis project Ga0207707, IMG submission 184336) | Corn rhizosphere microbial communities from Kellogg Biological Station, Michigan, USA - KBS C8-3B metaG (SPAdes) (version 2) | ecosystem: Host-associated > Plants > Roots > Rhizosphere ...
CCGCGCCGTCTCGCACGAGGCCACCCTGGACGGCCGCAGCCTGATCGTCACCCTTTCCGAGCCGGCCGTGGCGCAGACCGCCCCCGGCGGCCAGGTGGCGCATTTCTCCGAGGGCAAGGCTGACGCGAAGCATGCGATCCGCGATGTCGACTTCCGGCGCGGCCGCGGCGGCGAGGCGCGCGTGGTGGTGGATCTCTCCGACAGCACGACGGGCATCGACATCCGCACGCAGGGCCAGAACATCGTCGTCGAATTCCTGAAAACCACGCTGCCCGACAACCTGCGCCGGAGGCTCGACGTCGTCGATTTCGGCACGCCGGTCAACATCGTGAGCACGTTCCAGCAGGGCGACAACGTGCGCATGGTCATCGAGCCGAAGGGGCAATGGGAGCACACCGCCTACCAGTCGGACACGCAATTCGTGCTCGAGGTGAAACCGGTCGCCGCGGACCCGTCGCGCGTGTCGCAGCGCGGCCGCTATACCGGCGAGAAACTGTCGCTCAATTTCCAGAACGTCGAAGTGCGCGCGGTGCTGAACGTGATCGCCGACTTCACGGACCTCAACATCATCACGAGCGATACGGTCACCGGCAATATCACCCTGCGGCTGAAGGACGTGCCCTGGGACCAGGCGCTGGACATCATCCTGCAGACCCGCGGCCTCGACAGCCGCCGGGCCGGCAACGTGATCTGGATCGCGCCACGCGACGAGCTCGCCACGCGCGAGAAGCTGGCGCTCGAGGCGCAGCAGCAGATTTCCGACCTGGAGCAGACGCGCACCGAGTCGTTCCAGATGAATTATCAGAAGGCGTCCGACGTGCAGAAGCTGCTCTCCGACCCGAACCAGCGCATCCTGTCCAAGCGCGGCAGCGCGGTGGTCGATGCGCGCACGAATACGCTCTTCGTGCAGGACACGCCGAGCCGTCTGGAGGAAGTGCGGCGCCTGCTCGCCAAGATCGACGTCGCGGTGCGCCAGGTGATGATCGAGGCGCGCATCGTGGAGGCGAACGAAACGTTCAGCCGCAACCTCGGCTCGCGCATCGGTTTCCACCAGAGCGACGGCTTCAACGCCGGTCAGGGCGCGAAGTTCTCGGTCGGCGGTGGCCTGGAGGATACGGGCTTCCACACCGGACAGACTTCCACCGCGCCGGACTTCATCGGCAACTCGCTTTCCAACAACATGCGCGCGGCGGGCCTGAACGGCTTCAACGCCGGCCAGTTCTCGTTCATTCTCTTCAACCAGCAGCTGACGCGCTTCCTGAACCTCGAGCTGACGGCGCTCGAAGCCGACGGCAAGGGCAAGATCATCGCCAGCCCGCGCGTGCTGACGGCCGACCAGATCGAAGCGCTCATCGAGCAGGGCACGGAGATTCCCTACCAGCAGGCGACTTCCTCGGGCGCCACGGCGCTCGCCTTCCGCAAGGCCAACCTCGCGCTCAAGGTGAAGCCGCAGATCACCCCGGAGGGCAACATCATCATGACCCTGGACGTGAACAAGGACCAGCCGGGACCGGTCACCACGTTCGGCGTGCAGATCAACACCAAGCACGTGAAGACCGAGGTGCTGGTCGAAAACGGCGGCACCGTCGTGATCGGCGGCATCTACGAAGAGAACAACCGCGTCGACATCACCAAGGTGCCGCTGCTGGGTGACCTGCCGCTCATCGGCTGGCTTTTCAAGAACAACGCGACCGCGACGGGGAAGACGGAGCTCCTCATCTTCATCACGCCGCGCATCGTCAACGAACGCCTGACGATCAGGTAGCCGCCTGGTCGTCCGCTTCGCCGCGCTACGGCCGGGTCTCCCGGCCGTTTTTGTTCCTACAATGCCGTCATGAAGCCAGCGGGCAACCGTGCGGGCAACCTTTATCTGGTCGGCATGATGGGTGCCGGCAAGACCACCGTCGGGCGGCTGCTCGCCCGCCGGCTCAAGCTGCGCTTCGTCGATTCCGACCATGAGATAGAACGCCGCTGCGGCGTGAAGGTGCCGCTCATCTTCGACATCGAAGGCGAATCGGGCTTTCGCGCGAGAGAAACGCAAACCCTGGCGGAGCTCGCCTCGCTCGAAGGCATCGTGCTCGCCACCGGCGGCGGCGCGGTGCTAGCCGAGGAGAACCGCCGCTGGCTCGCGCGGCGCGGCACCGTCATCTACCTGCGCGCGACGCCCGAAGACCTCTACGAGCGCGTCCGGCAGGACCGCAATCGGCCGCTGCTCGCCACCCCCGACCCGCTCGGCCGCCTGCGGGAGCTCTACGTGCAGCGCGATCCGCTTTACCGCGAGGTGGCCGACGTCGTCATCGATACCGGCCGGCAAACCGTGCAGTCGCTGGCTCGCGCGCTCGCCGACCAGCTCGGAGACCTGTGGAAAGCCTCCGCGTAGAGCTCGGCGAGCGCTCGTATCCGATCCACATCGGCCCCGGGCTCATTGACCGCGCCGAGCTCTACAAGCCTCATGTCGGCGGCAGCGCTGCGATCGTGACGAACGAGCTCGTGGCGCCGCTCTACCTCGCCCGCGTGCGCAAGGCGCTCGAGTCGAGCGGCGCCCGCGTGGTCGACATCATCGTGGCCGATGGCGAGCCGTCAAAGGGCTGGGAGACGTTGAACCAGGTCTTCGATCGCCTGCTCCAGGCGCGACTAGGCCGCGACGCCGTCATGGTTGCGCTCGGCGGCGGCGTGGTCGGCGACCTCGCCGGCTTCGCCGCGGCGACCTACCAGCGCGGCATCGACTTCATCCAGATTCCGACCACCCTCCTCGCGCAGGTCGACTCGTCCGTCGGTGGCAAGACCGCCATCAATCACCCGCTCGGCAAGAACATGATCGGCGCCTTCCACCAGCCAAAGGCGGTGCTCTCGGACGTGCAGACGCTCGATACGCTGCCGGATCGCGAGCTGCGCGCCGGCCTTGCCGAGGTGATCAAGCATGGCGTGGCGCTCGATGCGGCCTTCGTCGACTGGCTGGAGCGCAACGTGGACAAGCTCCTCGCCCGCGAGCGGGAGACGCTCACCTACGCCGTGCGCCGCTCGTGCGAGTTGAAGGCCGCCATCGTCGCCGCCGACGAGCGCGAGTCCGGCGTGCGCGGCCACCTCAACTACGGCCACACCTTCGGCCACGCCATCGAGGCGGCGACCGGCTTCGGTCCCTGGCTGCACGGCGAAGCCGTCGCCACTGGCATGGTCATCGCGGCCGAGCTGTCCGTCCGTGCCAAGCTCCTGAAACCGGCCGAAGCAGCGCGCATCCGCTCGCTGGTCGCGCGCGCCGGCCTGCCGGTTCGCCCACCGGCGATCGCCACCGGGCGCTGGCACGAACTCATGTCGCACGATAAGAAAGCCGCCGGCGGGCGTACGCGCTTCATCGTCCTCGAAGCGCTCGGACGGGCGAAGCAGATGCCGGTCGAGGCCGCCCTGGTCGAGGAAGCGATCGCTGCGGCGCAGTAAGTCTTGTAGTCACCAGACTACAACGGTATATTCAGCAGTTCGTCCGTCTTTTTTGTGCAGCGCAGTGAGTGCGCTGCTTCGACCTATGGCACTCGCCCCCCAGGGGCTGTATCACCCCGATCACGAGCACGACGCCTGCGGCGTCGGCTTCGTCGCAAACATCAAGGGCAAGAAGTCGCACACCATCGTCGAGCAGGGGCTCACGGTGCTGCGCAACCTGACTCACCGCGGCGCGGTGGGTTGGGACCCCAAGCTCTCGGACGGCGCTGGCATCCTGATCCAGATTCCGGATCGCTTCTTCCGGGAGGAAATGGCGAAGCAGGGCGTGAAGCTGCCGCCCGCCGGACAGTATGGCGTCGGCATGGTGTTCCTGCCGCGCGACCCGGCGTCGCGCATCGCCTGCGAGTACGAGATCGAGCGCGCGATCAAGGACGAGGGTCAGTCTCTGCTCGGCTGGCGCGACGTGCCGGTCGACAACTCGGACCTGGCGCAGCCCGCCATCCAGCTGGAGCCGGTGATCCGGCAGGTGTTCATCGGCCGCGGCCGCCGCGTCACGGTGACCGACGCGCTCGAGCGCAAGCTCTACATCATCCGCAAGAGTTCCGGCCACGCCATCCAGGCGCTGAAGCTGAAGCACGGCAAGGAGTTCTACGTGCCGTCGATGTCGGCGCGCACCATCGTCTACAAGGGCATGCTGCTCGCCAACCAGGTAGGCGAGTACTACCTCGACCTCAAGGACGCGCGCGTCGAGTCGGCCATTGCGATGGTCCACCAGCGCTTCTCGACGAACACCTTCCCGTCGTGGGACCTCGCGCACCCGTTCCGCCTGATCAGCCACAACGGCGAGATCAACACGCTGCGCGGCAACGTGAACTGGATCCGCGCGCGCCAGGGCGCGATCGAGTCGCCGATCCTCGGCGAGGACCTGAAGAAGATCTGGCCGCTGATCTACGACGGCCAGTCGGACTCCGCCTCGTTCGACAACGCGCTCGAGCTCCTCGTGATGGGCGGCTACTCCGTCGCGCACGCGATGATGATGATGATCCCGGAAGCGTGGGAGCAGCACACGCTCATGGATCCGCAGCGCCGCGCGTTCTACGAATATCACGCCGCGATGATGGAGCCGTGGGACGGCCCGGCCTCGATCGCCTTCACCGACGGGCGCCAGATTGGCGCCACGCTCGACCGCAACGGCCTGCGCCCGTCTCGCTACATCGTCACCGACGACGACCTCGTCATCATGGGCTCCGAGTGCGGCTGCCTGCCGGTGCCCGAAGAGCGCATCGTCAAGAAGTGGCGCCTGCAGCCGGGCAAGATGTTCCTGGTCGACCTCGAGAAGGGCCGCATCGTCGACGACAAGGAGCTCAAGGACTCGCTCGCGAGCAACAAGCCCTACGCCGAGTGGATCGAGCGCATCCGCGTCAAGCTGGACGAAGTCGAGTCCGAGAAGACGCAACCGTTCAAGTCCAAGGTGCCGCTGCTCGACCGCCAGCAGGCGTTCGCCTACACGCAGGAAGACCTCAAGTTCATCCTGCAGCCGATGAGCGTGAACGGCGAGGAGCCGATCGGCTCGATGGGTAACGACTCGCCGCTCGCGGTGCTGTCGAACAAGAACAAGACGCTGTACCACTACTTCAAGCAGCTCTTCGCCCAGGTGACGAACCCGGCGATCGACCCGATCCGCGAAGAGCTGGTGATGTCGCTCGTCAGCTTCATCGGCCCGAAGCCGAACCTGCTCGGCATCGACGAGCTGAACCCGCCCCTGCGCCTCGAGGTCTCGCAGCCCGTGATGGACTTCTACGAGATGGAGAAGATCCGCCACATCGAGCGCTACACCGGCGGCAAGTTCAAGAGCTGCGAGCTCGACGTCACCTACCCGGTCGCCTGGGGCCGGGACGCGGTCGAGGCGCGGCTCGCCTCGCTCGCGGCGCAGGCGGAAGACGCGGTGCGCTCGGGCTACTCGATCATCGTGATCTCCGACCGCCTGGTGGATCGCGAGCGCGTCGCCATCCCGGCGCTGCTGGCTCTGTCGGCCATTCACCAGCACCTCGTCGGCAAGGGCCTGCGCACGAGCACCGGTCTCGTGGTCGAGACCGGCAGCGCACGCGAGGTACACCATTTCGCGCTGCTCGGCGCCTACGGCGCCGAGGCCGTGCACCCGTATCTCGCGCTCGAGACGGTCGTGGCGCTTAACCCGGGCAACGCCTCCAAGGCGATCAAGAGCTACGTCAAGGCGATCGGCAAGGGACTGAAGAAGGTGATGTCCAAGATGGGCATCTCGACCTACATGTCCTATACCGGCTCGCAGCAGTTCGAGGCGGTCGGGCTCGCGCGCTCCATGGTCGAGAAATACTTCGCCGGCACGGCCTCCAACATCGAGGGCATCGACCTTTTCCAGGTCGCCGAGGAAGCGATCCGCGTCCACAAGGCCGCATTCGACGAGCGCGACCCGGTGCTCGCGGCGATGCTCGACGCGGGCGGCGAATACGCCTGGCGCGTGCGCGGCGAGGACCACACGTGGACGCCGGACGCGATCGCGAAGCTGCAGCATGCGTCGCGCTCGAACTCGTACCAGACGTACAAGGAATACGCGGCGCTCATCAACGACCAGTCGCGGCGCCACATGACGTTCCGCGGCCTGTTCGAGTTCCGTTTCGGCAATCCCGTGCCCATCGAAGAAGTCGAGCCCGCCAAGGAGATCGTCAAGCGCTTCTCCACCGGCGCCATGTCGCTCGGCTCGATCTCGACCGAAGCGCACACCACGCTCGCCATCGCGATGAACCGCATTGGCGGGAAATCGAATACCGGCGAGGGCGGCGAGGACCGCCGCCGCTATGCGCCGGTCAAGGCCGGCGAATCCATGCAAAGCCGGCTGGGCAAGTCGCGCGTGGAAGTGGATATCCCGCTGCACGAGGGCGATTCGCTCAAGTCGAAGATCAAGCAGGTAGCTTCCGGCCGCTTCGGCGTCACCGCCGAATACCTCGCCAGCGCCGAGATGCTGCAGATCAAGGTCGCGCAGGGCGCGAAGCCGGGCGAGGGCGGCCAGCTGCCGGGCAAGAAAGTGTCCGAGTACATCGCCGAGCTGCGCTACTCGACTCCGGGGGTGGAGCTCATCTCGCCGCCGCCGCACCACGACATCTATTCGATCGAGGATCTGGCGCAGCTCATCCACGATCTGAAGAACAGCAACCCGGAGGCGCTGATCTCCGTCAAGCTGGTCTCCGAAGTCGGCGTCGGCACCATCGCCGCCGGCGTGGCGAAGGGCAAGTCGGACCACGTCACCATCGCCGGCCACGACGGCGGCACGGGCGCGAGCCCGTGGTCGTCGATCAAGCATGCCGGTACGCCGTGGGAACTCGGTCTCGCCGAGACGCAGCAGACGCTGGTCCTCAACCGTCTGCGCGGCCGCATCGCGGTGCAGGTCGACGGCCAGATGAAGACCGGTCGCGACGTGGTGATCGGCGCCATCCTCGGCGCGGACGAGTTCGGCTTCGCCACCGCGCCGCTGGTGGTCGAGGGCTGCATCATGATGCGCAAGTGCCACCTCAACACCTGCCCGGTAGGCGTGGCGACGCAGGACCCGGTGCTGCGCAAGAAGTTCGAGGGCAAGCCCGAGCACGTGGTGAACTATTTCTTCTTCGTCGCCGAGGAAGCGCGCGAGATCATGGCGCAGCTCGGCGTTCGCAAGCTGGATGAATTGATCGGGCACAGCGAGCTGCTCGACATGCGCAAAGGCATCGAGCACTGGAAGGCCCAAGGTCTGGATTTCTCGCGCGTCTTTGCGATGCCCAAGATGCCGGCGGGCGTCTCGGTGTACCACACCGAGACGCAGCAGCACGGTCTGGAGAAGGCGCTCGACAACCGCCTGATCGAGCTGTCGAAGGCCGCGCTCGAGCGGCGCGAGAAGGTGACGATCGAGATGCCGATCCGCAACATCAACCGCACGGTCGGCACCATGCTCTCGTGGCAGATCGCCAAGCGCTACGGCCACGAGGGCCTGCCCGACGACACGATCCACGTCCGGCTCGCCGGCTCGGCCGGCCAGAGCTTCGGGGCGTTCCTCGCCAAGGGCGTGACGCTGGATCTCGTCGGCGATACGAACGACTACTGTGGCAAGGGCCTCTCCGGCGGAAGGATCTCGGTACAGCCGTCGCCCAAGTTCCGCGGCGACCCGGCGGAGAACATCATCACCGGCAACGTCGTGCTCTATGGAGCGATCGCGGGCGAGGCATATTTCCGCGGCGTCGCCGGCGAGCGCTTCGCGGTGCGCAATTCCGGCGCGCGAGCGGTCGCCGAAGGTGTGGGCGACCACGGCTGCGAATACATGACGGGCGGTACGGTGGTCGTGCTGGGTGGCACGGGACGCAACTTCGCGGCCGGCATGTCCGGCGGCATCGCCTACGTTCTCGATTTCGACGGCGAGTTCCACAAGCGCTGCAACACGGCGATGGTGGATCTCGAGCCCGTGCTGCCGGAGTCCGAGCAGCAGGCGAAGCTCGCACGCGAGCTCTGGCATGAGAAGACCTCGGACGAGGCGATCCTCAGGCAGATGGTCGAGAGCCATGCCCGGTACACCGGCTCCCGGCGTGCGCACGAGATCCTCGCCAACTGGGCCGGCCTCCGCAGCAAATTCGTCAAGGTGTTTCCGAAGGAGTACCGCAGGGCTCTCGGCGAGCTCGCCGCGGCACACAAGAAAGTCGCAGCGTAATGGGAAAGATCACCGGGTTCCTCGAGCACGAGAGGCTCGAGGAGCCGCACGAAGCGCCCGAGGCGCGCAAGAAGCACTATCGCGAGTTCTACGCACGCCTCGCCGACGATGCGGCCGGCATCCAGGGCGCGCGCTGCATGGATTGCGGCATCCCGTTCTGCCAGAACGGCTGCCCGGTCAACAACATCATCCCGGACTGGAACGACCTCGTTTACCGCCAGGACTGGAAGCGCGCGATCGAGGTGTTGCACTCGACGAACAACTTCCCGGAGTTCACCGGCCGCATCTGCCCGGCGCCTTGCGAGGAAGCCTGCGTGCTGCGGATCAACGAGGATCCCGTCGGCATCAAGTCGATCGAGCACGCCATCGCCGATAAGGCATGGGAAGAAGGCTGGGTGCGCGCGCAGCGCGCGCCGCATCCGAGCGGCCGTCGAGTCGCCGTCATCGGCTCGGGCCCGGCGGGGCTTGCGTGTGCGCAGCAGCTCGCGCGCGCGGGGCACGAGGTCACGGTGTTCGAGAAAAGCGACCGCATCGGCGGGCTGCTCCGCTACGGCATCCCCGACTTCAAGCTCGACAAGGGCGTGATCGACCGGCGCCTCGATCAGCTGCGCGCCGAAGGGATCAAGTTCCGCACCAGCGTGCTCGTGGGCCGTGCATCACTGCCGAAAGGCGTGGGCAGCGACGCGCGCGAGACCGTCTCGCCGGAGCAGATCAAGAACCAGTTCGACGCCGTCGTGCTTGCCGGGGGAGCGGAAGTGCCGCGCGACCTGCCGATCCCGGGCCGGGAGCTCGGCGGGGTGCACTACGCGATGGACTTCCTGCCGCTGCAGAACAAGCGCGTAGCCGGCGACGGACACGTGCCGGACCTGTGGGCGACCGACAAGCACGTCATCATCATCGGCGGTGGCGACACCGGTTCGGACTGCGTCGGCACGTCGAACCGCCACGGCGCGAAATCGGTCACGCAGTTCGAGCTCCTGCCGATGCCGCCGGATGTCGAGCGTAATCCCGTGTGGCCGTACTGGCCGACGCGGCTTCGCACCTCGTCCTCGCATGAAGAGGGCGTGCAGCGCGACTGGTCGATCGCCACCAAGGAGTTCGTCGCGGAGAACGGAAGGGTGAAGGCGCTGAAGGCCGTGCGCCTGCAGTGGAAGGATGGCCGGCCGCAGGAAATCCCTGGATCCGAGTTCGAGCTGCCCGCCGACCTCGTGTTGCTCGCCATGGGGTTCGTCTCGCCGCTGCAGTCGCTGCTCGACGAGTTCGGCGTGCAGAAGGACGCGCGCGGCAACGCGAAGGCCGGCACCGACGGCAAGGGCGCTTACCAGACGTCGCAGGCCAAGATCTTCGCCGCGGGCGACATGCGCCGCGGTCAATCGCTCGTCGTCTGGGCGATCCGGGAAGGCCGCCAGGCGGCGCGCTCGGTCGATGAATTCCTGATGGGATTTTCAGAGCTGCCGCGCTGAGCCGAGCAGCGGGCGGATCGTCGTTTCCCAGTCGTTCGGCACGACGTTCAACTTCGCCGCGCGGTCGCTCGCGATGGCGGAGTAGTCGAGCGACATGAACTCGCCGATGATTTCATCCAGCCGCTCGGACAGCACGGTCGAGCGCGGATCCAGGTTGCGCACCACGCAGACGCCGGTCGGCGGCGCGGCGATGGTGTGCACGCCGAGGTCCGGCCGGTATTTTTTGAGCACGAGAACCACCTTCCAGACGTCGCCCGTCCAGAAGGTGAGGGCGCGCTCGCGTTGCGCCGTCAGCCGGTCGCGCGGCAGGCAGTCGTCGAAAACGATGGTCGAGCCGGCTTCACAGTAGCGTTCGGTGTTGATGAAGTCCCGCAGCGCGTATTCGAAGAGATGCAGGCCATCGATGAAGGCGAGGTCGACCGGCAGGCCGCCGAGCTCGGCGCGCAGGTCGTGGCGCGCGAAGAACTCGTCGCTCGTCAGCCGGTAAAGCGTCGTGTTCGCCGGTAGCGGGCCCTCCAGCAGCGGCCTGGGATCGACGCCGATGGCCCGCGTGGGCGGCGCGGCGAGGCGGAGCGAGCCGCCGGTCGCGACGCCGATTTCGAAATAGGTTCGCGGCCCGAGGTGGCGCTGCATGCGCTCGAGCACGGCCAGGTAGTCTTCGCCGTGCACGAATATTTCCGCGAGCAGGTCGCGCGCCGAGTGCAGGTTGCGGTCGAGCTGCAGCGCCTTTTCGGCGTGACGGACGGCGGTTTCCTTGTCGCCCGCCTTGAACGCCGCCAGCGCAGCCGCTCCGAAGTAGACGGCGTTCGAAGCGGCGAGGCGCGCTGCGATCGCGAGGTACCGCAATGCGCGGCGCGGGTTGCCCGACTGCAGAATCTCGGTGCCCATCACGAAAAGAGCGTCCGCGAGCACTTGCCGGACCATCAGGGGCGATCTCCCAAGGCGAGCGCTGCGAATGACGCGAGCCAATGCGTACCGGCATAGTCGCCGTCGGCGACGTGAGGCAGCGCCGCGCGCACCAGCTGCTCCGCCGCCGGCGCGTCGCCCAGGCGTGCGAAGCACCAGGCGCGCGACAGGCAAAGCCCGTCGAGGTGGCTCTGCTTCGGATCGGCGTGATCGGAAATGGTCGGCGGCTCGGCGAGCGCGCCGAACCCGTCGGGCGCGAAGCGCTGCAGCCAGGAGAAGAACTCGCCGTCGTCCATCAACTGACGCATGAGCGCGGCTTCAACCAGCGCGGGCGAAAGGAAGTCGTCCAAAGAGGGCTCGTAGGCGATCGGCGCGGCGCGATCCGCTTTATACCAGCGCCGCGCGCTCTTGCGAATCTCGTATTCGAGCGCCGCGTCCTGGGCTGCGCGCGCGTAGTCCCATGCGAGCAGGCAGGCGAACGCGCTGTTGCCATGGCTACCGGCGCGCACCGCGTATGGCGACATCCGGAAGTAGTCCGCCAGGCGCTGCGCCAGTTCCTGCGCGAGCGGCGCAAGCGCCCGCGACCAGCGCGCCTTCAACGCGAGTGCCTCGGCTTGCAGCTCGAGCAGCCAGGCCCAGCCGTATGGCCGCTCGAATGCGCGGCCGCCCGCGCTGCGGAAATAGTCCAGTTCGGCTGCGATATTCGCTTCGGTGAGGTGGACGTCCAGCGCGTCACTGATCAATATCGCCTCGCGTGACGTCGGATAAAGGCGCAGCAGCCGCATCAGGGTCCAGTGCATGTGCACGGACGAATGCCAGTCATAGCTGCCGTAGAAGGCCGGATGAAGCACTCGCTCGCTCCGTTCCTGCCCGGAGCCCGTGAGGAGCTGCAGCGCGTGCCGGGGATACTCGCGATCGATATTGCCGAGCGCGACGCGGGCGAAATGGCGGGCGAGCTGCGGAGTCAGCACGGCAATCCATATTAGCTAAAATGCCTCGATGCCTCTCGATGTGATCGTGCTTGCCGCCGGACAGGGCAAGCGCATGCGATCCGACCTGCCCAAAGTCCTGCATCCGCTCGCCGGCCGCCCGCTTCTCGCGCATGTGCTCGACACGGCGCGCGCGCTCTCGCCGCGCAAAACCATCGTCGTCCATGGCCACGGCGCCGAGCGCGTGCGCGCGGCGTTTCCGCAAGGCGATCTTGACTGGGTGCTGCAGGCCGAGCAGCTCGGCACCGGGCACGCCGTGCAGCAGGCGATACCGAAGGTCGATGCGAAGAGCACGGTCGTCATCCTTTACGGCGACGTGCCGCTCGTGAGCGCGGAAAATTTGAAATGCCTGGTCGACGCCGCGGGCGACGGCGTCGCGGTGATGACCACCGAGCTCGCCGAACCGAAGGGCTACGGCCGCATCGTGCGCCAGCCGTCGGGGCGCGTGGAGCGCATCGTCGAGGACAAGGACGCCTCCGAGAAGGAGCGCGCGATCCGCGAGATCAACGCCGGCTTCATGGCCCTGAGCGCCTCGCGCCTGGCCGGATGGCTGAAGAAGATCGGCAACAGGAATGCGCAGGGCGAGTATTACCTGACCGACGTCGTCACGCTCGCCGTGAGCGAAGGCGTGCCGGTTCACGCGGTGAAGATCGCCGATCCCGACGAAGTGGCGGGGGTGAATTCCAAGCGCGAGCTCGCCGCGCTCGAGCGCGCGTACCAGCGCCGCCAGGCGGCGAAGCTGCTCGACGCCGGCGTGACGCTCGCCGATCCGGCGCGCATCGACATCCGCGGCTCGCTCGAATGCGGGCGTGACGTGGTGATCGACGTGAACTGCGTGTTCGAAGGAAAGGTGTCCCTCGCCGACGGCGTGCGCGTGGGACCGAATTGCGTGCTGCGCAACGTGCAGGTGGGCGCGGCGACGGAAGTGTTCGCCTTCTCGCATCTCGAGGATTCGGAGGTCGGCGCCAAGTGCCGGCTCGGACCCTATGCCCGGCTGCGTCCGGGCTCGAGCCTCGCCGAGGACGTGCACATCGGCAACTTCGTCGAGGTGAAGGCGAGCCGCCTCGGCAAGGCCTCGAAGGCCAACCACCTCACCTACATCGGCGACGCCGAGGTGGGGGAGCGCGTGAACGTCGGCGCCGGCACCATCACCTGCAACTACGACGGCGCGGCGAAGCACAAGACCGTGATCGAGGACGAGTGCTTCATCGGCTCCGACGCGACGCTGGTCGCGCCGGTGCGCATCGCGCGCGGCTCGTACATCGGCGCCGGATCGACGATCAGCAAGGACACGCCGGCTGGCCAGCTCACCGTGGCGCGGGCGCGCCAGGTCTCCATTCCGGGCTGGAAGCCGCCCAAGAAGAAGAGCTAGCCATGTGCGGCATCGTCGGCGCCGCCTCCCGGCGCGACATCGTCCCGGTCCTGGTCGAAGGCCTTCGCCGCCTCGAATATCGCGGATACGATTCCGCCGGCATCGCGGTGGTCGACGGCGCCTCCATCCGGCGCGTGCGCGCGGCGGGGCGCGTAGCGGAGCTGGCCGCGCAGACCGGCGCGCAGCACTTCGGCGGCGCGACCGGCATCGCGCACACGCGCTGGGCGACGCACGGCGCGCCCACCGAGAGGAACGCGCATCCCCATGTCTCGGGCGACCTCGCGCTCGTCCACAACGGCATCGTCGAGAACCACGAGGCGATCCGCGCGCGACTGAAGAAGGCGGGATACGAGTTCGCCTCGGACACCGACACCGAAGTGGCCGCGCATCTCATTGCGGAGTACCGCAAGTCGAGCGACTCGCTGTTCGCCGCCATGACGCGCGCCGTCGCGGAGCTCGAAGGCACCTTCGCCTTCGCCGCGCTTTCGGCGAAGGATCCCCACGCGGTGGTCGTCGCGCGCCGCGGCCCGCCGCTTCTGCTCGGCGTGGGCGACGGCGAGACCTTCGCCGCGTCGGACGTGTCCGCGCTGCTCTCCGTCACGCGGCGCGTGGTGTATCTGGAGGATGGCGACTGCGCCGAAATCCGCCCCGGCGGGTACAAGGTCGTGGACGGGAGGGGCAAGCCGGCCGAGCGGCCGGTGAACGTTTCCGAGCTGAGCGACGAAGCGGTCGCGCTCGGGCCGCACCGGCATTACATGCAGAAGGAGATCCACGAGCAGCCGGGCGCACTCGCGAACACGCTGGAAGTGATCACCGGCGCCTCGTCGCTCCAGCCGGGGCTGTTCGGTGCCCAGGCGGAGGCGCTGCTGCGCGCCGCGAGCTCGATTCACGTCGTCGCGTGCGGCACCAGCTACCACGCCGGCCTCATCGGCCGCTACTGGCTGGAAGACATCGCCGGCATTCCGACGCGCGCGGAAATCGCGAGCGAATACCGCTATCGGCGCTCGGTGCCGGACAAGAACGGACTCTTCGTCACCCTCTCGCAGTCGGGCGAGACGGCGGACACGCTGGCGGCGCTGGAGCACGCCAGGTCGCTCGGCTACGGCGCGACGCTCAGCATCTGCAACGTGCCGGAGAGCTCGCTCGTTCGCGCCTCGAAGCTGCGCTTCCTGACGCGCGCCGGACCCGAGATCGGCGTCGCGTCGACCAAGGCGTTCACCACCCAGCTCGGCGCGCTCTTCCTCCTCACGCTGGTCATCGCCCGGCTGCGCGGGCGCCTTGGCCCGGAGGCCGAGCGCGCGCACCTGCAGGCATTGCGCCACCTGCCAGCCGCGCTCAGCGTCGTCCTCGCGACCGAAGCGAAGGTCGCGAACTGGGCGGCGCGCTTCGCGACGAAGGAGCATGCGCTCTTCCTCGGGCGCGGCATCCACTGGCCGATCGCCATGGAAGGCGCGCTGAAGCTCAAGGAAATCTCGTACATCCATGCCGAGGCCTATGCCGCGGGCGAGCTGAAGCACGGGCCGCTCGCCCTCGTCGACAAGGACATGCCGGTGGTGGCGGTGGCGCCGTCCGACACGCTGATCGAGAAGCTGAAGTCGAACCTGCAGGAAGTGCGCGCGCGCGGCGGCGAGCTCTACGTCTTCGCCGACCAGGGCACCCAGTTCGCCGAGGCCGAAGGCCTGCACGTGATCGAGCTCGGCGCACACGCCGGCGCTCTGTCGCCGATCCTGCACGTCGTGCCGCTCCAGCTCCTCGCCTATCACACCGCGCTCGCGCGCGGCACCGACGTAGACAAGCCGAGAAATCTCGCCAAGTCCGTCACCGTAGAGTAAGCAGTGCTGAAGACCACGCCGTTCCATGCGCGCACCGCGCCGCTTTGCGTCAGCCACGCCTGGCGGCGCTGGGCCGGGCATGTGGTCGCGAGCTCCTACGAGCTCACGCACGAGCGCGAGTACCACGTCATCCGCGCCGCCGCCGGCCTGCTCGACGTTTCGCCTCTGTACAAGTACCTCATCCGCGGCCGCGACGCCGGTCGACTGCTGGATCTCGTCGTCACACGCAACGTGACGAAGGCGACGGTCGGCCAGGTGCTCTACACACCGTGGTGCGACCATGCCGGCAAGGTGATCGACGACGGCACGATCGCGCGGCTGGACGAGCAGGCCTACCGCATGACCTCGGCCGAGCCCGGCCTGCGCTGGCTGGAGGACAACGCCGCCGGCATGCAGGTGGAGATCCGCGACGTTACCGATGCGACGGGTGCGTTGTCGCTGCAGGGCCCGATGTCGTGGCGGATCCTCGAATCGATGGGTGCGCCGGCGCTGAGGTACTTCCGCCTGGCGGCCGCCACGCTGGGCGGCATTCCGGTGACGATCTCGCGCACGGGCTATACGGGCGATCTCGGCTACGAGATCTGGGTCGATGCGGCGCAGGCCGTGCCGCTCTGGGATGCGCTGATCGACGCCGGACGCGCATACGGCATCATGCCGGCGGGTTTGCTCGCGCTCGACATGGCGCGGATCGAGGCGGGCCTGATGCTGATCGACGTCGACTACGTGCCGGCGCGCAAGGCGCTGATCGCGAGCCAGCTGTCGTCGCCGTTCGAGCTCGATCTCGCCTGGACGGTGAGCCTGGACAAGGAGCGCTTCATCGGGCGCCAGGCGCTCGCGGAGGAGAAGGCGCGCGGCCCGCAGTGGCTCTTCGTCGGCGTCGAAGTCGAGTGGAACTCCCTGGAGCGGCTCTACCAGGAGGTCGGTCTCGCCACGCGAGTCCCCGGCGCGGCCTGGCGCATGAGCGTCCCGATCTATGCGAGCGGCGAGCAGGTCGGCTACGCCACGAGCGGCGCGTGGTCGCCGCTTCTCAAGAAGTACATCGCGCTCGCGCACCTGCGCTCGCCATGGGCGAAGCCCGGCGCGCAGCTCGAGATGGAGATCACCGTCGAGCACAGGCGCAAGCGCGCCGCCATCACGGTGGTGAAAAAGCCGTTTTTCGACCCGCCGCGTAAACGAGCATGAAGCATGACGTGATCATCGTTGGCGGAGGACACAACGGCCTTGCCTGCGCCGCGTATCTCGCTCGTGCGGGGAAGAAGGTGCTGGTGCTCGAGCGCCGCGACCGCATCGGCGGCGCCGCCTTCAGCGATGAAGTATTCCCCGGCTTCCGCTTCTCCGTTTTTTCGTACGTGGTGAGCCTGCTGCGGCCGGAAATCATCCGCGAGCTCGAGCTGCCGCGGCACGGACTGCAGATCCTGCCGCTCGAGAGCACGCTGACCCCGCTGCCGAACGGCGACCGCCTGGTGCAGTGGTCCGACCACGACCAGAACCGCGCCGAGCTCGCCCGCCATTCGCCGCGCGACGCCGAGGCTTACGATGACTTTGGCCTGCTCCTGCATCGCATGGCGCGCGCGGTGAAGCCGCTGCTGCACACCGCGGCGCCCGATCCGGCCTCGCTGCATCCCGGCGAGCTCGTCGACCTGCTGCGCCTCGGCCGCTACTTCCGCGGCCTGCCGGAGAAGGACCTGCACGCGCTGTGGAAGCTGCTGACCATGAGCGCGGCCGACTATCTCGATGAATGGTTCGAGGGCGAGGCGCTCAAGGGCACGAAATCGGCGAGCGGCATCATCGGCACGCTGCTCGGACCGCGTTCCCCGGGCACCGCCTACGTGCTGCTCCACCACTACATGGGCGAGCTGGACGGCGTGTTCCGCGCGTGGGGATTCGCGAAGGGCGGCAACGGCTCGGTCAGCGCGGCGATTGCCGCGGCCGCGCAAGCGCACGGCGCCGAGATCCGCACCGGGGCGCCCGTCTCACGCATCGTGGTCAAGGGCGGACGCGCGACCAGCGTCATTCTGGAGAACGGCGACGAGCTGGCGGCCAGCACCATCGTGTCGGGCGCGGACCCGCGGCGCACGTTCCTCGGCCTCGTGCGCGAGGAAAACCTGCCGGACGAGTTCGTCGCGGCCATCAAGCGCTACAAGTTCCGCGGCTCTTCCGCCAAGGTGAACCTCGCGCTCGGCGAACTGCCGCGCTTCACGTGCATGCCCGAGCGAGGCCCGCACATGCGCGGCGCCATCTCGATCAGCCCGAGCGTGGATTACCTCGAGCGGGCCTACGACGAGGCGAAGTACGGCGAATTTTCCAGACGCCCGTACATGGACATCGTGATGCCGTCGATGCTCGATCCGTCGATGGCACCGCCCGGCAAGCACGTGATGTCGATCTTCGTGCAGTACGCGCCGTACCACCTGAATGGCGGCTGGACCGACGCGCGGCGCGAGGAGTTTGGCGACACGGTGGTGAACACGCTCGCTGAATATGCGCCGAACCTGAAGGGGGCGATCCTGCACCGGCAGGTCGTCACGCCGGCCGATATCGAGCGCGTCGTCGGCCTGAGCGAGGGCAACATCTTCCAGGGCGAGCTTTCGCTGCAGCAGATGTTCTTCCTGCGGCCGGCGCCTGCGTGGGCGCGCTATCGCACGCCGATCCACGGCCTCTTCCAGTGCGGCTCCGGTACGCACCCGGGAGGCGGCGTGATGGGCGCGTCGGGGCGCAACGCGGCGAGGGAGATCCTCGGATGAGCGACGTCGTCGTGATCGGCGCCGCCCCGGATGAACTGGTTGCCGCGCGGCTCCTGCAGCAGGCGGGACATCGGGTCACCGTGCTGCAGGAGCACGCGGTGCCCGATCGCCTCGAAGGCTGGGCACCTGCGCAGATCGGCCGCCTCCCATCGAAGCGGCCGGACCCCTGGTTGCGCACGCCCGACGGCTTGGAGCTCTTTGCCGATGTGAAGCGCAGCGCGCAGAGCCTTCGCCGGCTGAGCGGGCACGATGCAGACCGATGGCCGCAATTCTGCGAGCGCATGGCGCGGCTCGCCTCGTTGCTGGAAGAGGTCTACCTGCAGGCGCCGCCCCGCCTGATCGACCTGCGCTTTGCGCTTCGCGTGCGCCGCCTCGGCCGGAGCGGCATGGAAGACCTCATGCGGGTGCTGCCGATGCCGGCCGCCGAGCTGCTCGGCGAATGGTTCGAGAGCGACATCCTCAAGGGTGCGCTCGGTGCATTCGCCGTGCGCGACCTGCAGCAGGGCCCGCGCTCGGCAGGTACGGCGTTCCGGCTGCTTCACGCGCACGTCGGCAGCCCGCGCGGCATTTTTCGCCCGGGCACGGTGGATGTCACGCCGTTGCGCGCGGGCTTGACCATCCGCGAGGCGCAGGTGGCGCGCATCGACGTGCGTGGCGGCGCAGCCACAGGCGTGACGCTGACGAACGGAGAAATGCTGCCGGCGGCGCTGATCGTGGCGGGTGCGCATCCGGCTCGCGTGCTCGGCCAGCTCGTCGAGCCGGGCTGGATCGACCCGGACCTCTTGCGCGCGGCGCGCCATATCCGTTCGCGCGGTGTGGCAGCACGCGCGCGGCTCGAGCTCGAGCGGACGCCGGAGTGGCCCGCGCTCACGCTGGCCGGCACGGCGGACGATGTCGAGCGTGCTTACGATGCGGTGAAGTACGGCCGCATCTCGGAACGTCCGGTGATCGACGCAGTGGCCGATGGCGCAGCGGTCGACGTTCAACTGCAATTCGTGCCGCACACGGCGGCCGATACCGCCGACATCCAGGCGCGCCTCGTGAAGGTTCTGCAGCCGCACCTGCCGCCGATCCGCAGCGTCAGCGTGCGCACACCGGTGGATCTCGAGCGCAGCTATGGCTGGCCGCAGGGACAGCCGCATCACGCCGAGCTCTCACTCGACCAGGCGCTCTGGATGCGGCCGCTGCCCGAGCTGTCCGGATACAGGACGCCGGTCAACGGCCTCTGGCTTTGCGGCCCCGCCATGCATCCGGGCGCCGGCGTGATTGGCGCTGCCGGCCACAACTGCGTCCGCGCGATGCCGCGTTCATGAGACGCGCCCAGCTGGTGGCCGCTTTCATCGGCGTCGCGCTCGCCGCCGCGGCGGGCGGCTTCTACGTCTACGAGTGGAACGTACGGCACAGCCCGCTGCCTTTCGCTCGCGCCTCGAGCCCCAAGCCGGTGCCAGCGCTCGAATTCGTGGATGCGAAAGGGCAGAAGCGAACGCTGGCCGATTTCCGCGGCAAGGTGGTGCTGCTCAACGTGTGGGCCACCTGGTGCGAGCCCTGCCGGCAGGAGATGCCGGCGCTCGACCGCCTGCAGGCCGAGCTCGGCGGCCGGGACTTCCAGGTGCTCGCGCTTTCGGTGGACCAGCAGGGGCCGGAGGTCGCACGGCGCTTTTTCCGGGAGATCGGCATCAAATCGCTCGACTTCTACATCGATCCCACGGCACGAGCGGCATTCCGGCTCGATGCGCCGGGGCTACCGGTGTCGCTGCTCCTCGACCGGGAGGGGCGGGAGGTCGGCCGCAAGCTCGGCGCGGCGCAGTGGGACTCGCCGGAGGTGATCGAGGACCTGCGCCGCCGCATCGCGCGGCCCGAGTAAACTAGCCGCATGACCGTCTACCTGCACTCCAAGGCCCGTACCACCGACGTGCCAATGACCGACGCCGAGCGCAAGGCCCGCGTCGAGCTGGCGGCCTGCTACCGCGTCTTCGACATGCTCGGCTGGACCGAGATGATCTTCAATCACATCACGCTGCGGGTGCCGGGGGCGGAGCCGCGGTTCCTCATCAACCCGTTCGGCCTGCACTACCGCGAGGTGACGGCGTCCAGCCTCGTGCTGATCGATCTCGACGGCAATGTGCTGCGCGAGAGCAAGTGGCCGGTGAACCGCGCCGGCTACGTGATCCATTCCGCCATCCACGGCGCGCTGGCGCAGGCGCACTGCGTCATGCACACGCACACCACGAACGGCGTTGCCGTGTCGTGCATGAAGGGCGGACTGTCGAGCGACAACTTCTATGGCGCGATGCTCCACGGCCGCGTCGCCTATCACGATCTCGAAGGCGTGACGGTGGACCTCGGCGAGCGCGAGCGCATCGTGCGCGACCTCGGCGAGAAGCACGTCATGATCCTGCGCAACCACGGCCTGCTGTCGTGGGGCGCGAACGTCGCCGAGGCCTACCTGCGCCTCTGGACCCTGCAGCGGGCGTGCGACGTCCAGCTCGCCTGCGCGCAGGCCGGCGGCGAGGTGATTCGCCTGTCGCAGCCGGTGATCGACCGCATGCTGGCGGAGTCGGGGCCGGGCGAGTCGAAGACCTGCGAGGACGTGTTCGCCGCCATGGTCCGCCTGGTGGATGCGCGCGACCCGTCCTATCGCGATTGACGTTTACGTAAACGTCAACTAGGCTCAGCCGGTTATGACGGATCTGTCGGACTCGGCCAAGCTCGTCTACAAGGCAAAGCACAAGATCCGCTTCGTCACGGCGGCGAGCCTGTTCGACGGCCACGACGCGTCGATCAATATCATGCGGCGCATCCTGCAGGGCTCGGGCGCCGAGGTGATCCACCTCGGCCACAACCGCTCGGTCGAGGAGATCGTCGCCGCGGCGCTGCAGGAAGACGTGCAAGGCATCGCCGTTTCGTCCTACCAGGGCGGCCACATCGAGTTCTTCAAGTACATGGTCGACCTGCTCCGCGAGCGGGGCGGCGGGCACATCCAGGTGTTCGGCGGCGGCGGCGGCGTGATCGTCGCCGAGGAGATCAACGAGCTGCAAGGCTACGGCGTGGCGCGCATCTACTCGCCGGAAGACGGCCAGCGCATGGGCCTGCAGGGCATGATCAACGACATGCTCGCGCGCTGCGACTTCGACCTCGCCCGCTTTTCACCCGCCGAGCTCAAGGTCGGCGACGCGCGCTCTCTCGCGCAGGTGATCACGGCGATCGAGCTCGGGGCGTTCAAAGGCAAGCTGGAGGCGAAGCCGGCGGCCGTGCTGGGCGTGACGGGCACCGGCGGCGCCGGCAAGAGCTCGCTCACCGACGAGCTGGTGCGGCGCTTCCGCCTCGACCAGGGCGACGAGCTCGGCATCGCCGTGCTGTCGGTCGATCCGACGCGGCGCAAGACCGGCGGCGCGCTGCTCGGCGACCGCATCCGCATGAACGCCATCCACGGCGGGCGCACGTTCATGCGCTCCCTCGCTACGCGCGAGACCGGCAGCGAGCTCTCCGCCGCCATCGGCGAGGCCATCGCCGCGTGCAAGGCGGCCGGATACGAGCTGATCATCGTCGAGACTGCCGGCATCGGCCAGGGCGACGCGGCCATCGTGCCGCATGCCGACGTCTCGCTCTACGTCATGACGCCCGAGTTCGGCGCCGCGAGCCAGCTCGAGAAGATCGACATGCTGGACTACGCCGACCTCGTGGCGATCAACAAGTTCGACCGCAAGGGCGCCGACGACGCCCTGCGCGACGTGCGCAAGCAGGTGCAACGCAACCGCGAGGCGTTCCGCGAACCGGTCGAGTCGATGCCGGTGTTCGGCACCATCGCCGCCCGCTTCAACGACGACGGCGTGACCGCGCTCTACCACGCGCTCGCCGGCAAACTCGTCGCCAAGGGCCTCAAGATGGGGCCGCCACGCTTGCCCAAACCGGCGGTCAAAGCCTCGTCCGCAGTCCACGCCGTCATACCGGCCAAGCGGCAGCGCTACCTCGCCGAGATTGCCGACACCGTGCGCGACTACCACGAGCACATCGCCAAGCAATCGCGCCTCGCGCGCGAGCGCCAGCAGCTGCGCGCGACCTTGGACATGGTCGGCAAGGATCTCGCCGACGTCCAGCAAGTGCTGGAGCGGAAGGAAGCCGGGCTGGCGGCCGAAGCGAAAAGGCTGCTGGACTCCTGGCCCGCCACGCAGAAGGCCTACTTGGGCGACGAGCAGGTCGTGAAAGTGCGAGGGAAAGAGCTGCGCACGCGCCTGAACAGCATGTCCCTCTCCGGCACGAAGGTGCCGAAGGTGGCGCTGCCGAAGTTCGAAGACCATGGCGAGATCCTGCGCTGGCGCATGCGCGAGAACGTGCCGGGCGAGTTCCCCTATACCGCGGGCGTGTTCCACTTCAAGCGCGAGAACGAGGATCCGACGCGCATGTTCGCGGGCGAGGGTGACCCGTTCCGCACGAACAAGCGCTTCCACCTTCTTTCGAAGGACATGCCCGCGAAGCGCCTGTCGACCGCCTTTGACTCGGTCACGCTATACGGCTTCGATCCGGACGAGCGCCCGGACATCTATGGCAAGGTCGGCAACTCGGGCGTGTCGATCGCCACGCTGGAAGACATGAAGGTGCTGTACTCGGGCTTCGATCTGTGCGATCCGGCGACCTCCGTGTCGATGACGATCAACGGCCCGGCGCCGACGCTGCTCGCCATGTTCTTCAACACGGCGATCGAGCAGCAGGTCGAGAAGCTGGGGCGCAAGCCGACGCCAAAGGAGCTGGGCGAGATCAAGGCCCGCGCGTTGTCCAGCGTGCGCGGCACGGTGCAGG
>Ga0207707_10001413_pt1 | contig 22240 bp, 21 predicted proteins | sample KBSC83BmetaG_FD_184336 | JGI IMG/M metagenome (GOLD analysis project Ga0207707, IMG submission 184336) | Corn rhizosphere microbial communities from Kellogg Biological Station, Michigan, USA - KBS C8-3B metaG (SPAdes) (version 2) | ecosystem: Host-associated > Plants > Roots > Rhizosphere ...
AGGTGCGTAGTAGCCGTGGGCGTAAAGCGCGACACTTAGGGAAGCGAGCCGACGGCGCAGATCAGAGAACGCAGCAAACCACTGCCGCTCCGGATCGGGCCACAGCAGCGCCGCCGGCCATTCCTTCCCACTCTCAAACGTCTGAGCGGCGTCGACCAACGCGCGAGCAAGGCCGTGAGTGAGCGTCCGATCGCTCATGATTTCTTGCCTTGCACGTCACGAGCCCGCTGCTTAGACATGCGGCTGAAATGGAAGTCGTTGTACCGGCGTCCCCTGAATTCTGGGCCTCCGACGAAGTCGACCTTGGCCACGTCAGCGTCTTCGGCCCAGAACCAGGGAAAGTCTTCTTTCTCTCGAAGAGGCTCGGCACCTCGGTCAGCGCCGGCATACTTCTTCACCCGCGGAGTCACGCGCAGAATGCAGGCGTCGCGCCCGCGAGGATTCTTGGGCCGCGCGGTCAAGAAAGGTCGGATGTTGAGGCGGAGGCCGTCGTCAATGTCCGGCTCCCAGCCGATCGGTTGGCGGTGAAGCGGCTTCCAACGAACAAAAATATCGTAAGGCGGCTCGCCTTCGATGATCTTGGTCATCTCACCGCGGAGATGCTCCGCGGCGATCAGCCGCTCTTCCGCGCCCACTTCGCCGGCCATGTGCGCACGACGCTGCGCGGCGATCCATTCGCCGAGATAGGTGTCACGCATCTTTTCGAGGAGACGGCGCCCGCCGCCGTTCCCGTCACAGAGCCGGTGGTAATTCACCAGCGCGGAGAAACCGCCGCGCACGCCGTCCCAAACGTGCCAAATGAATGGCGTCTGGTGGAACAGCTTGCAATGTCCGTCGAAGAACTCATCTGCGAGCCAGGTCGTGAGGTCAATGGCTTTTGCCTCTTCGGCGGCGAGCAATTCACGGATTGTGCTTTCGCCTAGATTCTCTCCCCAGAAAGCCCGGATCAGCCCCCGCAATCGCGCGGCAGCGTCCACCTCGCCGGCAAGTGCCGACAGCGAGACAATACCATCGCTGTCGATGAGACCGGATTGATCTATCTCATCTGGCGCCGTCACCGCCGGGCAGCCCATAAATGACGAACCATTCTGACGCGGCCAACGATAACCAAGCAGCCGAGCGACGGCGATCTGCAAGGGATGTTCAGCCAGACCGACTCGGACCTCATGCGCTGCAATCGAGTGTAAAACCCTTACATCGCTCTGTGCCAGATTTGGATCGCCGCTGCCGCGCGGATGGCCGTCGAATATCCACTGCGTAGGATCGTTTGAGGTTGGTTTTGGATAGACTAACGCTCTGCTTGCGAGTTGCTCATCGTCAATGGGAACTTGTGTGAGCGTGTCCGTCGCGACATGCGCTTTCTGAGAAAGCTCCCGTACTCTCGCGTAGTAGTTTTCAGACCGACAAAACTTCCAAACAGCATCTAAATCTTCAGTTCGTTTTGGAGTGATGACTACGCCCATCTTGTCATAGAGGCCGCCCATATATCCTGCCGCGCGCAGTCGATTGATTGCACTAACCAAGACGCCAGGGCGTCCCCATGCGGCATGCCCTTGCACGCGGGCAGCATCGGAAACCGAGAGTTCTCCTGCCCCATGCTCCCAAAGAATGATGTCAGTTAAGCCGTCGAACGGACGATCCTTTTCTGGAACACGTTGAAGAGCTTCCCAAGGGCCGTCAATTGACGGCCGCTCCCAAAATGCACGTACAAATTTGTCACTGTCCCCAGATGACAACCCTTCCGTGCCCACGGCGATATCGCACAGTCGACCTTCAACAGTTACATCAGAGACAACAATTGCAAATTTAGGATTTTTCAATTGCTCCGTTTGACTAGTTATATGGACAGCCGATTCTGTGACGAGAGCAGCCTTTTCTCCCGATTGTCTGTGCTGTCCGAGATCGATCGAACAGAAGGTCCCGTGTCCATCATGTTTAGATCGAGAAATTATGTTGAGGCTAGTTACCGCTGCCCACCAATTCATGTCTTGAAATGCTGCTGGTCCCAATTTGGCAACAAGATGCCAAGAACGATTGCTGAGCAAATTTGACCTGAGCTCAGAAAAAGTTGCGAGGAATAGCCAATTCTGCGGCGATACAATTGCTGCGCAGCCGTCACCAGTAAGCATAGAAAATATTCTTATCAAGAATGCAGTTGCAAGTTCGGTGCGTCCTTCAGGGAATGCTTCATCTACGTACTTTCCCAGTAGTGCATCCATCTTTGCCCGACCGAGGTACGGAACATTGGTTGCCACCAGCACGTAATGTCGCGACAACAGCGCTGCGGCGGTGGCTAACCCTTGCGCTGTTACTGCAGTCTCCCGGACCTCTGCGATCGACTCATGGGCTTCTAATGTGTTGGCAAGAAGCTCAGCTAGTTCCTCATATCCGGATGCAAATAGATCGCTGCTTGCGCGAACCGGGTCGATCAGACTTCCAATAGAGGGCGCCTTCTCGAACAGATCGTAAAGACGCGACAATCCTTCTCGTTCACGTTTGACGGCGGCGCTCTCTAATGGCGTCGCACCGTCGCCCAATAAGTCAATGGAAGGTTTCCAGCCGCGTTTTGCTGCAATTCTTTCAGCAAGCTTCAAAAACTCTTCCTTGCCGAGCCCAATCGCAAGACCAGAACAAGCGAGATTGAGTCGTGGTAGCGGCTCAGGACCACCCAGACGTTTCCAGCTTGCGAGTGCGAGAGCGAAAGCCGCGATTTGCGTGCAGCGGGGGTCGATCTCAAGTCCATAGAGATTGTCTGCCAATACGGCTCTCAGCGCTGTGCGCTCATCAAGCCCCTCTTCTGCACGGCGAACCGCAACGAGAATCGGTAGTGCGAACACCAAAAAATGTCCCGACCCCATACAGGGATCGAGCACGGTGATATCCTTCGCAGCCTTCGGCCAGCCCTCGAATGAGCCGGCCGCCGGCCGCCAAGGGCCGGTTGCCACCTCCTGCGTCTCGCCTTTCAGCGGCTCGCGCACGAACCGCAGATAGGTCCAGAGATATCCCGGGGGGCTCGTCCTCTCCCGCAACTCGTCTTCCGACTTCGCTTTGGCCGCTAGCTCCGGATCCGCAGCGAGGCACTTTCCGGCCCACCACGCGCCAAGCGTATTCTCATGGAGAAAGAGCACCATGTAGTCCTCGGTAAAGAGCTGAGTAACTGCCGGGAGTTCGTCGGCGCCGATCTTCACCTCCGACTCGTTGATCCGCTCTTTGTAATCCGCCTGCCAGAACTGGTAGGCCCATCCAAGTGAGTCGTCGGCCTCGAAGACTGCGCGCGGCAGCGCTTTGACGATTTCCACTATTCCCGCCTTCGTTTCCGGCGGCAGTGCGAGTGCCAGCACTGGGTCGTCCTCGCGAAAGATTTGCGGCAGCATCGGTTCGGCCCAATCCGCGGTTAGCTCGACGAGATCGCGTCCTTCCTCCTTGGCGATCAATTCAAGTTCAGCAAGAGACACTGCGACCTTGTGCTCGGGGTCTATAAGGAGGTTGCTTTCCGCGAGGAAGCGCGCAAACAGCGCGCGGTGCCAATGCTCATAGGCAATCTCGCGCACGAGCCGATGGGCCTTAAGACCATCATCGGGCTGTCTTGCGTTCGCGTCGAGCGATCGCGCATGCGCACGTAGCCGGTTTCGCAGATCAACTTGCGTTGACGAGAGTCCATATGGACGCTTGGCGTCTTCAACGCCAAGTTCGGTCAGGGCTTTCCGGGCGCCATCCTCAGCGACGAGGCGCGCCCTTCGTACCGCCTTGTCAAGTAACCTACGGATGTCGCGATCGAGCGCCTTCGCCATGGGTAACACCCTTTAAGAGATCACGACCGGGCCGCGTTTGACCGCTGCGACGAGGGCCCCTCGCTGTCGGCCAAGCCACGAGTCGATTTCATCTTCCGTGCGAACGATCGTGCCGCGCTCGATGACGGCGCGCTGCGTCTGCGGCTCGGAAAGCTGCGCGGCCCTTTGTGCCGCGGTGACCTGAAGATCGGCGACGCCTCGTATCTCCGCCTGCCATTGGCCGAGCGGCCGGCGATCGAGACCTTCGACCAGCCGTTCGTCGTCCGAAACATCCGGCTGAGCGGGAAGCTTCAACCCGACCTCCGCCAGGATCGTCTCTTTCTTCGCAAGCTCGAGCCCGGCCCAGACGGGATTGGCGTTAAGCGTGTCGAGGGCGCCGCGCACGGCGTCGGTGAGCTCTTTGTGCGCGGTCGTGAGCCGCTTGGTCAGAAGCTCGCGCAGGCGACGCATCGGCGCCGGCAAGGGATCGGATGGCTCCAGAAGCTGGCGTCCTTCACGGATGCCTTTGAGCTCGATCAGGTCCGTTGCCGCTTCAGGGAAAGGTTCTGCATGACGAGCGAGCCGCTCGGCCGTGCGCCAACGCAAAATTCGTTCGGTCTTCAGCTTGGCGCGCGCCGTCCACGACTCGATTGCCTGCTCGATCTCGGATTTGCGGTCGAGCAGGAGCCTTAGCAACGCATTTCCGGCAAGCGCTTGCGCCTCGTCTTCAAGCAACAGTTTCGGCGCCGCCGGCAACGGCGCCTCGCCTCCAGCGCTTGCACCAAGCGACCGGAGCCTGCGCAGGAAATCGCGCGCGGGCTCGGCCAGATCGTCGCGATTGGGGATCGGCCCGACAAGGACCTGAAGCAAGCCGGCAAGCCCGATCTTGTCGCGGGCCGAAATTGCAATGTCCTCCCGTCGGAACGTAGCCTTACCGATAGCCGTTCCGTCCAAGGCCGATGCGGCTGCGGGCTCGCCGTTCAAAATGACAGTGAGTTTGTTCGCGCGCACGAGCGCAACCAGCGCGGCGTCGACCGCGTCTTTTGGCCAACCGTATGGCTCGCGCTCGAAATGTTGGCGCACCTCGCGTCCGGCCTTGCCCGCACCGATGATGCCGAGGATTGCGCGCCCAACTGGGTGGGTATCGGCCTCTGCCATGTGGCCCACGGCCGCCAAAGGATGCTCGCCGCCCTCGCGGGCGACCTTCAATGCCTTTTCCCATTCAGCTGACGGCCGATCCGCGTCCTTGAATTGCGGGAACAGACGCTTGCGCGCGGTTTCAACGGCGGCCTCCAACCGAGCTGAAAGCATCGCCTGGGTCTCGGTGGTCCCACCGCCGAGCACCACCGCAGCATCTTCCACGAGCTTTTTCGCAATCTCGACAGCGCGCTCGTGCGCAACGCGCTGCCGTGATTCCATACCGCGCCGAGCTTCTTCACCCGATGAACCGTGTCCGAGACCTCTCTTGTCCAGTGTTGCCTTTGCTGCGCGCAAGTCTGCGATCGCATCCTTCAGGTCATTGTTGGATGGCTTGTCGATGAAGACGTGGACAATGCCGTCCGTAGAGCCCATGGTTCGCGCTGTATCGCGCGCTTCCTTTGCGCTGGTTCGCCATCCATCGCGGATCCAAAGCGGAATGTTGCGACCATCCTTCTCCGGGGTCCGGTCGCCTCGATGGGGCACCAATTTGCGAGGCACTTTGGCGTCGCCGTGCACCGACGACACCTGCCGCAACACGACCGCCAGCGCTTCCTCGATCAGTTTGTCGCGCGCATCGGCGATGGCCGACACGTCATTACCATAGTGACTGCGGAATTTTTGGAACTCCTGTTGCCAAGCTCGTCCTTCGGTTGTCTGAATGCGCACCTCTTCCCCTATGCGCACCAGATTCCCGTCCTCGACCATCCGGTCGATGAGCGCACGTATGCGAGATCGGAACGCCCCCTGATCAATCGTTAGATCGTCGACCAATAGATCGGCTAGATGATCGGGCGTGGCGCGCACCCCGATATCGGCGCCGGCTTCGGTCGGCAGTCGGGAAATCAGAAAGGCGAGACCGGCGAGCCGTTTAGCCAAAACGCCATCGGCGCCATAAGTGTTGGCCAGCGGCTCAATACGGTCATAGGCATCGCGCGGTAGCGCACCGGACTGAACAAGCGCCGCCTTCAACGCGTCATAGAGCACATCCGCCGGCACTACCGCGCCGAGCGCTTTGTCGGCATTCTCGGCGAGCGCATCGTGAAGAATGCGCAGCTGCGAACGCAACTGGCTTTGCGTGCCCTGAAGATCGGCGGCACGGAAGCACACGTCCCAGAAGCGCCGGCGAACGGGTAACAACGGATAGTCGTCGACGCGTATTGCTCGATCGCCTGGGCGTACCGCAATTTTCGTCTCCGCAAGTTGGCGCGAAATTGCGCCATCGTTAGCATCGAGGCAATGTTCGATAAGCGGCCGGGCGTCGGCCTTCTTGCGGAGCAACACCTTCCGCGTGACCGTCTCAACATCATTGTCGTCAAGCTGAACGCGAATCGTGAAACGATCCAAAAGACGCACCAATTGAGGGTTCGATTGGGATGTGCCCTGCAGCGCGCTCTGTCCCGCGCCCACCAGCATGACGCTGCTATCGAATTCCTTTGCGAGTGTCTCTGCGATCTCGGCGATTGCTCCGGCGCGGTCCTGACTATCGCCAATATAGATCTGAACTTCGTCCAGGAGGATCAGCGTCAGTGGCGACTTGCCGTTTTTGCCCTGACGCTTCAGCACCCGCTTCAACATGGAAACGAACTGGATTCGGTCGATGTCCATATCGGGCGTTTTATATTGCGTACGGATACGCTCGCGAACTTCTTTAGAGGATTCTCCCGGATACTGAGCGGCAATTGCCTCGGGGATTATGGGGCTCATATAGAGCTCATCAATCTCTTCGTCGAACGTGCTCCCCGCCGCTGAGACCGCTGCTTTTACGTCGTCGATAATGCCCTTATCTTCGAGCCATAGGCAGAAGGCCGCCTTACCGAAGTCAGCCGGAAGTTTCGCGGCCCGCAGGACGATCGACAACACTGAGTGACGAGGACGTTCGATCTGGCCGCTGGGCATGGAGCCGCCGGCGGCAAATAGTCCGCCAGCGCGAGCGCCTTGCGTGTCTAACTCCCGGAGCACAGCGCGCACGGACTCGGGCATTTCCTCGACAAGCGCGCGAGGGCTCATTCCATCGCTAAAAGGCTCATTGGACCACAGGTAACCAAGCATCTTTAGGAGATGGGATTTCCCGCTACCATAGAAACCGCTGACCCAAGCAGCCTGCTGGCTCGATTTGCCGATGTCGCGACAGAAGTTTTCGAGGACGCGTGTAACGCCATCCGCATAACGTCCTTCGCAGACAAAGATGCGCAATTCGCCGCGGGCTTCTTCATCAGTGCCGATAAGTCTGGCCTGGCCGTTATTAATGAGCCGTTGGCCGCGCGGATCCCGATCGAGAAGGTCTGCGATAATCGTCATTGACGGACTCCGCTGTTTTCGCCTTGGATGGCGACGGCGTGATAATCCCAGCCATCTCTTGCATCGAGTAGGCGATATCGCCCGTCGCGTGTTCGGCCCGGAAAAAAGACTACGAGGCGGCCTTTGATTTCGTGTTCCACACGCGCAAGGATATCGGACAAAGAGACCACGCCGAACACGGAGGCGGCACCGATTAAGCCGACGAGTTCGCGAGCCGTATGTTGGGGTCTGTCCAGCGCTCGACGGATGATGCCGGCGGCATATTCGGCGAAGCGCTCATTTGCGCCTGCCGCCAACATTTCCGGCTCGTTGAAATAGCTTTCGCGATATCGATGCGCTCCCAGCCAATCTGCGAAGGCCGAGGTCAGGTCAACGCTGTGCCAAGCGTGTTGGTGAGACTGGGCGGCTTGGGCAAAGAGACCCATTTTCTTCCTGAGCGCGCGCTCCTCATTTGGGTCGTAAACGATCATGATCACGCGCTGGGCGCCGGAGCTGCTGCTTGGCCAACCTACCCCCACATGATCACGGAACACGGCTGCAAGCTGGTCGATCTTCGACATATCACCCAACCTTCAGTTCAATCGGTTGAGCGGCGCGACATCGACTTCAATCGCGTCACCGATGGTGCGAAAATTAATTAAACCAGCCGCATGCGCGCGTTCCGCCAGTGCACGTGCAGACTTGGGCTCAAGGTCAAGGGCGGCTACCCAGCCATTGTCGAGAAGCTCTGCGCCACCAAAGCCAGCCTTGTGGGCAAGCCAGATTGCAAAAGCAAAAGCCGTTTGATTTGCGCGAACATGAGCGCGACGCTTTAGCGTTCGCCCAACGAGGTGGCCTGTTTTGGTCCAGCTACTTGATGTGTTGCGGACGACCTTGTCCAGCACCGCCTCGTTCATACGATCGCCCACCACCGACGCGATGGCGTTACGCGGAACATCCCGCATGAGCTGCGACCCGGAAGCGAGTCCGAGTACTGGCTTCGCGCTCGCTCTGAGAAGAGGGTCGCGCGCAATCGCCATTAGAAGAGCAAGTTGGGGCAGAGCCGCGGGATCTCGCCGACACAGCCCTGCGAATACCCTAAAGATCGGAATCGAGTTGTCGAAGCAATAGAGTTCGGTCAACCTTTGCAGGCTGAGACTTCTTCCTGACGCAGTCGATTTTCCAAGGACGTTTTCCTCGACGATGGCTTGCTTAACGTCCCCGACGAACGCCTGCTGGGAGTACAGCAATACCAATTCGTCCAGCATCATGGTGCGGCTTGAGTGGGTCCCGCGAGGACCAATTCGGAACCCCACTGAACCTGGCAGTTCCTGCTTGCTGTTCGAAAAATTAAATTTCACCGGTATCGCCTCCAATGAAACGATGACCTAATCCTCAGGGCGCGTCAATTATGGACCCAGCATCGCCGGCAAACTTGCCGGCGAATATATATCCATCATTGACCGCGTAATTCCACTCGAACAGTATGCTTGGGAGGTCGCAATACCTCGTAGACCCGGAAACGGACGAAGCCGCCAGCCTCGCAAGGCTAAGCGGCTTCTAAGGTTCCGTTTCGCGCACCCGGAGCCGGGAGCGGATTTGGCTTCTCAACACCGGGACTAATATCCCGTTCGCGGCCAAGGTCAACCCGGCTCCTTTTACGCGGCGGCAGCAGGCCGCCACTTGAGGAGTCCCAGTATGACTAATCGTGTCACTTGCATCACAAAACCCCACCCGCACAGTCCTCGGGAACACATCACTCATGTCGGGGGTGTCAACTCTCAGGGACAGTATTGGTACTACACGCGACAGCAGGTCGCGGACATGATCGACAGCGGCAACTACAGCTTCCATGTGAAAGTCGGCATCTACGACGTTCCTGTGAGGACTTACATTCTTCATGGGATCAAATATCTGCGGACGGCGTCGGACGACACAACGAAAGACAACCTGTTGAGTCTCGATCAGTGTCCGCTTCACCAGGCGGCGTAGCTCAGCTAGTTATTCCTCCACAATATGACGATTGAGCTCGGTACCATACCGAGCTCCAATCGAAATTTGACCGGACCTTTAACTTGACAGCACCCAACATTCGCTACGGCATTTCGGGAGGTTTAAATGTGCACCAAGTGCGCCGTCGGTCGCGCAACCGCAGTCATCGCCGCTTTCCTAAAGTTATTTTCTCGGTATGGTTGCATTCGTGCATAATGCATATGCATTGATAAAGCTGCGAAGGCGTTCAAGCATCTTATGTTGCGGACGAAAATTGGAGGGCCGGATCAGATGGCAAAAACAACCGTCAAGAGTGCCGATGCCGAGCCAATATCAACACGAAAAGACCAACTGGCGAGTATCGCAGATAATACGCTTTCCTTCTTCGAAGAAACGGTAGCCTCCGCGAAATCCATTCTCGCTGAAAATCACGTCATGGGTGCTGCCACGCTCGCTGCAGTTAATACATTGACTGCCGGGGCTGCTATCCAGAACTTGAGCGGGATAAGTGAGGATCTTCGGCGCGATCTTTGGCAGCTTTGCTCGGAACCTGCTATCGCTCGCCTCGTTCTGCTGAATGACGATGGGAAAGAGCAAGTCTATTTTATTGCGCGGGCCGGCTCTCCTCCCGCAGCACGTGGTCGTGGCTTAGTCGCTAGCTACCGATCGCCCATTGGCAGACTCGCATCCCTGCCGGTCGGTGGAAGTCAGGAAATCCGCACGCCCAAGGGCGTTCGCACCTTCGAGCTGATAGAGCGAGCAGCCCTGCGACCGTCCGTAAACGACGATGAATGGGATTCAATCAATACCGTTCTGCAAGGGACGAATTATGGTCCACTGACGGTCGTCTCTTTCAGGGAGCTGTTAAGGAGTGTCTCGCCTAGCGACGGCATCGATTTCCTCGACAGCCTCCTCGCCGAAGGCCGCGCGGCAGACAATGTGCTGGAAGGCCTTCGTCGCTCCGCTGTCATGAAGATGGGGCTGCGCGATCAGCCCTTGCTGGACCAATATCAGGATCAGATATTCCGCCTGCCACTTGACACACGGTTGGTCATTTTGGGCCCGCCCGGAACGGGCAAGACAACAACATTGATCAAACGACTGGGCCTGAAATTGGACCTAGAATTTCTCGACCAGGACGAGCGCGAGTCGGTCGAACAGACCGTTGCCGGCAGTCGAGACCATACCCAGAGCTGGTTGATGTTCACTCCCACCGAGCTGCTCAAGCAGTACATCAAAGAAGCTTTTAACCGCGAGGGCATCGCGGCTTCTGACTTACGGATTCAAACATGGAATGACTTCCGCCGCGAGCTTGCAAGAAATCAACTCGGCATCTTGCGGACTGCCACCGGTGTCGGGCCATTCGTCCTCAAAGACACGCTAGCTTCCTTGCAACCAACCACGCTTGAGCGGCAAATCAAGTGGTTTGATGATTTCGATAGTTGGCAGAAAGAAACCTTCTGGTTGGAATTGGGGCATCACGCCAAGATCTTGGCTGAAGATGCAGACCAGGCGATTTCTCGCCTCGGCAAGCAATTGGTTGAAGTGGTCGACACCGCATTTGGTGATACACCGGCCGCGCGGTTCATCGCAATTGCGGCGGTTGGTGACGAGATCCAACCACTCCTTGATAGACTGAAGGCAGAAACTGATGGAAAAATCAGGGGCGCGTTTGCACGCGAGTTGAAAAAAGATCCGGCTCTGTTGACGGAGCTGGTCATTTTTGTTGGCACGTTGAGCGACGGCGCCGACGATTTGGAAGATTCTGACAGTGAAGACGACGAAGATGTTCGACAACCTCGGGCAGAGCGAGAAGCCGCCTTCGAAGCCTACACAAGAGCGGTTCGTGCGCACGCACGGGCTGAGGCGTCCCAGCGTAGCCTTGGTAAGCTAACTAGGAACGGAAGAATTATCGAGTGGCTTGGAGATCGATCCTTGCCCGCCAACGAGTTACAAGAGGCAGGTCAGAGCTTACAAGTCCAAGGCTCAGCGCGACGTTTCGCGAATCCACTTCGTCTTTATGTTGCGGGCGTGCCGCGGCGCTATCGTCGCTATAGGCGTGAACAGCAGGTGGAAGGGCGATGGTACCGCACTGATGGCTTCGGGCCGAGCGATCTCGCGCCGCTGGAAGTAGACATCATTCTGCTCGCTATGTTGCGCTCGGCGCGTGGCTTACTAGTCGACCGGCGCATTAATCGGGATTTGGATCAAACACGTTACACCAGCCTTAAGGTGATCAAGCGCCTTTTCCGCACCCAAATCGTTGTCGATGAAGCTACGGATTTCTCACCCGTTCAGTTGGCATGCATGGCAGCACTGTGTGATCCTGCGTCGCAGTCTTTTCTTGCTTGCGGCGATTTCAACCAACGCATTACCGAATGGGGAAGCCGCTCAGAAGTCGACCTGAAATGGGTCTTTGCGGATATTGATATCCGCTCGATCAACATCAGCTATCGTCATAGCCGCCAGCTCAATGAGATTGCCCGACGGATCGCGTTGCTATCGGCGCCAGAAGCGCCTGATGCGCAACTACCTCCAGATGTCGACAATGAAGGTGTGCGTCCCGTCTTGGTGAAAGGCTTGTCCGAACGAACATCGGTCGCCGCCTGGCTTGCTGATCGAATCGTAGAAATCGAACGATTTACGGGAAGCATGCCGTCTATTGCGGTACTCGTGAACGATGAAGACGACGTGCTACCCCTTGCGACTGCTTTAAACACGGCACTCTTGGACAAAAACATCCGCGCGGTAGCCTGTTCTCGCGGCCAATCTGTAGGCCAAGAAAATGACGTACGTGTGTTCGATGTCCAGCATATCAAGGGATTGGAGTTCGAAGCCGTCTTTTTCGTAGGAATAGACGAGTTGGCAAAACGATTTCCGGAGCTATTCGACAAGTATCTCTATGTAGGAGCGACGCGGGCCGCTTATTATCTTGGCCTAACGACGTCGGGGCCGACGTTACCCCCAAAGCTCATCAGTTTGGAAAATGGATTTCAGGAGCGTTGGCCGTGACTTCGGAAGTCGTTAATTGACATGAAAATGAATACCATTGGGAGTCCGGAGTATTTTGCTCGGGCCACAAATACCGGGCAGCAAACCTCTACACGACAGCTTCATCCAGGCCTCGCACTTCTGATGAAGAGATCGCCCGCTACCGTTTACAAAGTGGCCCTCCGATCGGGGGGGTTCCCTGAGAAAGGGTCCACCCCGAGCGAACGGCTAATCGCGCAAGCTGCCTTCAAATGAGTCTACGGAAGGCAATGCGGTTATGCTCATGTTGATAAAATCCGCAATCACAAATGGACGGCGTGGTTATGACCATCGACCAATTTCGGCAGCTTGCCGCCTACAATCGCTGGGCCAATGCGCGCCTTTATGGAGCTGCGCTCGACCTATCGGATCAGGCTTATCGTCTTCACATAGGGGTCTTCTTCGGCGGTCTTCACGGCACATTGAACCACTTGCTGCTAACCGACCGCCTCTGGCTGAGGCGGCTGACTGGGGAAGGTGAACACCCGAACCAGCTTAATGCGATTTTATATGAGGACCGTGCCGAATTGACCCGGGCACGTATCGCGGAAGACAAGCGGTTGATTGCTGTTGTCGAGAAATACGATGACGCGGCGCTGGCCAATCTCCACAGTTACAAGACGACATCCGGTATGCCTCAATCGCAGGTCCTTTCAGATATTTTGCTGCATTTGTTTAATCACCAGACCCATCATCGCGGACAGGCACATGCCTGCTTATCGATATTGACCGGCGGAGAACCGCCATCGCTGGACTTGTTGGTGTTTCAACGCGGTGGCACGGCTCCGAATCTCGAAACACTGATTTGAACCTCAGCAGACGGCTTATGGCGACTAGGGCTTCAACTGACAAGGGATACAATGGCAAGATATCAACACAATGAAGCAGCCGAACATCATGACAAGTCGATTCAAATCAATTTTGATGCTCCTGCGTCTCTTCGAAAATGGCCTTCACTCAAAAATGAGCGCATTAGCGCCGCCGATGGTGGACGCCCGTATTCAACCCTTGACGGCAGTCTCGACGACTGCATTCGGCAATTCATGTCCAAGCCTGCAAGCCAGCGTCACCTCTATGAGATACATACTGTTCCGCAGGGAGAATTAGTTAGCGCCGTCTTGTCCGCTGAACAAATCGTTGAACTCGCTCGGCTGCGGGATTTTCTATAGGTGTCTACGCTCGGGTCTGGTCACCTCCCGGCGGAAAGAACTTTCCGAAAAATCAGCGAGGCCCGCTCAATGCCGCGTGGCCCTCAGCGAAGCGAAGCAATGAAAACGGCAGGTATTCTCCGAAACGCTGCTGATGAACGCGGAATAGGTTTGGCGAAGCCGGGACGGGGGCCGTCAGGCGTCTTGCGAACGACGGCCTGTCCTACGAGGCGGACGCAAATGGCGCCATCACTCCGATATTCGGCGACTTCGGGGGCTGGACCGCAGTGAAGGCCTTTTTCGATCTTGACCAGTCTCAAGGCGCCAGACTGTTCGCTGCACATTCTTATGAGCTGACCGAAGGCGAAGCTGCAGCTCGAGCCGTGGCAACGCGGATCCGGCAGACGATCGCGCCCCAAGTCCAGGTGATCTAGAGCCCCGCGATCGGCAGATATCAGAATCAGTAGCTATTCCGGGAACTGACGACAGTCCCGCCTATATAAGGATCGCTTTAAAAAAGCGCAGGGCTCCGCCGAGCCGATCGGTGACGGGCTTTCGGTAAAGTCTCCAGCTTAGGGGTGCGAAAGCCGCGATCTTCGCTCCATCAGGAAATATCCGCTTCCCGCGGCCGCGAAGATATAGATCAGCACAGTGGACCACCCCAACGCGTTCGTCGTGCCGGACAAGGTGCCCATAGTTGCTGCACCGATATTTACGACGTCCCCTACGAGGCCGCCGATCAGCACCGCTCGTATGGCGGCTTCGTCACGGAAGTCCCTGGCGAGCCAGAGGATTATGCCCAATGTCAGCAATGCCCCGCCGAATAATCGCCCCAGCAGCGCCAAAGCGGGCGAGTGTTCAATACCGTAGTTGGCCAGGACCTGATCCGGGGCCAGAACAAAGCCAATGCCGAAGAGGAAGGAGAGAACGGCGAGGATCGTGAAAAACATTTTGATCGTCATCATGATGAGCCTCCCTGGGCCTCTCGCCGATGGCGAAATGCCGTCGGCCCTGCCAATCTAGCACGGCCATGGGCGCATCGTTGATTGATCTACTCGCGCCAAGGGCGGTGCGTGGCCCTTGGGGCTGGTCTTGCGGCTTCTATCCTGGTCCCAGTCCGGGAGAGGCCGCCGTCGAAGCGGATGCTCCTAGTTGCCGAGCATTAACGGCCCGACCATGATGGCGCGCATTGGCGTCATGCGGGCATTGAACCGTGGCCACGTTCGAACGTTTGCTTCAACGCGAAAGGAGCATCATTGAGGGGCGACGGAAGCTGAAGAGAGGCGCCTGATGAAACTCACCCATAGATTTGAAGAGATGACGCCAGAAAAGCGTCCACAAGACCCTAGCATGAACGGAACCGGCCTTCGTTTCGAAACGATGGAACACGGCGGGGAATATCCGGATACGATGCCACAGGCCATCAAAGTTACCGATGCCGAAGGCCGCTCTTGCATGTACGTGCCGATCACGCAGGACGGCAAGGTGGTTGACAGTTATGGGTATTCGTTTGATCCGGAACTTAATCCGCCAAAGTGAGCAAAAAGCCGCACTTGCACTCGTAACCCGTCCAGAAGGTCTCGCGGCGAGGGGTAAGCAGTTAGTGAGGCGTTACGTCACATGGAACGAAGATCAGAATGACCGAATTATTCAAATGTGCCGACGCCCCTCGGCACGTTCTCAGCAGAGCCCCAACGGCCTCAGCATCCCCATGCTGAGGCCGTTTTCTTTTGGCCGCTTACCTGGAACTAACGGGTTGGTTGCCCAGTTCTGGAATCGTGTCGGGTCCCCTTCTGGCACTTGAAACGACGGATGGCCCACTAGGCCCCGGCCGGCACAGCGCTGGGGCCGTTTTTTGAGCGCCATGAGATATCGAGACATCGAATACACGGTCGTTCAAGGCATCGCGCGGCAACTCTGGAAATGGGACGTCTCGTTCGAAGCGAGCTCCCCCTTAAGAGGCCAGGCCGCGACCAAGCGTGAGGCCGTAGCAGAAGCCGAGCGCGCGATCGACCGGGCGCTTGCTCCTAAAAAGCTGCGGCTTGTGCCGCCCGAGCGCGAGCCTTGAACAGGAAAGACAGCGGTACCATGGAGAAACCGCCGTCCAATACCGGCTTGCTGATTTTGGTATCGACAGGAAGCTGCTGTCGGGTTGCCCTGGCCAAAAAACCGACAAGAAGGGGATGGCGTCATTAGTGATCGGGGCTGGAAACGCACCAATCCCGTTGCCGCGTCGGGCGCGGTCTCAACCGCAGCAACCACCCGTTCGCGCAGATCCATCGAATAAGGTTTGCCCATCCATGCTGGCCTCCAGCCCAGCCAGCATGTCGAATCAGAACAGCGCTGATTTGGGAATCCCAAATCGAATCGAGCTAAAGACATCCCGCTACTTTGATGCCATTACCTTTGTCCGCCGGATATATGTTGGCCTGTAACGAAGATCGTTATCGATATGATATCCTGGACCAAGGCGGCCGGTGGAACGTGACTGTCAGCTACAGACCATGACACCTAAGCTGCGCACCTCACTTTTGCTGCGCGTGCGCTGTCCTATCTTGAGCCCTCGCCCCCGTCTGCAACGCCCGCGGCACGCGCGCGGTGCACCGAAGTTTGTTCCATGAAAAAACCCGTCGGGGTGAGCCGGCGGGTTTGACCTGATGCAATTACTGCGCCGTGCCTGCGCGCACTCAGCACAGAGGGAGCAATGGCCAAAATCCTGCAATTGCTCTTCGATTGGGAATACCCCCATTGGATGATGCTGGCCGGAGCCATCCTTGTGGCGGCCGGGCTTATCGGTCTTGCATTTCATCGAAACAGGAACGGGCCGGACAACGGGTCGAGCCGAGCTCGAGAATCAACCACCCCCACCGAACGGCTAAAGGCTATGCGGGAATCCGCGTCCGCATCGGCTAAAAGCCGGCGGAAGGCGAAGGGAAATGATCTTGCATCATGAACCGTTTGAACATTCTATTTCTGGTCGTCGGTGCCTATGCGGCATTCGATCTTATCCGGACGCTCCGCACCGGCCGCGCTCGTGGCAGGATGGGCACCATAACGCGTGAGGGACAGCCAAAGCGACGGTACGCGGGTTGGGCCGTGCTCGCGTTCTTTGTGGCCGCCATCGTGTGGGCAACTCTATGGCCGGATTCGCTCGGCAGACATTAACGAGTCTGATCGCTCCGTCGACCACCGACATAGCAACTCAGAATGCCGCGCCATATTGATGGTAGCTTCCTACCCAGGGTAGGCGCCCGCTGCACCGCACGTTTGCAACCGCAACACTCCGCGTTCGTTGAGTCCGGTCGCGCTTTGGGTAGCCCGCCCCTGCTGCCCAGGTTGCGTGACGGGGGCCGCCGGCTTTAACCGCCGATTGACCCCGGCGGTCCCACACTTGGGGGCTTAACACCAAACCAAAACGGTAGACCCTTGCGCGCTCGCCAAGGTGGCGTGAGGATGCCCATGGCTTCTTTCCGGGAGGGTTACCGCAATGAGCGTTTTTCGCGCATCGTTAGCTGGGGCCGCCGTGCTGACTGCATGGGGCGCGCACCTGCCGGGTTGATCCCCGATCAAGGGGCGCACCATCGCAGGCCTGCAGGATCAAACCCTTAAGCCGGGCGGTTAAACGAAACCCAACATTGAGGGATGGTTTACAAAAACCCATGCGGTGATGGGACGGGCGGAGGATGCGGGTTGATGGTTCTAAATATTCGCTGCCGTTTGCAGGACCATTGAACCTGCGGCGCATTCCACCAGACGAACGCTTAACGGGAACTGCATGCCCGTAACCTCGTCGGCCTTGGCGGTGACGTGCCGCCAGGCCTCTTTTTCGGGGTCGATATGAGTGAACAGATCAACAGGGTTTCGATCCCAATCGCCACAATCGCCATTTTTGGCGCGGTGGCTTTTCCGATTCGTTGGGTTGGGTTGGCGCTTTTCGGGTTTTAGACCCTGGGACGCGCGAGGCACTTTTCAGCGCGTTATGCTCCGCTAGAACTCGTACAGGTCGCTTGGGCCCTGCCTCGCGAGATCACGAAGAGCCGCCATGGTACCGCGGGGAGAATTGCAGCAGCCGCACTCGACAATCGTCGTGTCCGGCGCTCGGTCGGGATGAGCAACCTTGATCGTCAAGCTACCGCAGGCCTCGCACACAAATTGGAATTTTTGAACATCGAGCGTGGTCATCGGACGCCGAGCTGATCGTCTGACCTGAGGTATGGACCATAGAGAACTTCCTGACGCCACTCATAGGCGGCTGTCATTCCGGCAATAGTCAAAACAAGTAGAAGTCCCTCGAAGATGGTCATGGTCCGGCGCCCCCGTGTTTTTGTTCTTGCGGAGCATGATAAGCATAAAATTTTAAGAACCAGATTTTGAATTCATCCGCATTTTGAGCGCAGCCGCTACTGCGAATTAACCAATGGGTCTTTCGGCCATTTCGATCAGCAGATGGAGGTTAGCGGCGCGATCCTAGCGGCTTCGCTGCGAGCAGAGCCCAAGGGTCGGCTTTGAGTGCTCTTAGCTAAGCGCTCAACTCGAATTCCTCCTCACCTCGTCGGCGGTTTACAGGAGAGGGGTACGGTAACTCGCAAGCACCAACCTGGTCGCTATTGGCGATACGTCTAAGCGGGCTGGGCGGCCCTTGCGTTCTTTGTGGCTGCATTCATCTGGGCAACGCTTTGGCCGGACTCCTCTCAAACAGGTACGTTGATACGGGGGCTAAAACCGGCATAAGAGCAGTGGCGCTGGAGGATGTCGCTCTCGCCGAGACAAGCAGTGCGGCTACGAAGGAATTTTATGTGAAGAGACTTGCGCAAATCTTGGAACTGGTGGCCCGAGTTTTCTTGATTTTGGCTTTACTCGCGGGCCTACGCGACGAGGCGCGCGCCGCATGGCCCGAGCGCACGATCACGATCATCGTTCCGTTTCCCGCTGGCGGGCCTAATGATCTACTCGGCCGGCTATTGGCAGCAGAGCTGGCGCCGAAGTTGGGGCAGAACGTCATTGTCGAAAATCACGTTGGCGCAGTGGGCAATATAGGAATTTCCGCCGGGGCCCGCGCCGAGCCCGATGGCTATACACTGATGGTCGTCACCAACGTTTTGCTGATCAATCCGAGCGTATCCAAGGTCACCTATGCTCCGCTTAAGGATTTCGCGCCGATCGCCTATCTCGGCGCCGCACCCAACGTCATCATCACCCGGCCGGCCTCGGGTATTACCAGCATCTCCGATGTCATCTCCAAGGCAAAAGCAGATCCCGGCAAGCTCAATTACGCCTCGCCTGGCGTTGGCAGCGTTTCGCAGCTCGCAGTCGAGTTGCTGAAATTGCGCGCCAATATCGACATCACGCATATTCCGTTCAACGGCGCAGCCCCGGCGTTGCAAGCCGCACTTGCCGGCACTACCGATATTGCGTCGGTCGCCATTGCCGGCTTGATCGGCTTTATTCGCTCCGGCGAATTGAAAGGTCTGGCACAAACCGGCAGTGAGCGCTGGTTCGATCTGCCAGACGTGCCGACTATGGGCGAAGCGGGCATTCCGAATGCGGTGGTCGAAACCTCGCAGATGTTTTTGGCGCCGGCGGGGACCCCGGCGCCAATCATCAGGCGTTTAGCCGATGAAACTCAGGTCATCCTGCAAAAGCCCGACATCAAAGCCAAAATGCTCAACGCTGGCTTTATGGTGAAATATGAAGGTCCCGAAGACCTGCATTCGCGCATGGTCCGTGAAATCCCAATGTGGAAGGAAATCGTGGACCGCGCCGGCGTCGAAAAGAAATAGCGCTCCGGCGAATGTCCGCCTTTGGCTGCCGGACACAGCAACGGTTTTAAACGATGTCCGCTCATGCCGGAACGGGCAAAGCAGACATCAAGGCGACGGGCCGACACTTCCGTTTTTGACCCATCTTCGACCTGACCCCAAGGGGACATCAACCGATCGAATGGCAGTTGACGATTACGCGGCGCTTGCCAGCCGGCTGTCGATTCGGTTGCGAAGCACGTCAAAATCGATGGGCTTGGTAAGCAGCGCGTCGGCGCCACCTGCCAATGCTCTTCGCTCGGTATCAGCGTCGCCATAGGCCGTGATCATTATAACCGGAACGTCCGGTCGGGTTGCTTTCGCCTTTGGCAAAAGTTCAAGACCGGTCATGCCCGGCATGTTGATATCGGACAAGATCAGGATCAGCGATGCTGCGGCAACGTCGCTCATGCGTTGAAGGGCGCTATCCGCTGATAGCGCAAAATCCATCCGGAATAGGCCGGCGCGGAGCTCGCGCCTGAACCGCTGACGAAACAACATTTCGACATCAGATTCGTCATCGACGACGAGAATAAGACTCATGTGCTCGTTCCGGCTCTACTTGGGGCGGTGAAAGTCGCGTCCGCAATCCACGCACTAAGGCGCTGCCCGATCGGCTCAGCTAAACGAATTCGACATGTTATACTCGGGCAGCAAGGTAACGATGTGAAATACTTCACAATTCCCAGACGTGCGTCGTCTAAAGGCGCAACGCCGAGCGTGCTTATACGCGCCCTTGTGACCGACATCAATCTGCGAGGGAAGATGACCGGCTGGGAAGTCGCCAAACCGCCAGGGAGATCAACCTGGAATTTCCTATTATTCCTATGATGGCGACAACGCGGATGAGTGGGCTCGGAAGGCGTGACGTGCACCTTCAACGCCATTACGCGCCGCCAGCCCGATTTGCGAACTGAATGTCCTTCGGCTTTCGGTGCCGCTTCGAGAATGCGGAAACGGAACACCCATTCCCAAGCGAGATGAAAATACCTCAGAACTTCCGTTTGGCTACGGTTGCAAATCGGCAAGCAGATCTTGTGGGTAGCTGCCGACTGGATTCAATCGCGCGGTGTAATTTGAAGTTCCAATAGTGCCATTCGTTGCAAAGTTGCGGGATCTCTCTCACCATCTTTGGCAGTGCGAAGAATGGCTTCAGCTATGGCTTTTACGTGCGCCGAACTGATCGGGTCCGGCAGTGTCGCGACCGCTGCATCCATGGCATCTTTCATGATGCCGATAGTCTCAGGAGGAAAACTTGCGTTTGAAAAGTCTTTCATAAGCCAGTCCTTATTCCTGTCGTGAATGAACCGCGACCAACTACATCGTCCTCATCGCAAACGCACATGACCAATCTATCCAATTGCTACGGAACCAAGGTTGTTCCTTCCGGATCTGTCGAAACAATAGGCAATTCGGTTGTGAACCATTGGTTCGGTCCGGGGTTGTTTTCAGGAGGAACAGATATGATTGGGTTCCGACATGCAGAATCGCCTCGTGCGAATCGACCAGAGTCATAGCCGGGCAATATCTACTGAAGTTGCAGAGAGACTGCGCATCATTCTGGCAAGGGAACAATCGGAAGTCCCGAGTTCTCTCAAGAGCCAAATCGACCGCCTACGCGAATTGGATGAAGACTCGCCCTCGATCGTTCCGTCATAGCCCGTGCCCGGTGGACGCCAAACATCGGATCTCTAGAGACAAAGACCCCTTCACGCGCTCATTGGCCATTGCCGCAAATGCGCCATCGAATTCGTCCGGCTCACTGCTTCCAGTAGCAAAAGCTCCACTCCCATCGCTCGGGCAGCACTTTTTACAAAAGCACGCCAAGTCAGGAGGTGAGAATACCAACCGAACGTTGATTCAATCCCGCAGGTGGCGCAAACGCCCCGAATGTGAGACACTGCCTGCTTCGGTGGCGCAAATAAGCGAACCATCGAGTAACAAGAATTCAAAACAAGGGAGCAAGCAATGTCCGGGACCGACAAATCCTCAAAGACCAGGCGCGATGTTCTTCAAGCAGCGGCGACTGTTGGCGCGGCGACGGCCCTGCTCGGGGGGTTGCGCGTAAGCCCAGCGCTGGCGGCGGAAGTGGGACGTTCGGAGAAACCACTGAAGGCCGCGTTCTCCAACGCAGGCCTGCAGGCAACCTGGTGCGCCCAAGGCAAGCAGGCGGCCGAATGGTGGGGCAAGCTGTTCAACGTCGAGGTTACCTGGTTTGACGGTCAACTCGACGCCGTCAAGCAGCGCGCTGCCATCGACAATATGGCTTCGCAGAAATGGGACTTCGTCGCCATCCAGGCGTTCGGCATCGGCACGCTGACCCAGCCCGTGCAGAAGATGATCGATGCCGGCACGCCGGTCATTGACATGGACACGCTGATCGCGCCGCTCGACCAGATCAACGTCCACTCGTTTCTCGCGCCCGACAACGAATTCATGGGTGCCTCGGTGACCCAGGCGCTCGTCGGCGCCATTGGCGGGAAGGGCAAGGTGATCATGACACAGGGCGCGCTCGGCCACACCGGCGCGCAAGGCCGCGCCAAAGGCTTCAACTCGGTGGTAAAGCAGTATCCAAACATCGAGGTGCTCGATACCCAGCCCGCTGATTGGGACGTATCGAAGACGGCGCGGCTATGGGAGACCTACCTCACCAAATACCCGCAGATCGACGCCGCTTTCTTCCACAATGACGACATGGCGCTTGCCGCCTCCAACATCATGAAGGCGCACAACCGGACCAACATCCTGATCGGCGGGGTTGACGCCATGCCGCCGGCGATCCAGGCGGTGAGCGAGGGCCGCATGTTCGCCACGGTCCGCAATCCTTCGTGCCGCATCCATGGCGGGGCTATCGTCGCCGGCGTTGCTGCCGTGACCGCGGGCGAAAAGAGCGGCCAGGGCATCCCGAAGAGCGTCGTGACGGACGGCCCGGTCGTGACCAAAGCCAATGCGGCGGGCATGCAGTGGATGGAGGATCACTTCCTGATCTGAGCTGTCATGCCGCAAGGCCAGCCCATCCTTGAAC
>Ga0207707_10001414_pt1 | contig 22240 bp, 16 predicted proteins | sample KBSC83BmetaG_FD_184336 | JGI IMG/M metagenome (GOLD analysis project Ga0207707, IMG submission 184336) | Corn rhizosphere microbial communities from Kellogg Biological Station, Michigan, USA - KBS C8-3B metaG (SPAdes) (version 2) | ecosystem: Host-associated > Plants > Roots > Rhizosphere ...
ACGTCGTCGTCGGTCGCGACGGACCGATTCTCGGATGCGGCGGCAGCCGCCTGCCGGAGCCGAATTGCGCGCATCACGGGCTCCTGGACGACGAACAACGCGGTCGCCGCGAGCACGAGCCAGGGTACGAGCGCCGAGAATCGCTCCGGTGAGGTGTGTAGCAGCAACAGGGCTCCCGCGGCACCGCCGAGAAGGCTTGGCAGCGCGAACGCACCGGCCCACGGGAGGGCACCCTCGAGCTCGCGGCGATAGCCGTACATGCTGCTCACGGAGGCGGGCCAGAGCGCGACGGTGCTCGTCGCATTGGCGACGATCGGCGAAATTCCCAGCCCCACGAGAGCCGGAAACGTCAACAGCGTCCCACCGCCGGCGACCGAATTCATGACGCCGCTGATCGTGGCGACGATCACGACGAGGAGCAGTTGTAGACTGGCGTTGAGATGCACGTGATCGTGATGGAATTAGGACGAGTCCTCGATGGCCCTTCCTTGAAAATAGGACGTCGCCGATATCTGCCGAGCGCGGGCGCGAATAGATTGCTGTGGCGCGGCCGGGACGCATCCGGCCGCCCGAAAATCCAGTGGAGACACAGCGCATGGCAGACACCATAACGGCGCCCTCGACGCAGGCGCCCAGCGCGGAGATGCGCGCGACCGGGACGCTCGACATCAAGGATGCGCGCACCGGCAAGAGCTACCCGGTGCAGGTGCTCGAGGGCGGCGTGGAAGGCGACACCGCGATTCGTGCGATGGACCTTCGTCAGATCAAGACCGCGCCCGAAGAATTCGGGATGATGACGTACGACCCGGCGTTCATGAACACCGCGTCGTGCAAGAGCGCGATCACCTTCATCGACGGCGACAAGGGGATTCTACGCTACCGCGGCTATCCGATCGAGCAGCTCGCAGAGGACGCGACCTTTCTCGAGGTCGCGTGGCTCCTCCGCAACGGCGAGCTGCCGGCGCAGAAGGAATACGACGCCTGGGTGCACGACATCACCTATCACACATACGTCCACGAGAACATCAAGCGATTCCTCGAGGGCTTCCGTTACGACGCGCATCCGATGTCGATGCTGTGCTCGAGCGTCGCGGCGTTGTCGTCCTTCTACCCGGAAGCGAAGAACATCAAGGATCCCGAGCAACGCCACATCTCGATCATCAGACTGTTAGCGAAGCTGCCGACGCTCGCTGCCTTTATTTACCGGCATGGTAAAGGATTGCCGTTCATCTACCCTGACAACGACCTCGGCTACGTTGAGAACTTCCTCAGCATGGTCGCGCGGATGTCGGAGCCTCAGTACGAGGCGAATCCAGTGTTCGTGAAGGCGCTCGAGGTGTTGTTCATTCTGCATGCCGACCACGAGCAGAATTGCTCGACCAATGCTGTTCGTGCCGTTGGTTCTTCAGAAGTCGATCCGTTCTCCGCGATCGCCGCGGGCATCGCGGCGCTGTACGGGCCGCTGCACGGCGGCGCGAACGAGGCGGTGCTGCGCATGATCGAGGAGATCGGGCACCCGAAGAACGTGCCCGGCTTCATCGATAGCGTGAAGGGCGGCAAGGGCGGACGGCTCATGGGCTTCGGCCATCGCGTCTACAAGAGCTACGATCCGCGGGCCAAGATCGTGAAGCGCCTCGCCGATCAGGTGTTCGCGCAGATCGGCATGGACAAGGATCTCGAGATCGCGCTCAAGCTCGAGGAGGCCGCACTCAACGACGATTACTTCGTCTCGCGGAAGCTCTACCCGAACGTCGATTTCTACACGGGACTGATCTATCGGTCGATGGCCTTCCCGACCGAGTTCTTCACGGTGCTCTTCGCCGTCGCGCGCACGGCGGGTTGGCTGGCCCAGTGGGAGGAGCTGCTCAACGACAAGGAGCAGAAGATCGCGCGTCCGCGTCAGATCTATGTCGGCTACGGAGAGCGGGAGTTCGAGTCTCGTCTGTCGGAGAAGTTCCCGAAGACGAACAAGGACGGGCGCAAGAAATAACCACGCGCGGTCGTCGTCGGGCAACGCGCTCATCGCGCTGCCGGGCACGATCGCGACGCCCCCGAGATGATCGGACCCACCCTACCGAACACCACGGAAGCTCCTCGCCTGTCGCTGAGCGGCACGCGCGTGCTGGTGACAGGGGCATCCGGTTTTCTCGGGTCGCATCTCGTTCAGCGTCTTCGCTCGGCCGGCGCGGAGATCTATGCGCTGTCGCGGTCTCCGCGCGAGTCGAGCGAAAGGCACCTGCAGTGGCTCAGCGCCGACCTCGGCGACTGGCGCGCGACGTCAGAGCTTCTCGCGACGACCCGGCCGGATCTCGTCTTTCATTTTGGTGGGTTCGTGACCGCCACGCCGGACATCGGCGCGGTACGGCCCACATTCGAGAGCCTTCTCGGGAGCACGGTGAATCTCCTCACCGCCGCCACGGAGCTCGGCTGCCGTCGCGTCATCCTTCCGGGCTCGATGATGGAACCGCCGGCCACGGCCGTGGACGTCACGCCGATGTCGCCGTACATGACCGCGAAGTGGGCCGCGAGCACGTATGCGCGCATGTTCCACGCGCTCTATCGAACTCCGGTCGTGATCGTTAGGCCGTCGATGACGTATGGACCCGGGCAGCCGCGAACACGGTTGGTGCCGCACGTCCTTGCCGAGTTATTGCGGGGCGAGGCACCAAAGATGTCGAGCGGGAAGATGGAGGCCGATTGGACCTACATCGACGACATGACCGACGGCATCGTCGCCGCCGCGCTGGCGCCCGGTGTCGACGGCCTAACGATTGATCTCGGCACCGGCCACATCACAACGGCCCGTGAGGTGGTGGAGCTCGTCGTCGAGCTCCTCGGCACTTCGATACGCCCTGTGTTCGGCGCGCTTCCCGACCGACCCGGGGAGCGCTCACACGCGGCGGACACGCGAACCGCGCGCGAGCGTCTCGGATGGACGGCGGCGACCTCGTTGCGCGAAGGTCTCCGCCGCACCATCGAATGGTTTCAGACCGTCTCGGGCACCTTGGCGAGTCGATCGCCAAAGTAGAGAACGCTGCTCTTCACCTCAGTGCCGTCGTCGTAGAGCTGGACGACGTCCTCGGGGAGATGAGCCTGATCCGACGCGCGCAGGTAGTCGCGCATGGTCGTGCCGGTGCAGCGCGAATCGAGGTTGTGCGCTCCGACGCGATTCTCCACGTCCTCGATGTTCACCGTGCGGAAGTCAATGCTGTACCGGGCGATGTTCGCCTTGTTAGGCACCGTCTCGTGCAGCTGGGTGCCCGAGAAGAGAATGATCCCGCCGGGCTGGGGAAGGAAGCGCACCGTCACCGGCTCGAGCTCCTGCTGAGCCTTCGGCTGTTCGCGGGTATCGCTCTTCACGTGCTGCGAAGCCTGCGCGCGGCTCTTCTCGTTCCATTCGTAATAGTTGTAGATCTCGGAGTTATTCTGGACCGGCTCGTCGAAGTAGCGCGGATAGAAGCCCATGCAGTTCTCGCGATCGAGCGGATAAATCGGCAGCCACCAGTTGATCTGACACATCGGCGCCGAATACCACGTGTCGCGATGCGGGTGGAAGGCGTAGGCGATTCCGGAGCTGAAGAAGTGCTCGGGATAGGCCGAGCGCATACGCGGCACGTCGAAGTACAGCTTGTCGAGATCGATGCCGTGCTCCTCCATGATCTGCTTGATGAGGCGCTTGCACTCCGGATGATGGATGAACTTCGGCTTCAGCACCGAGAGGACCTGACTCACTTCTTCCGCGGTCAAATGCTCGTGGATGGTGCGCGGGTCGTGCGGCGCGAACGCCTGCTCGAGCATCTCCTTCGCGAGAGCGATGAGTGCCTTGGAACCGGCCGTCGCCGACAGAACGAAGATGTCGCCGTTGTAGAGCCGCTGCCGCCGTTCGTCTTCCGACATCGGCGAGTCGACGTAGATAGCCATGCTCATGAGAAGTCCCTCGGCGTTAGGTGAGCGCGGGGCTCGGTTGGATGTATGTGTGCCTAACCACGAACGGCTACGATCGGAGCGAAATGCCTAACCGCGGACTGGCCATGCAAGACTTGTGCGGTCCGGGAAATGGTCCGGGGACCGTTCGCACTCTCTCATTTTACGGAGATTTCAACACGCGACCGCGCCGCCCGGGGCGACGTATCCGCTTATGCCACCGGAGGTCGAGGTCCTCGGTACCGCAGCCACGTGCGCCGTCTGAGTCGAGGAAGTGGTTCGTCCGGGCATGTGATACGCGGCCATCGTGTGGCGGACATGCATCAGGTGCCGTTTCGACGTAACGGTTTGTCGACGGCGCCTTCCTCTAACTACACCAGAAAGAGCGAGATAACGGGCCCCATCAAACGGCGCAGGACTTGAATTGGGCCCGTCGCTGGCGCGATGAAGCGCCATTCGACGTCTTCTCCTTGGAGCTCACGTGCGTCTTCTTCACGTCGTTGGTGCCCGCCCGAACTTTCCGAAGCTCGCCCCCGTCTATCGGGCTGCGGCAGCGGTTGGTGCCGAACAGGTCATCGTTCACACCGGGCAGCACTATGACGACCAGCTCTCCGGCGCCTTCTTCCGCGATCTCGGAATTCCCGCTCCCGAAATAAATCTCCTCGTCGGATCGGAGACGCACGCCGTGCAGACTGCGCGGATCATGGAGCGATTCGAGCCGCTGCTCCTCGCCCATCGACCCGACTGGGTGCTCGTGTATGGTGACGTGAATTCAACGATGGCGGCCGCGCTCGTGGCAGCCAAGCTGGGTATTCGCATCGCGCACGTCGAGGCTGGTCTGCGTAGCTACGACCGCACCATGCCCGAGGAGATCAATCGAATGGTGACGGACAGGCTGGCGGACCTCCTCCTCACCCCGTCGCGCGACGCGGATGAAACCCTTCGCGCCGAGGGGGAACCAGAAGAAGAGATCGTCTTTGTCGGAAACGTGATGATCGACAGCCTGCTCTATGCGCTGCCCGCCGCGCGAGCGACCCGCTTCCGCCACCAGCTCGGCGTCGATGGCCGCGCCGTCGTCGTCACCCTACATCGGCCCAGCAACGTCGACGACCCCGACCGCCTACGCGCGCTCGTCGCGAGCCTTCGCGAGATCGCCACGGAGCGTCCGGTGATCTTCCCGATTCATCCGCGCACCCGCCAGCGAATCAGCGACGCTCGGCTCGATCTGGGCGGCGTGACCGCCCTCCAGCCGGTGACCTATCTCCAGATGCTGGACCTCATTTTCGGCGCGCAGGCCGTGATCACGGATTCGGGTGGCCTGCAGGAAGAGACAACTGCCCTCGGGATTCCGTGCCTAACGGTCCGCGAGAACACGGAGCGACCCGTCACGATCACGGAAGGCACCAACCGGCTCGCCCCGAACCCGCTCGAACTGCCGGGGCTCGTGCGTTCCAGCGGACGCGCGCACACGCCGCGCCGACCGGAGGGGTGGGATGGCCACGCAGGCGAGCGGATCGTTCACGCACTGGCGACACGGATACTGCGCGCGCACGCCGCCGCGTACTCCAGTCCTGGGTACGCGGCCGCGGTCTAACAGCAACGGAAGAGGTTAGATCTTCGTGGCTGGTGGCAGGTCGAGCACAAAATGGAAGCGCGTCTCGCGGCCCAGCTCCGTCTGCACCTGCAGGTGGCCGCCCATCGCGCTCACCAATCGCTGACAGATCGACAGGCCGAGCCCCGAACTGGAGAGGACGACCTGGCCCTTCGAACCAGTGCGCTTCCGAAGCGCCTGATAGAGTGTCGCCAGCTCCCCATCCGGGATTCCGGGACCCGTATCGCGCACCGAGAATTCAACCGCCGTTCGAGACCGCTGCTGAAGGACAATCTCGACGTAGCCCTCGTTGGTGAACTTCAAGGCGTTCGTAACGAGGTTGAGCATGACTCTGCTGAGCGCCGCGGGATAGCCGACGCGGGCGTCCACCTGTGGCAGCTGTGTATAGATGGCGAGTCGCTTCTCTTCTGCGATCGGCTGGACGAGACGAAGCACGCCATTGAGCAATTCCGAAATCGAGAATGGAATCGCCTCGCGATCGAGCAAACGGTCGCAGCCGCGCGCCAGCTCGATGACGTCGCTCACGAGCTGGCTCAACCCCATGGACGCGCCATACACGAGTCCGAGTTGCCGTTCTTCCACAGCGCTGGACTTGCCGCGATACGCGTTGCGCAGCGTCTCCACGAGGAAGAGAATGCTGCTCAGCGGCGAGCGCATGTCGTGCGCGACACCGACCACCAGCTCGAGCGCATTGCCCGTCGACAGCTGCTCGGCGAAACGCCGGCTGCTGTCGGCGTGTGCTACCTCATGAACACGCTCCAGCGCGCGCAGCACGACGAGCACGTCGTCCGCACGCACGCGGGGGGCGCCGCCGCTATGAGAACCCTGATCGAGGAGTGCTCGACGCAGCCGTTCCACCGGCTCTCGAATGGGGGCGGACGTCGGCCAGCCCCGAAGCTCGGGGCTTCCGCCAACGAGCACTTCACAAATCGCGTCGCCAATGATCGACAACGATTCGTAAATGCCCCCGTTTGCCGAGGCTTCGCTGTCACTCGCGGTCCAGCCGTTGGTCGCTTCGACCACGGCCCGCTCGATGAGACCACGCAGCTCGGCGCGTATCGTTGGAGCGGAGCGCCGTGCGCCCCGCTCTAACGAGAGGATCTTTACCGCTCGAGTTTGAGGAAGTGCAGTCGCCTTCGGTTCAGCGGCTACCGGAGGTACGACCGACTCCTCAAATCCCGCTTCCGTCCGCGGCATGAGAGAGATCGTCGCGACGGACGCTGTGCTTCTCCATCAGGCGGTAAAGCGTGGTGCGATCGACATTCGCGAGTCGCGCCGCCTTCGACATGTTTCCGTCAGCACGTGACACGAGCCGCGTGAGGTACTCGCGCTCGAAGTGCGCGACGAGCTGCTCCTTGGCCGAGTGGAAGGCATCATTGAGAATCGCCTTCGGGTACCCGGAGCCATCCAGCTGATGCAGCAACGCGTCATCGTAGAACGGAATTTCTTCCGGCCGAATCGGCTGGCCCGGCTCGGCAAGCACCGCCATGTGCTCGATCACGTTCTGCAGCTCTCGCACGTTGCCGTTCCACGGGCGGGAACGCAGGAACTCGATCGCCGAGTCCGTGAGGGTCGGAATCTTGTCTCCCATCGCGCGATGCCGCTCCCAGTAGTGCACCAGGAAATGCTGCGCCAAAACGGGAATGTCTTCCACTCGCTCTCGAAGCGGCGGAAGCTTGATGGGGACGACTCGCAGCCGGTAGAAGAGGTCCTCACGGAGGACGCCGCCGCGCACAGCTTCCTGCGGATCCCGGTTCGTCGCTGAAATGAATCGCACGTTGACGACCGCGTCGCTCTGCTCACTGCCGACCCGTCGAACGACACCGTCCTGCAACACACGGAGCAGCTTCGCCTGGATCGGATGCGACATCTCGGTGAGCTCGTCCAGGAAGAACGTGCCGCCGTTGGCAACTTCGAGAAGTCCCGGCTTGTCGCGGTCCGCGCCCGTGAAGGAGCCTTTCCGATGTCCGAACATCTCGGACTCGAGCAGCGGCTCGGGAAGCGCGGCGCAGTTGATTGCCACCATCGCCCGCGTGGCGCGGCGGCTGTGGCGATGAATGAACTGGGCGATGAGCTCCTTACCGGTGCCGCTCTCGCCACTGATCATGACGGATGCGTCCGTGGCAGCGACCTTCCGAGCAAGCTCCACGGCGCGACGGAATGCCGGGGAGACTCCGAGAAGCAGGATTCGATCGCTGTTGCCGTGTTCCGTTACGATCCGGCTGCGCTGCTCTCGCGCATCGCGCGCAACGAGAATACTGTGCGACGCGCGGCCCATGAGAATCTGCAAATGCGTCGCCGAGAACGGCTTGGGAAGATAATCCCACGCGCCAGCGCGGAGGGTCGCGATACTCGTCTCGACCGACGGATTGCCCGTCATCATGACAACGATCGTGTCCTTGTTCGCCTGCAAGATGGCGGACAGGATCTCGGCGCCGGGCACCGGCGTCATGAAGAGATCTACGAGCACGATGTCGAATTTTCGACGGCGCACGACGTCGACAGCTTCATCGCCACGGCCGATCGCGGTGACGTTGTAGCCTTCGATCTGCAGTGCACTTGCGCAGCCTTCACGGAGCGTCCGGTCGTCGTCGACGATCAGAATCCTGATGCTGGCCTTCTGCTCCGGTGTAGCCGAGAATGCTTCGTTGACCGAGCTCACCGGTGGAGCATACGGCGACGTGTTAAGGGAACGTACCGCGGTGGCCATCTTCCCCTCCTCGGGAATTGTCTAACCGCTTCATGGAACTACTTGTTGGAGCAGAATCGGGTCTTACGATTTTGAGGCTGCTGCGACTGCGGTGAAGGCGGGCGGTCGAACTCTGGAAACTTGGGCGCCGGTGATTTCGATCACACGGCCGGTTTCGCAGCAGCTTTTTTAAACCAAAAGGGCGTTGCTGTCAAGCAACATGTTCGTGGCATCGCGGTCGGTTCGATGACCGGTCCACCTACAAAGGTGTTGCGGTGGCGCCACAACTCGCGCTGAGGCAAAGTGCAACTCCGAGCGTAAGTCTCGGCCAAGCGCGGACCTCGCTCATCAGCTCCGCGCTGCGCATCACCAGGCACGCGACGTGAATGCCACCGCCGCGTCTGTCGCTTCGTTCGTGCTACACAAATCTTTCTTTGGTGAAATGCTGACTCCTTATCAGGCTCCGGAACCGCTTCGCGACCTTCAGCCGATGGCTGTGGGCGCGGAAATGATGGCCGGGGCGTCGGAGCCGGTCGAGGGTGTGAATTGGGCCCGCATCCTGTCGGCCCTGCGTCGATACAAGTGGCTGATTCTCCTCATTAGCGCACTTGGTTGCGCTGCGGGGGCGTTGAGCACTCGCTTCATGACGCCGGAGTATCAGGTCGGTGCTACGATCTTCATAACCGACGCTGGGCCGCAAGGCGGTGACCGCAATGGGCCAATTCGCGCTGTCTCCCTGCTGCAGTCCAGTGGCTGGCTCGAGCTGCTCCGGAGCTTTGCCGTGGTCGATCCCGTCGTCCGGCGACTGAAGCTCTACATCCACCCACTGAACGCGCACGACGCGCCGCTCTTCGACAACCTTCGCCTGGCTCCGAAGTATCGACCAGGATCATACACACTCCGAGTCGATCGCGACATCAAGCGGTATCGGATCCTGTCTCGCGACGCCGTCATCGAGTCCGGCTCGATCGGCGACTCGATCGGCCGAAGCATCGGGGTCGAGTGGTCTCCTCCGGCAGCACAGCTGTCATCGCGGGAGACCATAGAGTTCGAGTTGATCACGCCGCGGGAAGCCTCGGTCGTTCTCAACAACCGTCTCCAGGCAGCGCTCCCTGAGCAGAGCAATTTCCTTCGCCTGCGCCTGACCGGTACCCAATCGCAGCAGACAGCGACGACCCTCAACGAGTGGATTCGTCAGTACATAGCCGTCGCGGCCGACATGAAACGGGCGAAGCTCTCCGAGCTCACGAACATCCTGGGCATCCAGCTCGCCTACGCCGACTCGCTCCTCAAGAAGAACGAAGTTGCGCTCGAGAGCTTCCGAGTGCACGCGATCACCTTGCCGGCGGAAGGTGGACCTGTCGCTGCCGGCGTCGAGGCAACGCGTGATCCCGTTATGCAGGATTTTTTCGCCCAGAAGATCGCCTACGAGAATGCGCGACGGAGCCGTGAGGCGCTGGAGCGAATCCTCTCGCAACTACAGGCCGGGAGCCTCGATCCTCAGGCATTCTTCGCGCTTCCCACGGTGCTGGCCGACGCGCCAGAGTTGCGTGCAGCGCTCGAGGAGCTGCAGACGAAGCAGGTTGCACTCCGTACCGCTCGGCAAGTGTACACCGAGGAGCACAAGAGCGTCCGCGACCTCCGTGCATCCGTCGATACCTTGCGCCTCGTCGTCGTCCCGAAGGCCGCCCTCTCGACTATCGAATCGCTGCGACAGCGCGAGGCAGAGCTCGACACGAGAATTCAGAGCTCCTCACAGGAATTGCGTCAGATTCCGGCGCGCACCATCGAAGAGATGGGATTGCGGCGCGAGGTCGCCGTCGCGGACAATCTCTATCGCACTTTGCAGAGTCGTTATGCAGAGGCGCGTCTTGCCGAAGCGAGCGCGACGCCGGATGTCGCCGTACTCGACACCGCTGTCGCACCGCAGCGCCCGGAAAGCACGAAGGCATGGCGATTGGTCCTCATGATCGTGGTCGCGAGCATCGGCGCCGCACTCTTCCTTGCCATTGCTTTGGATCATCTCGATCGCCGCTTCCGGTACCCGGAACAGGCGACCAATGACCTGCGCCTGGCGATCGTCGGAACCATTCCGGCGCTCTCGTCGCGCCGGCGCACTCCCGATCCGATCGCCGACATCCAGGTCATCGAATCCTTCCGGGCACTGCGGCTGCAGCTGCAGCATCAGAACAGCCAGACACCACTCACGCTCACCGTTACGAGCCCGGGCAGCGGTGACGGTAAATCGCTGGTCTCCGCGAACCTCGCCCTCTCGTTCGCTGACGCCGGATATCGCACCCTGCTCATCGACGGCGACATCAGACGGGGTGCTCAGCACACGGTGTTCGGCGCGCGTGTGCAGCCCGGCCTTCTGAATCATCTGGCCGGGCATGTCGAGATCAACGAGGTGCTGCAGCAGACGCCGCACGACAAGCTGCTCTTCGTCGCTCGCGGCACCCGAACCCAAGGTGGTCCGGAGCTGCTCGCGTCCGCGGCGATGACAGAGTTCCTGTCAAACATTCGCGGCCGGTTCGATGCAATCATCGTCGATAGCCCGCCGCTCGGCGCTGGCATCGACCCGCTGGCACTGGCGGTTCACACGCGCAATCTCCTGATGGTGCTGCGGATCGGCGAAACCGATCGTAAGCTTGCCGTCGCCAAGCTCCAGGCGGTCGGCCGACTACCCATTCGGATCCTCGGGGCCGTGCTCAACGAGGTTCCGTCGGAAGGCGTGTACAAGTACTACGCGTACGGCTACGGAGAGGCGATCAGTGCGGCGAGTGGCTCGCTCGTCTCCGGTCGGGAGCCTTTCGAGAGAGCGAACTGACGACAGACGGCGCCCAGTAAGCTGGGCGCCGTCGTCGCATTCAGGGCTTCGCCGCTAGAACTGCCAGTACAGGAACTCGCTGTTCCCGCCGAGGTGGAAGATCCCCGCGATGGCGAGGATCGACACCGCCACTGCCCAGGCGAGGGTTGGCGCCCACGTGAGCTGTGCGACGAAGGCCTGGAGCCGCCGGCCCGGTGCAGACGCGCGTTCCGCAGCGGATCTGATCCCGAGCGCCGGCTCGTACGCCGAGAGGAGGTTCAGCGTATTCGGCAGCGCCAGCGCGAAGAACCCCAGGATCACGATCCATAGAGTGAGCGTCCTGAACGCGTCCTGGCTGATGACGCCGTCGTTCAAGCGCCCAATGAAAGTCGAGAGTCGGCCGAGTCGATCGACCACCGAGCCCGGGAGCGCAAGTCCATTCAGGCCGATCATCCCACGGAGGATGTTCCCCGCGGTGGCGATCGTCGGCGCGCGGAAGACGACCATTCCGGCGACAACGGCGACGAACGTGATGACGAAGCCCATAGGGCCCATCACGCGTGCGTATCGCTCACGATCCGGCCAGCGTCGCGTCGCGAAGAGCCGCCACGCGTGGTTGATCGTGAGATACACGCCGTGCAGCACACCCCAGAGAATGAAGAGATAGCCGGCGCCGTGCCAGAAACCCGATATGAACATCGTGATCAGCGTCGGTACCATGAGCACCTCGAGGAACCCTCCGACGCTCGTATTGCGTCCCCCGAATGGCCGCAGCCCTTTGGCGGCCCGGCGCCGCGTGGCCCACAGCGAGAGGGGATTATAGATGTACGCCGTGAGGAAGCGCGTCAGCGTCATGTGCCACCGCAGCCAGAAATCGATGATGCTCGACGCCTTGAGTGGCGAGTTGAAGTTGGGTGGGAACTTGATGCCAAAAAATCGCCCCAGGCCGAGCGCCATGTCCGTGTAGCCCGAGAAATCGAAATAGATCTGGAGGGTGAAGCCTAACGCGGCCATCCATGCGGGCAGCAGCGATATCGCTGTCCCCGCGGACGCGTTGCCATACACCGAGCTCACCGCCGGTGCAATCGTGTCGGCCAGCACCACCTTCTTGAAGAGCCCGAAGACGAAGAGCGTGAGGCCGATCGCGAGGTTCTCCGTGTCGAAGCGCCCCGTCGCGCGATGAAACTGCGGCATCATCTCGCGATAGTGCACGATCGGCCCCGCGATGAGCTGCGGGAAGAACAACACGAAGAGACAGTAATCCTGAAGCGTGAACTGCTCGATGCGTCCGGAGTGCACGTCGACGAGAAACGCGATCTTCTGGAACGTGATGAACGAGATGCCGAGCGGGAGGATGACGCGCTGCAACACGAAGCTCGTCCCGAAGGCATCGTTCGTCGCCGTCGCGAAGAAGTTGGCGTACTTGAAATAGCCGAGAAAGAGCACGTTGAAGGCGATGCCAGCGGCAAGAACCCACCGCGCCCTGCTGCTGTTCTTCTCCCGTGCCAGACGCTGCAGCGTGCGCGCCAGAAAGAAGTTGATGATGATCGACGGCGCGATGATCAGCACGTTGATCGGACGCCACCACGCATAGAAGAAGAGCGAGGCGACGATCAGCCAGCGGAGCGCCCACTCACGGGAGCCGCGCCCGATCAGGAAAAACCCCGCGAGCGTCAGCGGTAGGAACGCAAAGATGAACGGATAGGAGTTGAAGAGCATCGCGCCCTGCCACAGCGAAGGAGATGAGCGTTAGTGCGAGGCCAGCAGTGCCTTGGTTCGGCGCACGATCGCGCCGACGTTCTCGAAGGATTCGATCTCCGCGACGCCGAACTTGACGCCGAACTCGGTCTCGACACCGACCATGAAGCTGATGTAGGCGAGCGAGTCCCAATCGCGAACGTCGTCTCGCCGCGTCGCCATGGTGAGCACGATCGAATCGTCGAGTAACAGGTCGCGCAGGATTCTCGTGAGCGTTTCGAGAATCTCCTGCTCGGAGAGATTACTCCGATCGGCGGGCGATATGGGTGTCACGGGTGACGTAGTCGGAGAGATTCAAGTACCAGCGCGAGCCTCCACTGCTCGGCGAGCCGCATGGCGTGAATCCGAGAGTTGAGTACAGATTGCACACGACGCTGTTTTTCGGCGTCGGAAGGTATTGAGCGCGAAGCAGGCGAACACCGCGATCGCGACAGGCTTCCACGGCAATGTTCATCGCTTCGTCCTCGAGCTGCCGCCCGAAGACGCGGCAGCTCATGACCCAGCTGTCGATCTCGAGGACCGACGGATCGTCCTCGTCGGAGCGAAGAATCATCGCGCTCACCAGTCCGTTGTCGCCGAATCGGTCGGCGAGGCGGAACTGCAGGGTGAGGAACTTGTCCGACGTCGTGAACTCCGTGACCTCGGGCGCGCTGTAACGGCGCGTGGTCGGATTGAACTGATTCGTCTTGTTGATCAGCTGGGTGATCCGGACGAGGTCGACCGGCCTGAACGGGCCATGGCTGACCACCATCTCGAGGCCCGCCAGGAAGTCGTCGACGCTCTCGGACAGCTCCCGCAAACTCTCGCGCGAGGCGTTCGCGGCGTACTGCTCGTTCCGGGCCCGATCTTCGTCCGTGAACGCCACGGCCTCGAAATACCCCGCGTTGGCGAGGCACGACACCCAGAGTGCCGGATCGTTAGGCAGCTCGGGAACCGCGACGCTGGGCAAACTCTGGCGGATGCGCGCGCGCTCGGCGGGATTGTCGTCGACGAAGACGAGGCTGTCGAGCCCGAGGTTGAGCTGCTCCGCAATGCGCTGCAGGTTTGCTGCTTTGTCCGTCCAGTTGGCGACGAAGGCGGCGATATCGGAGCGCTTGAGCAGCATCTCCGGATGGTCGCGAAACACGCCCTCGGCAACGGCCGGCTCGTTCTTCGAGCAGACGGCGAGAATCACACCGCGTTGGTGAAGCTGCTTCGCGTAGCGCTGGAGGGCGAGATACGCTTCGCCGGCCGCGCTCCCCTCGCCCAGCGCGATCCCTTCGAGGCCGTCGTCACCGATGACGCCACCCCACAGCGTGTTGTCGAGATCGAGTACGAGACACTTCTTCGACAATCCCCGTTGCGCGGAGATGATCCGAGCCAGCAGCTCTCCGTACATCGGCGCAGCCGGCGGCGCGATCTCGAGCTTCCCCTGCAGCCACCGTGTCACGTCGAACCATGCATCCAGCCCGTCGCGCTCCGCGGCCCGTGCCACATCGAGAAGGAGCACCCCCTCCTCTCTTGCGGCATCGGCGAGCTGCGCATTGAGGCGGGTGACGATCGACGACGGCGCGCCAGCGACCAGCCGATCGTAACTTCCAAATAGGGGATCCGTGCAGTTGAGGAATGTCTGCTGGATGACAACCGCCTTGAGCTCCTCGCGAGCCCGGCGCCAGAGCACACGCAGCTCGCCGATGAACCGTGCGACCGACGCGTCAACCTCCGCGAGCGTCGCGGCTATCGGTATGGTCGCGACGACGTCCCGCGCCGTCAGAGCGAAGAGGAGCAGTTGCGGCCGGAAGTCGCGCAGCTTCGACGCGCTGTCGAGCACCTGCTGTCGGTACTGGCCGTACGGGCCAACGTGCACGTCGATCAGCAGCCGACGCCGCAGGGCGGCGACGCGAATCGCGGGAACGAGCTGATCAACCGTCGCTGACGAAAGGATGCCGAGCCTAACGGGCGCTGCGAAGCCCGATGCGTGCACTCCGTCGACGCGGCTGAGGGCCCGGTCGAGCTGGATGACTTCGAGAAAGCCGAGCCGATGATTCGCGAGATTCGCCAACTGATCGATGCGATCCTCATCCGGCGACGCATCCAGCACACGGCGGACGGCGCCTCGAAAATCGTTATGTGTTGGCAACCAATCGATCATACCGGCGATTGCGTCAGACATTTCCTGATCAGCGGCGCAGCGCTGTCCATGAACGCCGCGGACCACCGCTCCGCACTCTGCCGATCGAGGTGGGATCCGTCGAAGGTCCTCAATCCTTCGATCTGTGGCGACACGAACGGCACGCCCAGCTCGGCCGCGAGCGCTCTTGCCGTACCGAGCTCCGTACCGGGCGTCCCGGCGGCCTTTGGAAGGACTGTGAACAGGACGCATTCCTTCTGCGCCGGCAGCTGCGATAGAAACTTCCTACCAACGCTGAGATACCCGTCGAGCTGTGTGTGATTCACAGTGTCGGTGTACGTGACCGCGGGTGTCGCCGCCCAATGTCCACCAGCGACGACCCACGTGCCATTTGAGCGATTGCGAAAGAATGCCGGCTCATGACCGCAGAGCCCGGGGGAACGCGTACAGATGCTTCGATGCGCAAGCTGCCAGAAACGCTTCTCTCCGTACCTGGGTCGCGAGCTGCTATCCCGCATCACCGCTTGCGCCGGCGGCGTGAGTGGCTCGCGGAAGAATTGATCCACACTGATGACGTACACACGTGCCCGCGGCTGAAGCCTTTGCAGTAGCGGTGCCGCGAAGCCGAGGTTGCCGTCGTACGCGAAGCCCAGGAGGTAAAAGCTCTCGGAATTGGACTTGAACCAGCGCACGGTGGCGTCCGTGGAGATTCCGAATTGCAAACGGCTGTTGCCGAGAAACAACACATCCGCACGCGCCGCTGCATCAGTTATCGATGGTTCGAGGCCATACCAGAAAGCGCCATAGTCGTAATCGCCATAGTTCGAGGCTTGGCAATAGGCGAGGTATCGCTCAGCGCTATAGCCGGCGGCATCGCAAGCGAAGACACCGTCGTGTCGAAGCTTGTATCCCGCCCCAGCTATGATCGTCGCTAGGACAATTGCGACGTAGACGGCTGTCCGCCCACCCCTGCTGCCCGGCGAGCGAGTAGTCCGATTCGAGGGGCCCGAGCCCTGCTTTGGATCGATGGTGTACGGCGCGACGTCGTCGCGCCGAACATTGATGGTTTCGTAGTTTGCCAAAGTTGTCTCAACGTTGCATGCTTGGCGGCAAGCAGTAAACAAATTATTGCGGCGCCGACCCCATGTGGTCGAATTTCGCGCGTGGTTTCCGAAGTTCAGAGCGTTGCAATCGGATCACCCTACCTGGCGAAGCGGACAGATAGTGACGTTGCCCAACCAATCCAAGAACTGGGATGAGTCGGTCGTGACTGATATCGACTCGTCGACTTACAGATCACCCGGTCGGTCGAGCCTCGCGGTGGGAACTCGAGCGGCGAGGCGCTATTGGGCGCGTTACCGCCTCCTGCTTGCCACTGCGGCCTGCGCCATCGTCGCAGTCACTTTCACACTCACCAATACGGAGATCCGCTGGCGTCTCGCCGTGGTCGGCATGAAAGCGACGGGGCAGATACCGTCCTTCACTTGGCGCGAGCTACTCTGGAACCTGCGGCCACGTAGCCCGATCTATCTTCGCTATCTCACTACCTCCGGCAATCCGGATATCGCAATCGAGAATCCCTACACCTCGCCAGAGGATTCCGTGGCGGGCGCCGAAGCATTCCGGCGCGACTGCTCGTCCTGTCATGGCGTGGACGCACGCGGTGGGACCAACGCACCGAATCTAGCGGTGAACCGCTCCATGCGCAGCAGGAGCGATTGGGGTCTGTACGGCGTCATCGCGCACGGCATTCCGGGCACGGCAATGCGGTCGCATGCACTTCCACCGAAATCCATCTGGCAGCTCGTCGAGTACATCAAGAGCTTGCGCGGGGATGAGACCCTAACGGCTACCAGTCACACCGTCAATATTCCGTTTTCAACGTTGCTCAATGCGGCGTCGGACTCCACGGGCTGGTACACATACTCGGGGGACTATCAGTCGCACCGATACAGCCGCCTGTCAATGATCAACGTCCGGAACGTGCGCCGACTGCGAATGGCTTGGCAGTTCCAGTCGAGTGCGTCGGAAACTGTCTTCGAAACGTCACCGCTCGCAGCCGATGGCTTGCTGTACTTCACCGAGCCACCTGCAAATGTCGTAGCAGTAGATGGAGCGAACGGCGCGCAGCAGTGGCGCTACGCTCGTATGATCCCTGATGGACTCTCGCTCTGCTGCGGTGTTGTGAATCGCGGCCTCGCAATTCTCGACAGCCTGCTGTACGTCGGAACGCTCGACGCACGCCTGGTAGCGTTGCAAGCGCGCAACGGTCGAGTGGTATGGGATCAACCAGTTGCCGACTGGCGCGAGGGGTACAGCATCACCGGCGCGCCGCTCGCCTTGAAGGACAAGGTCATCACTGGCGTCGCCGGCGGAGAGTTTGGAACGCGCGGATTCATCGCGGCATTCAATGCCAAGTCAGGCCAACGCCGATGGCAATTCTGGACGGTGCCCCGCCCGGGCGAGGCTGGCTCCGAGTCATGGAGCGCCGACGCCTGGAAGCGGGGTGGCGCGCCGACATGGCTCACCGGCTCCTATGATCCCTCGCTGAATCTCATCTATTGGGGAGTCGGCAATCCAGCGCCGAACTTCAACGGCGACGTACGCGCGGGGGACAATCTCTACTCGAACAGCGTCGTCGCGCTCGACGCCGACGCCGGCACGCTGAAGTGGCATTTTCAGTTCACGCCGCATGACGAGCATGATTGGGACGCCGTTCAGGTTCCCGTTCTCATCGACGCTCCCTTTCGTGGCACGCAGCGATCGCTCATGGGTTGGGCAAATCGCAACGCGTTCTTTTACCTCTTGGACCGCAGCTCCGGCCGGTTCCTGCTCGCGCGTCCATTCGCGCGACAGAACTGGGCGAAGAGCATCGATTCCACTGGAAGACCTCAGGTGAGTCCGCAGTCTCGGCCCACACCGGATGGAACGCTCGTCTACCCGAGCGTAGGCGGAGCAACGAATTGGTGGTCGCCGTCGTTCAGTCCGCGGACGCAACTCCTGTATGTGCCCACACTGGAGGAGAGCTCGATCGTCTATCGGCAGCCACCGCGGTATCAGACGGGTGAGCCATTCACCGGCAGCGTATCACAGCCGTCCACGGATGGCCAATCATCGGTGCGGGCAATCGATCCATTCACTGGCGTCGTGCGGTGGGAGCACAAATTCACCGAGCGAAACGAGTGGCACCGCGTCGGTGGAATTCTCTCCGTAGCCGGTGATCTGATCTTCGTCGGAAACGAGACGACCTTTTACGCACTCGATGCACGAACCGGTGCGGAGCTGTGGCGCTTCAACACCGGAGGTCGCATCGCCGCGGCGCCGATAACGTACATGGTGGGCGGAAAGCAGTACGTCGCCATCGCCGCGGGCCGAGCACTGATCGCGTTCGCACTCGACGACGCGCGCTGACCTCCGAGCGCGGCGGCGAAACTGTCGCCTCAGAGCAGATTCGGCGCCTTTCGTGATGGATCGGAAGGCAGCCTGTGTGTCGACAAATCCTGATACACGCGGATCTCTCCGCTGCTGCGAGACGACCGCGCTTCGCGCAGTGCCGTCGTCGCGCGAACCAGTACCTCCGCCGGATCGACGGCCGCGTTCGCAAAATCGTCGATGGCGTAATAGCCAGCGCTCACGCGCAGCGGGGTGCCGACGCGTTCGAGCTCGAGATGCGCGTCGTCGACGAGCAGCTGCATCCGTCGCGCGAGACGTGCCGCCCCCTCACTCTTGGTCCCGGTCGAGACGATCGCAAACTCGGCCTGCCCGAGACGACCGACGGCGTCGCTACTTCGCGCGGCACGTCGCAACAGAGCACCCAACTGCTCGACGAGCGTCGTGGAAGGCACACGCTCAATGGAGTGCACTCGCTCCCCGGAGTCGCGAGCAATCGCGTCGATGTCCGGTGCGAGCGCTACGCACGCGAAACTGTCGCCTCGCCGCTGAGCCTCGGCACCCAACTCTCGGGCGCGTCGTGCGAGACCACGGAGGTTGTAGAGCCCAGTCGTCTCGTCGAGCAGACTCTCTGAGCGGAGACGCTCCACCTCACGACGCGCGTGGATCAGGTTCGCGAGTCGCGCCAGCAACAATTCACCATCGAGCGGCTCGCTCACGAACTCCCAGGCGCCGCATTGATAGGCGGCCATACGGCGATCGCGATCGGCGGCTCCGCTCGCCGTTATGACGATCGGAACACTGGGGCCAACATCAGGGTCGCCGTGGAGCCCGCGACAGACCTCGACGCCCTCCATGTCCGGGAGCTGCTGCTCGATGAAGATGACGTCGGGTCGGGCGGTGCGCGCGGTCAGCAACGCCTGGCTACCGGTGTATGCACGCAACACCGCGTAGCCCTTGGCTGCGAGAATGCTCTCGAGTGATCGCGCCCACCATTCCTGATCGTTCGCTATCAAAGCCAACGGCGGGCGAGTGGGCAGCATGGCATTCGCCATAGTGGACTCTTGCACCAACTGGAGAGGGATCCGTCGATCAACGCGGTGACCCTGGAGCATCATCGCCGTAGGTCCGTAGCCAACACTGCCCGACCGCTAGTCATCAGACGACGCCGCGTCTGCAGGACTCGTGCGTGACCGAGAAGTGCCCTGCAACGCGTCAGGCGGAGCCAATTGTTTGGCCAACCGCACGTGTCAGAACTCGCGCGACAGGAGGCAAACGCCGCTCCGCGCAACAGCTTGTCGGCTCACATCCGCGTGGACGCGCGAGTAAACGAACGAAGCGATGATGCCGCAAACATCGGCCGCATCTGTTGTACGTGTGCGTGCCGATTGTTGGAGTCATTCCACACCAAGGCGTCGTGCGAAGGCGTGTGGTTGCGGCTCGCTGCGACGAACCCGTGCAGTAACAACGAGTTGTACCTGGCGCGCGCAATCGCCCGCCGTGAGCACGCCGGCTGCAGACGGTCATGGTCGTCTGAACCGCCACCGCGATGACTCGAAGCACTCGTGCTCACATGCGCCCTACCCTCTGGCTTTCCCTGAGCGTCGCTCTCGTGGCGCATGCCGCGCCCGCTCGAGCGCAACAGGTCGCCCCTAACTCGAACGCGCGAAGTGCGCTCGAGTCGCGTGCCGCACGCGCGGAGTCGGTCGCTGCGCTCGATTCCGAGGCTGCCACGGCGCGCGCCGAGCGACGTGCCGAGGCCAACGCGCTCCGTGCTCGGCTCCGCGACGGTGATTTCCACGTCGGCGATCGCATCACGGTCAGCGTCGCCGGCGAACCGACAATGTCGAACACCTACACCGTCCGGTCGGGGAACGTTCTCGAAATTCCAACGGTCGGCGAGGTCTCATTGCATGGTGTCCTGCGAAGCGAGCTGCATGACGTCCTGCTGCATGAGATCTCTCGTTACATCAAGCAGCCCGAGATTCAAGTCACGATGTTGGTCAACGTCGGGATACTGGGCGCCATTGGACGCCCCGGATTCTACGGCGTAGCCCCTGACGCGGCGCTCACCGACGTACTCATGACCGCGGGCGGTCCAACGGGCAACACGGACCTCGCGCGATCGCGCATCATGCGCGGCGCCTCGGAATTCGCGAGCCCGGACAGGGTTCGCGGGCTCCTCGAAGCGAATACGACGATCGATCAATTGGGCCTGCAGAGCGGCGATCAGATCATCGTTGGCGAGCGCACGAATCGCTGGCAGAGTCTCCCGCTGATCGTGAGCATCGTCAGTGTGCTCGCGACGACCGCGGTGCTTTTCAGTCACCGATAATCGGACGCGGGTCCGGTTTACCCCAAATCACGAGCCACGAATGGAAGCGGAAGCAACACTCGCCTCACCGAGCGTCGAGCCCTACATCGGTCGCCCGTCGCAGGGGTCGCTCGCACGCATTCGACGCATGCCGGTCCGCCCTCCCGCCGTGGTGTACGTCCCGCGGTCGCGCGTCGAATGGGCCAATCGACTCCTCAATATCCTCCTGGCAGTCGTCGCCCTGATCGTGCTGTCTCCCGTCATGCTGCTGATCGCGCTCCTCGTGCGCCTCTCTTCGCCGGGCCCGATTCTGTACACGCAGCAGCGCGTCGGCGTGAATCGTCGTCGTCGGCCGACGCAAGCGATCTACGATCGACGCGCCCAGGACGCGGGCGGGATCGTCTTCACGATCTACAAGTTTCGCACGATGCAGAACGACGCCGAGCAGAGCTCTGGCGCGGTGTGGGCAACGACGAACGATCCCCGTGTGACACCGATCGGACGCATTCTTCGCCAGTATCGTCTCGACGAGCTGCCGCAGCTGTTGAATGTGATCCTCGGTGACATGAACGTCGTCGGCCCGCGACCAGAGCGCCCGACGATCTTCGCGGATCTTCGCACGCGCATCGCCGATTATCCGATTCGGCAGCGCACTCGCCCTGGCATCACCGGGCTCGCGCAGGTCAGCAACGCCTACGACGCCAGCCTCGACGACGTGCGCAAGAAGGTGAGCTACGACCTCGAGTACCTCGAGAAGCAGTCGCTGGTTGAAGACGTGCGCATCATGCTGCGCACGATTCCCGTCATGCTCTTCAAGCGGGGTGGTTGGTAGGCGCCGGCGCGGCGCGACGCGTGGGTTCCCAGACCGCACTCGCGCGCCCCGTGAGCGCGTGTACCCATGCGATGAAGCCGGCGGCGAACGAAGCGACTCCGAACGCTGGCAGGGCCACCAGCGATGGAAGCGTCATTCGCTCAGGCCAGCGTATGGCGATGGCCGCCGTTCCACCCGCAAGCGCTAACGCCGCGATCGCAAACCACGCAATGGGGTAGGCGACGGCCAGCATCCCGAGGCCAACGACCGCCAGGGGCAGTAGCAGCGAGACCAGCCAGCGACAGAGCTTGTGGCTGACGAGACAGAACGCGAAGCTCCCATAAACAGCGGGATTCATGAGCGCCCGCATGTACCAGAGCGTCTGAAGACCGCGGGCCATTGTGCGGATCTTCCGCCGGAACTCCGACCGCAGTGAAGTCGTGCGGGGCACCTGGCAAAGCGCATTTTCTACCGAGACCGCTCGATAGCCGTGGCGCCGCGCGATGAGCGCCGAGGCGAAATCGCGGCTCAACCCCTCGGGGAAAGCGCCGTCGTACAGATGACGACGCGTCGCATAGAAACAGCCACTCGCACCGACGATCGAATTGAAGCGGGTCTCCAGGCGCCGGACCCACATCTCGTAGCCGACGTAACCGCTCTCGCCGCGATTCGCCTCCGTGCCTGTCGCTCCAACGCTGAGGTCACGTCCTGACGCCACGCCAACCGTGGGATCGCTGAATGCGCGGACGAGTGTCGCGAGCGACGTTGGCAGGAGCCGTACGGTGGCGTCCGTATTCACGATGATGTCGCCGCGGGCCGCCGCGTC
>Ga0207707_10001415_pt1 | contig 22220 bp, 21 predicted proteins | sample KBSC83BmetaG_FD_184336 | JGI IMG/M metagenome (GOLD analysis project Ga0207707, IMG submission 184336) | Corn rhizosphere microbial communities from Kellogg Biological Station, Michigan, USA - KBS C8-3B metaG (SPAdes) (version 2) | ecosystem: Host-associated > Plants > Roots > Rhizosphere ...
ACGATCTGGGGCGACGACGAGCGATACGTGCAGACCTATTTCTCGAAGTGGCCGGGACGGCCGGATCTCTATTTCCCCGGCGATGGCGCCAAACGCGACGACGACGGCTACTACTGGATCCTCGGCCGAGTTGATGATGTGCTCAACGTCGCCGGTCACCGCATCGGCACGATGGAGGTGGAGTCCGCCCTCGTCGAGCATCCCGCGGTCGCCGAAGCCGCGGTTGTTGGCCGTACGCACGACCTCAAGGGTCAGGCGCTCGCCGCCTTCGTCACGCTCCGCGAAGGATTCAAGCACAGCCACGATCTGCGTGAAGAGCTGCGCAACTTCGTCGCCGAGAAGATTGGCGCGATCGCGCGCCCCGACGACATCCTCTTCAGCGCCGATCTCCCGAAGACGCGCTCAGGAAAGATCATGCGGCGCCTCCTCCGCGATATCGCCGAAGGCCGCGCTCTCGGCGACACCACCACGCTCGCAGACCCGAACGTCGTCGCGTCGCTCAAAGAGCAGTACGAGGAGAGGGAGTAACGGCAGCTATCAGAGTTTCTTGACTTCTTCAGCGGCTTCGAGCGCCGCGCTGATCTCGCGGGAGAGCGCACGTGCCTCTTGCGTGGCCGTCGAGACGTCGGCCAGCGCCGATTGCAGCCCCGACGACCGCAGGTTGATCAGATCGAGCCGCAGGCTGCTCAGCGCGAGCCCCACGTTGTCGATCTGCTGGGCGAGCGTCGTCCGGCGCTGCACGATCTCGTTGAACGTCGCGCGCTGACGCTTCAGGAGCGACAATCGCCGCTCGACCTCCGGCGTCGCGACCTCCGACGTCGTCGCCGCAATGCGCGCGTCGATCTCCTCGACGAGTTCCGGTTCCACGCTCTGCTCGACGCGCAGCGCCATCTGCGCCAGGCTCGCCATACGCTCGACGAGTGCGTTGACCGTTGCCTCGAGCTCCGGCAGCTGCGCGCGTTCCTCCTTCGAGAGCTTCTTCCAGATCTCGATTATCGCCGCCCTGTCCTCCACCGCGCGGCGAATTGCCGAGCCATGCGCTCCATCGAGCACCTCACGCGATGCCAGCTTGGCCAGCGCTCGGTCGGTCGGCGATGGCGTCACCGTGGGAATCACACGACGCGCGCGGGGCATGAGGAGCACCCGCCGCAGTCGCAGTCCGCTCTCCCGGAGCGATCGTCCGCGTCGCCAGAGCTTCAATCCCATGTAGAGCGGAACGATCGGCGCGGCGATGAGCGGCGGCACGCCCTCCTCCGCGCCCAGCACCACGCCGACGATCGACAGCACCGCCGCGCCGAGTGTGAGCACCGCGTACCCGCGCATTGCCTTGATGCGATCGAGAAGATTCACTCGGCCGTGCCAGAGCCGGAGATCCTCCCGCTGCGGCGGCGTCAGCGACGCGAGGTGCTCTGGCTCCATCACGATCTCGTTAGGCAGCTTGCTCGGCGCTGCGGCCCCATGCTTCGCGTCCGGGGCGACCACGCCGCGTCGGGGGGACACCGCGCGCAGCTCCGGGCGCGATCCATCCGGCCGCGGCGACGTGTACCGCACCGGCTCACGCTGCTCGGCGCGCCATGCCGGGCCGCCGCGATCCGAGAGCAACGCCTCCCGCATCGACACCGCCGTCGGCCACCGGTCTTCGGGGGACTTCATGAGAGCGCGCTCCAGCGCCTCCCGAATTGATTTCGGCGCGTCTGAGCGCAGCTCACCGATGGGACGCGGTGTCTCCGATACGTGCTTGAGGAGCAGCGCCATCGAGTTTCCGGCGCTGAAAGGCAGTCGACCCGTCAGCATCTGGTAGCCGAGCACGCCGAGCGAGTAGATGTCGCTCCGGCCGTCGACCTCACGGTCGCCTAACGCCTGCTCGGGCGACATGTAGGCCGGGGTTCCGACGGCGATTCCTGTAGCCGTGAGTCGGCTGCTCCCCTCCATCGCGCGCGCGATCCCGAAGTCCGTCACCATCGCGCGCCCGCTGCTCTCGTCGAGCAGGATGTTGTCCGGCTTGATGTCGCGATGAATGACGCCGCGCAGATGCGCGTAGGCCAGCGCGTCCGCGATCTCCGCCAGAAGCCGCCGCGCCTCCTCGATCGGCTGTCGTGGCTCCCGCGTCAGCAGCGTCGCCAGATTCCCACCATGCACGATGGCCATCACGAAGTAGGCGAGTCCATCCTGCTCCCCGACGTCGTAGATCGGCACGATGTGCGGATGCGTGAGCTGCGCGGCCATCTGCGCCTCACGCGTGAACCGCGTCCGGATGGCCGCATCATGCGCGAGCTCCGGCGGCAGGACCTTGATCGCGACCGGCCGATTCAGTCGCCGGTCCCGCGCGCGATAGACCACCGACATCCCACCCCGCCCGATCTCGCCCTCGATGTCATACTGCCCCCCGAGCGCGGCGGACACGCGTTCCAGAAGAGAATCGGTCATGCGTTATGATAACGAGGACAGTGTATGGGCATGCTTCCGCGCTGCTCCGAGCTTAGGTCGGAAGTCCACACTCTACGCCCTAGCCCGCGGTTCGTTTCGAGCATGCGTCGGCCGCCGGGTGCCGAGATAGGGAGCGCGCGCAAAGCGCGCGCGACTCCAAATAAGCTTCTGGCGAACGAGCGACAGCGAGCGAGCCAGGCGTCCATGTCAGCCGGCGTTGCCCGCAGGGCAACGCCGGCTGGCATGGACACTGCCCTATTAGGCAGGGTACTTTCCAGAGCGTCATGAGCGGCTTCCTTCGTCGGCTGTTCCCAGAAACGATCTTCGCGCGCAAGCTCGAGCCCGCCGCCGAGCGACGGCTACGCCTCGCCCAGGCCCGGGCCGAAGAATCGATCATCCGCGCCCACGTCGACAACGCGCTGATGTTCGTCGATACGCTCGCCGAGGATCTCTCCTTCGACCGCGCGATCGATACCTACATTCGCGAGATGTCCATCCCGGAGCCCCTCGCGAGTACCGTCGCTACTCGCACCCTCGTGGTCCTCGGCCAGGACCTCGTGCCCTATCGGCGGCGGGCGCAGGAGTCGGATGAATCCGAGCGCCCCAAACTTCGCCTCGGCGAAGCGTCCGAGGGGCGCGAGCGATCGATCAAGCGCGCTTAGCAACGACTAGTTAGTGAAGTGTGGCGGGAAGAATGAAGAAGCCCCGGCTCTGCCGGGGCTTTCCGTTTTCACTCGCCACCAGCCACCCGCCAATCCCACCACGCCAGAGCAAAAAGCGCCACCGTCATCGCCCCCGAGCCGACGCACCAGCGGCAGATCGCATGGATCACGAACAGCTCGAGATAGGTGAGCCAGAGCGTGAACAGCAAACCCCAGCCAGTGACGAAGAGCAGCACGACCGTTAGGCGACGCGAGTCCGCGAAGCGCTCCTGCACGCTGGCGATGGCGAGGCCCAGGACCGCCACGTAGTAGACGACGCCCCACCCCGCCACCGGCACGCCGAGGAAATCGCCCCACTTGCTCAGCTGCACCGTCTCGCAGCCGCCCGTGCCGCAGGCGAGCGTGCCGATGTAACCCAGCTTGTACAGGGTGAGATACAGCGAGACGAAGACGCCGATCAACGCGATCAGCGCCATCAGCATGCGCCTGCTCACGCCAACCTCAGCGGGGTGTGCTCGCCTTCGCCGGCCGGGTCGTCTTCGCCGCTCCTGTATCAGACGGCGTTGCGATCGGAGAGCCCGACTTCGCGAGCGCCTGGTCCACGATCGACTTGAACTCGTCGTACGGCCGCGGCCCCTCGATGATCTTTCCGCCGATGATGAAGCTCGGCGTTGCGCCGATGTGCTGCTGCTCCGCGAGCTGCTCGTGCGCCTGGATCTTCGCCTGGTACTTCTTCGTGTCGACGCACTGATCGAACTGCTGCTGATTCAGCCCGAGCTGCCCCGCCATCTGCTTGAACATTGGGTTCGGATTGTTCGTCGACTCCCCGTTCCACTGATCCTGCGCCTGAAAGAGCGCGTCGTGCATCTCCCAGAACTTCCCCTGCTCGTCAGCACACGCCGCCGCGCGCGACGCCGGCCACGTATTGCGGTGCATCGAGAGCGGGAAATCGATCCAGCGGAAGCGAATGATTCCCTTGTCGACCAGCCGGCTGCGCACGTCCGGCTCGGTGAGCGTCGCGAATCGCGCGCACGAGGGACACTCGAAGTCGCCGTACTCGATGACCTCGATCGGCGCGTTGGCCGACCCCACGACGTAGCCGTTCGATTGGACCTTGGGAAGCGTGCTGTCGATCGGACTCACCAGTCGATCCGCCGGCCGTCGCGACATCCAGCTCAGCGCGCCGATGCCCGCGACCGCGATCACCGCGAGCGCGAGATAGAAGATCCGGGTCGAGTTCTTCGTCCGCACCGGCGCCGTGCGGCCCCTTCCCTTGGAGGGAGTCTGCTTTACCACTCCGGCTCCTCGTCCTCGCCCGGCTTCCACTCGGTTCTGTCCCATTTCGATTTGTCGGTGTCGGGATCCTGCGCGTCCTGCACGATCCGCCGGCTTTCGGCGATCTCCGGCGTATCGTACGTCGCCCGGACCTCGTAGTGAAAGAGCTCGCTCTTCGCGTCGCCGATGAGTCGCATCAGCTCGCCCGCCTGCTCCAGCAACCGGCCGTCCGCGTCGAGCTCTATGATCCGCGACGCGAGTGACCGCAGAAGGTTCTCGAGCTTGCGCGCGCGCTCTTCATCGTACGTCTGTTCCGGTTGATTCGACTCGTCCGCCATGCAGAGTGCTGCCTCGATGTTGCCAGGCTCCGACCGTGGGACAATCGGCGCCGGGCCGTCTCGTCAATGAGGGAAGGAAGCTAGCTTCTGGCACACTTCACGAATAGCTGTGCCGTGCGACGGGCTCGACACCTGTACTCTGGACGATTCACCACCGTCAAGAGAACGCATCGGCCGCGCCGAAGTGACGTCCTTGTACCCTGTTCTATTCCGGAGGCTCCCATCGACGCCGACCTGCTGCGCATACCTGTCGGACCGGGCTCCATGCACGTGGAGCGCTACGGCCATGGCGGCTCCGCCATTCTGCTCGTACACGGCTTCGGCACCTGCAGCTTTCTCTGGCGGAACGTGGCACCCGAGTTCGCGCTCGCGAACCGAACCGCCTTCGCCGTCGATCTCTTCGGGCACGGTGAGTCCGATCGGCCCTTCGATGCCGACTTCGGCATCGCCGCGCAGGCCGAGTACCTCGATCACGCGCTCACGGCCTTGCGCGTCGCTCGAGCCACCGTCGTCGGCGTCGACCTTGGCGCGGCGATCGCACTGCGACTCGCGGCCACCAGACCCGAGCGCGTCGAGCGCATGGTCCTGGTCAATCCGATTGCCTACGATGACGTGCCCGCGAAGGACGTGAAGGATCTCCAGCGCAACACCGGTCGTTATGCAGTGCGGATCTCGCGCGGCATTCTCGGCGCCGCGCCGCTCATGCGCGATCTCCTGACACAGAGTGTCGCCGATCCCGCGCACATGCCCGACAAGCTCGTCGCGCGCTACCTCGCGCCCTACGTCGGCAGCGAAGGGCTGAATCATCTTCTCATCCTCGCTCGCTCCATCGACGGCGAGGACCTCGACGAGATCGAGCTTACCCAGATCGACCAGCCGACGCTCATCGTCTGGGGCGAGCAGGATCACTTTCTCGCGCATCGCGGCCGTGACAGAGCGGCTCCGGAGCGACTGGCGGAGGAAATACCTGGCTGTCGGATTGCGCGGCTGCCGAATGTCGGTCGTTTAGTCCCCGAAGAATCGCCCGAAACGCTGATCAATCTCGTCCTCGACTTCGACGGCGCGAGCGCCGCGCGAGAAGTGCCGGGCTCGTGAACCTCTGTCCTCACGCTGGTTTATCATTCTGAGAACGAATCCTTCGGAACGACTCGTGCACGTGTCAAACGTGTCATGATGTCCTCGCGATCTCACAGCTGACTCGTCCGACCGTTCGCCCCATACGGTGACTCAACGAATCGTGGTGCGAGCGCGTCTGTAGGATGAGGGCAAGCTTTGTTAAGTTTCTCTCGCCATTTCACCCTCTAGACTCGTACATGGCCAAACAGAAGAGCCGGAGCAGGACCCCAGCATCCCCGACGCCGTTCGAGGAGGCCCGGGACGAGCTGTTTCAACACATCATGCGGTGCGGCGTGGTCGACTCCGCCCCTGAGCATCAGGTCGAGTGGTTCAGCGAGACCATGCAGTACATGACGGAGCGGTTCCCCGAGCTCAGTACGGATCAGCTCGGCGAGCTGCGCAAGCTGGGAGAGCGCTTCGCCCAGCCGCCGAAGAAGCACGACGCCGCCGACGTCACCGCGGCTTGACGTTGAAATCAGGAAACGCCTCCACCATACCGGTGGAGGCGTTTTTCGTCTCGCCTAACGGCGGCCCGGCCGGTACCCGCGCGCCACGAGGCCCACGCGCAGACCGCCGCCGAGACCGACTTGCAGCGCGGGCACCACTCCGCCGACACGCGGCGCTTCCAGGTCGGCGACGACGACGAGATACTCCCGCGTTCGCGCCCCTTCGGCGAAGAGCGCGCTCATCCCGCCACCGATCGATAACCCCCATGCCGATTCCGCGAATGGATCGAGCAGGAATCGCACGATCGCGTCTCCGCGGCCGCTATGATGGTCCGTCGCCGCGCGACGCGTGACGCCGCCCGCGCCGTCGAGCTCGAGGCGCGCGTACGAGCCGAGTGGAAGGTTGACGCCGAGTCCAGCCTGCAGCGTACCGTCGTTCGTCGAGCGCAGATCGATCGCGTCGGCGCGCAGCTCGAGCGGTGGAAGCACTCTCCGCGCGGATTGTTGCGCCCGTGCTGGCAGCGCGGGCGCGAAACCGAGTAGCGCAAGGAGCGACGTGAGTCGCGCGCGACGGATGCGAAGCACTGCGCAGCAAGAGGAATGCATGGAGCGCGAAAGCTAGTGACGCGTCCCGCGCCCCGCGTCCCGCGCCCCGCGCCCCGCTGCTTGCCCTGCCACGGCGTCCGGTCTAGCTTGGCGATGCCTCCTGGTAATTCGGGAGCAGCGACACGGTGTCCGTCCCTCCTTCGTCGGTGCTCTGACGCGCTTGTCTCGCGAGTATCAGCACATCGCCGCTGACTTCCTCGGCGTCCCGGCGAACCAGCTGGCCGACCGCGCCCTCATCAGCGGCTTGGTCGTCGCTGCCGCGAGCGCGGCGGGGATGAACGCGGGCGGCATACCGACGATGCGCGAGCGGAAGGCGGGCGGGCTGACGGCGGCCCTGTTGCACGACGATTGCCACATAACCGTGCATGCCGTTCCCGAACGCGAGCTCCTGCTCGTCGACGTGCTCGCGCCGCGCGCGATCGACGCGTCCCGCGCCGTCGACGTCTTCGCGCGCCGCCTCACCGCGCGCAACGTCCATCGCGACGCCCGCGACCGCGCCTAACGACTCGGTGGCGATCGTTTGCTGACGAGCGTCTGGCTTCCTCCCGCGCACCTCGCGCTCTGTCTCGTCATCGTCGTCTGGGACATCGTCCTCGCCGGCCGCATCGCGCGGGTGCCGCAGGCGCCGCGCGGATTCGCATCGCTGACGGGCCTCGCCGGCCTGCTCATCCTGCCGGCTCTCGTCGTGGCCCTCGCGTCGACGACGGTGATCACCGGACGCGCGATTCTCTACGTGGATTGGATCTGGCCCGCCCTGCTCGTCGTCTTCGCGGCGCAGGCCGTGTACGCGCTCGTCCGCCGCGTCGTCAATCCGGCGTGGGGAATTCCGATCGCGATTTACGACGTCATCATCGCCGCTGCTGGCGTCGTGCGCTACATGGCCTCGCGCGGTCTCGAGCCGGCGTATCCGTTCCTCCTCCTGCTGACCGCGCATACCGCGGCCCTCTCGCTCGCGACGACGCAGGCGGCGATCGCGAACCCGCTCTACCTGAACGTGCCGATGATCGCGCCCGCCTTTCCCGCGCTGCGGGCAGTCACCGCGAGCTTTCGCGCGCTGCTTGCGGCCATCGCGTTAGGCTGGTCGGTCGGGATCGCGTTCCAGGTGCCGGTCGCCATCAAGGCTGTTCGGAGCTACCGCGCGCACGCGTCGGACCGGCTCACCGAACGCCCCGAAGGTGATTTCGCCATCGGCGTCAAGCTCTTCCCCGACGTCGGCAGCCCGCCGCCACCGCCGGCGGTAGCGAGTGATCTCGCCCTCGCCGACACGCTCACGGCTGATGTCGTAGGCATCGTCGTCGTACCGGACGTTACCAACCAGGTGCTCGACTCGCTCGCGCGTGCCCTCGACCAGCTCCAGCGCGACAGCACGATTCTCATCGTCACCCTCGGCTACCGGGGCAAGCTTCTGCCGGAGTTGCGCCATGTGCCGCTCGACACGCGCGCCCGCGTCGCCGCGATCCGCCGAATCGTTAGGCGCCTGCGCCCGGACATTCTCCTCCCCGCCGAGGATCCCTACGGCGTCGGCGAGCGGCTCGTCGGGCGGCTGCAGTTGCCCGCATGGGAGGAATACTTCACCGACGCCGCGCGGGCGGCGAAATCAGTCGATCGGCGGATCCGCATCGGCCTCGCCGCCTCCGCATTCGACTCGCGCGACAGCGCCCTCTACGCCTGGGCCGCCGGACCCGCGTCGCCGATCGACATCCTCGGCTTCTCCTTCTACCCCGATCGCCGCGGCGCCGAGGCGCTGGACGCCTACACGCGCACCGCGGATCGCTGGATGGCCGTCGTGCCTCCCGCGAAACAACACTGGGTCTTCGCCGCCGGTGGCTACCCGCTGGCGCACGGCGAAGCGAGCCAGGCGCAAGCGATCTGGGACATCCTCGCCTGGGCAACCGCGCATCCCGCGATCAAAGGGCTATTGGTCTACGAGGCAGGCGACTACGGCCAGGCCCGCGGCCTCCGCTCCCCCAGCGGCCGCCTCCGCGAAGCGACCATCTACGTCATGGGCGCCATGCGCGCCCTCCGCGAAGCCGTCATCACGACTCCGACGCCGTAGCGCGGGATCATACAACTTCTCACTCGCCACTACCCACTCTTGACTGACAGCTCTCGTTGTCGAAAGCGACAGATGTCTCTGTAGAAGTGGGAAGTGGGGAGTTAAGAAGTGGCGGTCCCGCGTCCCCGGTCCCGCGTCCCGCCTCCCTCACACAGCGCGCCCCACCCCCCGAACGATCCCCTCGACGCGACGACTCGGATCGAAGTAACGCTGCGCCAACCGCTGCATGCGCTCGGCGGTGACGGCCCGTACGCTCCGCTCGAATGTTTCGAGGTCGCTCAACTCGCCGAAGAGCCACGCGTCGATCACGTCACCTAACACCGCGCTCCCACTCTGCTGCTGGATCGCGTGCACGCCGACCGCGTACGTCTGCGCCCGCTCCAGCTCCTCGGCCGTCACGGGCTCGTTGCGCAGCCGCTCGAACTCGGCGAGCAATCCATTGCGCGCCGCATCCTCCTTCTCCGGCGACGTCGCGATGTAGGCGCCGAACGTACCGGCGGCGCGGCGGGTCGAGCTGAACGCGGTCACGGTGTAGCATAACGACTGCTTGTCGCGCAGCTCGTCGAAGAAGCGGCCACCCAGTCCGCTTGCGACGCTCGCGATCATCGACGCGGCGAAGCGATCGGGATCTGTCCGCGTCGGCCCCGGGAAGAGCAGCCCCATTGCCGTCTGCGCTTTGTCACGCCGCTCCGCCGCCGTGACGACGCCCGCCGGCCACTCGGGCGTCACCAGACGCGAAGGCTCGGCGGGTCCCAGCTCCGCGAACTCGCGTGCTGCGAGCGCGGCGAAAGCGTCGGGATCACCGTCGCCGACGATCACTACGACCGGCGACGCCTCGGGGCCAAGCAGCCGCTCTCGATGCCACACCGCCACGTGGGTGTGCTCGATCGCGCGTAGCGACTCCTCTGTTCCAGTCGCGGGTACGCCATACGGGTGTCCTCGAAACGCCGCCTGCGTCGCGAGTCGCATCGGATAGCGAAACATGTCGTCGCGCGACGCGATGACGTCGGCGATCGCGACCGCGCGTTCCGTTTCCAATGCCTCAACCCCGAACGTCGGGTGCTGCGCAACGTCCGCGAGGAGCGCCATCGCGGCGCTCGCGTAGCTCGTCGGCACCGAGATGCTCCACCCAAAGCTGTCCGAGCCCACCGATCCGCCGATGCTCCCACCGAGCATCTCTGCCTCTTCGGCGATCTGAAGCGCCGTGCGCGTCGTCGTTCCCTTCTGCGCCGTCCGCACCATCAACGTCGTGAGTCCGGCGCTCGCCTCCGTCTCCGCGCTCGCGCCGCCGAGCGCGAACACTCCTGTGTGGACGAGTGGCGCGCCGGCCTTCAGCCTGACGAGAATCGGCAGGCCGGACGCGGCCCGGTAGACGATCACGCCCGCCTGCTCCCGCTCGCGCCGCACCACCGGCTCGTTAGGCCGTGATGCCGGCGGCTGATACGGCGCGCTCACCGGCAGCGCCTCGGCCCGCCGCTCCTCGAGCAAGGACAGCATCGCCGCGCTGTCGGGAGCCACCTGCGCGCTCTCGTTAGGCCGATAGACGATGATCCCGGCCTGCTCGGGCGCGAGATAGCGATTCGCCACGTCGAGGAGCTGCTCGCTCGTCGCCGTCACCAGGCGCTCGATGTACCAGTCGCCCAGCTTCCAGTCGCCGAGCGCCTCCCACTCCGCGAGATAGTTGGCCTGGCCTTCCATGTCCTCGAAACGACGCACCCAGCGCGACTCGTAGAGTCGCTTCGCGCGCGTCAGCTCGTACTCGCCGATTCCTTCTTCGCGAACTCGCCGCAGCTGATCCCACGTCGCGATCGCCGCATCCCGCGTTGTTTGCGGTTGCGTCTCGGCATGCACGACGAACACGCCCAGCTCCGTTGGGGTGTAGTCGTAGGCGCTCACCGCGGCGGCGAGCTTGCGCTCCCGCACGGCGCGATACAGCCGCGACGCGCGACCGGCACCGAGCACCATTGCCAGGAGGTCGAGCGCCGGCGTGTCGACGTGCAGTGTCCCCGGCGTTCGCCATCCCATCGTGAGTTGCGTCTGCCCGATGTCACCGGCGAGCTCACGGTAGCGGAAGCCGCCTGTTCCCTCCTCGCTCGGTCCGGGAGATCGCGTCGGTGTTCCGCCCGGAAGCGCGCCATACAGTCGCTCGACGTCGCGCATCGCCTCTTCGGGGTCGACTGCGCCCACGATCGAGAGGACCGTGTTTCCGGGATGGTAGAAGTTGCGATAGAAGCGCAGCATCGCATCGCGCGTCAGGGCCCGCAGGCCGGGCTCGCGCCCGATCCGCCAGCGGCGAATGCGATGTCTGTCGTGCAACAGCTCGTACAGGGTCTCTGTCGCGACCGCGGCGGGGTTGTCCGCCTTTCGCTTCGCTTCCTGAATGATCACCTCGAGCTCGCGCGCCAGCTCCTCGGAGTCGATGAGCGAGTTGGCGTATGCGTCCGCCTGCACTTCGAGCCCCTGACGAAAGCCTGACGCCGGAAGCACGGTGTAGTAGCTCGTGTGATCGTAGATCGTCGCCGCGTTGAGGTAGCCGCCCACGGCCTTCGTCTGCTTCGCGATCTCTCCCACACCACGCGTCGGCGTCCCCTTGAAGTACATGTGCTCGAGGACGTGCGCGATGCCGACGATGTCGTCGGTCTCGTCGAAGTAGCCCGCGCTCACGAACGTCACGATCGCGACGACAGGCGCGGAGAAGTCAGGCTTGATGAGGACCTTGAGTCCGTTCGGCAGAACGGTGCGCGTGACGCTCGCCGAATCGACTCCAAATAGCGGAGATGTCGCAGTCATGCGAACAAGCTAACTCTGAGCGGAACACTGGCGCGGATGACGCACACGCGCCCCGCGGCCCGCCTCTCGCGCCCCGCTATCGCGGTATCGCGGCGCCCGGCGCCACCGGCTGTCCCGGCACCGGCATCCCGGCAGGCGACATCGCGCAGCGGCTCCAATCGCCTTGCCCCGCTCGATTGTACCAGACCTGCGCCTCCGTCGGCCGCCCGAGTCGCGTGAGCGTGCAGCCGAGATAGCCCATCGCCATGCGATCGCTCGTATCCGCCTGCACCGCGCGCACCAGGAATCGTCGAGAGAGATCGAAGTTTCCGGCGCTCAACAGGTACAGACCGAGCTCGCGCAGCGCGATCGCGTTGTCGGGTCCCAGCTTCACCGCGGTCTGCGCCTCCTGGCCCGCGATGGTCATGTTGCCGACCTCGCGTGCCATTCGCGACAGGTAAACGTGCGGCATCGGATCGTTCGGATCATCGCGAGACGCTTTGGTGAACTCGCCGACCGCCGCCTCACGTTGGCCGCGCCGATAGTCGTCGATGCCTCGCTGCAATGCGTCATCGCGACCGCTGAACCAACCTTGCGAATACGCCGCGAATCCGAGACCGACGATGACGAGCACCACGACCGCTGCGAGCACTCCTTTCACCCATGGCTCGAGGCCGTCTCGCGGCGGCGGTACCGGCGCGGGCGCGCCGAGCGGAGAGCTCCGCATCCCTTCGGTGTTCAGGACGATCGGCGCCGGAGCAGCCGCGCCCACCTGATCCGACATCAACCCGGTTTCGAACTTGAGAAACGCGTCGCGCGCGGCGCTGATGTCTGCCGGCGTCGGCTCGTAGTCCGTGGCGTGCGCGCGTTCGCTCGCGGCGTGAAACTCGGCCAGGGCATTCGCCTGCTCGAAGGAGAGCAGCTGCCGCTGGCGGGCTTCGCGAATGAGCGCCTGACCTCCCAGCGTCGTGCCACCCACGAGCGAACGGAGCGCGGTTTCCACCGCGCTCCAACTCTCCATCAGGTCTGCCGCGAGCTCCTCGAAATGCCGGGACTGATCCAGTCGCGCGATCGCCGGCCGGGCACGATCCAGCGCTGCCAGCGCGCTCCGGCGCGCGATGTCGTTCACCGGACGATTCGGAGTAATCCGGCGTCCGCGCTGCCCTTGATGAAGCTCTCTGCGTCGTTCGTCGGGATCTGCACGCCCGTCTCGCGGAAGCCGCGCCGCGCGGCGCGACGCATGAAGTCCTCCATCGTGTGCGTCGGATCGCCTAACGTGTCTCGCATCCGCATCACGATCTCTTCCCACGAGCCGCCCGCGAACTTGGTCCCGTCGCGCGCCACGATCTGATGCGGCGCACCGGTCCCGTCCTTCTGGTCCGCGAGACCGGAGAGCAGCGTGCCGAAGAGCTCGAGCTGCCCGCGCGCGATCTGCGCTTCACGCGTCGCTTCGTCCACCGTGTGTCGCGGGTCGAGCTCCATCAAGAGCTCGTCGACGTCGTCCAGCTCGCCCGCGAGCTCGGTGAGACGCTCATCCCACGGCTTCAGCTCCGGGTCCTGCTCCGTCACCTTGTACAGCGTCCGCTTCAACTCGATCAGACGCCAGATGCCAAGCTCGTCCCAGTGATCCTCGGGAGTCGTCTGCTCGAGGTGATAGAGCGCGGCCTCGTACTCGCCGCGATCGTAGAGGATGTTCGCGAGATAGATCCGAGCCTCGGCGTGCTCGTTGTCGAGCTGCAGCGATCGGCGCAGTGAAGTGATGGCGCCGTCGTCGTCGCCGAGGCGATGCTGCGTGTAGCCGACGCACGACACTGCTTCCGCCGACTCGGGTGCTTGCTGGACGGCGGTCTCGAAGAATTCCTTCGCTTGTTCGAAGAAGTCGGCGCGCTCGCGAATCGAGCCCTCGCGAAAGAGTGCGCGTCCGATCTGGAGCATCAAATCGATGTCGTCGCCGTAGCCCAGCTCGAGGGTGCGATTGAAGCAGCGAAGCGCCGCGTCGTCCTGGCCAAGCTTCAGCACCGACTCGCCGAGACCCGCCAGACCATCCTCGTGCTCGGGTTCGAGAACGAGTGCATCCTCGAAGCTCCGCCGGGCCCAGGCGAACTCTTCACGAGCCAGCTGGGCGTACCCCACTCCGATGTGCAGCTCTACCGCATTGGGATAGAGCGCGAGTCCCTCTCGGAGCACACGGAGCGCCTCATCGTACTGGCCTTCATTGTAAAGCTGATGGGCGCGCTCGTCGTACTCTTCCGAACTCAGGAACGGAGTGGGCATCGTGAGCAAGCCTCCAGCTCAGAGGGGTGTTACTTGCCTATAGTACCCGGCGCTTCTGCGAAGTTCAATGGCATTTCTCGCAGCCAACTACGCGCTCCGAACAGCGTCGAGAACGCGCGCAAATTCGACGTCGTGACGCTTGTCGGCGTCGCGATTTTTCATCCACTGCGAGAGTGCAAGAACTCAGTTTTGTGATCCCTCCGCGGCATCGATTTCTTGCGTGAGTGCGCTCGCGATTTCGGCCGCGAGCGCCGCGTTGTTCTCGAGGAGCGCGAGATTGACATCGAGAGACTGTCCCTTAGTCAAACGACTGACGGCCGCCAGGAGAAACGGCGTCGTCGTCGGTCCTTCGATCCCCTTGCGTTCCGCCTCAACGAGCGCGGCATCGATGACCTCTTGCATCTCGTCACCAGCCATGGCGCAATCAGATGGCGGCGGTTGAACGACGAGGACGCTCTGCCCGTTCCCGACTGACCAGTGACTTCGCGCAATCGCCGCGATCCCCGCGGCCGTGTCGCAACGTACCTGAAGCGAGATTCCGGTCTCGGCGGTAAAGAAGCCCGGTAGCTCGTCCGTGCGGTATCCGATGACCGGTATGCCGAGCGTCTCGAGTCGCTCCCACGTCGCCGCAAGATCGAGAATAGACTTCGCGCCGGCGCACACGACGACCATCCGTGAGCGCGCCAGCTCTGGAAGGTCCGCGGACTCATCGCGCAGCTGGCGGCTCTTCTCGACATCCCGCGACGTCCGTCGATGAATGCCGCCGATGCCGCCTGTAGCAAAGACCTCGATCCCCGCGGCTCGCGCGAGAACCAACGTTGCCGCCACGGTCGTCGCCCCGTCCGCCCCTTCCGCCATGGCGACACCGAGATCCCGGCTGGAGACCTTCCGCACCCCCTCTCGGCAGAGAAAGCGCTCCAGATCCGCGCCCTCGAGCCCCATCGTCGGCTTCCCGCGCGCGATCGCCGCAATGGCAGGAACGGCACCCCCCGATTGCACCGCGCGCTGCATGCGCTCGGCGGCGTGGCGGTTCTCGGGGATCGGCAGCCCCTGCGCAAGCACAGAGCTCTCCAGGGCTACGATCGGCCGCTTGCGAGCCAGCGCGTCGCGAACGGCCGGAGAGAGAGCGGGACTGACGGAGAGGGACACGGCGATTAAGCTAAGCCGCCGCGATAGAGTCAGGTCGTGCCGACCGCTCCTCGCGACGCCGTGGCGGGCACCACGGGCTTCGCGGTGAGGATCAGCCGATCAGGCGCACTGCCGAAGTAGCGCACGGGCCAGCAGGTCGTGAGGGTCAGTAGTGGCTCCGCGCTCTTGAAGAGAGCTGGCGCGTCCCGATCGATGATCCGACGTCCGACAATCACCCAAACTCCGCTCGACTGTCCCGTTTCAGTGCGGATGGTGTCGCCAAGCTGTAGAACGTCGAGGTGACTGAAATGGCGATCCCGGTGGGCCGAGATCACCGCGTTGCCAGGCATTCCAGGCAGCGCGCTCCCGGGCAAATGACCCGGTCCGGCATTCAGCTCGTCATCACCCACACCCTCGACCACAATCTCGTCGAGGCGGATCCGCGGAATGCTCAGCCGCGCCACGGGCGCGCCAATGGCGACCTTCCGGCTGGCGAATGCAACGCCGTTGGCCGCCCGCTCGCGAGCTGTGGCGACCGCGCTCCGTGCTTGCTGAGCCTCCCATTGCTGCCGAACGAGATCCGCCCGATACGCCCCCCTGGCGTACTGCAAGCCGGCATGACCCACCAGCATCGCTCCCGCGATGCACAGGCCGACGCCGGCAAGTCGGGTTGCGCGATCAGCCGTCACGACGCCCAGGCGCCACGGCTCGCCGCCGTCGCCGCACCAGGAACAGCCCCACGGAGAACGTTGCGAGACCGGCCGCGAGATACGCCGGCAGTGGGCTGGCGGTGTTGGGCGCGATCGCCCCGTTCGAGAAGGTCGTCGTCGTGCGGGCGTTCCCGCTGGGCGCTGGAACCGGCGGCAACGCCTCATTCGCGGCCGTCGTCGTCGTGTCCGCGGCACTCGCGACCTGTGTGCCCGTTCCGGCGGCCGAATCGACCCACGTCTTCATGTCGGTGAGGCTCATGCGCGCCACGCTGTCCGCGCGGGCCTTCGCCGCCGCGACCGTCGCCGGCGCCGAGTCCACGGCGGCCTTGCGTGGCGGTGCCACGAACGTCGTGAACTGCGCCGACAAGGCCGCCGGCGTCAGCAATGTCGCCGCGGTGAGAAGGATGGCCGTCGTTGCCTTGCGAAGCTCCACGGTAAACCTCCGAGTCATTACGCCCATCCGAGGCATAGCTCGTGCCCGGCTGCCTCAGCGCGAATCGTCCGCCCGCTCCTGCTTCTTCGGCCACGTGCGCAGGATCGCTTCCCCGATCCTCCCCAGCGCGACCTGCGCCTCGTTGTCCACCACCCAGCGGGTATCGGCGTTCTGCTTCGTGAGCGCGCACGCCACCACCCGGCTCTGAAGCCGAAAGAGCGCACACTCCGTGCGCACTGAGTCGGTCGCGCCGGTCTTGTGTGGCACCGTCAGCCCCGAGACCGTCCGCTGCATCAGCTCCATGTCCAGGTTGTCGCCGAGGATGTCCAGCATCGCCGAGTCCGCCTTCTCGTTCACGGCTTTGCCGGTCGCGAGCATCTCGAACAGCCGGCCCATCTCGTTCGGCGTCGTGACGCCGAGGCCGTATTTCACCGAGCTGTCGGGAGCGACGCTCGCCAGCCGCAGAAAGACCTTCGCGTGCACCTTCGTGTGCGGCAGTCCGAGCGCCTCCATTTTCTGCCAGACTCGGCGAATCGCGATCTTGTCCAGGAGCAGATTGGTCGCGGTATTGTCGCTGAGAATGCTCATCAGAACCGCGGCGTCGCGCACGGTCAGTGTCATCCCTGGGTGCATGAACTGGAGGACACCGGAACCCGGCACCTGATCGATCTTGAGCAGCGTGAGCTGATCGTCGAGGGAGATCATTCCTTTGTCGGCGAGATCGAACAGCGTCACCAGAATCGGGACTTTGATCAGGCTCGCTGTCGGGAAAGTCTCGTCGCCGCGGAGCGTCAGACGCTCACCTGTGTCCAGGTTGTGGATCGAGTAGCCCAGCACGCCGTGATAGTGCTTTACCAGCGAATCCAGTGTTCGGTGGAGACCCAGCGTGTCGGCGCGGGCGACGGCAAAGCGCGTCGGCGCGGGCGCCGTGCCCTCCACCGAGGAGCGTTGAGCATCCGCGGCGAGCAGCGGCGCGACCGCCGCGATCATCATCGTTAGGCGAGCAGAGAACGTCATCCGAACCTTGAGGAAAAGAGCCACCCGATTGTGCCACCGATTCCAGGCGCCCACAACCACCGCGCCGCGAGTCGGCGCTTAGCCGCGACGAGCCGCGGCGCCGCGCCCGCCGTGCGCCTGCCAGCTGCCGGTCGCGAGAATGTCGTCGATCATCGCCACGACGCGCTCGAGCTCCTCGTCGGTCGTGTAGAAGTGCGGCGCCACGCGAATGCCCGCACCCGGCCGGTAGTCTACCAGGACGTCGTTCGCGAGTAGCGCTTCCGATACCTCGTAGCCGTGCGGCACGTCGAACGCCACCGTGCCGCCGCGCTGCTCCGGGTTGCGCGGCGCGGTGACGTGATACCCGCGAGCGTCCGCCAGCTCGATGAGCCGCGCCGTCTGGCGCATGCTCTTGGCCCGGATTCGCTCGATGCCAGCTCGCTTCACGATCCGCGGACCTTCCACAGCCGCGTACAGCGCCGGGATCACCGGCGTACCCGTCAGCCAGCGGAACGCGTCGTCGGCATAGGACATATCCGGCTCGAACGCGAATGGCCGCGCGTGCGCCTGCCATCCCGTGAGCGCGGGCGACAGGCGGCCGGCCACGTCCGGCGAGACGTACAGAAAGCATCCGCCTGGTCCGCCGCACAGCCACTTCAGCACGCCGCCCGTGAGAAAATCCACACCCAGCTGCTTCACGTCCACGGGGATCACGCCCACCGAGTGGAATGCATCCACCGACACGAGTGCGCCGACGTCGTGCGCGCGCCGGCATACCGCCGCGACGTCCATGATGAACGCCGATCGGAAGAGCACGTGCGAGATCGCCACGAGCCGCGTTCGCTCGTCGATCGCGGCGACGAGACGCTCCGTATCGATGCTGATGCCATCCTCGCTCGGCACGACGACCACACGCGCGCCGAGCCGAGTCGCAAGCGCGTCGTACACGTATCGCACCGACGGAAAGTCGAGCGCCGTCATGACGATGGTGTCGCGCGGCGCGCCGTAGTCGAGCGCGGAGAGAACGCTCGCCTGGCCGATCGTCACGTTAGGCACCATCACTACCTCGCCCGGCCCTGCCCCAATTAGCGGCGCGATCTCGTCGCCGACTTCCACCGGCTTTCCCCACCACCCCTTCGCCCAGGCGCGCACTCCCAGCTCTGCCCACTCGTCCACGTATTCGGCGAGGCGATCGGGCACGCCGCGCGGCATCGCACCTAACGAGTTGGAGACGAGGTACGTCGTCCGCTCGAGAATCGGAAACTCGGATCGGAATGCGAGCAGGGGATCGTGCATCAATCGCCTACGGCTGCAGCGGCCGGCGCGCTCCGCCGCGAGCGCGTCAACGCGTACACGGGCACCGCCGCCACGAGCACGGCCAGCACGCCCAGCCATTCGCCAAGCTGCAGCGTCGCGAGCAGCGAGACGATCACCGCGAGCGCAAGCCATGGTACAATGGCCGCTCCCGGGACGCGAAACGGTGTGCCGCCCGCGCGAACGTCGCGGCGGCGCAGCTCCACCGTCGCCAGGCAGCACGCCGCGTACACCAGCAGCACGGACCCATTCGCGACGATCGCGAGCCGCTCGAAGGTCCCCGTCGCCGCGAGCATTGCCACGAGCACCGTTTGTATTCCGATCGCCCAATACGGCGTCCGGAACGTCGGATGGACCGACGCCACCGCGCGCGGCAGAAAGCCGTCCCGCGCGAACGCGAACAGCATGCGCGGCACCGCCAAGGTCATTCCGCTCACGTAGCCGAACATGCTCACCGTCGAGCCGACGAGAATCAGCGTTCTTCCCCACGCGCCCAACGCTGCTCCGCCCGCGTCGGCAACCGGCGTCTTGGAGCCGGCGAGGCTGGCACCGAGAATTCCCTGCGAGACGATCTGCACGCCGACATACAGCAAAGCCACCATTGCGATCGAGAGTAGAACCGCGCGTGGCACCGTTCGCTCCGGATCCTGCACTTCCCCGCTGGGCACCAGCGCTGCCTCGACACCGAGAAACGCGAAGATCAACACCGCCGACGCTCGGCCCACAGTCGCGACCGAAGGCGCTGCCTGCCAGCGCAGATTCGCGCTCTGCACGGCAAACGCGCCCACGATCACGATGATGGCGAGTGGCAGGAGCTTCGCGACCGTCATCACCGCGTTGAAGCGGCTCGCGTCGCGCACGCCGCGCACATTGAGCAGCGCCAGCGCCGCGAGCACGACGAGCATCACCGTCACCTTCGCGCCCGATGGCGCCAGCGAGGGCACGAGCGCCGCCAGTGAGTCTGCGAAAAAGCTCGTGACGGCGGCCAATGCCGCCGTGAGACCGGCCCAGAGCAGCGAGCCGCTCAGAAACCCCACGAAGGGTCCGAACGCGATCTCGACGTATGCGTAGGGACCGCCGGTCATCGAGACGCGACTCCCCGCCTCGGCAAAGCATAAAACGATGAGGCCCATGGCCAGCGCGCAGAGGAGATACGCCGCCGGCGCCGCCGCTCCGAGAGATGTCGCTACGCTCGCCGGCAAACGGAAGATGCCGGCGCCGATCGTCACGTTGACGATCGCGGCCGTCAGACCCCAGGTGCCGAGCGCGCGAATGAGCGAGCCATCCTGCCCTACTCCGCGCGCGCCGTCCCTCTGCTGGTCGTTCATCGCCTCAACACTAGATCCCGCTTCGGGCCCGCGCCACCATGTGATCCGCCGCGCATTTCGTGACGGGGCGGTTGACGCGAGCAGCGTGTCGGGCGTCATCTTTCAGGGCAGATTCGCGGAATGGCGCGGATCTTTCGCCGTTTCACGAGACCTCGAAAGGAGAAAGCGATGAACGTACGCTCTCGTGCTGCCCTCGTTCTGATGTCCGCATTCATTCTCGTGCTGCGCGCACCACAAGGCGCCGCACAGTCACTTACCGCAACTCCGATCGCTCCGAACATCGCCACGACGCAGGTAGAAAAGCCACAAGTCGGTCCCACCTTCGCCGCTCTGACCGTTGGCGTACGCAACGTCGTCCCCGCTACCGCGCCGGCGCAACAACGCGGCAGCGCCGGACTCGGTCAGAACGAGGCGCTGATGATCGTCGGTGGCGCGGCGGTTCTCGTGGGAGCCGTCGTTGGCGGCGACGCCGGAGACATTTTCATGATCGGTGGTGCGATCGTTGGGCTCTATGGACTGTATAAGTACTTGCAGTGACCTCGAGCCGAACGACTTGATGGAGCCTTGCAATCGACGATGGTAAAGCAGACCGACGGCAGTGCTGGCAAGCGCGTCGCGCTCGTTCTGGGCGGCGGCGGCATGAAGGGCTTCGCCCACATTGGCGTTCTCCGCGCGCTCGAAGAGCATCGCATCAAGCCGAGCGTGTACGCGGGTACGAGTATCGGCGCGCTCATCGCGGCCGCCATCGTCGGCCGCATGCCCGTGGAAGAGATGGCGCGCCGCGCCGAGAGTCTGCGCCGGCGCGATCTCTTTCGCATCAATCATTTCGGCATGCTCCTCGAGCGGATGCGCTCCCCCGCCATCTATCTCGAAGAGCCGCTCCGCGACCTCTGCCGGAGCATCGTACCAGCGCTGCGCTTCAGTGATCTCACGGCGCCGCTGCTCGTCAACACCGTCGACATCGCACGCGGCACGCAGCTCGTGTGGGGGCTTCCCGGACTGCGCGACGTCTGGGTGCAGGACGCCGTCTACGCCTCCTGCGCCCTTCCCGGCTTCTTCCCACCCGGCGAGGTGGGTGGACGCCTCTGCGTGGATGGCGGCGTCATCGACAACCTCCCCGTCGGGCCGGCTGCCATCGACGCGGATGTAGTCATCGCCGTCGACGTCGGAAGCTCCGACCTGGCTCCGACCAACGACATCCTGACGAAGGGGTTTGCGTCCATCTACGCACGCGCCGCGTCGACGATGATGCACGCGCTGCAGCAGTACCCGCTCGTGCGCTGGGACAGCCCGCCGATGTTGTTGATCCGGCCAAAGCTCGAGCAAGATTGGCTGAGCTTCAGCAACGCGGCCGCAAGCATCGACGAGGGCTATCGAAAGGCCAGCCTGGCGCTGCAGGACTGGGAAGCCGTGCTCGAGCAGCCGGGCGGCGTCTATCCGCGTCGACGCGTCACGATCGAAGTCGACAAGGACAAGTGCATCGGTTGTGGGTTGTGCGTCGCCCTCGCGCCCGCGGTCATGGGCATGGACGCGTCGGGCAAGGCGTTCGCGCGCACCCGGACCGCCGACTGGTCCACGGCCGACGGCGACTTCGTGCACCACTGTCCCACGTGCGCCATCGAGGTCGAGAAGATCGAGCGCCTAACGCCTTCGTCGTCGAACCCGGCGCAGCGCGGCCCCACCGAAGCCGACGCGGCGTAATGTCATCCCGAGCGAAGCGACGGATCTGCTTTTAGCGACGTCATTGCGAGCCGCTCGTAGGCATCCACCGCCGCGTGCAGCTCGGTGATTCGCACATGCTCATCGTCGCGATGTGCCACGTGTACCGATCCCGGCCCGAACAGGTGCGGCCGGCCCCAATGGCCCAGCTCGGGGATGTCGGTCGCGAACGCGGCGACTGACGTCGGAAAGCCGGGAAGCAGGCCGAGTCGCACCGGCGGCACCGTCGGACCGCGCTCGACGGTCGCGCGTCCCGACGCCCATCCTTCTACCACACGCCACACGTCGGCAGCCGGTGTCACGAGACGAATCATGAGGCGCGCTTCCGCTTCCGGCGCGATGATGTTGTCCGCGACCCCGCCGGAGAGATGACCGATGTTCACCGTCGTCTCGCCGAGCAGGTCATCGCGCGGCCAGTCGACGCGATCGAGCTCGGCCAGTAGATGCACGAGACCGCGCGTCGCTGATCGGCCGAGATGCGGATACGCCGAATGTGCCGCTTCGCCCGCGACACGCACGAAGACCCGCATCGCGCCCTTCGTACCGAGCGCGAGGGTACTTTCCGTCGGCTCTCCATTGATGAGTATTCGTGAATCGGGCGGCTCCCGAAAGTAGCCGCGCGC
>Ga0207707_10001417_pt1 | contig 22204 bp, 10 predicted proteins | sample KBSC83BmetaG_FD_184336 | JGI IMG/M metagenome (GOLD analysis project Ga0207707, IMG submission 184336) | Corn rhizosphere microbial communities from Kellogg Biological Station, Michigan, USA - KBS C8-3B metaG (SPAdes) (version 2) | ecosystem: Host-associated > Plants > Roots > Rhizosphere ...
CGCCAGCATGGCGCAGGTCGCGCTGGCTTGGCTTCACTACCGCCCCATGCCTGTCATCCCCATCATCGGCGCGCGTACGCTTTCTCAGTTCGAGGACAATCTCGCGAGCTTGGACCTGACGCTCTCATCGGACCAGTTAAAGACGCTGGACGAGGCAAGCCGGATTGAGCTCGGGTTCCCTAATGAGATGTATGCGAAGGCGATGCCCCGTGCAATCGCGTACGGTGGCATGCGGGACCAGATCCTGGCTTAAGGCGTCAAATCTGCGAGTACTCCGTCGGGCTGAGGATCACGTTCGTAATGCTCGAGACGATCTCCTCGAAAGCATACCTCGGCGAACTGCTGAGCTTCTTCCATTCCGGAGCCGACAAGAATGCCTTCCACAGCTTGTCGCGCTCCGCCAGGTCCGCGAAGCCGATCATATATGTGAGGTTCGGCATGCGCGGTCCAAGCAGCGTGTCGCCGTAGAAAATTTGCCGGAATCCGGCCTTTTGGAAAATATCGAATTCTCCATTGTTGAACATCTCCACTTTGCGTTTATGGTCCTGATCGGTCGGGCTCTCATACGTCCGCAGCTCGAAAACGCGCGCGCGATGCGCTGCCGAACCAGGCGGCAAAGTAAGCCTGGGCATACCTTCGAACGCGAGCATCAGCGAACTCTCCATGCGCACGTAGGCCGGCTGTCTGGCAGGAGCATTCAGAAATGGCGCTCCCGCTTTCAAATATTCGTCGTCATGTTCCAGCCGGAAGTCCGCCGTGACCAGCGCTTCGACCGGCGTGCTTGGCATCAGCACGTAAAACGAGGGGCTATCCGGACCGATATTGACGCTAAATACTCCGACCGGCTTGATCCCCAGACGATTGAGCCCCGGCACCAGCGCGTCCCGAAAATAGCTATCGGCAAGTTTCTCCTGCGGCCCCGACTGCAGTTGATAACGGCGCAGCGCGTAATACTCGCGCCCTTTCGCCCCCGCCTGCTGCCCAGCCGCCAAACCGGGTGCTGCTAGAGATGTAGCCAGAAATTGTCGTCGTTGCATATATAAATATATCTTGCTAAGTAGTGGCCGAGCATCCTCGGCCTTTCTGCGGACGCGCTGCCGAGCCGCGACTTTATCGATGTACCGGAAAATGTCCAGGCTTCCCCTGTCCTCCGTCGCACACCACGCGAAACCCGTAATCCGCATATTGAAACTGCGGAGGGATGCTAGACCGCGCCGCGCAGCGGCTTACCTTAATATGATGCCTCCACGACCCGCCCCGTGAAGCCCGTCTCTCGCCGCTTGCCGGTCCCTGTGGATTGCGCTCCGGTGAAACCGCGTAATAGTCTCTTTGAAACCAGTCCGAGCACCACTCGTGCACGTTCTCGCCAAGCTCGTACACACCCCACCCGTTGGGCGTGCCGCTCCCTACCGGCAGAGTCGCCCGTACGTCTCCGCCCCACCGGCGCACATACTCGGGATGCTCCTGCGGAGGCGCATCGCCCCAGGTATAGAGTGCTCCTTCCCTGTCCCCCCGGGCCGCTCGTTCCCATTCCGCTTCCGTCGGCAGCCGGTACCTTTTCCCCGCTACCGGCGTCAGCCAGTCGCAATACTGCAACGCCTCAATCCAGCTCACCGCGACCACCGGCTGCTCGGGATCGCAGAAGTCAGGATGATTCCAGTTGGGCGGCGCTGGGTGGCCGGTCGCCTCGAGAAACCATTCGTAATCGCGGTTGCGTACAGGAAATAGTCCGATCTGGAAGGACTCCACAGACACGCGATGCACGGGACGCTCCTCGTCGCGGCCGCTATCGCAGCCCATGAGAAAGGTACCGCCCGGAACCTCAACCAATGGCGGTTCTGGAGAGTTTCGTGCTTGGCTCTGAGATCCCACGCCTGCGTGATTCGAACTCGATACCCGGCTGCTGATGAAGATCCGGCTGGCTCCGGCCGCTAATTCTCGATCGAGAGCTTCTTCATTTTATACAACAGCGCTTTGTAATCGATGTTCAGGATCTGTGCCGCCTGCTTGCGGTTCCAGCGGGTGGATTGCAATGCCACCAGAATGGCGTCTGTTTCAGCTTGCTCTTTGGCCTTATTGACCTGCTTCAGTATGGGTGTGGATGGTGGTTCCTCTTCCACTGGAGCCGCGGAGGCGCCGGCTGCCGAAACCTTTGGTGGCGGTGGCTGCACAGCGCGGGTCCCGTTCCGGTGGGTCCTCGTGCGCAGATCCTCCGCAATCAGGTCCGCGTCGCGAATGACCAGGTATTTGCGCATGACGTTCTCGAGCTCCCGGATATTGCCGGGCCAATGATGCGCAATCATGGCTTGGTGCAGCGCCGGTGTAATCGGCAGCGGCGCCATGCCGGGACGTCCATGCTTCTTCAGAAGAAACTCCGCCAGCGGAAGAATGTCATCCTGCCGCTCGCGCAGCGGTGGCACGCGAATCGTAACCACGTTCAAGCGGTAATAAAGATCCTCGCGAAATCGGCCCTCGCTCATGGCTTTTTCCAGATCGCAATGCGTCGCCGCGATCACCCGCACATCGACATGAATGGTTTCTTTGCCGCCCAGACGCTGGAACTCCTGATCTTGCAGCACCTGCAGCAGCTTGGCCTGCAGCTTGAAATCCATGTCCCCGATTTCATCGAGCAGAATCGTGCCCCCGTCGGCCATCTCGAACATGCCTGGTTTCTTCTGAAAGGCGCCCGTGAATGCACCCCGTTCATACCCGAATAATTCGCTCTCCACCAGCTCTGATGGCAGCGCCGCGCAATTCAATTTTAGAAATCCTTTGTTGGCTCGCGCGGACTGTGCGCATAGTTGCCGCGCAATCACTTCCTTGCCCACGCCCGTCTCGCCCTGAATCAATACCGGAACGTCGGACGGCCCGATTTGCTTGAGCAGCGGATCGATGGCCTTCACGCGCACCGCACTCGTAAACCCTGGTTCCACTTTTTGCGAAGACGGCTCATTTACCCCACGAACAGAGTGATCGTCCATCGCATGGCTAATGCCGAGAGCTTTTTCTATGGCGTCTCGCAAATCTTCATGATTGACGGGCTTGGGAATGAAATCCGTGGCTCCGCTCTTCATCGCTTCCACAACTTTTAATGGCGACGAAGCCCCCGACAGCATAACCACCGGCATATCGCGATCGAAGCGGCGAATGTCCCGCAGCGTTTCCAAGCCGTCCTTTCGCGGCATCATGATATCCAGCAGCACGAGCGAAATTTTGTCTCGCTGGCGTTCGAGGCACGCTAATACCTCTTCTCCGTCTTGCGCCGATTCGATCGAGTATCCATGACACTTGAGCGCCATCTCGAGATAGCTGCGTACTTCTAACTCATCCTCGCCTAACAGAATCGTCCTGCCGTTGCTCACGGTATGCATAATCCCCTAGAGATTAGATTCAATTACGCGCCCGCCTGTAATACCTGGCGGGTCGACCCGTTCATCAGCGTCAGTTCAGCTTCTTGCTGCACGAATGGGAGCACAAACGAAAATGTCGATCCATCCGTGCCGGATTCCGCCCATACTTGACCTTGATGTAAGTTGAGGATGAATTTGCAAATAGCCAGTCCCAGGCCTCCTCCGGACCGGTCCTGGCCACCGGAATACGACGTGTATTCCTCAAATATTTTCTCCAGATGCTCGAACGGCACACCCGGACCGGAGTCACAGATATCGACCCGGAATCCATTCGGTGCTTGTAACCTCGCGCTGCGCCGCTCACCGTTGATGTTCGCCGTTTTTAACGTCGCCCGCCTTTCCCAAAAATAGGGGTAACCGCGGACCTCGATGCAACCGTACTTAGGCGTAAACTTGCAGGCATTGTCGAGCAGATTGATCAACACCTGTTCGATCTGTTCCCGGTCGAAATACAGTGGGTGCGGGACAGGCATCAGCTGCAGACTTAAGTTAATATGTTTTCCTTCAGCAAACGGTGTAATCTCATGCATCGCCTGATCGATGCACGCTTCCAAATCTGCCTCACGCAGGTTCGGACGCTTCTCGATCTGTCGCCCGACACTCAACTGGAACATGGCTGTCGCCATGCGTGAGAGCCGCTTGATCGAGTGCTGCATCCGGTCCAGTACGTCCTGCTGTTCCTCCGTAATGGGTCCTAGTTGATGCCCTAGGATCAGGCCGCAGTAACCGTCGATGGCAGTGAGCGGCGCTCGAAAATCATGAACCGCGCGCGCTAAAAAATTGGTTCGATCCTGGTCGTATTCCTGCAGCTTCAAATTCGCGTGCAGCAGACATTGCAAAATCTCGTCCCGGTCCGCCCGCAGCGTCGACACGTCGTTCGTGCGGTTCATCTCGTGCCGCGCTACGGCGTGCTCCAGGAAAGCTCGTAAGGTCGCCTTATTCACCGGTTTCAGAAGGATCGCCATTGCCGCCATCGGCAGCCGCTCCACCAGCGTGGCCATCTTCTTACGCGATACCAGGAAAATGTTCCGGCGTTCCTGCTCGAAATCTAATTCGCTCGGCAGAGGCACATCCGAATCGCAGTCCCAAATCACCAGATCCGGAGACGATTCGCCCGTGGGAGCCGCTCCCACATTCAGGGTCCATTCATTCCCCCGGAATCCCGAAAGCGTCTCACGGCACAGCTCGTATAACTGCTTATCTGTTGAAACTAGCTGAATGTGCATAGCGGCGCGTTGACTAACGATAGTGCTGACTTAAGTTAGAAGCAGAATATCGCAATCCTGATTTTTGTCAAGATTATCCAATTCCGACTCCAAACTTTTTCCTCGCACTCTCTACCTATAAACAGGATTCACCGGAACTACAAGTCCGGGAAACCCCCTACCCTCTTTAGGCGGTCATCCCAAAATTTTGCAGATTTGGCAACAAAGTGCGACGAATGTGGCACTTGCGGACCTAAGGCCTAAGGGGCAACCTGCCTCGGCCAAGTTATCGGTTTTTAATGTCTGGATCCTAATTGTTGGACGGGACCGGCTGCAGACGTGACCCCCAAATGGGGTAGGTCGATAGGTGGGACGGTCCCCCTGGACGCGGTGGACGCCCTCCTCCTCCTGGCGCTCTCGGGGGCTAATTCTCGATCGAAAGCTTCTTCATCTTATATAGAAGAGCTTTGTAATCGACATTCAGGATCTGTGCCGCCTGTTTTCGGTTCCAGCGAGTGGTGTTGAGGGCCACCAGAATGGCCTCGGTTTCTGCCTGCTCCTTGGCTTTGTTGACCTGCTTCAAAATCGGGGTGGATGGCGCTGCTTCGAAACCCGCTCCGGCTGAAGCCGCCGCAGCCATGGCGCGATGATTCGGCATCGCTCCCGCACGCAGCGCTCTCGCCCGCAGATCGTCCACCATGAGGTCCGGGTCCCGGATGACCATGTACTTCCGCATCACGTTCTCGAGCTCCCGGACATTGCCTGGCCAGTGATACGCAAGCATCGCCTGGTGCAACGCGGAGGTAACCGGCGGCGGTACTGTCCCGGGACGGCCGTGCTTCGTGAGAAGAAATTCCGCCAGAGTAAGAATCTCGTCCGGCCGCTCGCGCAGCGGTGGAATCCGGATCGTCACTACGTTCAGCCGGTAATACAGATCTTCGCGGAACCTTCCGTCAAGAATCGCCTGCTCGAGATCGCAATGCGTCGCTGCGATGACCCGTACATCCACGCGGACGGTTTCTTTGCCACCCAAACGTTGGAATTCCTGATCCTGCAGCACCTGCAGCAGCTTCGCCTGAAGCCTGAAATCCATGTCCCCGATTTCGTCCAGCAGGATCGTGCCGCCGTCCGCCAGTTCGAACATCCCGGGCTTTTTCTGGAAAGCCCCCGTGAATGCGCCCCGCTCGTAGCCGAACAACTCGCTTTCGATTAGTTCCGATGGAAGCGCCGCGCAATTGAGCTTGAGGAAGCCTTTATTGGCTCGCCCCGATTGCGCGCAGAGTTGGCGCGCGATCACCTCTTTGCCCACACCCGTTTCACCCTGAATTAATACCGGAACCTCGGAAGATCCGATTTGCTTCAGCAGCGGATCGATGGCCTTCACGCGAACCGCTGTTGTAAGATTTGCGTCAGGCTTTGACGCGGGTGCTTCAGCCACAGCGCACACCGGCTGAGCGGGCGTCGTCCTGTTCGCCGCAAGAGCTTTTTCGATGGCATCGCACAGATCTGCGTGATTCACTGGTTTCGGGATAAAATCGGTGGCGCCGCTTTTCATCGCCTCTACAACTTTTAGTGGCGAGGACGCTCCCGACAGCATGACAATCGGCAGCTCACGATCGAAACGGCGAATCTCGCGCAGCGTCTCCAGTCCGTCCTTTCGCGGCATCATGATATCCAGCAGCACCAGCGAAATTTTATCCCGCTCACGTTCGAGGCACGTCAGTACCTCTTCTCCGTCCTCAGCCGCTTCGATCGAATACCCGTGGCACTTCAGCGCCATCTCGAGATAGCTGCGAACTTCTAACTCGTCCTCGCCTAACAGAATCTTCCTACCGGCGGTCACACTCTGCATAACCCTCTTGGATACTCGATGTAGAGGCCGGGCACGCCCGGCCTGCAATTATGCCCCAGCCCGCAGAGCTTGCTGGGGTGACTCGGTCACTATGGCGAGGTGAGCTTCCTGCTGCACGAAGGGAAGTACAAATGAGAATGTGGATCCCTCGGAATCGGATTCGGCCCATACCTGGCCTTGATGTAAATTGAGGATCAATTTACATATAGCCAGTCCCAAGCCGCCCCCTGACCGGTCCTGACCGCCGGAATATGAAGTGTATTCCTCGAATATCTTTTCGAGGTTTTCAAACGGCACACCCGCGCCCGAGTCGCAGATATCGATCCGGAATGCGTTCGGCGCCCGTAATCTCGCCGTGCGTCGTTCGCCATTGATTTCTGCCGTCTTCATCTTGGCGCGCCGTTCCCAAAAAAACGGGTAGCTTCTAACTGCGATAGATCCATATTTAGGCGTAAACTTGCACGCATTGTCGAGCAGATTAATGAGTACCTGTTCGATTTGCTCCCGATCGAAATACAACGCCTGCGGCGGTGCCATCATCTGCACGCTCAAGTTGATGTGTTTGGCGCCGCTGAAAGGCGTGATCTCATGCACCGCTTGATCGATGCACGCCTCAATATTACTCCGCTGAAGATTCGCCCGTTTCTCGATCTGCTTGCCCACACTCAGCTGGAACATGGCAGTCGCCATGCGCGAAAGCCGCTTGATCGAGTGCTGCATCCGGTCAAGCACGTCCTGTTGCTCTTCCGTGATCGGTCCCAGTTGCTGGCCGAGAATCAGTCCACAATAACCGTCGATAGCCGTTAGCGGCGCGCGAAAATCATGAACCGCCCGGGCCAGGAAGTTCGTTCGATCCTGGTCGTATTCCTGCAACTTCAGATTTGCGTGCAGCAGGCACTGCAAAATCTCGTCGCGATCCGCGCGCAATGACGACAAGTCGGACGACCGGTTCATCTCATGCCGCTGCACCGCGTGCTCGAGAAAAGCGCGCAGCGTCGCCTTATTCACCGGCTTCAACAGAATCGCCATCGCCGCCATGGGCAACCGCTCCACCAAAGCCGCCATCTTCTTGCGCGATACCAGGAAAATGTTCTTTCGTTCCTGCTCGAGGTCCAGGCCGGACGGCAAGGCTACGTCGGAGTCGCAATCCCATATGAATAGGTCCGGTAAGGGGTCCCCGTCGGGATCCCGGCCCATATTAAAAGTCCACTCATTGCCGTGGAGTTTCTCTAACGTCTCGCGGCAAAGTTGGAACAACTGCTTATCTTTGGAAACTAGCTGAATGTGCATGGTGGCGCGTTTACAAATGGCTACTTAACTTAGGATGACAGCAGAATATCGCAATCCTGATTTTTGTCAAGATTTTCCCATTTTTTTTCCCTGCGTCCTCTCGACCCGTAAACAGGATTCCCTTCATCATCAAGTCGGGTAAATCCCCCATCGCGTTCAGGATTTTTCCTAAAAATTCGGTACGCTGGCAGCAAGGTGAGACGAATGTGTTATTTGCGCGTCTCGGACGCACGCGTAAATCCTGACCCTGACTATCCCCCATTTTCCTATACCCACCCACCCTTTAGGCGTCTTTTGGGACTTGTTATTGACTGGCTGCAAAAATGCTAACCACTTCGCAAGAGTCGCTCGATGGTCATTGACGGCTCCGAGATTCAGCGTGGCCTCGACAGACTGCTGTCGAAAACTTGGCAGAATCCCCGCAAAAGTAGTGTGCACATAACGTCGTTATGTGCCTGCACATGGAGTACGAGTTTGGTACCAAAATTGTAGCATACTTTGTCTCTAAGGATCATTAAAGGCCATGCCTGTTTCTGAAGAACGCAGAAAGCGTAAGCGCGTTGCCTTGCATTGGCCCGTTCGCCTCTTCCGCAAACCAGCCACCGCATCCGTCGAGAGCACCACGGTGAATCTCACCAGTAATGGCTTTTACTGCTTCTCCCGCGAGCCTTTCGAGATCGGTGAATCCTTGGAGTGCATCATCGCTATCCCCTCTGGCAGTTTCGGCTACTCGGGATCGCCCATTTCTTTACAATGCCGCGTACGAGTGACGCGTGTGGAAGATCAATCTGACGGCTTCGGCCTGGGCTGCCATATTGAGGATTACGATCTCCTTGTCAATTCAAAACAGTCTCATCGGAGCGCCGCAGCGCCGGACTCCTTCGCGTAACGGTTGCAACCTCTTTCTCAAAATTTGATAATCAGGAGAAAGGGAATCTCCAAAGTGACCTGTGGAAATGTCGGGGCTTCTTCGAAGCGAGGTCTGTATGCGCGCGATAGCCGGATTATGACTCTTCTCTTAAGCAGTTTGTTTTTCGCCGCGTTCCAGGTAGCATCGCCTGCGGCTGCGCCACCTCAAGATACTACACCCCCAGCGGCTGCCGCCGGCAAGGACGCAACTCCTACCCCTAAGGACTCTGTTGTAAACGAGAATGTTCCCTCCGGATACCACATCGGTGCTGGCGACGTGCTGCAAATTGTCGTTTGGGGGGAGCCGCAAGCTTCCGTTCAGAGCGTTGTCGTCCGCCTGGACGGTATCATAACGATTCCATTGCTCAAAGAAATTAATGTTCAGGGGCTGACTCCCGTTGAATTACAGAAAATTATTACCGACCGGCTGCAGCAATTTATTCATGGGGCCGATGTCACGGTGGTGGTCAGAGAGATTCATAGCAAGAAAGTGTATTTGGTCGGCGCCATAAACAAAGTCGGTCCAGTGACGCTGGTATCGAGTTTGACCGTGCTGCAGATTCTCACCGAAGCCGGAGGCCTCACCGACTATGCGAAAAGGAAAAAGATTTATATTTTGCGCAAAGAAAACGGAAAACAAGTTAAGCTTCCGTTTGATTACGATGCCGTAATTAAAGGCGACCACATCGAGCAGAACATTAACGTGCTGCCCGACGATACTATCGTAGTGCCTCATTAGCCCGCCGTCCGCGACCCCCGGGCGCCGCCGCCTTTTCCTCGCGCCGCCAATATTGCAGATCGTTTTGCGATTTTTTTGCATATTATGCGCAGCGCGAGGCACACTCATTCGGGTATATTTGCATTACTGCCCGTGCTTTGGGTCTTTCCCCGGGAACAATTACTAGCAAATGGCATGAAATATGCACAGTTTGTAATTCTGCCGTTTAGCCCTTGGCCGAAGTCTTACGAATGCAATAGATGATAACTCGACGATCTAATCTGCCCTCGCCCTTATGGGCGTGCTTCGCCATGGCTCTCCTGATGACGCCGTGCGCTGCCGACCAGACTTCCGAACAATCGACATTGTCACCGTCCGCTTACCGCGCATTGGGTCAGCCGGACCTGCGGCAGAATGGTGTCAACATCGTCGACGCCGGCGCCCTTTTCTCCCCACAAGCGGTCGCCGTCGATTCTGCGGGCCATTTATTCGTGGCCGATACATTCAATCATCGCGTCCAGGCGTGGACAAGTGCTTCCGCTTTTCAGAATGGCGACCCGGCAGCCCTCACGCTCGGACAGTCTACGGCGCGCAATTCGAATCAGCTTGGTATCGGCGTTAAGGGCTTCAGCTTTCCGTGGAGCGTTGCTGTTGACCCCGCAACCGGCAATCTCTATGTAGCAGACGTCGGCAATAATCGCGTATTGCGCTTTCCCAAGCCCTTTAGCAACCCTGCACGAGTTGAGCCCAGTGCCGTATTCGGCGAACCGGACTTCAATACCAGGACCCCCAACACCGGTGGCATTAGCGACCACAGCATGTATGCTCCCCGTGGTGTGGCTTTCGACAGCCATGCGAATTTGTGGGTTGCCGATACGGGAAATAACCGCGTTCTGCGTTTTCCCGCCGCCGGTTTGAACGATCAAAAGCCCGCCGCCGATCTCGTCTTGGGCCAGCCTGATTTCCATTCTTCGACTGCCAATGGCGGGAAAGTTGTTTCCGCTTCAGTTTTTAATACACCTATGGCGCTGGCTTTCGACGCAAAGGACGCTCTCTATGTTGCCGACTTCGTGAACGCCCGTGTATTGAAGTTCCCTGCCCCTGTCACTTCCGCCTCGGCCGCTACGCTCGCCTATGGACAGCCAACTTTGACCACCAGTGGCGTCCCACAGCTACCGACCGCATTTTCCATGGCCGGTCCACAGGGAGTTGCTGTGGATGAAGCCGGAGCAGTGTACGTAGCCGTTCCAGCCGACAATCGCGTGCTCGTGTTTGCCCCTTCCGCAGCATCCGGCGATAACGCCAAGTCCGTCCTCGGCCAGCCTGATTTCGGCACGGTAACCGCCAACACCGGCGCATTTCCGCAAGCTTCACCCAGCTCCCTTTTTGCCCCGTCTGCTGTGGCGCTAGATGCGCATGGCGATATTTTAGTCGCAGACACGGGCAATAACCGCATCCTCTCCTTTCCTGCGGGATCGAAGATGGCCACGCGGGTTCTGGGCCAAATCACTTCCACTGGCAACGGGCCGAATCAGGTCAAGCCCGCCAGCATCAATGCTCCGTACAAAATCGCGGTCGACTACTCGCACTCTCCTTTCCCCCTTTATGTCTCGGACGCGAACAACCATCGGGTATTGATATGGAAGGATTCGGCTCGTTTTCACACCGGTGATCCGGCGGATCTGGTCATCGGTCAGCCCGACCTGCTCACCGCTCTCCCCAACGCGGACGCCGGTGGGTCCAGCAAACCGTCACGAACCAGCCTGGCGGCTCCGCGCGGGATCGCGGTGGCGCCCGATGGAACCTTGTACGTCGCCGATTCCGGAAACAATCGCGTCTTGCGCTACCCCCGCCCGGTGGATCAGGCAGCGCCCGTTACGCCGGACGTCGTGCTGGGTCAAAGTGATTTCACCAGTGCTGCTTCCGCCGCCTTGAATGCCGCGTCCATGCACGTGCCCTCAGGCGTGGCCGTCGGTCCAAACGGGAACATCTTCGTAGCCGATACCGGGAACAATCGCGTTCTCGAATTCGCCGCCGGCGCCGCCACTTCAGCCGCCGCGATCCGCGTTTATGGACAGGTTGGATTCACCACCGCCACCGCGGCAAACCCGCCTTCGGCGCAGACCTTGTCCGCACCACAGGGTTTAGCTGTGGACCGGGCATACAACTTGTATGTCGCCGATTCGGGAGCCAACCGAGTGCTGATTTACCCGAATACCAATATTGCCCCGCCCGCGGGACTACCCGCATCAATTGTCATTGGACAGAAGACGCTCGATGTGGGCACCCCGGGTGGTGGAGCGGCGCGTCTGAACGTCCCGCTAGATGTGGCGCTCGACAGCGCTGGGAATGTCTTCGTCTCGGATACTGGAAATAACCGCGTTGTCATTTTTCCGTCCCGATTGTATTTGTCAACCGATGGCACTCCGGCATATCTGGCCCTCGGCCAGCAAACTCTCAATTCCTCCACCCCGAATTGGAACTCCCCCGACGGCCTGGCCACACCCGAGGGATTGTGGCAACCTGTGGGAATCTTCGTCGATCGCGTCGGCACATTGTATGTCGGCGATACAGGCAACAACCGCGTGCTGCATTTTCTGAAAACTGCGGCAGCCGTAAATGGGGCTCGATGGGATGTCGGGGTGCCGGTTGGCCCGGGCTCGTGGTCCGTCCTGGGCGGCTCCGGATTCTCAACGGTCGCCAAAATGGCGCCAACTGTTCCGCTCACGACTTCGCTGGCCGGACGCGAGCTGGTGATCAACGATGACACCAAAGCGCCGCTTCTTTACGTCTCTCCGAAGCAGATCAACTTTCAGTTTCCATCCAAAGCGCCGGTCGGTCTGCAGCGCATTGCCGTCCGCGTAGAGGATACCGGCGAACTCATCGCCGGTGGCTCGGTGAGCGTCGCGACTTACTCGCCGGGCTTTTTTACTCAAGCTCAGAACGGACAAAGGCAGGCTGCTGCATTGAACCAGGACAATACCCGCAACAGTGCGTCCAACCCCGCCAAGCTCGGTAGCGTGGTTCAGTTGTTCGGTACCGGGCAAGGTCCCTTATCTGTAACCGTGGCCGATGGCCAGCCCGCTCCGGCCAATGCAATCACTCAAGCCAAGCCAACCACCGATGCGAACACATGCTTGAACCAGCAACCTTCCCTCTGTGTCGCCTTGGGCGGCTCGGGCGGAGGCGCCGCGCTTGCTGAGATTCAGTATTCCGGCCTCGCGCCCGGCTTAATCGGCGTTTGGCAGTTGAATATTAAACTTCCTGCAAGCGGCCTGCTCGGAAACAGCATTTCCGTCCGAGCTTTGGTCGGAGGATCAAACCAGAGTAACCTTGTGACCATCGCGGTCAAATAGAAAATGTGTATGCATATCCAGACATCTCAGTCGAATGGCGGACGCCGCCTGGCGGCTTTCGCATGCGCGGCACTGGCAGTGCTGCTTGCGGCTTGCGGAACTCCACAGCAAAAGGAAGCTCGGTACCTCGAATCCGGCAAGCGCCAGTTTGAAAAAAAAGACTACCCCCGTGCCGCCATTCAGTTCATCAATGCATCCAAGGCGATGCCCAAGGATGCGGAACCTTATTATCAGCTCGCGCTCACGTATTTAGCTCAGCAGCAATATAAACCCGCTATTAGCAGCCTGAACGCTGCCATCAAGCTCAATCCCAAGCATCGGCAGGCGCAGCTCAAATTAGCCGAGCTGATGACCTTCAGCGATAAGAAGAATGTCATTGCCGCGCAGCAGAAAATCCAGGAACTAATCAATATCGCGCCGCCTGATGCTGAAATGCTCGACGCGTTGGCCAACACCGAGCTGAAACTGGGCAACCCGCAGGATGCCGAGAAACACCTGCAGGAAGCGTTTGCAAAGTTCCCGAAGCATTTGACTTCAGCGGTTTCACTGGCTCGGCTCAAGTTTGCCAACAAAGACGTGGCCGGCGCCGAAGACGTACTCAAGAAGGCTGCCGCCCAAAACCCGCCTTCCGCAAACGGCTTTATTGCCTTGGGTCAATTCTACATGTCCACCGCCAAGGCTGCCGATGCCGAAGCACAGTTTCGCCGTGCAATTCAAATCGATCCCAACAGCGCTGCGGCTCTGTTGAGCCTTGGAACTCTTCAAGCGCGCACTGGAAAACTGGACGAGGCCGAGAAAAGTTACGCCCTACTCTCCGCCCTTCCCGAGAAGCAGTACAAGCCGTATCATGCCGCCTTTCTTGCCGCGCGCGGTAAACATCCTCAAGCCACCGAAGAATTTGAAAAGCTGCGACGTGAACAACCCGACGATCGCGCCATTCGCTCTTCTTTGGTCCGGGAATACCTCCGTATGCAGCAGACCGGCAAAGCCGAAAAACTGCTCACCGCCACGCTCGCTAAAAATCCCAAGGATGTGGACGCCCTATTGCAGCGAAGCACCCTATATCTCTTAATGAAGCAGACGGATGAGGCGCAAAGAGACGCCACCCAGGCCCTGCACTTTCGTTCGGATTCTGTAGAGGCTCACTATTTGATGGCCACAATCCATCAAATGCGTGGTGCGTCATTGAACCAGCGAAACGAGTTGACTGAAGTGCTGCGGCTCCGGCCCGGGTTCCTCGCCGCCCGCATTGCGCTCTCGCGCGCCATGATTTCCTCGGGTGCGGCCCAATCTGCGTTTGACGTCATGGAGAACGCGCCGCGGGAGCAGCGAAACATGATTGCGGCGGTTACCCAGCGAAATTGGACGCTGTTAGCGCTCGATCACACCGCTGATACCCGCAAAGACGTAGATCGCGCGCTCGCCGTGGCTAGATCGCCGGAATTACTGATGCAGGATGCCTATTTGAAACTCCGGGATAAGAACTATGCTGCGGCCCGCACATCGCTCACCGAGGCGCTCACTAAAGCTCCCGAAGATCTGAGCATCCTGCGCATGATCGTTCAGAGCTACATGGCCGAGACGCAAATCGCCGCCGCGGTCGATTTCATGCAACACTACGCTGCCGGCCACAGCAAGTCCGCACCCATGCAACAGTTTTTGGGTGAGTTGTTAATCGCCAACGGACAGCGGGCGCAAGCGCGCACCGCCCTATTAGCTGCCAAGGCGGCGGATCCCCAGTTCGTAAAGGCCGATCTCTCGTTGGCCCAATTGGATGCCGTCGACGGCCGTACCGGCGATGGCATTAAGACCGTGTCGGCTGTCGTCGCGCGCGACCCTAAGAATGCCGCGGCTCAGCTCCTGCTCGCGAATTTGCAAGACCGGTCCGGAAACCATCAGCCTGCCGTCGAAGCTTATAAGAAAGTTCTTGACCTGCAACCGTCCAACGTCCTGGCCCTGAATAATTTGGCATATGACCTGGTCGAGTATGCCAATCAGCCGGATGAGGCGTTGAAATACGCTCAAAAAGCGGCCGAACTCGCGCCGGATGCTCCTGCCGTTGAGAACACCCTGGGGTGGGTGCTCTACCGCAAAGGTCTCTATAGTATGGCCTTACCTCACCTGGAAAAGGCCGCCGATAAGGAACCCAGCGCCCGTCGTAAATGCCACGTGGCTATGGCTTATCTCAAGATGGGAGATCAGGACCGCGCACAGAAGAACCTGAACGCCGCCCTGAAACTGGATCCCAGCGTTCCCGAGATTCGAGCCGCGCAACAGATGTTTGAAGAGGCGGAGAAAGTGCAATAGGCAGCTTTACTTCACTGTCGTTTTTCCGGAGACGCGGACGGCGCCGGATATTCCGATCGATGCCGAACTACCAGGCGCGACCGTGAGTTGGTAGGATTTGCTACCCGTGATCGACGACGCATCTGTCACCCGAACGGTAAAGTTAAACGTGCCTGTTTGAGATGGCGTTCCACCGAGCATCCCGCCTGATGAGAGCGAAAACCCCGGCGGCAGCAACCCCGACGCTATGTCCCACGTGAGCGGAGACGTGCCTCCGGTTGCAGTCAATTGCAATGAATAAAGGATCGCAACAATTGCACCGGAGAGCGGTGTGGCATTCTGGATCGATGGCGCAGCGTTGACGGCAATGCTGGTCTGCTGATCGACGTGCGCGCCGGCCGAGTCGCTCAAGCGGACTGTTGGCGTAAACGTGCCTGCCGCACCCGCTACCAATCCCGAAATTAAACCCGTGCTCGAAATCGTAACCCCTCCGGGCATAGCGGTTGATCCAGGAGCCAGTGCCCAGGTGTATGGGGCCGTTCCGCCGCTTGCCCAGCCGCTGATCGATTGAGAGTAACTCGCCCCTACCGTTGTCGCGGGAAGTGAACCTGGAGTCAAAGTCAAAGATCCTCCGGAAGTAAATCCGGTCAGGGCCGTGACCACGTTCTCGTTGCCGTCGTTCGTGTAATAGCCAAAGTTTGTGTTATAGATAATGCGCGATCCGTCGTTCGAGATGGATGCGAAGAAGTGCGGCCAATATTCCTCGGGGTAAGTGGCGCTGACAGTGCCGCCTGCCCCTGCCGATCCCGATGCCGATGTCCCATTTAGCGAGAAGGTTGTGCTGGTTAGGAAGTGCGCCGTCCAGCAACGGCCAACGGTTTCGACGTTGACGGCAGAAACCCCAGTCCCGTGAAGACAAACAGCCATGCCTTCGAGCACCGGATTGGCTACGGTCGTCGTAATCACAATAGGTGCCGTATTGCTGACGCCTTGAACGGCTACGCTAAGTCCGCCCCACACAATGCTTCTCCCGTATACGAGGGTTCGCATTTCCTCGCCCACGCCTTTAAGAATGGTGGCTGTATCCCAGTGCGCTTTGTGCGTGTAGGCGCTCGCCAGATCGCCTGGAGTACGCGAAGGATCAGGATAGGTGGACACAACACAATAAGGGGCCGCGTTTCCGCCTCCGCCGCATCCGATATGACTGTCGAGGAATTGATCACCCGCTATGGCTTGTGACCACTGCACCGGCAGATCGGTCCTGCCACCGCCTTCAGTGGCCGCACTCCTTAACATCAATCCACCGGCGTTCAGCCGCCAGTACTGGATGCCGCGATAGCTTCCGAGGGCGGTCGTCTCGAAGTCATTGGGGGTCACCAAATATTGCTGCCCGGTCTTGTCCTGGAACATGTCGTTGTGCTGCGGGGCCGGGCACTCGCCTCTCGTATTTTCTGCCGGGTCACAGATATCGTCGTCATTTCCCAGGTTGCTGATGCGGATGTTCTTTGGGTACTCGGGAGAAATTTGCTCGAAAGTCAGAGAGCCGCACTGGAAGGACCCACAGGCGCTTGTGGTAGCAATGTCGGTGGGGCTGAGCGAATAGAAAACAAAAGGTTGTGAAACGACAATGGCGTACCTTTTGTTGGATACCGAGTCAACCCCTCTCGAGATAAACACCTCACCATTCGGCGGCGTCGGGTCGATGTCCAGGGCCGTGATGCCATTCCGAGGAATTTTGTAATTGGCCGTGTAGAGGTGCAGGTTATTCAGGTTGACGACGATGGCCAGCTTGGAGCCGGGGGACTTTGAGTAGCACGCGAACCAGTTGTCGTTCGACAGATCGCCCGTGCCGCCCGTGCCGACGTTTGTGATTCCTAACCCAAGCGTCGTGAAGTCGAGCAGTTGTGTCGCGATCCCGGTTGCGACGCTGGCCTTCATCAGCTGTGTTTCATTGCGGACGAAGTAGTAGGAATCGTCCACTATCTTGTCCCACAGAAGCGTGTGATCGGTGACGAACCCAGGCGCAGGGGGTGAACTGGAGTTACCGCGGATAACGGTTCCGTTCGTTGGATTCAAGATTGTGGTATTCGTGTTGACCGCGATTCCAACGTACTGGCCGGTAGCCGACCATGCAGCCGGGTTCGGATAGGCGGTTACCGATGGCCCCTGAAGATCGTTCCGGCTGAGGACCGTTACCGGCGTGCCAAAGTTTGCATCGTTATAGCTTGACCCGACAGCCGGAATAGTGAACGTTCCGAGCGGTACCTCACCGGGAAGCGTGCAGGTGTTGAGATCAAGTGGAGCATAAACCGCGTTGGTGTGACTGCAGTTTGTCGGCGTAATCGAGGCGTTGCCGTACGTGTACAGCGGATTGACGTTTATCGCAAACACCTTGTTGCCGGACACTCCAGCCGCATCCGTTACAGTGGCCGTAAAACTGAAGCCTTGCCCACCAGTTGTTGGCGTACCGCTCACAACACCTGACGAGCTCAATGTGACTCCTGTTGGTAGCCCCGCGCCAGTCGACCACGTATAAGGTGTCGTGCCTCCAGTAGCAACCAACGTCTGACTGAACGAGACACCGTATGTTGCCGCAGTGAGCGGTGACGAAGTTGAGATTGACGGCGCTGCGTTGACCGTGATCGTCTCGCTGGCGCTCGTGACAGTGGTCGGCGCGGTGTCGGTCACGGACCAAGTAAATGTCTTGACGCCCGTCGTCCCGCTCACTGTGCCGCTGATAAGACCCGTGGATGAGTTCAGCGTGAGCCCAGTCGGCAGCGCGCCGCTGGCAATCACGTACGTACCATAGGGAGGAGCGCCGCCAGACACCTGTGCCGCAAGGGACTGTGAATATGTGGTCGAGCCTAGTGTAGTAGCAGGCAGAGCAGCTGGGGTAATCGCTAGGGGCCCGGTCGGAGCCATTGCCTTGACTGAGAAGTTTGGTACCGTTAGTCCAGTGGTGCCGGTCGATATCGAAACGCTCTGCGAAACCCCAGGTGTTGGCGGAGGCTCAGTGATCGCATTGGCTCCGAACCAAGTTGCGTAAATGTTTGGGTCGAGAGTGTATGTCTGGGTCCGTGTGTCGTATCCGAGAAGTCCATCGCCACCATTCGCCGTAATGTTAGACAGTCCGCCAGAATTAGCAATGATTTTGGGAGACCACTTGATACGCAAAGCCGTCGACCCGGCCGGAGGTGTAAAGGCCAGAGTATAGCTGCCGCCGCCGTTGTCGACTCGCGTGAATGGAATATCCTGCAGCGCAAATGATCCGGGAGTCACCTTGGCAGCAAGCACCATTCCGATTTGCTGGCCGCCTAAATCGATAGGGAAGGGCGTTGCGCCGGGGAGCGCTTTCATTACCGCGATGTCGAACTTGCGCGCGACACTTGGCTGGAACACTCCATTCACCAGCCATTGAATGTAGAAATTGTTCCACACCATCTGGCCGCCAGAGGAGAGTGTCTGAGAGTCCCATGTCGAGCCATCGGCAAATGTGTAAACGGGGTCTCCGTTATAACCGCCGATTCTATACCCTCTAGGTGTGGCGTGATCCGGCAAAGGCAAAGACAGCGTTAGGTGCGTAGCGTCCGTGATGCATGAGACGCGATACGAACCAGTTTCCTGCCACCCAAAAGGCATACCGGTCGTGGTGGTGGTCGGACAGATCGGTGCCCACGAGCCATCAATCGGAAACTGCAAACCTGATGCCCATGTAACGGCTGCACCTACGTTGGTCGCAGTCCCGGGACCGTCCAACTGGAAACGCGTGGCTACCGGAAAATTTTTAGTAGCACCTCCTGAGCCCACAGCCCCCAGCGGTAGATTCAGAGTTACAGTCTGTGCGCCAACGTTGACTCCTGTGATCGACTGATCAAAACCGTTGATGCTGAAATGTCTGTAGCTTGTATTAACACCGGTCCCATTGACCCAACTAGCATCCACCGGGCCGACATTGCTCGACACAATGGTGGCCGTATTACCATTGACGGTGGCAGTTCCGCCCGGCAAAGAGAATGAGCATGTATCTTGTATATCTAGTGGAACCTCAAAACGAAAACCGTTATAGCGCGTGTCGTCGCCCTGCCACCGGGCTGTTCCATCATCATAAAATCCTTCATTAATCGCCGAAGACGAGATGCCGTATGCGTTGTCCAGAACGAGATTCTTGTCGGGCCATGCGGGGTCCATCAGGTTCAGTCCGCGCCATAGAGAAAGTAGCCCCTCGCTCAGAAGCGCATCTTCAAACGGCTGCCGGATTCTCATGTAGTTGTTTCCGGTAAGAGCTGCCGGACACAAGTCCTGCCCGCGACTTCCCGCTGGCGCCCCTCTAATCTTGCTGACTCCAATTGGGTCTCCAGTTCCGTTGCCATACGTTGGGGGCATCGTGCAACCCGCCGGGAAACCATTGACACAGGTATCCGGCTTGACAGTGAGAAGAAACGCAGTTTTTGCAGTATTAAGCGCAGTCGGCCATTCCGAGTCTCCAATAGACTGCAGGTATTCCGCGAAATTCGTGGCACCACGCATCACAATGCCTTGCGCGCGCTCGATATTGATAAGACCAATAGCAAGATAAGAAACCTGCCAGATAATGTTTCCCGCCGGGCAGGTGTTGCCAGCCTGTAACGTAATCTGATTCGCATTCTGGAACGAGCCCACCGTCCCACAACGGATGCCATTGGCCATGAAAAACTTGTTGACCATAGTCAAATCAAATGGCGTAGTGGATGTGTTTGTGATGATGGCGCCAGACCGCGAACCCGTATTCGGATAGCCGTTCTGCCCAATGAAGGTATCCGGGTTCATGTAGTAGTCTTTCCACGGAACCATCGAGTCCCGCAATGTCTCATCACCCGTTATCATGTACGCTAAACTTTGTCCGTCGATATGAGTGTGCAAGGTTTCGTTGAATACCCAATCGGTGAGAGCCTTAGCGGAATTGGTGCTTACTGATCCGCTATTGCCATCCAAAGCAAAAGCCGGTAAGCCAAGATTCTTTAGTTCTGCATTCGGAGCATTGGCGTGTGGGCGATTCCGCCACTGGAAGGCATTCTCCCGGCTGTCATTATGCAGCGCGCTCGTCGCTGTACCGTCTTCGTGCGGCCATACGTAGCTTCCCTGCCAGAGGTAACGGTGCATCGAGTTGATGTAACCACCGGTCATGCCTCTTTGCCAGAATCTGGCGAGATCATCCCGCCGGAATTCTTCCTGATGGAGAGTCCCGGAGGTGCTCCAAACGTCGAATCGGGGAACGCTGATTTCCCGCGCCAGGTTATTGGCATTGTTTCCAAACGCAACGCCCACAAACCGGTCGGGCAGAGCGGGCGTCGTGCACGCGCTTGGTTGGCAGAGGGACTGCGGAAGGGGCGGCGTGGCTCCCGCGCTGGTTGTGGCGTAGTAGGAATCTTCGTACGCCGGGTCCACCAGTGGATATGGCAGTACGTTCGTGGAATTGATATAGGCGAGTGAGGACGGTCTCGCGACAAGATAGTGCTGCTGTTTCAGGAAGTCGTTGGGCAGCGACGCCGGGGTGCTGGTATGGAAGCTCAGGAAAATGTCGATTGGTATCGACCACGATGTCCAGGCCTGATACGTAGGAATGCTGTTCTGCTGAGGGAAAATACCCACGCGCACCGAGCCGTCTCCATAGAGCTCAAGCGATTTCGGCCAATACCCGGCCATCTGGTAGACGCCAATCTCGATTCCGTTGCCGGCTGCGTCCGCAATGTCCGCGTAGCCCTTGGGATACGCTGAAAACAATCCGCTTTGGAGCGTGGTTGGTGTCCCACTGACAGTCTTTACTACCGAGTAGCCGAGATCTGGAGTAAACAGGTTGGCGCACGCCGCGCCGTTAAAGGTGCAGCCGTTGGCCGACTGCAGCGTCATAGCGTCTAACTGTGCCTCGTAAATGTAAACCGAATCCGGTGCTGCCGTGATCGTTCCGGTTTGCGGCGTCGTACTCGTAGCCACGGAGTAATTGAGCGTTCCGGTGATCGAGGTATCCAGCCGCAGTTCGTCGGATTCGACTCCCTTGGCCGCCGTATTGAAATTGTTTCCCGAGAAATCGGGTGAAGGAACCGCCGAGACGTTGTAATCCGCGTTGCGGCGGACCACCCTCACCTTTACGTTGTTCTTTCCGTTATAGAAGTAAAGCCTGGTGGTATGGTGCATGTAGGCATGACTGGCATTGTCCACGTAGTTGCCAATGCACTTTAGCACCGACATCACCGGTCCGTTCTCTTCAATGGAGCAGGATGAATTGGGATCATTGGCCGACGAGTAGAGTGTGCCTGCGCCTGTCTGCGAACAGTCCGTACCGCCCGCGGCGGGGAGACAGGTCACGTTCCCAGGAAATGCCGCGGTCGGGTTTGGCCCGTAAAGGACAAGCCCGCGCGTCTGCGCCGTGCTGGTACTTATTAGGGCGGTCCCATTCACCGTTGCCGTATCGATGACGTTAAAATTAGCTTTCTTGACCGTAAAAGTGGACGTGCCGGTCACGATGGTGATGGTCGCGCCGCTGTCCGTTGCGAGATTCGAGCCGCCGAAATTTCCTGCCCCGTTATTGGTCAGCGTCACAGTGGCCGTGCCGCCTGCGCTTAGCGTTGGGACAATCCCGCAAACCTTGACGAACTTAACGTTGCCGCTGGGCCACACGCCGAGCGTGCGAAATTGACCGGCGCTTGCCCCAGTCACGTTAAGAAAATCGGTGCTGGTGACCGCAGCAGAGTCGGGGATAGGAATACCTTGGCAAAACGGTTCATTCGTCCGCGCCACACCTCCTGCGAGGGAAGAGGTTTTCCCTGTTTGGTCGCCGACGTATAGAGCTTCTCGGACTTCTAATGGGACGCTGAGTGCCGTGGCTTGGTGTAAGACCCCTTCCCAGATATATCCGGCGCTCGTCTGCGGGTAAGCGACTGCTTTGCTCGTAGCGGCATCGAACGTCAGCATGGTTCCCCAGGCGCCCCCATCCGCTTGTGAAGGCGCTGCTCCCGTACCGCCAATGGTCACTTGAGCGCACGTCCCCGCTACTGGGTCAAAAATCCAATCTTTAGCCGCGGCGGCGTTTACACCGTACTGGTGATAAAGGACAGATCCGCTCGGCAGCACGGCCAGCCCTGGCAGCGCCGGATTCGACCCTACTACGACCATTGTCACTGCCGAGCAGGAGGCGTCGATGA
>Ga0207707_10001420_pt1 | contig 22156 bp, 17 predicted proteins | sample KBSC83BmetaG_FD_184336 | JGI IMG/M metagenome (GOLD analysis project Ga0207707, IMG submission 184336) | Corn rhizosphere microbial communities from Kellogg Biological Station, Michigan, USA - KBS C8-3B metaG (SPAdes) (version 2) | ecosystem: Host-associated > Plants > Roots > Rhizosphere ...
CGAGCGCCCGGCGTTTTTCAATGGACAGCTGCTGGAGAGCGACGATCTCTCCGCGATGTACGACTACCATCGCGAGATGCGATGGCTGCACAACCGATCGCTGCATGGTTGGGGGATTGCGGTGGGATTCGCGGTATCCGGCGGCAAGGGCGACCGCGTGATGGGCATCGCTCCGGGCTACGCGATCGACTGCCTCGGGCACGACCTGGTGCTCTCGCGACCGCAGTCCATGCAAATCCCGCCCGTGTCCGGAGCGGCCACCGGGGGGCCCGCGCGCTACTATCTCACTGCGTCGTACATCGCCGATGCGGAGCTGGCTCCCGATGAAACGCGCGCGGGCACGTGCGGCACCGATGGCGCCATTCGGCGCACGGAGCAGCCGTTGCTGCGCTGGCAGGATCCGAACGAGGTCGCGATTCCCGAGCTGCGCTACCGTCGGGGGCTCGACATCGTGCTGGCGTCCGTCGACATCCTCGACTGCTCGCTCGTCGCGGCGCCGTCCAAGGCGCAGCGCAGGAGCGCGCGCCCGGAGCCGCAGCCGTTCGTGCGCGCCGGCACGAGCGTCGCCGGTGCCACCGACTGGTATTACTTCACGGAGGGCGGCACGATCGCCGGCGTGCAGGCGAACATCGATACGAGTGCGGCGGGGTTCGGCGGCACTCCGAGCTACTCGGCGAGTCTCTCGGGCTCCCGAGTGCTCACGCCCGGATCGCGCATGGTGGACGGGATCCTCTCCATCGAGAGTCCCGCGCCAACGAGCTTCATCGCCCGCGTGACGATGCCGCGCAATCTGAAGATCGGCGCGATCGATCTCAATCCGAACGGCGCATTCACGTCGACGCTTCCGCCTGCGTTGCGCAATACGCTGCAGTGGTGCGTCTCGTGGATCGGAATGGAGACGTGACGATGCACACGCCCACCTGGCGGTATCTCGTGCTGGAGCGACAGTGGCCGCTCGCATACGCGAGTGGCATCGAGATCGATGCCGACGGAACGCTCACCCTGGCGCGAATGCCCGCGCTCGATGACGTGCTCACCGATCCACTCCCTCCCGTGCCCGGCCTCGAGGGGCCCGTGGGGATCGGCGTCGATGCGTGCGGCACGCTGTACATCGCCGACGCCGCGAGCCATACGATACGGCGCGTGGACTCGTGCGACGGTCAGGTGACCTCGCTCGGATGCATCGCGGGTCCCGGCGCTGATCCCGGCCAGCTCGATACGCCGCGCGGCGTCATCGTCGGGCCGCGCGGTGCGCTGTACGTCGCGGATTCGGGGAACGCGCGCGTGCAGCTGTTCGACCTGGCCACCGGCCAGCTACGCGGGGTGTGGGGGGAGCCGGCAGATCCCGCGCTCGCATCGCTGCCCGGCCACTTCGTGCAGCCATGGGATCTCGCAGCCGACCGCCGCAACATGGTATACGTCGCCGATCCGGGCTCGCTTGGCACGGACGGGAAGTGGAGCGGCGGACGCGTGCAGCGCTTCACACCCGATGGCGTCGTCGACCTCGCGTTCTCGAATGCGTTGGGCGCACAAGCGCCCGCCCCGTCGGCGCCGGCGGGCGTCGTGATCGCATCGCTCACCGCGAACGATCCCGCCGCCGACAGATTGCTGGTTCTCGATCGTCAACCGCCACGACTGCTCGCCTACACGCTCGCCGGCGAGTTCGACCCGATCGCCACCGCTCGCTGGGCGCAGGTGGTGGGAGACACGGATCTTCCCACCGGGATCGCGCACGCGAACGGCGTGCTGTACGTGGGCGATGCAGCCACGGGGCGCGTCGCGCTCTTCGACGACGCGGGAAACTTCCTCGGCTTCGCGACCGGCACGGAGAGCGTCGCCGGCATCGCGCTCGACTGCCACGGACGCCTCACGGTGCACCCGGGCGGCGGCGGTGCCGTTCGGTGCTCGCTGGGTCTGCCCACCTACGCGGATTGCGGCACGTTTCTCATCGGCCCCATCGACGCACCGGGCGATCCGACGAAGTGGCAACGCCTCGCCCTCCAGTGCGACGCGCTCCCGGACGAGACGCACCTCAGGATCTACACGCTCACGAGCGACACGCTCGACGGCGCGCCGGGAAACGTGCCGAATCTGCCCGCCACGTGCGGCGCCGTCGTGTCGCCCGCGCCGATCGATGCCGATGATCCGGCGCCCGCGCCGCTCGACGCCTGGCGCGCGGCACCGTGGGATGCGACCGACCTGCTCGCGCTCAACGTCCCCGCGCAATACCTCTGGATCGCGGGCACGCTGTCGGGCAACGGCAACGATACCGCGGCGATTCGCCAGCTCAGGCTGTCGTACGACGAGCGCGGCTGGCTGCAGTTTCTGCCGGCGCTGTACTCCCGCGACGACGTCAGCCGCACCTTTCTCGAGCGCGCGCTCGCCGCGTTCGAGGGCGTCCTGGGCGCCGAGTCGAAGCTGATCGACGATCTGCCACTGTTGTTCGATGCGGCGGCCGTGCCGGATGCGGCACCGCACGCGACGTGGCTGGACTGGCTTGCCTCCTGGGTCGACGCGCGACCGGATGAGAGCTGGCCGGACGAAACACGACGCGGCGTGGCAGCGGGCGCGTTCCGCGCGCACGCCTGGCGAGGCACGCGCGAGAGTCTGCGCGAGCTCGTCAAGCTCTACGCCGGCATCACGCCATTCATCGAGGAGCCAGCGGTGCAGGCCGGATTGTGGTCGCTGGGCGCCACCGCGCTCGGCGTCGACAGCGCGCTGGCAGGCGCTGCACCGCAGGGCGCCGCGCTCGGGACGACCGCGATCGTCGACCGCTCGCATCTCATCGCTCCCCAGGACTGGGGCGAGCCGGCGTACGCCGATCTCGCGCATCACTTCGTCGTTCGCGTCTATGGCGCGGAGCTCCCACTCGAAGGCGGATTGGCGCGCGTGCGTTCCGTGATCGATCGCGAAAAACCGGCACATACGACGTATGACCTCTGCACGATCGACGCGAGCATGCGCGTGGGTGCGCAGGCGCGAACAGGCATCGACACTATCGTCGCCGGGAAACCGATGGCGACGCTGCTCGGCAATGGCTGGGAGATGGGCGCCGATTCCGTTCTGTCCGCGTCGGTCGACGACCGGCGCGTCGGCGCGCGAATTGGCGTCGGCGCGAAAGTGGGAGTCGAGGCGACCGTTACCTGACGAGCAGCCACGCGGCTGACGTATCGAACCAGGAAGGAGGATCCGATGGGAACGATGCAGGATTGCGGAGCTGCGACGCGCGAGATCATCGCCCGTCTCACGACTCCGTCGCGGAACCGGTACTACTACGGGAAGCTGCTCGACACCTATCATCTGGATCTCGAACAGAGCTACGAGATCTCGAAACGCTGGATGCTCAACCGGCTCTCGCTCGGCGCCGGCGTGCTCTGTGGATTGCACGTGAGCATCTCGAACGACAGGAAGCTCGTTCGCGTGGGCTCGGGAGTGGCGATCGACTACTGGGGGCGCGAGATCATCGTGCCTTCGAGCTCTCCCGGAGTCGACCCGACACAACCCACCGACAGCTGCGGCAACGATGTCGGCGAGCCCGTTCGCGGCGGCAACGCGGTGACACTGTACGTCTGCTATCACGAGTGCGAAGCGGAACCATCGCAGGCGCTCGTGAGCGAGTGCGATGAGCGCGCCTGCGAAAACGGGATCGTGCGGGAGAAGTATCGCCTGCAGATTCGCGCCGGCGTCCCGAGGCCGCCCGGCAGCCTCACCGACAACCAGTGCACCTCGATCTTCGGCCCGCTGCCCGCGAACACCACCCGCCGCATCGTCGCCTGCAAGACGCTCAACCCCTCCTGCGATGCGCCGGACGAATCGTGCATCCCGATCGCGACGATCACGCTCGACGACAAGGGATTGGTGCGGTCGGTGGACGAGTGCTCGTATCGCACGACAGTGTACAGCAACGCCGTGCTGCTCGATCTCATTTTCTGCCTCGCCGCGCGAGTGGACGTGTGTTGCGGGGGAACCGTCAGCGTGAAGGCGCTCGAGATCGTGAGCGGAGAGCCGCAAGTCGGAACCGCCGGACAGCCGATGCCGCAGCCGCTCGTGACTCGCGTCACCGATGGAGGGGCCAGTGTCGCGAACGAGCCGGTGACGTTCACGGTGACGACCGGCGGAGGAATGGTCGGCGCCACGACCGCGACGCTCGCGGCGACGTTCACCGTCAACACGGACGCGAGCGGCCAGGCCGCGTGCCCCGTCTGGCTCGCGGGCCCCGCACCGGGTCCACAGCTGGTCACGGCGAGCATCGCCGTGGGCGCTCCATCGCAGGTCGCTTTCCATGCGAGGGTCGCGCGGTCGGTCGCGAAGCCACCGGTGGTAAATGCCGTGTGGCCGCCGCCGAGCGCGATCCTGTCGGCGAGCTCCACGGACACGACGATGCAGATGTTCATGGAGCTCTGGAGACGGCACGCGCAGCTGCAGGTCACCTTCGATCGCAAGATGACGATCAATGGTGGGAAGGTGAGCGACTGGATCCGGCTCTTCATGATTCGCTCGAACTCGCAGATCATGACGCACTACGTGCCGCCGACGATTGCCCAGATTCCGTTGAAGTACACGGGACCCGTCGGCACGCCGATTCTCGGTACGCCCGGCGACCCGTGCGAGGGCTTCGAGATCGCGCCCCCCGGCAAGTCGCCAATCGGCGACACGTTCATCCTCGTGATGAACGCCACCGTCAGCGAGATAATGAGCGCCGAGCCGACCCCGTTGCTGCTCGATCCCGACTTTGCGGGAACCGGGTTGACTCCCACGCAGCTCGACGAGTTGTGGGCGATTCCGGTGGCCCCGACTCCGGTGCCGGCGGGACTTCTCGCCGGTCTCGTCGGCCCCGCAGCGACGCTCCCATCGGGCGACGGAGTTTCCGGCGGACGGTTCAGCAGCTTCTTCGCGATAGCCGCGCAATGAGCGTCATGACGCGATCGATGACCGTTACGCTCGCCGAGAAGTCGCGCGAGCGTATGACCTGGAGGAACGAATGACGACGCCGCTCATGACCACCTCGAAGCCGTGCGGATGCGGCGGCTCCGCCGCGACGACACCGTGCGACTCACCCGAGCTGCGAGGGCTCGAGCGCACGCGATTCTTTGCGCGCCAGCTCGTGATGCCGGATGACCTGACGCAAGACCAGATCTATTTTCGCGAGAAGATGCGCCGGCACAATCGGATGCTGCACGGCTGGGGCGTCGTGTGCGGGGCGTGCGTCTTCCGCGGAAAAACCGCCTGCGAGGTCGTCGTCGATCCCGGATACATTCTCGGACCATACGGCGACGAGATCGTGATCGAATCGCCCGTCACGATCGACGTCTGCAAGCAGGGGCTCGGCGAGCGCGATGGATGCTGTGGAGAAGAGCTCGATCCGTGGTGCGCCGACACGCACACCCAGTGCGCGGAGGGGCCCCTCTACCTCGCGATACGCTATCGCGAATGCCAATCGCGTCCCATACGCTCGATGAGCGCCGCGTGCGGATGCGGATGCGATGACGCGGCGTGCGAGTACAGCCGCATTCGCGACAGCTATGCGATCAAGCTCCTGCGCGAGCTGCCGCCGTCGTACACGACACCCATGGCGCCGCCGCCAACGGACTCGCTGCTGCCGTGCCGCGACGGAAAGGCGCGCACCTGTCCGCCGTGCCCCACCGATCCGTGGGTGATCCTGGCCGACCTGATGGTTGGTCGCGATTGCAGCGTGCGTACCGTCGATTGCCTCGCGCACCGGCGCTACGTGATCTCCTACGGCACCTACTATAGGATATGCGCGTCCGCGGCGCCCGTGGGGCCGGGGGCGCTGCAGGTCGCCCTCGACGAGGTACGCATGCACACGCTGTCGACCGGCAACACCATGCTCGTCGACCTCGGCGCGGCGGGCTCGGCGTCACCACGCGCATCGGTGCAGATCACCCGCGCCGATGGCAGCGTCGCCACGCTGCCGGCGGGATTCGCCGTAAACGCCGGAAGCACGATCGACGACGTCTTGAAGGCCAACGGGGAGCGACAGCTCTTCGATCCGGTCACCGATCGGACCTACTCACTGCGGTCGCTCTTCACGGCGGCGAAGATTTCTCCCACCGCGCGCGTCGACAGTACCGCGGGCGCGCTCGGCTTGCTCGAAGGGAAGACGATCTCGATCATGACGCCGGGCGGCTCCGCCGCGGCGGCTCCCGCGCCATCGCCTCCATCCTCGCCGGCCGCGCCCACCCCCGTCGCGACGGGTGCGCTCGGCAAGTTGCTCGACCGCGATGGTCTCGACCAGCTCGCGACCGAGCACGGCGGCGATGTTGCTCGCGCCGGCAGTCTTCCCGCGACGACGCTGGTAGGTGTGGCGCCGACCTCGGCGCTCGGCAAGGCGATGGCCGCCATGTCGATTTCGGATGTGGCGGGAGCGACTCGCGACGCCTTCGTCGCTCAGGTGACCGGCGGCATGTCCAAGCGGCAGCTGCCGCGCGCGACGGAGCAGGCGGAGGCCGTTTGGAAAACGGCGGCGCAAGTGGCGAAGCTGTCGAAAGGCCCGTCCAAGTAGCAGCGGTGCGCTCGGGTGCACGGGCACCCGAGTCGCGCACCGACGCCGCGCGCACGAAAGGGGAATGGCTGGCGCCCGCCCTGGGCTTCCGCCACTTTTCCTGAACATGCGCGCGCTTCTGGCATATCCGATGATGGTGGTGATGACGCTCATCTTCATCGTCCCCATCACGCTCATGACGCTGTTTCGCATCCCGATTCCGCCCGACAGCTTCGTGGGCCGGGGAGGGCACTGGTGGTCGAAGGCGGTGCTCTGGGTATCGGGGGTGAAGGTGGTCGTTCGCAATCCAGAGTACGTCTCGCACACCGATTCGCGCGTGTACGTGTCGAATCACGTGAGCTGGTTCGAGATCTTCGCGCTCGCCACCGTGATCGACCGCTATCGCTTCGTGGCAAAGCAGGAGATCCGCCGCGTGCCGCTGTTCGGTCGCGCCGCCGAGGCGGTGGCGGCGATCTACATCGAGCGGAGCAATCGCAAGGCGGCGTTTAACGCCTACGAAAAGGCGGCGCAGCGCATCCGGGCAGGGCTCAACGTGGCCGTCTATCCGGAGGGCACGCGCGGACGCTCCTACGAGCTTCGTCCCTTCAAGAAGGGACCGTTCGTGCTGGCGATCGCGGCGCAGGTGCCGATTGTTCCGCTCATCAGCTGGGGATCGAGGGAAGTGCAGGCCAAGGGCGAGGTCGCCATTCACTCCGGCACCATCGAGCTCACCTTTCTCGAGCCAGTGGAGACGAAGGGCCTCACCTACGAGGATCGTGACGCGCTGGTCGAAATAGTCTGGAATCGCATCGCGGCCGCGCTGGCCGAAAAGGGAGTGCCGATCGTCCATCAGCCGGCGGGCACGCCGAGCACCGTTCAGGCAGAGTGACCGTACTTCAACCGAGTGATCCATGTCAGAGATCGTAGACATCACCGCACGCGAGATTCTCGATAGCCGCGGCAACCCGACCATCGAGGCGGACGTGCTGCTGGAGAGCGGCGCGATGGGCCGCGCGGCGGTGCCGAGCGGCGCATCCACGGGCGAGCACGAGGCGCTCGAGCTGCGCGACGCCGACCCCAAGCGCTATCTCGGCAAGGGCGTGCTGCGCGCCGTGCAGCACGTGGAGGAGACCATCGCGCCGGCGCTGCGCGGGATGCAGGCGGTGGATCAGATCGGGATCGACCGCGCGCTGCTCGATCTCGACGGGACGCCGAACAAGGAGCGCCTCGGCGCCAACTCGATTCTCGGCGTGTCGCTCGCCACGGCGCGCGCCGCGGCGGAGGAGCTCGGGTTGCCGCTCTTCCGGTATCTCGGCGGGCCGATGTCGCGCACCATGCCCGTGCCGATGATGAACATCCTGAATGGCGGCGCGCATTCCACCAACACGGTCGACTTTCAGGAGTACATGATCGTCCCCGTGGGCGCGGAGACGTTCGGCGAGGCGTTGCGCATGGGCGCGGAGGTGTTTCACTCGCTCAAGAAGGTGCTGGTCAAGCGCGGGATGGCGACGAGCGTCGGCGACGAGGGCGGCTTCGCGCCCGACCTCAAGAGCGACGAGGACGCGCTCAAGGTGATCATCGAGGCGATCGAGGCAGCGAAGTACGCGCCCGGCAAGCAGATCGCGATCGCGCTCGACTGCGCTGCGAGTGAGCTCTACGACAAGCAGGGGAAGTACACGTTCAAGAAGAGCGGCGCCGGAACGAAGGACGCCGCGGGGATGATCGAGCTGTACGCGAAGTGGATGGAGGAATATCCGATCGTGTCGATCGAGGACGGGCTGGCGGAGGACGACTGGGAGGGGTGGGCGACGATGACCGGCGCGCTGGGCGACCGCGTGCAGCTCGTCGGCGACGACATCTTCGTGACGAACACGGAGCGCCTCGCGCGCGGCATCGAGAGCCACGTGGGCAACGCGATCCTGATCAAGGTGAACCAGATCGGCACGCTCACGGAGACGCTCGAGGCGATCGAGATGGCGCGGTCGGCGGGCTATCTCTCGATCATCTCGCATCGGTCGGGTGAAACGGAGGACACGTTCATCGCGGACCTCGCGGTGGGTACGGGAGCGGGGCAGATCAAGACCGGTTCGGCGTCGCGTACGGATCGCATCGCGAAGTACAACCAGCTGCTGCGCATCGAGGAGCTGCTGGGCGAGGCGGCGGAGTATCCGGGCGGCGCGATCTACGGGTTGTAGGAGCGAATCGGCATGGCGCGCGCGCGCGGCGTATGGTGGCGATTGGTGTGGGTCGCCGTGGGCGCGATGGTGTTGTATTACGCGCTGCAGGGTGGGGAATACAGCACCACGCGCCTCTTCGCGCAGCGGTCGCAGGCGGCGCGCGTGCGGGCGTCGATGGACTCGCTGCAGCACGACATCGACTCGCTCGCCAAGGTGAAGAAGGCGGTGCAGGCGGACCCCGCGGTGCAGGAGCGCATCGCCCGTGAGGAGTTCGGGATGGTGCGCGGAAACAAGGAGATTCTGTACCGCTTCGCGGAGCCGGACAGCGCCCGGAAACCTTGAGCGGTTCGGCCTCGGCCGGCGTTGACTGGTTTTGTCGGGGGATTGCGCAATAGTGAGCATGGGTCGTTCGATGTGCTCACAGTGCACCCTGGTCATCGCGATGAACGTTCCACCATGGCGCTTGCTCGCGGGAGTGACCGCGCTGCTGGCGCTGGCGACTGTTGCCGAAGCGCAGCATGGAGCTGGCACCCACAACTCTCCCACCGCTACGTCGCTGGGTCCGGCTCGATCTGCCCGGAGCGCCGCGGGACCTGCGAAAGTGAAAAGTACGGCAGGGGGAGAGATCGAGGACGCGATCGTCACCGTCCTGCCGGTCGCGCTGCGTCGCACCGCCGTCAAAAGCGTCGAAGACAAGCTCGACGCAGCGGACAAGAGCAAGCCGAAAGAGGGCGGTTGGCTTGCGAGCCTTCGGACTACCGTCTCCGGAGACAAGCATCGGGTCGAAGCTGGCGAGCGCGTGCTCGAACAGTTGGCGCAATCGCTCGCGGCGGATTCATCGGAAGCGATGACGGTGGTGGTCGTGATCGGAGGCGCGGACGATCGCGACAAGGTGGTTCGGAGTCTGGCGGGAGTCCGGCGAAAGGTGAAAGTCGCCTACGTCGACCCATCGTTCGCCGACGCGGGCAGCGACAACACGGTGCTCGAAGGCGGTCTGGCCGGCAAGTTGTCCGTGCCGGCGAAAAACCTCTGGGTCTATCTGCCGAAGAAGGGCTCCGCCCCTCGCGAGAAGCCGAACTACACCTTGTCCACGAAGGTCGCCTCGCCCGCACTCTGGAACGGGATGTTCGCGGCGGATGGCGATGCGATGGACTTTGATCGGCTGAGCCTCGAGACGCACGGCGACAGTGGTGCGACGAGCGACACGGTCGCCGCGACCGGCGCCGCGAAAGGCACCACCGAGAGCTCATCGAAATCCGCATTCGCGGTGGGCGATGTGGTGCTGCCCAAGATCGCCAACATCAAGGTTCTCGCCGATGCGCTCGCGGACGGCAAGGTCGTTGGTACAGCGTCGAAGAGCGACGAGCTCGTGATCGCCAGCGCCGCGAAGAACGGATACATCCGCGTGGAGGGGGCGTCGTTGACTGGTTGGGTGAGTCTGCTGCTCATCGCGAAGCGCTGACGGAGCGCCGCGGCTTTCACTCAGTGAGAGAGCTCGGCTCGGAAACGCGCGGCCGTGTCGGGCCAGCGCAGGGAATCGTATTCGATCGCGAGATCTTCGCGTGCCGTCTGAATCCAGCTGACGGACGAACTGGCCTTCGTCATCAGAATTTCGTATCCCGCGCGGCTCTCGTGTTCCGCATCCGCGTAGCGCCTTTCGCGCAGGAGCACGTGTCCCAATCGCACGCGCGCGGTGCCAGCCAGCGCGTGCCCTGGGGGAAGCGTAGCGGCGAACCGCTGGAGCGCCTCTCGCAGGAGCCGCTCGGCGTGCGGAAAGTCCTGTCGCTCGAGAAAAACTCCGGACAGGTTCGATAGCGCGACGCCGATGAGATAGTGGTTGTCCGCGTATACCGAACGGTAGATCTCCGCCATTCGGCGGAAGTGCGCCTCCGCCTCATCGAGGTTTCCGCGCGACAGCGCAACTTTCCCGAGCTCGTTGAGCGTGGACGCGACGCGAGGATGCACCGGTCCGTACACGCGCTCCTCGATCGCCAGCGCCTGTTCCAGCATGTCGGTCGCATCGGCGTAGCGTGCCTGCCGCACCAGCGCACGACCGAGCATCGTCATCGCGGACGCGGTTTCCTGATTGTTCGTTCCGTACCACCCCTGCATGATGCTCAGCCCCTCGCGATCGAAGCGCTCGGCGTCGACGTAGTGGCCCAGCTCCAGCTGAATCGCACCGAGATTAATGAGATCGTCGGCGACGTGCGGGTGTCGCTCGCCGTACAGCCTGCGATCCATGGCCAGCACGCGGCGGTTCAGCGTGTCGGAGATGGCGTAGTGTCCCGCGTAGAAGTGCGAGTTTGCGAGCTCCGTCAGCGTCGCCGCGAGCTCGCGAGTCGGCGGACCGTTCGACTCGAGCTGCACGACCCCGCGGAGCACGTCGATCGCCTGGTCGTACGCACCCCGATCTTCGAGCAGCTGCCCGAGCGCGGTGGTCTCCGTGAGCACGGCCGGGTCGCTCGGCGCCAGTCGTCGTCTGCTGATCGCGAGTCCGTCGCGGATCAACTTTTCGGCCTCCGCGTAGCGCGCCTGCCCGTCGCGCAACGAGCCAAGCGCCACGAGGCTGGCCGCGACATCGGGGTGCTCGGGGCCGAGCAGCGAGATGCGCTCCTCGAGCGCGAACCGAAGCAGTGAGTCCGCACGTCCGAAGTCGCCGAGCTTTTGGTAAATGCCGCCAAGCGTCGTGAAGAGCTCCGCCTGCGTGGCGGGGTCGCGATCCAGCCCACGCGCCTCCTGCAGGCCGCGATCGACGACGGTCACGACTCGCAAACTGTCGGCCGGCCCGGCTTCCGGATCGCCGCCCTCGAACAGGTTCATCATGAAACGCTGGATGCGCTGCGTGCGTGCAGATTCCGCGAGCGCGACGTTGCGAGCCGTGGCCAGCCGCGCCGTGTAGAACGCCACGAGTGAGATGACGAGGACGATCGCCGCGAGCGCCGCGGACAGCGGCCGCCAGTTGCGGCGCGCGAATTTGCCGAGACGGTAGCGCGTGCTATCGGGACGGGCTTCCAGCGGCTCTCCGTTGCGATAGTGGTCGATGTCGCGCGTGAGCGCCTCGACGGATCGGTAGCGCCGCTGCGGATCCTTGTGCATCGCCGTAAGGCACAGCACGTCCAGATCCGCCCACGCGGTCTTGCTCACGGATGCCATGGGCGGCGTCGATAGGGCAGCGATCCGGCGCGCGACGGCCGAGGGACGCACCGGCTCGTGCTCGATGATCATCGATTCCGCCTCTCCGGCGGAACGATGCGCGAGGTCGAATGGAAGTCGACCGGCGAGAAGCTCGTACAGCACGACGCCCAGCGAGTAGACGTCGGTGTGCACGCCAGCGGATCCGCCGCGGAGTTGTTCCGGAGCCGCGTACGCCGGAGTCATGAACCGCAAACCCGTCAGGGTGGGATTCACCGGCGGGTCCAGGCTCTCCAGCTGCTTCGAGATGCCGAAGTCCAGCAATTTGACGCCGCCATCGCGGCTCACCAGGATGTTGGATGGCTTGAGATCGCGATGGATGATGAGGTGCTCATGCGCGTGCTGCACCGCCTCGCAGACGGCCCGGTACAACTCGATGCGCTCTGCAATCGACGACGCGTGCGCCGCGCAATATTCGGTGAGCGGCACGCCTTCGACGTACTCCATCACGAACCACGGCGTCCCGTCGGCCAGGGCATCCGCATCGTACAGACGTGCGATCAGAGGATGATTGAGCTGCGCGAGCGCGCGTTGCTCGTTCGCGAACCGTTCGCGCCGAGCGGGTGAAAGCCGTGCATCGCGCAGGATCTTGATCGCGGCGAGGCTGCCCAGGTCGTCTCGTTCGGCGAGGTACACCACGCCCATCCCGCCTTCGCCGAGTACGCGCGTGACGCGGTAGTGCCCGAACTGGTCGACGGGGAGGACGGCGCGCTTTCCCTCGCCGATCAGCTCCTCTGCGATGCTCGCCACGCCGAGCTCGATGAACCCGTCTCCACGGGCGTCCTCCTCGAGCATGGACAGCACCTCGGCCTTGAGCGCCGCATCGTCCCCGCACGCCTCGTTCAGGAAGGCGCCCCGCGCGGGCTCCGATAGATCGCTGGCACCGTGGAACGCCGACTGGACTCGTTCCCAACGCGCTGCGTCCACGTTCTATCGCGCTTCGCGGCTCACGTCGAGCTCTTGCGAAGCTCGTGCGCCAGCCAGGCCTTGGCCGCGCGCCAATCCCGGATGACGGTCGCTTCCGAGACGCCAAGCAGCTCTGCCGTCTCGTCGATGCCGAGGCCGCCGAAGAATCGGCTCTCGACCATGAGCGCCTGTCGGGGATGCGCGAGGTGCAGGGCATCGAGCGCAGCGTCCAACGCGAGAAGCTCATCGGCCCGCGTGGCGGCGATCGGAATCGAATCATCGAACGTAACGAGCTCCGCGCCCGCTCCCCGTTTCTCGGACAGGTGACGCCGTGCGGCTTCGACGAGCACCTGCCGCATTGCTCGCGCGGCGATGCGCTTGAAGTGCAGGCGCGATGCCATCGCGAACGGCGGTGAGCTCGCGAGCTTGAGCCACGCTTCGTTCACGAGCATCGTGGGGCTGAGCGTGGCGCCCGGGTCGCTGCGACGAACGCTCGCGGCGAGATGTCGCAACTCTTCGTACATCGCGCTGAACAGAAGATCGAGCGCTGGCCGATCGAGCGTGATCCCGCTCGCATCCCACGACGCTGCCCGCTCCGTGCTTTCTGGCATGACTGGATTTCTCGCCCTTTTGCGCAATGCCACGTAGGACTGCCTTGCGTTGGAGCAAACCCATCCTGCCCGATCATGCGCTATTGCAGCGGTCCACGCCAGCACCCGGCCGATGATGGGTGCTCGAGCGAGTGATCGGGTGGGGGTGCGGGGGGACAAGGACGCTCCTGTCTCCTCCTCCGATTCACGAATTCGAACTCAACCTCTGGGGGCACACATGAACGTCAACCTCACGAAATTCAGTTTGGCCGATACGACTCCCCAGCAGGTGACCGGAGTCTTGAAGACGACCGGCTCGACTGATGCGGACGTGCTCTTCGCGGCGAAGGAGGAATTCGGCTCGACGTTTGCGACTCAGCGGTTTCAGGGGATGGGGCTGCTCATCGTCGGAGTACTGTCCTCGCTGACGATCATCATGGCGATCATCGGCATCCCGGTCGCGCTGTTCGGGTTCTGGATGTGGCGGAAGGGGAAGAGGAACGTGGCGATCGTGGAGGCCGCGTATCGCGACTATCTCGCGGCGAGCGGCTCCGCGAACGTGAGGATTGCGTCCTGAGCCGACCACGGAGACAGCGCGACGAAACCTTGACTTGGGATGCCGGGCGGAGGATATTTACGGACCTGGCGCGGGGTGGAGCAGCCTGGTAGCTCGTCGGGCTCATAACCCGAAGGTCGCGGGTTCAAATCCCGCCCCCGCTACTACGAAGAAACGGCAGTCGAACGGGGTGCTCACGCGAGCACCCCGTTTTGCGTAGCCACGGTCACGGCCTCGGGACTCACAGGATGCAGCTCGCGCAGTGGCTCGCCAGACACGATCGCAACTACGTCGCGCTTCGGCGGGCGGCGCGCGCGGCCATCGTGCTCCCCGCGCTGTTCGCGCTGAGCGGCCGCGGCCTGGGCAGCGTCGAGGTCGCGACCTACGCGGCGTACGGCACGGTCGCGCTGCTCCTGCTCGTGGACTTCGGCGGCTCGATGCGCATGCGCCTCGAGGCGCAGGCCTCGCTCATCGTTGCGGGTGCGGCCATGGTGTGTCTCGGCACGCTCGTGTCGGGAAACGCGTGGCTGGCGTCGGGCGCGATGACGGCGGTGGGATTCGCCGTGCTGTTCGCCGGCGTCGTGAGCTCGGAGATCGCCGGCGCTGCATCGTCGCTGCTGCTGGCGTTCATCATCGCCGTCTCGGTTCCCGCGCCGGCATCGCTCCTCGCGGAGCGATTGCTCGGATGGGGGATCGCGGGCGTCGCGTCGATGATCGCGATCGCGGTGCTCTGGCCCGCACCGGCGCACGACCGGTTGCGCGAGGGTGCGGCAGCGGCGTGCACGGCGCTCGCGGTGCGGCTGCGCGCGGACATCGCGGCGGAGCTCGACGACGATCCCGTGCTCGTGGCCGATCGCGACCGCGCGGCCTCGCGCGCCGACGCAGCGACGGACGCGCTTTCGAATCTCTTTCTCACGATGCCCTATCGACCCGCGGCGTTGAGCACCACCGCGCGCGCGGTGCTTCGACTGGTGGAGGAGATCGGATGGGTGAGCGCCCTCGCGTCGGCGTGGGCCGAGCGTGAGCCGGCAGCGGCCGGCATCGATCGACGCGCGCCCTGCGCGGTGCGAACGGCCGCCGCCAACGTGCTGGAGCGGAGCGCGGAGCTGCTCGGCCGCACGGCCGGCGATGCGCGCGAGCTCCACGCGGCGGTCGCGGAGCTGAGCGACGCGCTCGCGCGGCTCGAACAGCGTGCGATTGCCAACGTGGGCGAAGAGCTCGAGGCCGAGGCGGCGAGCGTGGATGCGGCCGGCCGCGCGGTGCACGAGATCGCTACTTCGCTCGACCCGACGTTTCGCGCGCAGGAGCTCGCGTTCGCGGTATTGCTCGTGGCGCGCAACGTGGATCTCGCGGCCGCCGCGGAGCGTCGCGGGTGGATGGCGCGTACGCTCGGCCGGCGGCCGACGGGGCTGTCGAGCGTGATGTCGGCGGCGAGAGGCCGGGCCACCGCGCACGTGGAGCGACACTCGGTGTGGCTGCACAACAGCGTGCGAGGCGCGATCGCGCTGGGGCTGTCGGTGTTCGTCGCGAGCCGCGTTGGCGCGGAGCACTCGTTCTGGGTGATCTTCGGCGCGCTCTCCGTGCTGCGGTCGAGCGCGTTGCACACGGGGCAGAACGTGGTACGCGCGATTCTCGGCACCGCGCTCGGCTTCGGCATCTGCGCGGCGCTGCTCGGCGTGATCGGCACGAACGCCACCGTGCTGTGGGTGCTCGTGCCGTTCACGGTGCTGCTCGCGGGCGTGGCACCGGCCGCTATCTCGTTCGCCGCGGGACAGGCAGCGTTCACGCTGCTGGTGGTGATCCTGTTCAACCTCATTCAGCCGGCGGGATGGCGCGTGGGGCTGGTGCGCATCGAGGACATCGCGCTCGGCTGCGGCGTGAGCCTCGTGGTGGGACTCTTGTTCTGGCCACGTGGGGCGCGGGTGGCGCTTCGGCAGGCGCTCGCGGCTGCGTACGCGGAAGGCGCCGCGTATCTGGTGGCGGCGGTGGAGTACGGGATGGGACGCTGCGACGAGAGCGCGCCGTCGCACGGAGTGCCCGAGGCCGCGGCGAACCGCGCGAGCTCGGCGGAACGGAGGCTCGACGACACGTTCCGCAACTTTCTCGCTGAGCGCGGCGCCAAGCCCTTTCCGCTCGCGAATCTCACCCCGCTCATCGCTGGCGCGTCGGCGTTGCGTTTGGCGGGGGACGCGGTCGTGGATCTGTGGAGGGACCATGGCGCGCCGGGCCCGCGCGACCGCTCGGCGGCCCGGCGCGAGATCGCGCTGGCGACGACGACCGTGAAGGGATGGTACGACGATCTCGCGGTGAGCCTCACGGATCGCAGGCCGCTCCCGGACCCGATGTCGCGCGACGAGGCGGCGGCGTTTCGCATGGTGGACGCGCTGCGCAACGATCTGCGGAGCGACGACGGGCGGGCGACGGAGACCGCGGTGCGGGTGCTGTGGACCAGCGATCACCTGGACCGGGTGCGCCGGCTGGAGGGTGCGATCATCGGCGCTGTGCGCGCGGGGGTGGAGCGCACGGCGACGGAGCGCGAGAAGGGCGCGCGCAGCTGAGGGGCTTTTCCTTCTGGAAGGGGCGCTGGGTTGTTAAGTTGTGTGCGGCACGACAGGGCAGGGTAGCTCAGCTGGTTAGAGCACGGCACTCATAATGCCGGGGTCGCGGGTTCGAGTCCCGCCCCTGCTATTTGCGAGAGAATGAGTTGTGCGCTCGCTGGCGCTCAGCGGGTAGGGGAGCTGGGACAAAGATGGGACGCGGGGTGCTGGGTAGCGCCTTGCGTCTCATTTCGCGCAACTACCGCCATGCTCGACCTGGCTGACATCACGAGGAAGTCGCTCCGCGAAATCACGGCTGAGGACGCGCGTGAGTCCATTAGCGACTTGCTCAAAGCCGCCGGTCTTGAATGCAGCGATGATATGACAAAGCTCATCACCGACTAGGGCTCGAGCGAGGAGGGTGGGATGTCTTCCTCTCCCGCACGTTCCACACTGTGGCGGCGAGGAGGATCACGGCGCCCGAGTTGATGAGAAGACGCGCAGAAGCGCCGTGGACGAAGATCACTCCCGCGACGAGCGCCACCGCTCCCAGGGCTGCGAGTACAAGCGGCCCAACCCTCCCGTGGCGGCGTCGGTCGCGCACGAGGCCCCCGAAGGCCACGCCGAGCGAGAGGAACATCAGGGGCCACAGGATGGCGTCCTGCCGGAGCCAGCCCATACCGACAGCGCCGAGTGTGCCCACGATGACGGGCGCCCCCATGCAGCAGAGCGCCGCGAAGGCCGCGCCGAACGCGCCAGCACTGTCCGCCCATCGGAAGCTCCAGCGGCGCGGAGCGGACGTGAGCGTTGAGGGAGACGGGTCGATCATGGCTGCTCTAGTGAAGGCACGCGATGGCACCGACGAAGATAAGCGTCTCACCCGCTATTCGGTTCTGCGGCTCGATGCCACGCGGCAGCAATCGTCGCGTCCCGGCCCCGCGATCTGCACCGGAGGACACGGGACGGAACCATACGAGCAGAAGACGCAGCAGTCCCCCGCCTTCGGTCGGATGAGGACGTGGCAACCCGTGCACTCATGGTAGAACACACAGGCGTCAGTCGGCATGCGAATTGACTCCGTGTAACCGCACGCTGAGCAACTCAGCTCGGAAGTCAGAACAAGGGCGTCCATGCGCCCAATCTATCACAGTTTACGTGGCTAACCGCGCGCGATCGTTTACGCCGCCGCTCAGACTCTGACTCGCGCACCGCGGCACTGCTTTCCCAATTCGGCATCTCGTCGTCGCGCGATTTGAAAGTCGATGGACCTTCGAGAATCCGCGGAACATCCCCATCGACGGAGCGCTGACCTCTGATCACCGCGCGCTCCGCCGATCATTCATGGGGACTGCAGCTCGAAATCAGAGACTCGAGACACTCATCTCGCTCGGGCGCGAGTCGGTGCGCGACGCGCGCGTCGCACGCTCCGCATCCCTCGTATCCTGCCTGGCGAACTCCAGCAGATCCGAGTTGAACCGGCTCTTGTGCGTCGACATGAGCCCGTGCGGCGCCCCCTTGTAGACCTCGAGCCTCGCATTCTCGATCATCTTCACCGCGCGAAGCGCACCGACGGTGATCGGCACCACCTGATCGTCGTCGCCGTGAATCAGAAGCGTCGGAACGTCGAACTTCGCGAGGTCATCGGTGAAGTCGGTCTCCGAAAAGGCCTTGATGCAATCGTAGGCGGCGGGAAATCCGGCCTGCATGCTCATCAGCCAGAATGCATCCCGCACACCCTGTGACACGGAGGAACCCGGCCGGTTTGCACCGTAGAACGGCGATGCGAAGTCCAGCCAGAACTGCGACCGATCTGCCTTGATCGCGGTGCGCAGCCCATCGAACACTTCCATCGGGATGCCGTCCGGGTTCTGCGCAGTCTTCAACAGCCCCGGCGTCACGGCATCCACCAGAATCGCTTTCGCCACTCGCGTGGTGCCGTGCCGCCCGATGTAGCGCGCGACCTCGCCGCCACCGGTCGAGTGTCCGATGTGAATCACGTCCTTGAGGCCGAGCTCCTTGACCAGCGTCGCGAGGTCATCGGCGTACGTGTCCATGTCGTTGCCGTACGACGTCTGCGTCGAGCGGCCGTGCCCGCGCCGATCGTGCGCGATCGCTCGATAGCCGTTGGACGCGAACAGGTAGAGTTGATCATCCCAGGCGTCCGCGTTGAGCGGCCAACCGTGACTGAACACGACAGGCTGGCCCTCGCCCCAATCCTTGTAGAAGATCCGGGCCCCGTCTTTGGTCGTAATCGTGGACATAACGCTCCTTTCCGATACCGTGATCGGATGGTCAAATGGTGACCACACGATCGCGAATGGCGAGCGGAGACTCTATTCACCAAAAGAGGAATCTTTTTCTCTACCGCCGCAGGGAGTCACTGCCGCGCGGCTCCCGGCTTCACGATGGCGGGTACGGCACCAGCACGCTCACGATCGTCCCGCGTCCGGCCGCGCTGCGCACCCGGAGCTGCGCGCCGATCTCTCTCGCCCGCTCACGCATTCCCTGCAAACCGAAATGCGTGGCCCTGGTGGCCACGGGATTCGCCTCGAAGCCGCGCCCGTCGTCGCGGATGGAGATGCGCACCCGCCGCAGACCGAATGCCACCGCGAGCTGGACCCGCTGCGCCTGCGCGTGTCGCAGCACGTTGGTGATCGCATGCTGGACGATCAACGCAGCTGCGTCACACGCTCGTGGGGACATCGCTCGCGTTCGGCCGCGAACGTTGACAGTGAGGTCGAGTGCGCTTTCCTCGAGCGCCTGCTCGACCGTGCGCTGGAGAATCTTCATCATGTCGCCGCTCTCGGCGACGTGTCGCATGCCGACGACCGCCAACCGCGCCTCGGTTCCCGTACGTTCGGTGAGCTCCAGGATGCGCTCGAGCACCGTCGCCGCATCGTCGGGAGCGGAACGCACACGCGGCAACACCGCCCGGAGCTGCAGCGCGATCCCCGTCACGTTCTGAAGCAAACCATCGTGCATCTCTCGGGCGATGCGCGTTCGTTCCGCCAGTGCAGCTTCGCGATTCGCCGCGATCGCCCGTCGCAGCTTCCGTTGCGAACGCTTGCGCTCGACCCCTTGGGCGACGATCCCCGCGATCGAGCCGATCGTCTCGAGCGTTTCGGCTCCGATCGGGCGACGGCCGAACATCGCGATCACTCCAACGACCCGGTCGTCGACCACGAGCGGATACCCGGCGAACGAGGCGATGCGCTCTCTCGCCACCCATTCCTGATTCTCGATGCGCGGATCACCCAGCGCGGCATTCGTGAGATACGGAACGCGCGTCTCGGCGATGAGTCCTATCTTGAGGTGCCCGACCGGGACGCGCGAATATTTTCCGCCCAGCCCCGTGTACAACCCCGAGCTGGCCTGCAACTCGAGAACTCGTTTCCCGCGCTTCAGTGTCCAGATGCGCGCGAAGACGACGTGCAGATGCTCCACGATCGCGTCCGTACACGCTTGCAGGATGCGTCGCGTGCCGTCGGGCTTCGCGAGGAGGCGATTGATTTCGACGCGGAGGGCGCCCTCGCTCGCGCGACGCGAGGAGTCCTCGTCCACCGTCGTGGCGTACGCTCCGGCATTGGGGACGGGGATGTCGGCCCGATTGGCAGCCGTGAACTCAGCTTCGGTCATCGCCATGCATGCGCCACCTGCGTCGGATGCGATTGGAACGCGCATCGCTATGTTCGCGCGATCGCGACCGAATCGCCAGTGGCCTGGCGAGTACGGTGATTCGTCAGGCAACCACGTGTCGCCGTCGCTCACCCGTCGAGATGGATGATCCCGCGCTGAAGTCCGAGGGTCACCGCTTCCGTACGATCCTCGACGCCGAGCTTGGTCATGAGATGCCTGAGATGGACCTTGACGGTTCCCTCCGTGCGCCCGATCACCCGCGCGATCTGCTTGTTGCGGAATCCTTTGGCGACGAGGTCGAGCACCTCGACCTCTCTCGCGGTGAGGTCGGCCCGCGGAGTGAATTCCGCCAGGCTGTTCGCGACCGCGGCTGGTATCACTCGCCTCCCCGAGGCAGCGGCGCGAATCGACTGCACGAGCTCGCGACCCAGCATGTCCTTGAGCAGGTAGCCGCACGCTCCCGCGTCGAGCGCCCGGAAGATGTCGGCGTCGCCGTCATAGGTGGTGAGTGCGACGAGACGAGCCTCCGGATGCGACGCGAATATCAACCCCATCGCGCTGATCCCGTCCATCACGGGCATGCGCAGATCGATGAGTGCGACGTCGGGCCGGTGCGTATCGTAGAGCGCGACCGCTTCCGCACCATCGGATGCTTCGGCAACGACGGTCATGTCGGCTTCGTTGCCGATGAGCGCCGACAAGCCGGCACGGACGACAGGGTGGTCGTCGGCGAGAAGGATGCGCGTGGTCACGCCTCAAGAATGTCGCATTGGTCTCCGCGCGCAATACCACGGATGGGATATGCACGGACCGGGTGACCGGCATCCGGCTTCGCGCGAAGCGGAGCCCGGGAAGGGCCCGCATTGTGCACACAACATCGAGCAACGAGCCTCACGGAACCGCGAGTGTGATGGATGGCACGGCCAATCGAAATCGTCGTCGAATGCCGGCAGGAGCTGGTTGCGCTCAGCGCGACCTACGAGCAGGCCGGGTGGAAGTTCAAGATCGAAGGCGCGTTTCCGCGCTGGCGTCAGCGCACGGAGCAGCGCCTCGCGCAACTCGTCTCGCTGAAGGCGTCCACCCACTTCGCCGCGCTCAATCACAAGCCGCGGCCCGGCCGGAGCGAGTCATGGATCGACGTCGTCGCGATGCACCTGGCCTTCCTCGAGGAGCTCGTCAACGACGTCCAGGTGCACCCCGAGGCGTACGGGCCGGCGGTGGTGGCGCACGAGCGCAGAGTGACGACCGCCGCGCGCGACCGGGAGCGAGCGGCTCGAAGGGAAGAGTCATCGAGCGGGCCGAAGAAGGTCAGCCTGTCGTGGCTCTTTCGTCATCTGTCCGGCGCCGTCATCGCCTTCTACGTCGTGTCGCTGCTCGTCGCGTTCGCGCTGGGGCTCGCACTCTCTCGCGCGCGCATGGCCACCGGGTCCTTGGCTCCGGCGCCGCAGCGCGCAGCCGATTCCACGCGGTCGCGCGATCCCGCTCCGCATTAGCTCCCCGCGCACGAACTTCGCAGTTGGCATCCTCCGGGCGCGCCCTCGCGCCCAGCCGATCTCAGCGGAGGACCGATGCCAGAAGTACTCGTCGTATTCGACGCGCAGCTCACGAGCCCCGACGGCCGGCGATGGACAGCGCAGGCCTGCGGAGGCATCGCCGATGACAACCTGTGGGAAGGGTGGCTCGAGTTCCTGCCGTACGACGGCTCGGATTCGCCCATTCGCACCGCGCGCGAGACCGAGCAGCCCAATCGCGACCTCCTGATCTACTGGGCGCAGGGGCTCACGGCGGTGTATCTCGACGGCGCGCTGAGTCGTGCGCTCGATGCGGACGACGCGCCCGTCCGCCGGCGCGTCGAGCCGCGCCCGGCGTTCGCGGCCCCGGCTCGCGCAGGCCGCGCGACCGACAGCTCTCCGGCACCGCGCGCCATCCTCGATCCGTTCGACGTCTACCAGCAGGGCGAGGACGTCCTCGTCTCACAGCTCGGCGCCCTCGACACGCCGAGGCTGCGCGACATCGCTCACGCATACGGATTCTCGTCGCGATAGGAGAGCGCCGACACG
>Ga0207707_10001429_pt1 | contig 22080 bp, 26 predicted proteins | sample KBSC83BmetaG_FD_184336 | JGI IMG/M metagenome (GOLD analysis project Ga0207707, IMG submission 184336) | Corn rhizosphere microbial communities from Kellogg Biological Station, Michigan, USA - KBS C8-3B metaG (SPAdes) (version 2) | ecosystem: Host-associated > Plants > Roots > Rhizosphere ...
TGGTATGCCTCGCGCTTCCAGACCGATGCGAGCTTCAGCGGCCGGCCATGCTCTTGGTGGTGCGGGCGGCCGGTCCTGCTGATGGTAGGGGTCGCCTACTAGGCTCCGACGATCGGGCGGATGTCGCAGAGGTGATCGCGGTAACGGATTGCCTGTAACGCCAACCTGTCGCAATTTCTCCTTCGGAAATCACCGCCTGACGATCGGGCTGCCCTGTGCGCGCGACCCGGCTGATCGCGGGAGCAGGAGAAAACGGAATGAGTATCGCGCTGCTGGTCTGGCGCCGTCCCGGTTGGGCGGCCATCCTTGTCGCGATGTCGCTTGTGGGCCGTGCGTACGGCCAGGATGCCGCGCCGTCGCCGCAGCCATCGCCGGCCGCAGCGCCATCGGGCCAGAAGGCCGGCCAGAACCAGGGGGGGCGGCGCGCCACCGAGACCCCGGCGACGCCGGCCGCGGCCGACCAGCACAAGCTGCCGCCGGATTCCACGACCAGGCAATCGCTCGATCTTCCCGACCGCTCACTGTCCTTTGCGGCAACGGCGGGTTCGATTCGCCTGTTCGACGACAAGGGCGAGCCGCAGGCCGACATCGCCTATACGAGCTACCAGCTCGACGGCGCCGATCGCGCCACGCGTCCGGTAACGTTCATCTTCAATGGCGGGCCGGGCGCGGCCTCCGCCTGGCTGCAATTCGGCAATAGTGGGCCATGGCGGCTGCCGATCAACGCCGATCAGGTGACGCCGTCGACCTCGCCCGAGCTGCAGCCCAATGTCGAGACCTGGCTCGACTTCACCGATCTCGTCTTCATCGATCCCGTCGGCACCGGTTACAGCCGCTTCGTGGCGACCGGCGAAGACGTCCGCAAGAAATTCTTCTCCGTCGACGGCGACGTCGGCGCGCTTGCCGTGGTGATCCGCCGCTGGCTCGAGAAATACGACCGCCTGCTGTCGCCGAAATTCATCGCCGGCGAAAGCTATGGCGGCATTCGCGGCCCCAAGCTCGTGCGCAATCTGCAGACCCAGCAGGGCGTCGGGGTCAAGGGACTGATCCTGATCTCGCCCGTGCTCGACTTCCGCGAATATTCCGGCTCCTCGATCCTGCAATATGTGAACAGCCTTCCGAGCTACACCGCGGTCGCGCGCGAGGCCAAAGGAGAGGGCAAAGGAGAGGGCAAAGGAGAGGGCAAGAGCAAGCTGACGCGCGCCGATCTCGCCGACGTCGAAAAATACGCGGGCGGTGAATTCCTCGCCGACCTGATGAAGGGCCAGGCGGATGGCGAGGCGACCAATCGCCTCGCCGACAAGGTGGCCGCCTTGACCGGAATAGATCAGGCGGTCAGCCGCAGGCTCGGCGGACGCTTCGACATCGCCGAATTCCGCCGCGAGTTCGATCGCCGCAACGGCAAGGTGACCGGACGCTACGATGCCTCGGTGCTCGGCATCGATCCGTTCCCGGATTCGAGCTTCTATCATTTCGGCGATCAATCCGGCGACGCCCTGGCCGCGCCGGTGACCAGCGCCGCCGTCGATCTCTATACGCGCAAATTGAACTGGCGGCCCGACGGATCCTACGAGCTCGGCAACGGCTCGGTCGAACGCGCGTGGGATTTCGGCCGCGGCCTTCGCCCTGCGGAATCCGTGACCGAGTTGCGCCAGATCATCGCGCTCGACCCGAAGCTGAAGGTGCTGGTCGGTCACGGCCTGTTCGATCTCGCGACGCCGTATTTTGGATCGAAGGTGCTGCTCGACCAGTTGCCGGCGCTCGGAAGCCCGCAGCGTGTCAGGCTCGTGGTCTATCCGGGCGGGCACATGTTCTATTCGCGCGAAGCCTCGCGGCAGGCGTTTCGCAGCGATGTGCAGGCGCTGATGAAATAGGGCGTGTGCCCGCGAATGCGCAATGTCCGCATTTGATGATGCGGGCCGCGCTGGCGGCCTTGCTAGCCTCTGCACATCGGCGGCGCACCGAGAATCTCGCGCGGAGTGCCCAGCACGCGCTCGGCCGCGCAGGCGATAGCCACCAGCCGCTCGTCATCGCCGCCCTTGGCGATCAACTGCAAGCCGACCGGCATGCCGAGGCGATCGAGGCCCACAGGCACGGTAGCCGTACATAATCCGAGATAGTTCGCCGGCATCAGATTGTGCACGATGTTGCGATTGTGCTGCCAGAATTGCTCCGCGCTTGCCTCGCCGGTGATGATGTGCGGCGTGAACATGACTGTCGGTGTTGCGATGACGTCCACATGTCCGAAGCGCGCGGCGGCGCTTTTCGCCGCTTCGAGCATCCGCAAGAGACGGCTCAAATATTCTCGCGCCGACAGGTTTTCGGCATTCCTGAGTGCCGGCGCGTTGACCGGGTCGATGGTCGCAAGCCAGTCCGGCAGTTCCTGATCGAGGAAAGCACGCAACTCGATCCCCGACAGGCCGCCCTCCAGATAAAGTGCGAATACGTCGCGCGCCTCGGGCAGCGGCGCTTCCTTCACAACCGCGCCCGCGCGGGCGAGAGCATCGATCGCCCGCCGGACGGCATCACCGATGCCATTCTCGCAGCTTTCCCAGAACCAGGGATCGGCGATGCCGATGCGGATGCCGTCGACGCTATCAGGCACGCCGCGCAGGAAAGCGAATCCATCGCCGAGATCGGGATCGAGCGCGGCGAATCCGAAAGCCGCATCCGCCATGCTGCGCGCGAGGATGCCGGGCGTATCCAGCGTGAAGCTGAGCTGAACGATGCCCTCGGTCGACCAGCGACCCTTGGTGAGTTTCAGGCCCGCATTGCCGGTCATCGATGCGGGCAGGCGCACCGATGCCGCGGTATCGGTGCCGAACGCGAGGAGCGCCGATCCCTCGCAGAGCGAGACGCCGGCGCCGCTCGACGAGCCACCGGGCGAGCGATGCGCCGTCGCGTCCCACGGGTTCCAGGGGCTGCCGTAATGCGCGTTCTGGCCGGTGCCGCCGAAAGCAAATTCCACCATATGCGTCTTGCCCATCACCGTCGCCAACTGCGCTCGCAGACTGGCGACGAGGGGGCCGTCGCTCTCGAATTTCGGCGGCAAGCGCCTGGGCGAGCCCGCATAGGTCGGAAAACCGGCGACGGCGAAGAGATCCTTGATCGACGTTGGAATGCCCTGCAGCGAGCCCGCGCGTGAGCCGACGGCAAAGGCCGCATCGGCGGCGTCGGCGCATTTCCGCGCCTGCTCCGGTGCCCATTGTGAATAGGCCATGAGCTTGGGCCCGAAGCGTTCGTGATTGGCGATCGCCTCTTCGGCAAGCGCGCGTGCCTTCAGCTTGCCCTCACCGAGCAGCATCGCAATCTCGGCCATCGGAAGGGAAAACGCATCGGCCATCGTACTCACTCCTGTCGGCGCCGCCTGCCTCTGGCGTATCGCCGCTCGATCTCTGCGGCCAACGCCTTTTCCGGCCGGGCGTTGGCGCCGGCGAACCAGATATCGGTGACCTTGCCGGCCTTGTTGCGCGAACGGCGTACCGGCTCGCCATGGCTGGCATAGCCCGTCGCCCAGGCGATGCGGCCGGTGTCGCGGCCGGTGACCTCGATTTCGCTCGCATCCATGAATGGATTGAAGAAGACCGGATTGGCCGCGAGCACGCGATTGCCCATGGGCACGAGATCCGTCGCGCCCCACACGGTCCACCAGCGGCCGGTCCAGTCGCGCAGGCGGCGATCCGGCGCGCCGCGCGTCTTGAAGGCGCGCAGGATGCCGAAGCAGCCGTCGATCCAGGCTGGTGCCGCGCCGTCGATGCTGTTGCTCAGGATGCTGATGGCGACGTCGCATTCGGGCACGACGGCGGTCCGCGAGATGTAGCCCTGGAAGCCGCCGCCATGGCCGAACCAGTCCCAGCCGTCGGTCTTGCCGCTTGCGACACCAAAACCGTAATGCATCTCGGGGCCCTGGACGACGCGCCATTGCTTCCGCGTCAGCTCGCGGCGGCTGGCGACGGAGAGCACGCTGCGTTTTGCGTTCGGCGCGAGTTGCGCGAAGAAGCGCGCGGTGTCGGCGGCGGTCGCGACAAAGCCCGCCGCAGAGGCCATCGCATACGCGGGATTGTCGCCGGGGATCGCGAGCCGCCGGCCAAGCGGCTGCCTCCTGGTGTGGCCGCGCGCAAACGGCGTCCCCTTCGGCAAAGGCATGTTCGGCTCGATTTCCTTGAGACCTGCGGCATCGACGATCTCGCGCCTGATCCAGGCGGGGTAGGGCTCACCGGTGACGGCTTCGATCACGAGGCCGGCCAGCGCATAGCCGTGGTTGGAATATTTGAAGCGCGTGTTGGGGTCGATCGCGGGCGGCGCTTTCAGGTCGGCGAGCACGTCCTTTGCGCTGAGATAGGGCCGCGTGTCGGTGAATTGTCCGGAGTCGGCGCCGTCGCGGGTGAGGCCGGCGCTGTGCGAGAGCAGTTGCGCGATGGTCTGCTCGGCGACGTGCGGATGCAGGCCGCCGACATATTGCCCGACGGGATCGTCGAGGCGCAGTTTGCGCCGCTCGCGCAGCTTCATGATTCCCGCAGCGGTGAACGCCTTCGAATGCGAGGCGATGCGGAAGCGGTGGCGGGGTGTGAGCTTTTCGCCGGTGTCGAGATTGGCGAGGCCGTAGGCATGTTCGGCTGCGACCTCGCCGCGATGGACGATCGCGACCATGACACCCGGCTGTTGCGATGCCGTCAGTTGAAATTCGAGCCACTCGGCGATGTAGCCGACCGCCGACCGTAACCATGCATCCATTGCAGCACCAAGCCCCTGATATGCTTCGCCTCGATGCTACCCGACAAAGCAAAACCGGCACAACCGTCAAGGTTGTGCCGGTGCTTTCGCCGATCGGTTCGGCGAGATCCGCCGAATTATTCTCAGTAGACGAGGCCGGTGCCCGGCGGCTTCTCGAGCGCCGAGGCGAGCGATTGATATTCGCTGCTCGATGTGCCGGCGAGCTGGGCGATCTTCTGCAGGTGATACGCGGCCTGCTCGCGGTTGCCCTGTTCGAGCTGCCACAGGCCGTAATACTGCCAGGTCCGCACATGGTTCGGATCGGCTTGCAGCGCGCGCTCGTACCAGATCTGCGAGACCTTGTAGTCGCCGAGCTTGCGATAGGAGTAACCCAGCAGATTGGCGACGTCGGCGCGGTCGTCCTGACCGAGCGCCTTGAGCTGCCCGATCGCGCCGGCATAGTCGTGACGGTCATAGATCGTCGCATAGGCGGCATGATAGCCGGCGAGGAATTTCGGGCTGTCGATGCTCGAGCTCTTCTTGGCCTTCTTGACCTTGGCGGGAGCCGTATTCGTCGGCGGCGGTTTCGGGTTTTGATCGTCGCTGGCGGCATAGGCAACCACGGGGGCTGCAACCAGCGATGCCGACAACAAGGTCAATGCCAGGAATTTGGAGGCGGACTTGCCCGAAGACTTGCTCATGCATTTTTCTCCCGATTGCATTTCCGGCGCAGTCCCGACCGGCGGATGCTGTGCCAAGGTTGATCCTACACCTGATCCCGATCTCTTGAACATCGACGGCTCTCAAATATTCCCGGCATCGCGCGCCGATTTGCGTACGCATTTTCGCCGCGGCCTCGCCCCACATGCGGATGGATCGAGAATGAACAGGATGTCATCGAGATGAACGCAAGGCGCTTTCGCGCTTCAGAATAGGTTCAGCGCGTCTCCTTCATCATCGCGACCATGATCGACGGGACCGGTCATTCGAGCCGAGGCCCCCAGAGATCCCGCCAAGAGGAGACAACCATGTTCAAGTCGATTTCCGCAGCGTTGCTTGCCGTTTCCGTTCTCGCCGCGCCGGCCTTCGCCGCGACCGGCAACGCGGCGCCGGTGACCAAGGCCGCCGCGGTCAAGTCCAGCGTGCTGAACGCCAATGCCCGGATGGGTGGTCATCATCACCAGCACTACCGGCACCATCACCACCGCCACCACAAGCACATGGGCGCGATCCATACCCACGCCAAGGTCGGCTTCCGGCACGCTTCGCCGACGGCCCCCAGGCGCGGTTGACGGCATCTGCTCGGCGCGGTTCGTTCCACATTGCCCCCGCCGCGCAGAGCGGAAAGCCCGGCCCGCCCGCGATCCTATCCCCGGTCGCCGGGCGGGCCGGTACGACGTTCGATCTCGCGGTGAATTGAAGTTTCCCTGAGGCGAGGGAAGGTCTATTACGGCGCCGGGCGGCGGATCTTCGAAAACGAGACGCAAGTGGGGACGACAGCGAGGTATCTGGCGATTTTGTTGCTGTCGGCCATGCTCGCGGCCTGCCAGACCGACGACACCGGCACCACCTTCCTCGCCTCGGACAACGGCGCCAACCAGCCGGTTCCGACCAATTATCGTCCCGAAATCCTGGCGTTCATGCGAACCTATCTCAACAATCCCGTTGGCGTGCGTGAGGCGGCGATTGCCGAGCCGGTGCAGCGTACCGTCGGGGGACGGCCGCGCTATGTCGTCTGCCTGCGCTTTGCCGAACGGCAGATGGACGGCACCTATCGCGACGTGCGGGAGCGGGGGGTGATGTTCATCAACGGCCGGCTCGACCGCATGATGGCAAATGCCAGCGATGAATGTGCCGGAGCGGTTTACGCGCCGTTTCCGGAGCTGGAAAAGATGCAGCGTTGAAGGCTGCGACAACATAACCACGATCACGTTTCGGCGAGCCTTGAACCGGAGTTGAGGCCGTTTCGACCCATCCAAAGGCGGAAAATGCCCGAATTCGGGCCCGTTGCCGCCCGGCGAGGGAACGCGGACGGTTCCATCCCGCGCTGTCACAAATGCGACAACAGGGCTCCCGCTTCGCCGCGAAGCAACCAAATTGAAGCCAATGTGTTGGTTGATCTCGCAGTCGACGTGAATGGGGAATTCCGATGAAAAGACTTCTGCTTAGCGCAGCCGCTTTGATCGCTTTCGCGGTGCCCGCCTTTGCCGCGGACATGCCGCCGCGGACCTATGCCAAGGCGCCCGCCTATTCCCCGCCGGCGGTAATCTACAACTGGACCGGATTCTATATCGGCGGCCATGTCGGCGGCGTGTTCGCGGGCGACAACAGCCTCATCGGCGGCGACGCCCGTTTCATGGGCGGTGTGCAGGGCGGCTTCGACTATCAGTTCGCGCCGAACTTCGTCATGGGCGTTGAGGCGCAGTATAGCTGGCTCAACAGCAACACCACCGGCTTCGCGTTTCCGGGCGGCGGCCTGATTACCTCCAGCAACAACCAGATCGGTTCGGTGACCGGTCGGGCCGGCTACACCTGGGGGCCGGGCCTGATCTACGCCAAGGGCGGTTATGCCTGGCGCGACAACCCCAATATCGGCGTGAGCGTCGCCGGCACCCCGGTGGCCTTCGCGACCGACGGCAATCACAAGGACGGCTGGACCGTCGGCGCCGGCCTCGAATACATGTTCGCCCCCAACTGGTCGGCCAAGGCCGAATACCAGTACTACAATTTCGGCAACACCAACTTCACGGCTCCCGCGGCCATCGCCGGCACCCACTTCCGCGACGACGATCATACGGTCAAGGTCGGCGTGAACTACCGCTTCGGCTGGGGCGGGCCGGTCGCCGCCAAATACTGACGGAAACAGGCTTTCCCGATCGCTTCAAAGGCCGGCTCGATGCCGGTCTTTTTCTTGTCCGCCTGCGACAAAAAATATTTCGGACACCTGCGGAACTTGTCATGGAGTTCGGCTATTGTCGCGGCGCCGGCTGGTGGACAACAAACATGCGTATCTTTGCGTCGGTGCTGATCGTCTCTGCGGTGGTGGCGCTGCCGTGCTCTGCCCAAACGATCCTCAAATCCGAACCCCTGGCGCTCGCGCCCTATGAAGTCGCCTATGTGCAGGACTATTCCTGTCCTGCCGGGAAAGTGCTCAAGGTGACCGGTGCGATCAGAGGGCTGCATCGCAAGCGGATTTGCGTGTCGTTCAGCTCGGAGCAGGCTTCGCTGGCGGTGGCAACGCCGTAGATCCCGCCCTGGATCTGGATTGCGCGTGCCCGCTTCGCGGCATGCCCGATCCTGGCTCGCGGCGGACTTCGGCGAGGCGCGTTACGGCAACCCAGGCCTTCTCACGTCACAGAATGAATTCCAGGTCCCGCCGTCCGTCGCGTTCGGCGTCTGCCTTGTTCTGCGCGGGGTCCTCGTTTGGCTCCGGGTGGCACGGCCGGATCTCGTAATCATTGTCCAGCACGGGTTTTGGCGCAGCCTTGCCGTCGTCGGAGGCGACATCGACGACGAGGCCGCTTCTCCTGGCGAGCTTCCAGACATCGGCTTCGGCCGGATAGGTCTTGCTCAGCTTGGCGTCGTTGCAAAACAGCGCATAGGGCATCGGAAAGCTCCGGTGAAAGCTTCGCCGTCAACGCGCTGGCGCGGGCTTGGTTGCTGCCGGAAAGCTGCCATGCGGGGCGGAATAGGGCCGAAATCACCCCTTTACCGGCCGGCCGTGAGTCGTAAACGACAGGTAAATTCCGGAAAAAAGAATCCCCGGGACTCCCCGCCTAGAATCGCCGGATGTTTTCGGCCATGGACACGAGCCTCCACACGTTCTGCGGACGAACGCAGCTCACGCTGGCCCTGGGCCTGCTGGTAGCGTGCGCGGCCAACGTCGTGCTGGTATGCGTGTGGCTCTGATCGGCTGAGATTGACGCCGCGTCCGTTCTCCCGATCATGCCGTCGCAACCAAGGGGGAGACGCGATGCTCGAAGCGCTCAAGGAGCGGGTCAATGCGGATGCAGGGTTGGTCCGGCGCGGCCGCATGCTCACCACGACATTCCTGTTTCAATCCGGCGACACTTCCTGGCTGATCTCGATCTTCGAGGGACGGATCGTCTCCGTGACCGTTGGCCCCTTCGTGATGCCGTCGTCCGCCTTTGCGCTGCGAGCCAGCGAAGCGGAATGGGAGAAATTCTTTCTGGCCAAGCCGCCGCCCGGCTCGAACGATCTGATGGCACTGGTCCGGCGCAAGGTCCTCAAGGCCGAGGGCAACCTGCAGGTATTCATGGCGCATTTGCGCTATTTCAAGGAGGCGCTCGCCAAGCTGCGTCCCGTGGGAGGTCGCGCATGAGCGCGCAATTCGAGCCAATCGTCGGCCGCTACATGCATCTCGATCTGTTCGGCCGGCCGCACCGGCTTTACGTCGAGGAAGCGGGCAAGGGCACGCCGCTGCTTTGCCTGCACACCGCCGGCAGCGACGGCCGCCAATACCGCGCTTTGATGAACGACGCGCGCATCACCGCGCGCCATCGCGTCATTGCCTTCGACATGCCCTGGCACGGTAAATCCTCGCCGCCTGCCGGCTGGCATGACGAGGAATATCAGCTCACCTCGGCGCAATACACGACGATGATCCTCGCCGTGATGTCGGCGCTCGGGCTCGAGAAGCCGATCGTGATGGGCTGCTCGATCGGCGGCCGCATCGCCCTGCATCTGGCGCTTGAACACCCTGAATGCTTCCGCGCCATCATCGGTCTGCAGGCCGGCGCGCATGTCGATCCCTATTACGATCTGAATTTCCTGCATCGGCCGGACGTGCATGGCGGCGAAGTCTGCGGCGCGATCGTCTCCGGCCTCGTCGGTCCCGACGCGCCGGAGAAGGAGCGCTGGGAGACGTTGTGGCACTACATGCAGGGCGGGCCCGGCGTGTTCAAGGGCGATCTCTATTTCTACAAGATCGACGGCGATATCCGCTCGCGTGTCGGGCAGATCGACACAAGGCGCTGCCCGCTGTTCCTGCTCTCGGGCGAATATGATTATTCCTGCACGCCGGAGGAGACGATGGCGGTTGCGAAAAGCATTCCGGGCAGCGACGTTACCATCATGAAGGGTCTCGGGCACTTCCCGATGAGCGAGAATCCGGACGCGTTCCTCAAATATCTGCTGCCGGTGCTCGACAAGATCGCGGGTTGATCCAACGCAGCGTTTATTTGGCGGGCCCCGGCAGCGGCGGGCTCTCGTCGAGCGAGGCCTTCAGCCGTGCGAGCGTCCTGCTGAAATATTCCTCGCGCTCGCGATTGAAGCGCTCCTGATGGGCGCGGAAGCCGGCGATGCGCGCGCGGATTTCGTTGACCATCTCGCTCGGAACGATCGGACGTGGGGCAGGGGCGGGTTTGCCATGCAGCGGCAACGCCGTCACCTTGACGGGCTCGAGCGGCGACAGCGCTTTCGGCGCAGGCTCCAGTTCACCGAAGATGGGAAGGACAGGCAGCACGCGAAGTGCTGTTGCAGATCCCATGTCCAGTCGGCCGGCTTCTTCCCGCCGGCCGTTCACCGATTGCACGAAAGCCATCGTTTGCGCGATCAGCGAGTCGCGTTCTTCTTTCCAGCTCATGACACCACCTCAACCCGCCCGGAGCGTTGGCTTGCGCCGTCACGGAATCAACAAGGAAGCCATCCGGTTGTGGGGATAAGTGGGAATTTTGAATGAGCCGTGACATTCCCGTCACAAGTTCCGCATCGTGGCGTGCGGATGCGTTGGTGGGCCGCTACCGTTCGCGCGGATTGACGTTGGGCGCGAAGGGAGCGCCGACAGTGCGGACCGCCGCGTGCTCGGTGACGTAAGCGGGTTCGCTTGCCGCTGGCGGGGAAGGGTCGATGATCGAAACGACGCCGGCGACGAGAGCGGTGAGCAGCGTCACCGTCGCGAGCAGGACGATATTGCGGTTTTCTTCCGGGATACGCATGGGACAGAAAACCGGCAGCGTCGCCACTTGTTCCCTGACGCACGACCGCAAGCGCTCGTGACGGCCACAGGCATGCGGAGACTCTTGGAAATCTCGTCGAAAATAGAAAACCCCGCACGAGGGCGGGGTCTTCACGCTGGCGGCGGGGGATTTCCGGGGCTGGTTGCCGCCAGCGGTAACGATAAACTATAGATTGAATTGAGGGAAACGACAACGCCGCTTGGACGGAATATGGTCGTCCAGCGGCGTTGCGCTAAATACTGGGCCCTGAAATCCCCCAGTATTTGTATGTCCTTGGACCTCGGAAAAGGTTCAAAAGAAATCCGCAAAAGAAAACCCCGCGCGGAGAGCGACGGGGTTTTCAAAGCCGGCGGCCGGGGCTGGCGAGACTGCCGGCACCACTCGATGGTCTCTCAACTCGTCGCCAGACGATTGGTTCCGGAGCGTGGGCAAAAAAGGGCGGCAATCGCGTGGGGCGAATCCAGGAAAGCAAAAGGCGCTGGTGCCGGCTGAGAGGATTGAACTCCCGACCTTCGGTTTACAAAACCGCTGCTCTACCGCTGAGCTAAGCCGGCTAAGGTACTGAAAATTGGCCGCTAATCGTTTTGGCGAAGCGCGGACACACGCCACCGGTTGCAGATTTCCGCTAACGCCCGATCAGCGGCTGTTTATGGCAGGCTTTGCGCGTCCGTCAACGCACCTTCAGCGCGGGCCGGAACCTGCGCCTGTTTCGATGCGATAGCGAGTCGGCATGCCGAGCAGGGCGCCTTTGGCGGCCTCTTCGCGTGCGGGGTCCTTCAGTCGCACCACGCTCCCGCTTTCGCTGAAGTCTGTGAAAGAGATTCGCGGCCATCGGTGTCTGGCGCGCCAACGTTGGTGAGAGAGCGGATCGCTGCATTGTCCGGAAATCGCTTCGATGTCCCTTCGATGAGCTCGAGCGGCGAAGTTTCCGGCAAGAACGCCGAAAAGCCTTCGCGTTCGATCGCGGCAATATCGGACGGGTTGCGGATTTTTCTCGAGACCACGCCGTTTCCTGTCTGCTGGCGCCAGTCCAGGGTGAAGCAAGCCCGCGCGTTTACACTCGTTAACGTTTCGCCCTGCATTGACCGGGCTGAATCGCCTGGGTGTTAGGCTTACCCTGCGTTTCGAACGGCTTCTTAACCCTTGGGTTTCCTCCTTCGTTTAGATTCCGCGTAATCATTGCGGAACCGGATGCATGCGCTTCAAACTGGCTCTGGCGATCCTGGTGGGAACGGCGCCGGCGGCTTTTGCCCAGGGTTTTGAGATCGTCGTCCCCAACCGGCCGGGTGTGCCGATCGTCGTCAATGGCGTCGAAGTCAATTATTCCGTGCTCGAGGGCAGTTTCGGCCTCGGCAAGGGCGTCAACAATCAGCCGACCATTTATGGCGGCCGTCCGGTGCCACCCGAACCCGAAGTTGGTCATTACTATCCGACCCTCGGCCTGAAGCCGGCCTATGGCCGGCTCGAAATCGAGCCGCCGGCAAACCGCAAGCTGCCACAGCCGGCCGAGAGCTATCACCAATCCTGGGGCGCGCAGTCGGCGCCAAATCCGCCGACGCTTCCGACGACGCAGCCGGAAGTGCCGTTCTATCCGCCGCCCGTGATCCTGGCGCCGCGCGACGGCGACGATCATCGCCGTCACGATTTCCCGGGGCCGGCGGGGGAGCCCCGTCGCAAGCTTGAGAAACTTCCAAACTAGAAAGAGATACCAAGAGGAGAGAGTAATGCGTCAGATGATCAAGGGACTGGTGGCGGCCTTTGCCGTGATGACCGCGGGCGCTGCGTCGCCCGCGATGGCGTGCGGCTACGGCGGTTGCTGTGGCGTGGTCGCCAGTCCCTGCGCCGCCGCTTATGCGCCGGCCTACGCACCGACCTACAACTACGTCTACGGGAGCGGCTGCGGCACTTGCGGAAACCGCTGGGCCTATGAGCGCCTCGCCGAGCCGACCACGCAGTATTATTATGTGAACCAGGGCCCGACCTATAGCGGCCCGAACATGTTCGCGCCGCAGCCGACCTACCAGGAAGACGCGGTGCCGGCCTACGGCTATCACCACCGTCATCACGCCTATCGCCATCACTGGGGTCACGAAGGCCATTACAACGTCCACCCGCTGGTACGCCGCTCTTACTGATCGTCCGATCGGTTGAAGCCATCGACGCCCGTTCGCGACACGCGAGCGGGCGTTCTGCTTTTTGGTTTGCGCGTATTCTTTGCGCAAAACCGGATTCCACTTTTGCGGAATACGCGCGGTTCAGCTCATCAGCCCGAGCCGCGTCGCGCCGACATAGAGCGCGAGCACCGCCGCGTTGGAGACGTTGAGGCTCTTGATCTCGCCGGGCATGTCGAGCCGGGCCACATGGCTGCAGGTCTCGCGCGTCAATTGCCGCAGGCCCTTGCCCTCGGCGCCGAGCACCAGCGCGAGCGGCGCCTCGAGCGCGATCGCGGACAGGTTCTCGCTGCCGGCACTGTCGAGCCCGACGGTCATGAAGCCGCGCTCGTTGAGCTTGGTCAGCGCGCGGGCGAGGTTCTGCACGGTGACCAGCGGCACGAGCTCGAGCGCGCCGGAAGCGGCCTTCGCCAGCACGCCGGTCGCCTCCGGGCTGTGGCGCGCGGTGGTGACGATCGCCTTCACGGCAAAGGCTGCCGCCGAGCGCAGGATCGCGCCGACATTATGCGGGTCGGTGATCTGGTCGAGCACCAGCACCATGCCCTCTTGCGTCAACGTCTCGATGTCGGGCGAGGGCAGGGGATCGGCTTCCGCGAGCAGGCCCTGGTGCACGGCATCGGGGGTCAGCAGCCGGTCGATGTCGTTCGGGCGGACGATCTCAGGCGTAATGCGGGTGGGGATGTTCTCTTCCGTGAGGCGACGCGCGGCGTTTTCGGTGAGCAGCAGCTTCTTGAACCGGCGCTGCGGGTTCTGCAGCGCCATGGTCACGGTGTGCCAGCCATAGAGCACGGCTGGGCCGTCATGGTCGCGGTCCTGCCAGATCGGCCGCCGCCCGCCGGGCCGGCCCTTGTCGAACGGCCCTTTGTCAAAAGGCTTGCCGCCCCGGCGCTCGAAACGCGGCTTTCGATCTCGATCGGTCATGGCAAGCTTGTGTCACGGGTTCCTGATAATGGCAATTTGGCCTGATTCCGGGTGGATTTAGCGGCTTGCATTGGTTGACTTTGGAGGCGGCTTCCCCCCATAAACGCGCCCGACCGCGATCCCGCCCAAGGGCGATCCGCGGTCTTCACGTCTCCATGGCCCGGTCCGTTCGCCGCAAAGGGGAAGCGGATCGCGCGCTGTTGAAACGGGGGAGTGTCCCGAGTGGCAAAGGGAGCTGACTGTAAATCAGCCGCCTCATGGCTTCGCAGGTTCGAGTCCTGCCTCCCCCACCAGCCTTCGCTCGCTTCGCGAGCTTCGGCTGGGCAAGCCGGCATTGATCCAACGTAGCGAAGCGAGAGCGGCGAACGCAGGGTCGTTTCGATCCCCGGGTGGTCCCGGCAACATGCGCGACCATTATCGGAACGAAAATGTCACCGATGACAACTCGCGGCGTGTCGAACCGAGCTTCATGTTGCCTCTCGACAACGATGCGGCGGCGAGCCTCAGCAAGTTTTTGCCCGGGAATGGACCGACGATCGAAGAGGGTCACGCATCGACGTTGGCGGTCCACGATTCCAATTGCGCCCATGGCGACGGACGACAAAGGAGACGCCGCAATCGGCTCCCTCTTTCCAGACAACGCGGCACGCAAAATTATTGCGAAAGCCATCAAACGATAGCTGAAACGCGTTGGAAAAAAATAGTACGACGCCGAAATGCGGGCGCCGGCGACGCTGATGTTGCGCACCGTAGCCGGATGGACCCCCCGAATGCCATCAAGAGCCACGAGCGCGAGTTGGTTAATCGGTATGCGGCCGAGCGCACGACGTTCGATCATGGCGAAACACCCTGATAAGAACCGCTTCAGAACAGTCCGTCTCCCGATTCCGCCGACGACTGGAGATCATCCGGTATCGAACGCAACGTAGGCGTGTTCAGCATGCGCAAGAAGCAGCGTTGCTGTCCGATTGAGTGTGAAGCCTCCTTCTTCGTTAAACCAATGCTCGGTGCCGGTCATAACCGGCTGCAGTCGTTACGTGAGACGAAGGTAAAACTGAAACGCCGAGCCGAAGCCGCATCGCACGCCCAATCAAACTTGATCTAAATCAAAGGTTGATGCTCGGTCTTGCTCCTCGCTTGTATTCCACCGACGACCATTTTGCTCGAAAACCCACGCGAGCGGTCGGCGGAGCGGGACGGCTCCGACGCGCGCCCCCCAAAAACCCCTGCGTCGGAGCCGTCACATCTTGGAAGCATTACCTCGATTGATGCAGATCATAGGGAGATCGGAATGGAGCAGATTTTGATAAACCTCGTTGCGGGAGCGCTTGGCGGTGTTGGCGCAGGCAAATCATCTCCAACCTTTGATCTGGGGACGGCTGGCAACATCATTTCTGGTGTGGTCGGAGGCGGGGTTCTCGGTCAAGTCGTGACGTTGTTGCTGCCGTCGGTTATGGCCGCAGCCCAGTCGGGTAATCTGACCGTCAGCGGCGTTATCTCGCAGGTCGTTGCCGGTGGCGCTGGCGGAGCCATCCTCACGGCAGTCATTGGTGCGATCAAGAACAAGGCTGCTGCCTGACGATTGGTTCGCAACCTCGTGGCCAGGTCCTGGCGACCCGTCCCGGCCAGGACGGCGGGGAAGACGATAAGTCCAATTATCGGGGTGTTGCTCATGAAGCGCACTCTCCGCCGAACTGGTCGGGGCAACTGATGAGTTGCGCTCGGCAAAGCTCCTGCGGTTGGGTCGGTGCCATCACCAGGATGCAGTCAAGGCGCCAGCATGGCCGGTCGCCCTAAACTGCGCCTTCGTCGGGAATATTTAACACTGTGCCGCACGCCTTGCAGTGCACGGCATCAACGTCGTGGCGCAGCAGGCCGCACGACGGGCATCTGAACCGCACCTTGGATGGACTGACCAGCACCTTTGCAAGATTCAGGAAGAGGGTTACGCCGAAAATCATGATGACGACAGTGATCAAACGACCCGGCGTGCCGGGGAGGGTAATATCGCCAAAGCCCGTCGTGGTCAGTGCTGTAACCGTGAAGTAGAGAGCATCTGCGTAGTTGTGGATGGCAGGGTTCGTGCCGCGCTGCGTTTCGTAGACCACGCCCGTCATGACGAATATGAAGACTGACAAATTTGTGACAGCGATGAAGAGTTCTTCATTGCGGCGAAAGAAGGCGCTGTCCTTGCGGAGGAACTGTACAACACTGAATGTTCGCAGCAGCCGTAGCGTGCGCAGCACGCGCAGAAAGCCGGCGGCTTCACTCGTTGTCGCCGCCAACAAGGAAGCGATAGCTGCCAAATCCGTCCAGGTGGTAATCCGGAGCAGTTCGCGGTCCAATCGCCGACTTCCTGCCAGGCGGAAGATCAATTCGATCAGGAAGGCGATGCCGAAAGCAATGTCGAGGCTCCGGACCAGATCATTCCGCGGCAAGAACGACGTGGCGATGATGAACAGGAGGGACGCGAGGTCAAAAGCCAGAAGCGCATAGAAAAAGAGACGACACTGAACGCTGCGTCCGCTGTACAATTGGCGCGCCGAGCCTCGAAATCGAGAGAGCAGGGTTCGGTCATGTCCTTTTGATTGTCTTGCCAAAGCGTCCAAGTCATTCACCTCCCTCGCGAACAGATACGCGCATCCCATCATGCTGCGCCGCAAAGGCTGTTTGACATGGATCAAGGTGCTCCACGCGGCTTTTGAGGATCCGTGCAGCGCGCAATCCTCGCGAACGGTAGTCGGCAAAACGCAAGATCGGTTCGACCGGGTAATCGTCGTCGGTTGCGCGACGGCTGCCTTCGCGCGCGATCTGGCGGCGGCAAATCGCCCGCGACTTCCTTTGAGAGTTCCAGAATCGTCAGAAGCACAGCTTCATTTTTTTCGATCTACTGGCCCTTGGCGGGCCCCGGTCGAAAGTGCTCAATGTCCGCATTGACGACGCACATGCAGCTTCAGGGCTGGATGATCCTGTCGCGAATAGCGATCATCACAGCTTGGGTGCGGGTCACTGCGCCAAGCTTTCGACAAATATTCTTGACGTGTTCCTTGACTGTACGGCTACTGACATGAAGCGCCTCGCCAATCTCCCAGGTCGACTTGCCGTTGGCGACCAACTTCAAGATTTCCCGTTCACGGGGCGTCAGTCTTGCTTGGGGCTGCGCGCGCGAGCCATGAAGTTTGAGGATTCGGTCAAACGCGTAGATCGTCATAAGGTGCAGGGCGGGCAATTGGGGCGCCGGCAGATCGAGCCTCCGACCCCCGAACCATATTTGACCCATCCTGCCCGCGGTCGAAGCAACCGGGATCACGAAACCATCCAAGGCACCAAAGTCCCACGCAAGCTGCACCACTTCGGCGGCGCGGGGTTCCCGCTCGGGATCGTAGGGAGCTTCCTTGAACCATCGGAATGGCTGGACCACCGCCTTGGCGTAGCGGAAACCAGGATCGTCGTGCACATACTCTTTTTCGATGTAGAGCTTAAGCCACTCCTCCGGCAGCCGGTTGGATAGCAGGACATCTTCAAGAGACTCTGTCGCGGTGGCAAGGAAGCTGACGCAATGGAATTCGAATCCGTATTCCTCTAGAAGCGCGCCCATCGCATCCATGATCTCCCCTGTCGTGGAAAGTTGTTGGATGCCTTCAACGAACTCAAACGCATTGCGGCGGATATTAGCGACTCGTCGATCCATCTGACCGCCCTCCGACACGTCAATCCTACAGCAAGGCCGCTAGGAAAGAAGGGCGATCCTCGGAAAGATCGTCCGGGCTAGTCGTTGCTGTGCTGCATGAGTCCGGGGTGGCCCATAGCGGACCTGCAGCGTCACGGTGGACGGCCGAAGTGCCTCGCCTGGCCATCGGAGACAAAAAGCATTCTTTCTAGGGAAGTTTTCCCTCTCCCTGCAGCCAGAAGAAAAGGCGGCACGCTCGGCATGCATTCGCGTGGCTGGCCGAAAGCTCAGTGCCGAATTTTGCGCCGTGCAGGAGCGCGCGTTGATCCAGATCAAGACCGCTTGATCCCACTCCGGCCCAACCTCCTGCACGGAAACTTCCTGCGCAGGAGTTCGTGGGGGACCTCATCATGGCAACGACAGTCACGGCAGGCCCTTCGGGCGGCTCAACGAAACAAGAAGGTGCGCTGGTTCGGATCGCTATCGGCTTCACGGCGTGGGCAGAACGCTGGTTTCCGGACGCCTTTATTTTTGTCGCGATTGCGGTGGTGGTGGTTGCAATCGCGGCGATTGCGAACGGCGCTTCGCCGGTGGCCGTCAGCGTCGCCTTCGGCAACGGGTTCTGGAGCCTGATCACCTTCACCATGCAGATGGCGTTCGTCGCCATCGGTGGCTATGTCGTGGCGACCTCCGCGCCGGCGCAACGTCTGATCGGCTGGCTGGCGGATTTGCCAACGACCGGCACCGGTGCGGTCGGCCTTGTCGCCGCCGTCAGCATCCTGGCCTCGCTCCTCAATTGGGGACTGAGCCTGATCCTTGGCGGATTGCTGGTGGTGGCGCTCGCGGCCCGGCGCGAGCTACGAATGGATTACCGGGCGGCGGGTGCGGCGGCCTATCTCGGACTCGGCGCGACGTGGGCCATGGGACTGTCCTCGTCGGCGGCACAATTGCAGGCCAATGCGGCGAGCCTTCCGAAGGGCCTGCTGTCCATCAGCGGAGTGATCCCGTTCTCCGAGACGATCTTTCTATGGCAATCGGTCGTGATCACTGCGGTGCTTCTCGTGGTCTCGGTCTCAATCGCAATCTGGTCTGCGCCCGGGCCCAACACGGCGGTGACAGCCGAAGCCATGGGAATCGAGGCCTCCCGCGAGGACACCATCAAGGTGGCCCCGCCCAAGCAGCCGGGGGAGTGGCTCGAACATTCACCCATCCTCACCGTCCTTCTCGCGCTCCTCGCGCTTGGCTGGGTCATCAACGAATTCTCCCGCCAGGATTGGATGATCGCGATCTCGAACCTCAACACCTACAACTTCATGTTCATCATGCTTGGCCTGCTGCTGCACTGGCGGCCCAAGCGCTTTCTCGCGGCCGTCATCAAATCAGTACCGGCCACCTCCGGCGTGCTGATCCAGTTTCCGTTTTATGGAGCCATCGCCGCGATCCTGACGCAGGCCAAGAACAGCGCTGGCGCGACCGTGTCCGACCAGATCACCCATGCCTTCGTCAACATGTCGACCCAGCATCTCTACCCTCTGGTGATCGGCGTTTATTCGGCGATCCTGGGCTTTTTCATTCCGTCCGGCGGAGGAAAGTGGCTGTTGGAGGCGCCTTACGTGATGCAGGCGGCCAACGATCTCAAGGTGCATCTCGGCTGGGCGGTGCAGGTGTATAACGCGGCAGAAGCGTTGCCCAATCTCGTCAATCCATTCTGGATGCTGCCGTTGCTCGGTGTTCTCGGCTTGCGCGCCCGCGACGTCGTGGGTTTCACTTTCCTGCAATTGCTGCTGCACTTGCCAATCGTGCTGTTTCTGTTGTGGGCGTTGGCGTACACACTCGAATATCATCCGCCAGTGATCCCATGACGAAATTCGCCACGCTCAATGCAGGGGCCCGGCGGCGTAATCCAGCACCTTGGGATGGCAGGGCAGGTCGAGCAGGGCTTGCGCAAAGGATCCGGCAGCGATCTCGCTGAGCGTTGCGATACCGTGCGCCAGCGCCACGGGCCTATCCGGAGCAAAGCGCGAGGCTGCTGCGCGGTCGGCGCTTCTTGACAGGCTTCGATGGCAGGCTCACTTTCGACGCAGCTTGTATGCCGCCGTAATGAAAAGAAGAATACCTGAGGACACGAATGACGAAATTGCTGAGCGAGCGTGATGTCACGAGCTATCGCGAGCGCGGCTACCATTTCCCGGTCAACGTCCTGAGCGAAAGCGAAGTCGGCGACTTTCGCGGCAAGCTCGAGGGCTATGAGGCGAGGACCGGCGGCCCGATCAAGGGCGAGATGCGCCACCGCAGCCACGTACTCTTTCCCTGGATCAACGACATGATCCGCCACCCCAAAATCCTGGATGCGATCGAGGATCTGCTGGGGCCGGATATCCTCTGCTGGAATACCAGCTTCTTCATCAAGGAGCCGCATGATCCCGGCTTCGTGTCCTGGCATCAGGACGCGACCTATTGGGGACTGAGCTCTTCCGACGTGGCGACCGCCTGGGTCGCGATGTCGCCGGCCAACAAGGTCTCGGGCTGCATGAAGTTCGTGGCTGGCACCCACAAGCAGCAGGTCCAGCACGAAGATACGTTCGACCAGAACAACCTTCTGACCCGGGGTCAGGAAATCGCCGTCGACGTCGACGAGTCCAAGGCGGTCTTTGTCGAGTTGAAGCCCGGTCAGGCTTCGCTGCATCACGTGCTGCTGTTCCATGGATCGGAGCCCAATCGCTCCGACGACCGGCGCATCGGGCTGGCGATCCGCTACATCCCGACCCGGCTGAAGCAGGCGGTGGGACAGAAGGATTGGGCGACGCTGGTCCGGGGCAAGGATACCTACCGCCACTTCGAGCCGGAATATGTGCCGAAGCGCGACCTCGAGCCGGAAGCGTTGGCATTCCACAAGGCGGTCACCGAAGAACAACTGCGTGTGCTCTATCGCGGGACCGGCAAGACCGCCTACCGCGCCTGACCTCCACCTGACGATCCCTGCCGGAGTTGATTGGACCGCGTCCGCGTGCCGCCTTTTGACCCGAAGCGGGTACGAACTGCGACCGGTTTATTCAACCTTGATGCCCTGGATGTCGGTGGCCCCATCGGCTGCAAAGCCGACGACGATGCGCACCGGCCGCTCTTTGACCTTCAGCGGAAATGGTTGAGGCTGCACCAGACGCCAGGACCAAAGCGGACATTCGGTCGCACTCGGTCGGTCTTTTCCTGTTGCTGCTTTGGCCCGATACATAGTCATCGATCAGGGAAAGCCATGAGGCGGCGCGACTTCATGACGGGGCTGGGAATTGCGGCGGCTCTGCCTGCGATTTCGCGCGCGCAGCAAGAGAAACTGACGATTGGCTTCCTGAGCACGCGCTCGTCCGACGAAGCCGCAATTCACACCAATGCCTTCCTGCGCGGCCTCGAAGAGATGGGCTATGTCGAGGGTCGCGGCGTCACTATTGAGTATCGTTGGGCAAGTGGCGACTACGGCAAATTGCCATCTCTCGCTGCCGGTTTGCTCAACCGGCCGCTTGCGATTGTGGTGGGCGCCGGCGATCCGGCTGCACAGGCGGCCAAAGCCGCGGGTATCACGGTTCCGCTCGTCTTCGTCGTTGGGCAGGATCCGGTCAACTCGGGCCTGGTCGCCAGCATGAACCGCCCGGGTAAGGCTACTGGCGTCAATTTCTTCACCGGCGAGTTAGGTGGCAAGAGGCTGGAGCTTCTCTGCGCAATGGTGCCATCGACCCAGCCCGTGGGACTCTTGGTCAATCCGCGTTTCGCGGGTCGCGGTTGCCGACCAGCATCGGCAAGCCGTCGCCGCTGCAGCCAAGATGCTTGGCCGTGAATTGGTCGTGCAGGAAGCAGCAACGGAGAAAGAAATCGACGCCCGCCTGTCCGAATTGGTAAAGGCCCGAGTCAGCGCCGTTGTCGTACAGAACGATCCGTTCTTTGACACTCGGCGCAGCCAGATCATTGCTCTCTCACTACGTCACCGAATTCCCATCATCGCCCACATTCGGGAATACCCTGTGGATGGCGCGCTGATGAGCTATGGCGCCAGTCTTGCTGACACCTATCGTCAGGTCGGAGTATATGCTGGCAAGCTTCTTCGCGGTGCCAAGCCGGACGACCTTCCCGTCCTGAGGCCGACGAAATTCGAACTGATCATCAACATCCAGGCAGCCAGAGCCCTTGGTCTTTCGGTACCACAATCGATTCTCGTCGCGTCCGATGAACTGATCGAATGATGCAGGCACGAGGTCGGCTTGTGTGCTGTGACTGATATCACGTGGTCGTGATAAGCAGTACTTCTGTCGTTTCGCCGAGCGGCTGCCTGGCGCTGCACGTGGACAGCAGGTGAGCTTCTGCGCGACGCTGTACCGGGTGTGCTTCAGGTCGTTTCGATGTTGCCCGCGGCTCCGGGGAGAACGGCCGCAGCCGGTCGCCTTGATGCTATCGGGCCCGTTAAATCCATGGCAAGACAAGCCTGAATTGCCGGCTGAATGCTGGATTCTCCTCGACCGTGACCAAGACTCATTCCGATCAGTTCGAGATGCGGCGGCTGGAATCGCTCTCCAACACCATCTTCGGCGTGGCGATGACGCTGCTCGCCTACGGACTGCCGCAGGCCGCGCGTTTCGAC
>Ga0207707_10001431_pt1 | contig 22069 bp, 26 predicted proteins | sample KBSC83BmetaG_FD_184336 | JGI IMG/M metagenome (GOLD analysis project Ga0207707, IMG submission 184336) | Corn rhizosphere microbial communities from Kellogg Biological Station, Michigan, USA - KBS C8-3B metaG (SPAdes) (version 2) | ecosystem: Host-associated > Plants > Roots > Rhizosphere ...
ATGTCTATCAGTTCCTCGACCGCCTGCGACGGATCAGTCACCAGGTCGAATGCGCGATGGAAGGTCACTGGTAGTCCACCGGCCGCTACAACAAAAGCGCGCGTTTCCGCCACGGCGATGCGACCTTTCGCCGTCAGCGCACCCGTCACGATTCCATCGACGCCGAGGTCGCGAGCCGCCTCGATGTCTTCGAGGATTGTCTCGATTTCCTCTACGGAGTAGACGAAGTCGCCCGTGCGCGGCCGAATCAGCGCGAAAATCTCGATTCGGATTCCAGCGGCAACCGCTGAAATCAGCTCTGGGGGTGGTGTCGTGCCGCCTTCATCGAGATTTATGCAGAGCTCGACGCGCCCCGCGCCGCTGTGCTCCGCGGCGATCGCGGATTGAAGGGTCTCGACCGCGGCTTCAACGACCGTCAGTGCGCGCCGGCCTCATGCGGTTGAGAAGATATCCGAGCGCGAACAGCACTCCCCCGCCCACGAGAGTCAACATCCCCAGTGCGGTCATCGTGGGCAACTGATGAACGGCATCGGTACGGCTCGTGAAGTATTCGATGATGAACACCACAGCGGCAAAAGAGAGGAAGATTCCTCCAATGCCCATGAATGCTGCTGCGAAATACGAACGCATCTATTCCTCTGGCTGATTGCGAAAAAATATCGATCCGAAGATTAGTTGAGCAGCGCGATCGCGGTAAGGATCGCGGCGGATACGAACGCCTTGACGTACACCGCCCGCGCCTGACGCTGGATCAGCTCCCGCTCCTCGGCGGCAAGGATTGGTTGCGGGCCGCTATCCAGATCGCGCAGACCGCGCGATGCGAGCCGCACTCACGTTCGGTCCCGCGCCTGAAAGAAACCCAGCGCCCCCGCAAACAGCGGGACGAAAAGCGTGAGCCGCCAAATCGGCCGCACGCCCTCGAACGCGAAGATCGCCGAGATCACAATGCTGAGAAACAGCGCGGTTCCGCCGAAAACGAGTCGCTTCTGTCGTTCACGCGGACCGATGTTGGCTATGCAGCTCTCGCCGGCGTTCATGAGTCGTGAAAGCTACTGGATCTCGATGATCCGCGATGATGTGGCCGCCGGGGAATTCCCGACTTCAAGCTTCACCGAGTACTTGCCCGCGGGAACCAGCGAGAGATCCAACAGAACCGATCGCGCCGATAGCATTCCCGCTGCCCCGTTTTCCTGCCAGCGGATATTCAGCGGCGACACCTTTGGCGAGATCCGAAGCGCTCTGAACGCCCGTCGCAGAAATCCTTCGTCAACTGGTGTGATCGTAAGCGACATCGGGAGCGCGCTGTCCGCCGGAGCCTTTCCGTACAGCTCCCAGAACAACCCAACCTGTTTCCCTCGATCGAACTTCGTCCCGCCATGCGCTCGGGGAATTGCCTCGGTCAAATCAGTCGGCAGCGACTGCCCGTCGTCGACAAAAAGAAGATCGGACACGCTGATGCGGGCCGAGTCCAGCGGAATCTCGGCGAGCCCGGCTCGCCACCGGGCCGCGGCCGCGCTGTCCTTCGCGAGCAGCTCGACGCCGACGAGCTGCGATTTCCAGGGCGTCTTCACCGTAAGAACGTTTTTCACCGGCGACTCAGCGATCTCGGCGATGGCCGGCGTCGCGGTCTCATCCCCCATCGCTACGACCGCGGCCGCGAACTTGTGCTTGGAGAAGATGGTGTCAGCGCTGACATCGAACGCAGCGACCAGCTGCGTGGAATCGCCACGACGAAAGCGGGCGACCTGCGCATCGAGACGCACGAAGCCCTTGGCGTAAATCGGCGAGTACTGTTCCCTCGGCGGAAACTGATCGATCTCGAAGAGCGAATCGGCGATCAGTGCGACGCTGTCGGGTGGACGCTGCGTGGCGAAGAAATGGAAGCCGGGCTCACGCTCGTGTCCGGTGATCGAGACCTGCGATGGGATCGGATAAGGGTTTGCCGGCGGCTCCTGAGTCCACTTTTCCGCCCACCCGAACCGCAGGATGAGCTCGGCGAGATCGCCGCTCCATCTCAGGCCATAGGTGTTCGCGGCGTCGCTCTGCAGCGCGGTGTGGAGAACCCGCGAGAAGTGCTCCGTCCGCCGCTCGTTGCCGGCAACCATGAACAGCGGATCCGCCACCCACCATATTCTCGCATTGAGCGCTTCCCGCTGCGCGCATGACATCTTCCGGTACGTCCCCCTGATATCGTCATCGAGAAGGGGGGAGAGATTCATCCAGTGGCAGCGCGTCAGCGGAGGCATTGCGGCGAGTGCGGCTGAGAACACGCTGTCGGCGCCGACAAAGTCCTGATTCACGTGGAGCGCGAGCCCAAGCAGCGCATCGCACCACCATTTCGTAGCCCGGCACGATCGCGCCACTGTGACGGCACTGGTGTCGTGGGCTTCGGTTAGATACCGGATGCGTTGGCCTGCGATCCAGTCGTCGCCAGGCACCGCCGCGGCCGCTCGTGCCAGCTCGGCCAACAATTCCGCCCGCGCCCGGCGAATGTTGTCTCCCTCGTTGGGGACGACGTCCTCCTCGAGCTTCGGATGCCACTCGCAGAATCTGCCGACGATGAGGCAATGATCAGCGGTTCCAGCGTAAAACTTCGGCAGCATCTGCCGGCGCCGTCTCTCGAACCCGTCCTGAAGACTGCGCGCCCGATGGTTGATCCCGCTCGAGTCGATGAGCGCCTGGGAATTCTGGACCGATGTCTTCTGAAGCTGTGTCTGGGCGAAGGAGTCGGAGCGGACGGCGGCGATTCCAATCAAGGCGAATCCGACCGCGAACAGCGGCAAGCGTAGGCCGCCGCCTGTGATCAGGCGGGAGCGAGAATCAGAAGATGCGCCGTAAGACCCCACGCTGTTCCCCACGATAAATAGTTATCGAAGGGACCGGAGTTCGCCACTCCGGCCGTTTTCGGCCGCTAGACCGCTACGACCTGCCCCTCACCAGCCACACCCCGTCGGGCGAGCTGAAGCCGCCAGATGAACAGGGCATACAGAATCAGCGCCAGCGGAATCAGGAACTCGCCCGCCCTGAAATCGAAATACCAGCGCATGACCTTGAAGATCAGCGAGTAAATAGTCAGCCAGAAAGCCAACGTGAGGAAAGAGCGCTTGCGTAGCGCGATGGCGATGCACACGACGGCGAGCACGAACGTGGTGATCTGTTCGATCCACCACAGGCGCGTCTGCGCGCTGAGCGCAGAACGATTTGTCGGACTCATCACCACGTAGATCCACCCGCCGATCGTCAGCAGCACGATCGCGACTGCAATCAGAGTTCGAAACTTGTCACGCGGTAGGAGTTCGGTTGAGTACGTCTCGGATGCAGGAAGCGGCGTCGGAGTTGTCATGGTCGTCAGTGCGATTGGAATGGACGGAGCGTCTACAAGCGCATTCCATGCCAGAGCTTGCTCGAAGTACGGACGAGCCTAGCCGGTGCGTTCGGCCAGTGCGGTCTCCAACGCGTTCCAGGCCAGAAGCGCGCATTTCACGCGTGCCGGGAATCTCGCCACGCCGGACAACGCGCGAAGCGATCCCAGCGCCTTGTCGTCCGCGGCGCTCGGGTCACCGAGCATGAGATCGCGAAAGCGGCTACGTATCGCCTCTATCTCTTCGGCACTCTTCCCCTTCACGAGCTGCGTCATCATCGACGCCGACGCCTGGGAAATCGAGCAGCCGCGTCCTGCGAATCTCAGATCGCAAACCGAGGCTCCCTCGAACACGACCTGGAGACAGATCTCGTCGCCGCATAGCGGGTTTTTCATCTCCACGCTCGCGTCGGCGTTCTCGAGCGTGCCCTTGTTCCTCGGCCGCCGGTAATGATCGAGGATCAGCTCCTGGTACAGCGCCGAGAGCTCGGCGGAGGTTTCAGGACGGGACATATGAAAAGATCTCGCGCGCTTTCAGGATCCCGGTGACGAGCGCATCGATGTCGCGCTCGTCGTTGTAGACATAGAAGGAAGCGCGAGCCGTCGCCGGAACGTCGAGTCTCCGCATCAACGGCTGTGCGCAGTGATGTCCGGCTCGAATACAGACGCCCTCGCCGTCGAGAATGGTCGCGAGGTCGTGAGGATGCACGTCGCTCATCGTGAAGCTCACCACGCCGCTGCGCTCGGCGGCTGGTGGTCCATAGATGTGGATCCCCTCGATGGCCGTGAGTCGCTCCTGCGCGACGGTCATCAGCGCGCGCTCATGCTGTCGCACCCGATCCATCCCGATCTTGTCCAGATAATCGACGGCCGCGGCGAGACCGACGGCGTTGGCCGCGTTCGGGGTGCCTGCCTCGAATTTGTGCGGAAGCACATTCCACGTCGTGCGATCGTCGTACACGAACTCGATCATGTCGCCTCCGGTCTGATACGGAGACACCGCTTCGAGTATCTCGCGCTTCCCGATCAATCCTCCGATTCCCATCGGCCCCAGCATCTTGTGTCCGCTGAAGGCGTAGAAATCGACGCCGAGCTCGTCGAAGGAGACTGGGAAATGCGGAGCGCTCTGCGCGCCATCGCATACGAGAAGGGCACCTGTCTTCGCACGCACAAGGCGCACGATGTCTTCGACTGGATTTATGGTGCCGAGGGCGTTCGAGACGTGGCTGAACGCGACGATCTTCGTTCGCTTGTTGAGCAGGCCACTCAGGAAATCGAGATCGATCTTCCCATCGGGGGTCAGCTCACACAATCTGAACTTCGCTCCTTTTCTGGCAGCGAGCACCTGCCACGGGACGAAGTTCGCATGGTGGTCCATCGCCGTCACCACGATCTCGTCTCCGCGCGAGACATTTTCCAGGCCCCACGTTCCGGCGACGAGGTTCAGTCCTTCCGTCGTTCCGCGTGTGAAGATGAGGCAATCCGGGTCCCCGACGCCGAGGAATCGGGCAATGCGCTCGCGTGCCTGCGCGTAACACTCGGTCGCGCGAACCGACAATGCGTAGGCGCCACGGTGTGGATTGGCGTTCGCAGTCTCGTAGAAATCGACGAGCGCGTCCAGAACGACGCGCGGCTTCTGCGACGTCGCGGCCGAATCGAGGTAGTGGAGACCCGGATTCTTGACTAGCAGCGGAAAATCGGAACGGAGATTCATGGCACCCGCGCGGTCGATGTCTCGTACCGCCCGTCGATGCGTTTGCACCGAGGCCCAACCAATATCCTGTCGCCCTCGAGACGGACCTGAAAAACAGGGAGGGGACTTGTTGCCGGGTCCTGCTTCACCTCTCCCGTCCGGCAGTCGTACCGCGCGCCGTGCCAGGCGCACTGCAGCGTTCCATCTCCCAGAACATCCCCAAGCGACATCGAAAAGTGCTGATGCGTGCAGATATCGCTCAGCGCGGAGATCTCGCCGTTGAATCGCACCAGACAAACCGCATCACCGCCCGAGCGCACGCGTTGCAGAGTGGTTCCCTCGGGCACTTCACTCACCGAAGCAACTTCCTCGAACTCGGAACTGGGCTCTAGTGATTCGAAAACCGGTCTGGAGGCACCCGTCACTCTGGTCCTCTAATGTAGGCAATGCGGCCCGCTCTGTGCATGTTCCTGCCGCGTAAGTGCTGACGAGACAACGGGATAGCAAGACGCGTCTTCGCTTGACTATCCCGACAGGATTACTTTAGATTGAATCTACGAAGGACGTAGGGAAACGCCAAGGAGTTGGAATGGGTTCGGGAATCGAGGCGCTGGTCAATCGCGAATACGCGTACGGGTTCGTCACCGATGTAGAGACGGACACCGTTCCGGCTGGACTCAATGAGGGCATCATCCGCCTCATTTCCGCGAAGAAAAACGAGCCCGAATTCATGCTCGAGTGGCGGCTCAAGGCATACCGCCGCTGGCTGACGATGAAGGAGCCCCACTGGGGCAACGTCAAATACCCGCCGATCGACTACAACTCCCTCGTCTACTACTCGGCGCCAAAGAGCGTGAAGCCGCTTCAGAGCCTCGACGAAGTCGACCCGGAGCTTCTGCGCACATACGACAAGCTCGGAATTTCGCTCACGGAGCAGAAATTTCTCTCCGGCGTAGCCGTCGACGCGATCTTCGACAGCGTATCGGTCGGCACGACGATGAAAGAAGAGCTGGGCAAGCTCGGAATCATCTTTTGCTCGTTCGGCGAAGCCGTTCAGAATCATCCGGAGCTCGTCGAGAAGTACCTCGGCAGCGTCGTTCCGCACAGCGACAACTTTTTCGCGGCGCTAAACGCCGCTGTGTTCAGCGATGGCTCGTTTGCGTACGTGCCGAAGGGCGTGAAATGTCCGATGGAGCTGTCGACCTACTTCCGCATCAACAGCCGAAATACGGGACAGTTCGAGCGCACGCTGATCATCGCGGACGAAGGCGCGTCGGTCAGCTATCTCGAGGGATGCACCGCGCCCAAGCGCGACGAGAATCAATTGCACGCGGCGGTGGTGGAGCTGATCGCGCTCGACAATGCGTCGGTCAAGTATTCGACGGTTCAGAACTGGTACGCCGGAGACGCCGAGGGAAAGGGCGGCATCTACAACTTTGTGACCAAGCGCGGCAAGTGCGCGGGCGTCAATTCCAAGATTTCGTGGACGCAGGTCGAAACTGGATCTGCTATCACGTGGAAGTATCCGAGCGTGATCCTCCAGGGCGACAATTCGGTAGGCGAGTTCTACTCGGTGGCCGTCGTCAACAAGAAACAGCAGGCCGACACCGGCACGAAGATGATCCATATCGGCAAGAACACCAAGTCGACGATTGTCTCGAAGGGGATTTCGGCGGGCGAAGGCAACAACAGCTATCGCGGGCTGGTGCGTGTGCTTCCCAAGGCGGATGGCGCGCGCAACTACACGCAGTGCGACTCGATGCTCATCGGAAATAAATGCGGAGCCCACACCTTCCCGTACATCGAGGTGCAGAACAACACCGCGACGCTGGAGCACGAAGCCTCGACATCCAAGATCGGAGAGGATCAGATCTTTTACTGCAAGCAGCGCGGCGTCAGCGCCGAGCACGCGGTGTCGATGATCGTGAGCGGGTTTTGCCGTGAGGTTTTCAAGGAGCTGCCGATGGAGTTCGCTGTCGAAGCGCAGCAGCTCCTCGGAATTACCCTCGAAGGAAGCGTAGGCTGATTCTCTAACCGATCGATGCCGTCGCGAAATTTCAACGACAAGATCCGCGCGGGCTGGGCTTGGCTGCGCTCAGGGCCCAGGACGCCTGGATTTCCATTCACTGCCAATTGGACGCTCTTCAGTCAGTTTGTGTACGCGGTCCAAACAACATTCAATCACTGGTTTCGTGCTCGAGATAAATGATCTACACGCCGGAATAGGCGAACGGGAAATACTGAAGGGAATCACTCTTCAGGTGAACGCGGGCGAAGTGCACGCGGTGATGGGACCGAATGGATCCGGCAAATCCACTCTCGCCCAGGTGCTCGCCGGCAATCCGTCTTATACCGTCACGCGTGGTACTGTTCAGTACAGCGGGCAGAATCTCCTCGAGATGGATCCCGAGGTGCGGGCCCAGAACGGAATCTTTCTGGCGTTCCAGTACCCGGTGGAAATTCCCGGCGTCTCCAACGCCTATTTCCTCCGCTCCGCCTACAACGAGATCCGAAAGGCGAACGGAATGGAGGAAGTCGATCCCCTCGAGTTTCTCGACATGGTCGAAGAGAAGCTCAAGCTCGTCGACATGGACAAGGCGATGCTCTCGCGCTCTGTGAATCAGGGCTTCTCGGGCGGTGAGAAGAAGCGGAACGAGATCTTCCAGATGGCCGTGCTCGCGCCTCGACTCGCCATCCTCGACGAAACCGACTCCGGTCTCGACATCGACGCGCTGCGGATCGTCGCCGAGGGCGTGAACAAACTGAGATCACCGGAGAACGCGACGATCGTCGTGACGCACTACCAGCGGCTTCTGAACTACATCGTGCCCGATTTCGTGCACGTGCTCGCAAACGGCCGGATCGTCAAATCGGGCGGCAAAGAGCTGGCTCTCGAGCTGGAGGAGAAGGGCTACGACTGGGTGCAGAACGTGTCAGATGTGGAGGCCGCGGTTTGAGCGACACGGCAACAAGACCAATGGCGCGCGAATCAGGTCCCGCATCCAAGGGCGACGCTGAGCCGGTGACGACTCGACCTCCTCACTCGATCGCGACTTATCGGAAGGATTTCGGGCTGCTGCCCGATGTCCCGGATTGGCTCAACCGACTGCGCGCCCACGGCATGGAGCGCTTCGAGTCGCTCGGATTTCCGACGACGAAGAACGAAGACTGGCACTTCACCAGCGTCACTCCCATCGCCGGACGCACTTTCCGACCGGCGATGCTGAGCAAGCTCGGCGTCTCATCGGAAGGAAGCACCGCCGGAATGGTGGCCCGCGCCGATCTCAGGCGCTTCACCTTCAATCAACCGGGCTGGCACACGCTCGTATTCGTGAATGGCGAGTTTTCCGCGGACCTGTCCTCGTTCGCCGGCATCGACAAAAACGTTCGCGTGGGCTCGCTTGCGAAGGCCATTCAATCCGGTACCGGACGCCCCGAGCGGCACCTCGGCAAGATCGCCACGTTCGAGGACCATGCATTCACCGCGCTCAACACGGCGTTCATCCACGACGGCGCGTTCATCGAGCTGCAGGCGAACGCAGTCGTTGACCAGCCGATTCACCTCGTGTTCGTCTCCGAGGGACAGGGTGAGGCGGTGGCGCACCCGCGAAATCTGATTGTCGCGGCGCAGAATTCACGCGCTTCGATCATCGAGAGCTACGTCTGCGTCCGTGACAACACGTACTTCACGAACTCCGTCACCGAGATTTCGCTGGGAGAGGGCGCGCACCTGGATCATTACAAGATCCAGCGCGAGAGCGAGCAGTCGTTTCACGTCGGCACTCTCCAGGCGACACAGGCCCGCGCGAGCCAGCTGCATTCGTTTTCGTTTGCGGTGGGTGGCGCGCTCGCGCGCACCAACATCTACACATCTCTCGCCGGGGATGGGGCCACGTGCACTCTCAACGGGCTCTACCTGACTGACGGTGCGCAGCACATCGACAACCAGACGAGAATCGAGCACATCGCGCCGAATTGCCCGAGCCATGAAGTCTACAAGGGCATTCTCGACGGCCGCTCTCATGGCGTGTTCAACGGGAAGGTGTATGTCCATCCCGAGGCGCAGAAGACGGACGGCAAGCAGAGCAACAACAATCTTCTGCTCTCGCCACACGCGCGCATCGATACCAAGCCGGAGCTCGAGATCTTCGCCGACGACGTGAAATGCACTCACGGAGCCACCGTTGGGCGGCTCGACGAGCTCGCGATGTTCTACCTGAACAGTCGCGGCATCGGTCCGGAGTCGGCGCGCATGCTCCTGACCTATGCGTTCGCAGCCGACGTGCTCGAGACGATAGAGCTGGAAGCGCTCAAGACGGCTCTCGAGGGAATGGTGCTCTCCAGATTTGCGGATTCCGGCGCTGTGACGCGACCCCGCCGGTAGAAAAAGAAAAGGCAGCTCGGAGAGCTGCCTGGTTCAATCCCGATTCCGCCGAGCTATCGTCCGAGCAGGTACAGAATGACGACGATCACCATCACCGCCATAATGATCACGTTCGTGGGCACCTTCCTGGGCTGATCCGGATCGAGATCGCCTGCCAGAATGGGATGCTTGATCGTATTGCGCCGGGTGTTGATATCCTTCTCGCGCTTTGACGCGCCCACCGGCTCGATCACCGCGACGCCCAGGGGGAGTCGTTTCGTCGTAAACGTCAGAATCGCTGACCCGACTTCGACCTTGTCCCCCTCTGCGAGGGATCTCGGCTCGGCCAGCATCGCTCCGTTTACACTGGTGGGATTAACGCCACACGGGTGCAGAACGAACTTCCCATCTTCCGATCGAAGCTCAGCGTGATTGCGTGAAACGGCTGGCTCGCGGATGAGTATATGGCTGCCTGCATCGCGCCCGATCGTCAGAAGTGAATTTCTGACGGGATAGGCGCGGCGCTCGAACTCGTAAATGAGGTGGGCGCTGTCATCGCCCGGGGCTTGTAAGGCCATAAAAGCCATGGAATCTCCGTGTCAGTATAGACGAGCGAGGGCTCAGGCAGGCTACATTAAGGCCCAATAGAAAGGGGGGCCTCGAAGGCGGCGCCCTTAAGGCGTATTTTATCGCGATCATACACTCAACTCCCTGGAGGGGGCATGGCGACAAAACTCGAAAAAACCCTGAAGCGCGAGATCGAGATCGACGGAAAGGCCTACATGGTGGCAATCTCACCCGAAGGCGTTAAGGTCACGCAGAAGGGGTTTCGGAGAGGGCCGGAGCTGACCTGGCGCGCTATCATCAGCGGCGAAGCCGAGATGAGCCAGCAGCTCAAATCATCCGTGGGCGCGACGGGCGGAGACTCGGGCGAGTAAAAGCGTCTACGGGTTGGTCTGGATGTTCGGGTTGCTCTGAACATCGGACAGGTGTTCCTGAATGATCACCCATTTTCCAGCGCGTTTCTGGAACACCGCCGTCCACGCCCCGCCGATGACGTGATTCATCCCCATCGGCGTCAGGTGTGGGATGCGATAAGTGCTCGTCATCACCGCCGCGTCGGGGGCGAGCACATCGACCGTCATGGACGTCCATTCCCAGTGCGGCTGTTTCATGTTCTGGCCTACATAGGTCCAGAACGCCTGAATCGCCTGCTGGAGCTGCGGGCGCGTCGTCGTCATCACCCCGCCACTGGCCGAGATCACCCGGCCCTCGCTGGGGTACAGACTCATGAGACGGTTTACAGGATCGGGCTTCGAGAGGTCGTAGGTCGCGACCACAAGGTGTTTGAGGCTGTCCGCGATCGCTCGCTTCTCCGCACCCGACATGTCGGAAGCCGATCTGGGTCCGCACGCAAAGGCGCCAGCTGCGCCCACGACGCAAGCCGCGAGAAGAAGAGCTCGCGAACTTTGGGCGAGCCGAGCCAGGCGGAAGCTCAGGGATCGTTTCATCGAGGCAAAGTATAGCGCGACTCTCGCGCCACCGACGGACCGTTGGCCGTAAGCTCTAAATCGCCTGACGAGGGCTCGAACGCGTCGCTTCGGGGTCTAAGCCTGGGAATCAGTCTCCAGGTAGAGACACGCCCTGTCCCTCCTCGGGGACATCAGCCCTTGAAAAATAGAGTTAACCCTCATTCCACGCGGACAGTATATGGAATGGCCGTTGCCTCTATAGATGGCGGCGGGCGAATCAGGTGTTCCGCCGGTATCAGCGTCGCACAGCGTTAGTCCCGTCATTGGGAAGGAGTTTTTATGAGGAAGAGTTATCTGTTGCTTGCAGGAGCGGGTGCAGTGGTTCTCGCCGCTTGCAGTGGCGACAAAAAGGTGGCGATGAACGATGATCTGAAGAACGATCTGGCGCTTGCCTCATCGTCCGACGGAATCACGCTCGCCAACAGCTCCCCCAATACCGGCACGCAGGTCGTCTCGGCAATCGAGCGGACCACGCCCCCGGCGCGCAAGGTTGCGCCTTCCACCACCGTGAGACGGCACAAGCCCGCTCCGAAGTCGCCGCCTCAGGTCGTGAAGACCGAAGCGCCGGCGCAGGTTGCTCAGAATGAGCCACAGCCGGTTGCTACGACTCCGGTCTCGAACGACCCGATGCCAGTGTCCCCACGTCCGCAGCCGATCCCGGTTTCCTATCCGAGCGGCCCGTCGTCTGGTGGTGACGAGGGCACCGTAAGTCGTGGCTCTACCGCAGGCGCGGTAATCGGAACGATTCTCGGTGCCGTGATCCGCGGTGGTATTGTCGGCGGCGATGGCGATAACTGCGATCCGCGCACGGAAGGTCGTGGTGCTCGTCTGCCCAACAACCGTATTCCAATTGGTGGATTGCCGCGCGGACCAGTCTTTTCGGGCCCGATCGGCGGAATGGCTCCTCCGAGACGCCCGGGCCGCTAGGCAACTAGAGGTGCGAGCCTACTCGGCTCGCACCTCTTTCTTTGCTTTCAGAGACAAAAACATATGATGAAAACAACTATCTCGAGGATCGCCACACCGGTCCTCTTTGCCGTCACGATCGCTTTGGGCGCGTGCAAGCAGGGTGACAAGCCCGAAGACGCTCTCGCACAGGACACCTCGCTGGCGCACGACCTGAGCCTCGCCAACGCCGACACTATGGCGCAGCCGCAGCTCAAGGACGTCCCGGTGGCCACCGCTCCAGCTGTCGAGCCGCCGGCGCCAGCGCCCAAAGCCGCGCAGCGGAAGACTCCATCCGAGATCCTCACGCCAAGCAAAAACCCACGCCGCGTAGCGACGACACCGCGCACGACGCCGCAGCCTGTGGAAAAAGCGCCAGTGACGACCGCGAATGGCAACACGGTTACTGAATCCTCGGGGACCGGATCGGCCCGCGCAGTCGGGACGATTGCGAGTGGCTCCGAGATCTCGCTCTATTCGGGTCAGCGGGTCTGCACGAACACCTACAATGTGGGAGACCGTTTCACTGCGAGCGTAGCCGAGTCGGTGCAAGGCTCGAATGGCGTCGCGATTCCAGCGGGCGCCACAGCGGTCATCGAGATCACTTCGCTCAAGCGCAGCGAAAATGCGAACGACAACATCGCGATGGAGTTCGTCGTTCGCTCGATCGCCTTCAACGGCACCACGTACCCGGTGAACTCCACCGTTACGACGGCGCAGGTCGACAAGGTCCGCAATGGCGACGCGAGCAATGACGGGAAGAAGGTGGCGACAGGCGCTATAATCGGCGCCATTGCCGGGCAGATCTTCGGACACCACACCAAATCGACCGTGATCGGCGCCGCAACGGGTGCCGCGGCCGGAGCAGTCGTCGCCGGCGCAACCGGCAAATACGACGGATGCGTTCCAAACGGTGGCCGCATCTCGTTGAGACTCACGCAGCCGATGACGGTGCAGCAGTCGGTCTAACGCAGCAGACAATCTCAACAGAAAAGGCGCGCTCTAATGAGCGCGCCTTTTTTTCGTCTTCGGTCGATTGCGAACGCCGCCGCTACTCGACGACGCTCAGCGCGATCTTTCGGCCGTAGTACAAGCCGATTCCCATCCCGACCATGCTGACCATAAAAGCGGTGGTGAAGCCAACGCGAGCGCCGACGTACCAGCCCGCATAGCTGCCGATGGTCGAGCCGACGAATGCCCCCAATTTTCCCATACTACAAAGACGAATTCGTCCGCGGTTAGGTACCCGATTTTGCCCGAAGCCGGCGGCCGCTCCGCCGATAGCCCCCCCGGCTGGTAGCGTTCAGTGGTAGTTAAAGACTCGACTGCCATTAGATTGCGAATTAGACAGGGGTGCCGCGTGTCCGGGGCCGCCAGTAGGGGCGGCCACGCGCGGCTGAGAAAGTCCCTCATAACCTGATCCGGTTAATACCGGCGTAGGGAGTCAAACGATGGAAGCACGTACGCAGATGCATTACGCGCGTCGCGGGCAGGTCACCGACGCGATGCGATTCGTCGCCGAGCGGGAAGAACTCTCCCCGGAGCTCGTGCGCGACGAGATCGCGATCGGCCGGCTCATCATCCCCGCCAACATCCACCACCTCGCGCGCGCCCTCGAGCCCATGGCGATCGGCAAGGTCTCGCGCGTGAAGATCAACGCCAACATCGGCAACTCGCAGGTGTCGTCCGATGTGAATGGCGAGATCGACAAGCTCCAGATCGCGGTCAAGTACGGCGCGGATACGGTTATGGACCTCTCTACGGGTGGGAATATCGACGGAATTCGTAGAGCCATCATCGCTGCGTCTCCGGTACCCATCGGAACCGTTCCGATCTACCAGGCCGTGCAGGGCGGGCCCGATGGAAAGTGGGACAAACAGCTCGAAGAGCTGACCGCCAACGATTTGCTCGACATGATCGAGCACCAGGCGAAGCAGGGCGTGGACTACATGACGCTCCACGCCGGCATTCTCATCGAGCACCTTCCGCTCGTGCACGGCCGTATCACCGGAATAGTGAGCCGCGGCGGATCCCTGCACGCGGTATGGATGATGGCGCATCGGAAGCAGAATCCATTGTACGAGCGGTACGATGACGTGCTCGACATCCTTCGCCAATACGATGTGACGATCTCACTCGGCGACAGCCTGCGTCCCGGCTGCATCGCCGACGCCAGCGACCGCGCGCAATTCGCAGAGCTCGACACGCTCGGCGAGCTGACGAAGAGAGCATGGGCGCGCGACGTACAGGTGATGGTCGAAGGCCCGGGCCACATACCGATGGATCAGATCGAGATGAACGTCCGCCGCATGAAGGAAGTCTGCAGCGAGGCGCCCTTCTATACGCTCGGCCCACTCGTTACGGACATTTCTCCCGGCTACGACCACATCTCGAGCGCAATCGGCGCCGCGATGATCGGTTGGTTCGGCTCCGACATGCTTTGCTACGTCACGCCGAAGGAGCACCTCGGACTGCCGAACGCCGAGGATGTTCGTCAGGGCGTGATCGCGTACAAGATCGCCGCTCATTCGGCGGATCTTGCCCGCGGCAGGAAGGGAGCACGGGACCGCGACGACGCACTCTCACGCGCGCGGTACAACTTCGACTGGAAAGAGCAGTTCCGTCTCAGTCTCGATCCCGAGCGCGCCCAGGAGTATCACGACGAGACGCTGCCCGCCGAGTACTTCAAGAGCGCTGAATTCTGCGGCATGTGTGGACCGAAGTTCTGCTCGATGCACCATTCGCGAACGATTGAAGAGGGCATTGCGCGAATGGCGGCGGAGCTGGAGTCGCGGGAAGGCAAACAGGAACAACAGCTGGCTGGTGTCTCGGCGAGCTGAATTGGAGCGTCTTTGCGGGTGGTGCGACAGCGCCGCTCGCATCTCGCGCCTGTGCGCCACGCTCTTTTGCGCGCTCGTTGGAGCGACGACGTGCGTGAGTCTGCGTGCGCCCAGCGATGTGCCGGCACAGCCGCCGCGGAAAGCGCCTGCGGGCGCCGTGACGGGTCCAGGTTCAATCGGCACTATTCCACGCGATATGATACCGATGCTCGCTTCTGACTCCGCGTATTTTCGGGAGCACCCGCTGATGGTGCCGGTGGAAGGGATTCAGCCTTCTCAGCTCACCGACACGTTTCACGAAGCAAGAAGCGGCGGGCGGATCCACATGGCGACCGATATCCTGGCCATGCGCGGCACCCCGGTGCTTGCGGCGGCGGCCGGCCGGATCATCAAGCTCGCGAATGGCGGGGCGGGCGGAATCACCATATATGTCGCCGATGCAAGCGGACGGTACGTCGAGTACTATGCCCACTTGATGGGGTACGCGCCGAACACAGCAGAGGGCGTGGCCGTTCGGGAAGGCGACGTACTGGGATTCGTGGGCACAACCGGGAATGCTCCCCCCAACACTCCGCATCTCCATTTTCAAGTCATGCGGAGCGACGCGAATTACTGGAATGGTACGCCGATTGATGTGCGAAGCTTCATGACCAAGCCGGGACGGATGAGAAATTGAAGGGGAAAGAGCGGGCGGAGCTGCGGTCGGAGGCGCATCATCTCACACCGACTGTGCACATTGGGCAGCACGGCCTGACGCCGGCGCTGATAAATTCTCTCGACGACGCGTTGCGCACGCGAGAGCTCGTCAAGGTAAAGCTCGGGAACAAGGACGACACAAAGCCCAAGGATGTGGCGAACGCTCTGGCACTCGCTACCAACTCCGACGTCGTCCAGGTAATCGGACGCACCGCAACGCTGTTTCGCGAGAATCCGGAGATGGATAAAAAGCGCGGAGACATTCCTCCGTGGCGGAAGTGATGAAGAAAATTCGATGGAGCACCTGAAATGGGAGCAGCAGCCGCGGTAGCCATAATGAGGAGACGCGAGCGCGAGGTCGTCGATGACTTTCGTGCCGCGGGTGCCATCTCTCCAGCGACGGCGCAGTCGTACAATGCGATCGGCCTGGGAGAATCGATGGCGATCAGGCGCCTCCACGACCGCGCGGTGATAAGGGAGTCGGCACCAGGCTTGTGGTATCTGGATGAGGAGGTGTGGACGGCTGTAAACCGGACTCGGAGGCGCGTCGCCTTTTCGATGCTGGCGCTGGTCCTGTTGCTGTTCGCCGGCTTCGCGATGGGCCTCATCAAGCGGTAATACTCGATGTTGATATTCAACCCAGCGAGTCTATTTTTCGCACAGGAAACGCCCGTGGCGACTGCACGCGTGCTACTGTACTCTCGGGACCGACATGCCCTACGTCATAACTGAAGCCTGCAAGAACACCAAGGATCGCGCTTGCGTGGATGTCTGTCCTGTGGACTGCATCTACGAAGGTCCGGATCAGCTGTACATCCATCCCGACGAATGCATCGATTGTGGCGCATGCGAGCCGGAGTGCCCGGTCACGGCGATCTTTCCGGAAGAGGACGTTCCCGCCAATCTGAAGGAATACGTCCAGATCAATCGCGACGTATTCAAGAACGAGCCACCTCCAGGACGTCCCAACCGGTAGCCATCCCGGTGCGAGCGACTGGCGGAATCTGGTGCTCGTCCATCAATATCTGATCCCATGACCCCTCCCATCGTTCCCGGAAAGAACGGCATGTCCACGGTGCTGCTGTCGCACCCGTCGGGCAGCTCCGCCGATGTCTACCTGAACGGCGCGCACGTCACGTCCTGGATTCCGGCGGGCGGCAAGGAAGTTCTGTTCATGGGAAAGACGGCGACGTTCGCGCCCGGAGATCCGATTCGCGGGGGAATTCCGGTGGTGTTTCCGCAGTTCGCGAATATCGGCCCGCTGCCGCAGCACGGTTTCGCGCGCAAATCCGAGTGGCAGCTCGCCGAGAACGCGGATTCGTCGGACGATCCGTCATCGGTGAAGCTCGTGCTTACCGACGATCACAAGACGCGGGAGCTCTGGCCGTACCACTTCCGGACAGAGCTTACCGCGAAGATCGACGATAAATCGCTGCAGGTGAAGCTCGACGTGTTCAACACCGGCGACGAGCTGTTCAGTTTCACCTCCGCGCTCCACACCTACATCGCCGTTGCCGACATCCGCGAATCAGCGCTCCGCGGATTTGGCGGCAAGTGGTATCTCGACAAGACCCAGGGCGGAAATGAGACGAAGGATGACGCGAAGAAGCTCGTGATAAATGACGAGACGGATCGCGTCTACCTCAAGGCGCCGAAGAAGGTCGAAATCGAGGACCGCGGCAACGAGCGCCGCATCGAGGTGCGCGCCGCCGGGTTCAAGGATGCCGTCGTGTGGAACCCCTGGGTGGAAAAGGTGACCGGGTTCATCGGACTCGATACCGAAGACTATCTGCGGATGATCTGCGTCGAAGCGGCGCAGATTGGCTCGCCGGTGGAGCTCAAGCCCGGCGGTACCTGGAGCGGCACACAGATCCTGGCGATCGTGTAGCGTGCCGATTTTCCGGCCGTCGGCGTTCAAATGGCAATGCGACCGGTGCGGAGTGTTTTTCGGGGCGGGAAAGGGCGGCGTGTGCTCGTCGTGCAAGCGGGCACTTTGCGATTACCACCTTTACGGCTCTTTTTTCGCGAAGCTCAAGGCAAGGTTCTCGAGTGAGAGAATCGCCTGCGTCGAGTGTCGGAGCAGGGCGTAAGGTTAGGTATAAAAGACCAACCGCACTGCTGCCCGCTTCCCGCTAATAGCCCAGCGCTCTTCGCTGTCAACGTCGGGGCGCATTTAAAGGGGTGAGAGAACAAGCGGTGGATTCACTGCTCCACAAGAGTAACGTCCACGCTTTTGCAGCGGAAAAAGCAGGCAGCGAACAGCGGGAAGCAGGCAGCAGCGTAGGTCCCTGCCCGCTAGAACCGCTTGATAAAACCGCTCGCCCAAACGTCGCCCATCACTCTGCTCTTGATCCAGAACGCGAGGATGAGCACCGCGTACTGCAGGAACGTGCTGATCTCGCTCTTAAAGGCCTCGGCCCAGTGGTACTCGCCAACCGGCTGCGGCCCACTCGGCGGACGCGGGATCCAGCGCGGCGTCTCGTTCTTGTAGTCCAGATATTCCCGGCCGAAGATCGACTCAAGTACTCCTTCCTCGTAGCGGACGATCAGCTCGTACTCCACGGCGAACAGCAGCACGGCGATCGGCAGAAACCAGAGCACGCCCGAGATGGTGACGAATCCCATCCAGATGAGAAAGTTGCCGTTGTAGAGCGGGTTTCTGCTCCACGCAAAAATTCCGTACGTCACGAGCCGCTGCACGTTGCGCGAGCGGCGGCGGGTGACGGTACCGGCCGCAGCGACACCCGCGAGACGGATCGCTTCGCCGATCACGATCAGCGAGAGTCCCACTTCCCACCGGAAGGGAGAGCTCGAGCCCGGCATGACCAGCGGAATTCCAAGAAACAGAAGTGGAAGCCACCCGCGATGACGGAAAAGGACAGCACCAATCTGCGCCGGGATCGACTGCTCGGCGGCGCTCACGCGCTGCGGTTGCGGAGTCGGGTTGCTCACGCCAGGCGCGTGTCCTGTGTCGACCGCTGGATCATTTCGTCCGCTGCGCTTCAGCAGCGTCTTCCACCCAGGGGGAGAAAAGGGTGCGCCACTGATCGGGTACCGGGATAGGCTTGCCGTCAGGAGAGACGGTGACGTAGACGATCGACGCGTCGCACACGACGTTGCCCCGCTGGTTCCGCACGACCTGCCGCACGATGAAGCTCGTATTGCCAACCGAGAGCAGTCCCGTCTGAATCGCGAGATCGTCTCCCGGAAAAGTCTGCGCCATGTAGGACGCTTCCACTTTGCGCACAACCGCCCACAAGCTCGTCTTCATGTACTCGGCGTACGACATGTGTCGCTCGAGAGCGGACCAGCGCGCGCGCTCGAGAAGGACCAGCATGTGGGCGTGGTTGACGTGCCCAACCGAGTCGCAATCGCTGGGGTAGATGTGAACCGTAAAATTTTCGGTCATCGGATCGTGGATAGAGTGAAGCGCCGCGGAGAAAGTTAACCGGGTCGGGGCGCTATACCATTCAGGCGCTAGATTTCGAGCATGCCTCCAGTGCTCCCGGATGGCGCTCTCTACCTCGACAATTCCGAGCAGGTAGACCGCTTCCTCAAAGAAATCTCAGACGTGAAGGAGCTCGCCCTCGACACCGAAGGCGCGAGCTTCCATCGCTTTCTCGACCGTATCTACCTGCTCCAGCTGTCGACCCGCGAGCGGAGCGCCATTCTCGATCCCCTTCCCATCGGATCGCCGGCCGGACTGGGTGAGCTTCTTCAGAGCAAGTCCGTGGAAGTCGTTTTCCACGACGCGGATTATGATCTGCGCCTGCTGCATCAGGACTACGGCTGGCACGTCACGAACATCTTCGACACACGAATCGCGTCTCAGCTACTGGGAATCAAGTCATTCGGTCTCGCCGCGCTTCTGGAGCAGTTCTTCGACGTGAAGCTGGACAAGAAGCACCAGCGCGCGGACTGGTCGATGCGCCCGCTGACGGCGGACATGCTCGACTACGCCGCGCAGGACACTCGATACCTGTTACAGCTCAAGGATCACATGACGCGCGAGCTCGAGCGTCGTGGGCGCCTGCACTGGGCGAAGGAGGAGTTCGCTCGCCTCGAAGGCACGCGCTGGGAAGCCGAAGAAAGCATGGAAGGTTTTCTCCGGCTCAAGGGCGCCCGCGATCTGTCGCGCCAGGAGCTGGCAGTCCTGCGCGAAGTCGCGAACTGGCGCGACACTGTCGCAGCGCAGCTTGATCGTGCGACCTTCCGCGTGATGGGCAATGAGGTGCTATTCGAGCTGGCGCGCCGCGCGCCGAAGAGCGTGTCGGAGCTGAGCGCGATCAAAGGGATGCCCAAGGGCATGATCGAGCGCGGCGGGGCCGACATCATTGCTGCGATCCGACGCGGTGTCGAGGTTCCCGAGGCCCAGCTGCCGAAATTCCCGCGTGGTCAGCGCTGGAACAAAGACCGAGACTTCGACGAGAAGGTCGCGCGCCTCAAGGGCGTGCGCGATGCGGCGGCCACGCGACTGGAGCTCGATCCGGGGGTGTTATGCTCGCGCGAGCGGCTGGAAAGCATCGTTCGCAGCAACCCAAAGACCCTCGAAGATCTGGCGGCAGTACCCGATCTCCGCAACTGGCAGATCGAGGAGATGGGGGAAGGATTTCTTCGCGCGCTCAGTGCGGCGACTTGAACACGAAGCGCTGTCTGATTCGCGTAGCCACTGCGCAGTCCCCGAGGCGCGCCGGATGGTACCGGCTGTCGTTCAGCGCATCCGCCGCCGATAGCACGAACTCACGGTAGTTTCCCGAGACAAAGTCCATCGATTGCGGCGCTATCGAACCGTTCGCGCGCACGGTGAAGGCTAACACGACGCTATCCTCGATTCCCGCGATTGCAGCCCGACTCGGATACTTCGGCACGATGCCGGTGCTCGGCATCATCGCATACGTGAAGGGGAGGTCATAGCGCGGGATTTTCGCCTTGAAGACGTATCTCCCCTCCGGCACCGTGTCGGCCTGGTCGTCCGGAGCGAACTTCAGCACCAGCGGAATCGAATCCGCACGCTCGAGCCACGGAACATCCCGATTCTTCGCCATCGCGCCGAGCGCCGACCGAATGCTGTCCGCAAAGTCCTCAGTAAGCGTTTCATCGACGACGTCGGTCACGACGAGAGATCCATTGGAGTGGGCGGTGACGTAGGCGACGGCTCCGATGTTGAGGATGCCGCCCGCACACCGTGATCCGAGCGAATCGCAGGGCTCGTTCCCGATGATGACACTCAATCGCAACTTCGAGGGCGCCTTGAAGCGCGCCCGAAATCCCTGGGCGAGAAAACTCTCGAAGTCGGGCGGCAGCGCGGTTTTCGGGTCCTGCGATGCAGCGGTCATTTTCACGATCGTCTCGACCGTGTCACTCGCGTGAAGGGTGTCGAGGCAGCCGATGGCGTCAGCGCCGATGTCGTTCGCGGTCGAAGAAGGCTTGCGGTTGGGAGTTGGGTTGGCGGCGCACGCACTTGCCGCCGTGACAACGAAGGTGAGGCCTATGGCGCGAAGTCTGAGGTGCACGCGCTCAATTTACGAACTGACTTCTCGATGCCGTAAGCTTCTAGAAGCCCAGGTACGCCCTCACGCGTGGCTCCATCTTCTCGGGTGTCCAGAACGGCATCCAGACGAGATTCATCTCGACCTTCTCCACGCCGGGCAGCGTCTTCAGCTCCGTCTCGGCGTTGGTCATGATCTCGGGTCCCGATGGACAGCCCGGCGAGGTGAGGGTCATATCGACCTTCACGGTGCTGCCATCCACAGCAATGGCGTAAACGAGACCCATGTCCATGATGTTCAGCTGGAGATCAGGGTCCTTTACACGCCGAAGCGCGAGCTTGACCTGATCCTCGCTGACGACCCCCGTAGCAGCAACCGGTTCTGCAGCCGCGGCGGCGGGGCTCCCCACCTCTCCATTCTCTTCGCTCATGATCGAATCACCTCACCTGCAACTTAACGCTTTTTCGAGCTCGTCTTCTTCTTGACGGTGGTCTTTTTCGCAGGGGTGCTCTTGCTGCGGCTCTTCGACGTTGCGCTGGCGATCGTGTGGTGCTTCGACGACGCGTGACGACGCCTTGCGCGAGGCGGCGGGGGATTCCAGCCGACCTCTTTATCGGCGCGGAACTTCGAGGATCTCGAGGCCAGCTCGGGTCCGTCGAGCACCGAGAGTACTGCCGCATCGGACAGATCTGCCCGGACGTCCGAGATCACCTTGGCAGGACGCAGGGCGCGGGCGGCGTGCACGCGGTTGGTCAGAAGAATCACGAACATCTGCCGCTCGGGGTCGATCCACATCGAGGTGCCCGTAAAGCCGGTGTGTCCGTAGGCGGTAGGGCCGAGGTAGCGGCCCGAGCCATAGTCGCCGTCGGCGGTATCCCATCCGAGGGCGCGGTGTCCGAACGCTCTCGATGTGAATAGATCGACGGTCGACTTGCTGATGATCTGCACGCCGTTGTACTCGCCGCCGTTGAGCATCATCTGCGCAAAGATCGACAGATCCCCGGCGGTGCTGAAGAGCCCGGCATGACCGGCGACGCCGCCGAGCGCGTAGGCATTCTCGTCGTGTACTTCGCCTTGAAGCGGATAGCCGCGGGGAGGCGTGACTTCGGTTGGTGCGATCCGATAGCGGAGCGAATCTGACGGACGGTAC
>Ga0207707_10001434_pt1 | contig 22041 bp, 19 predicted proteins | sample KBSC83BmetaG_FD_184336 | JGI IMG/M metagenome (GOLD analysis project Ga0207707, IMG submission 184336) | Corn rhizosphere microbial communities from Kellogg Biological Station, Michigan, USA - KBS C8-3B metaG (SPAdes) (version 2) | ecosystem: Host-associated > Plants > Roots > Rhizosphere ...
CCGATGCGGTGGTAGTAGAGCTTCTGGTTCTTGTTGGCGCTGGTCATCTTGTTGCCCGACACCGGCTCGTCGTAGCGCGAGTAGAAGAACCCCTTGTTGTCGTGCGTCCACGAGATTCCGGAGAACTTCACCCACTTCACGACGTCGGACAGATCACGACCGTCGTCGACGCTACGAACGTGGAGCTCCTGCCAATCCGAACCGCTGGTCGAAAGGCTGTAGGCGAGGTACCGACCGTCGTGCGAGGCAGAGGTTCCCGATAGTGCGACGGTTCCGTCAGGCGACAGCGTATTGGGATCGAGCAGGACGCGCGGCGGCGCATTCCTTCCGTCCTGGACGTAGAGCACGCTCTGATTCTGCAGCCCGGTGTTCTGGAAGTAGAAGTAGCGGTCGTTTTCCTTGAACGGCGCAGAGTAGCGCGCGTAGTTCCAGAGCTGAGTGAGGCGATTTCGAATGGCAGTGCGCTGGGGAATCGTTGCCAGGAACGAATCAGTCAGCCTGTTCTGGGCCTCGACCCACGCCTTCGTCGCCGGTGAATCGACATTCTCCAGCCAGCGATACGGATCGGCGATGCTGGTGCCGTGATAGTCATCGACCTGGGTTCCGCGTACGGCCGCGGGGTAGGTAAGGGCCGGACTGGGCGCCGTCTGGGCTGGAAGCGGGACTGCAAGAAGAAAAACGGCGGCGAAAGGGGAGAGTGCGGCTCGTGAAATTGCCGCATTCGCGATACTGGAGTGACGCATGGACGCGTGGCCTACTGGCTAAATGGTTATGATGTACACCAATCTACGGCGCTTCGACGCTCAGGTTCCACTGGCACCCACGGCGTAACACCAATGGTGAAGCTGACTCGACCCGCGCAGACGGGCAGACAATACTGGCTCCTGAAATCGGATCCCGACACTTTCGGCTGGGAAGATCTCTGGAACTCACCCAATCGCACGACCCACTGGGACGGCGTGCGAAACTTCCAGGCGCGCAACTACATGCGCGACGAGATGAAGAAAGGCGACCTCGCTTTCTTCTACCATTCCGGAGGGCCCGAGCCGGGCATCCACGGAATCGTCGAAGTCGTACGTGAAGGATACCCCGATCACACGGCTGTCGATCCGAAGGATCCGCACTACGACCCGGGCAGCAAGGGCGGGGAAACGCCATGGTCGATGGTTGATATCCGCGCTGTCGAGAAGCTTCCGCGAGCCGTCACCCTCAGCGAGATGCGGTCGATTCCACAACTGGAGGGCATGCCGCTCCTCAAGAAGGGAAACCGGCTCTCGGTCCAGAAGGTCGGCAGCGCCGAATGGAACGCCGTTTTGAAGGTCGCCGGGATGACTACGGGGTAGTCCTGCCCCGATCGCGGGCCGGCGCTTTAACCATGGGGACCGCTGTTACCTGCGGCACCAGATGTTCTTCCCTCTCCTATGAGCCCCCGACCCCGACACTCTAATGATGTCGCGGAGCATTACGCCCCCTAGGACATGACCCAGCCCGTCAAAGTCCTGGTGGCGGGTTTGCCCGCGGAAATGGTCCGCGAGATCGGACTGAGGCTCGGTGGCGTCGCCATTAGCGAGTTCGACAATCCCCAGCAGATGGGGCGCGCCGCTGCCCACGGCGAGGCTCGGCTCGTCATTCTCAGCGACTCGCTCCCGCTTGAGGATTCGATCTACGTCGCGCGTCGCGCCAAGGATGCCAGCGACGACATGCGCATCGCCTATCTGCTCTCGATGCAGCACGCCGAAAGCGGACTGCGCGCGCTCAAGGACGTTCACATCGATCGGTATTTCCTCTCCCCGGTGGACACCGAGGAAATGCTTCGCCAGTTGGGGAAGCTGGCGGGTGTAGAGGTTCTGCCGTTCCAGGCATCCCACAGCGAGCACATCGCTGCCGCGGTGTCCGAGGCCTGGGAGCGCGCCAAGCCCGGTGTTTTCGAGAAGATCGACAAGCTCGACGACGCTGCGATCGCCCTGCTCGACAACACCTTTTCCGCCGAGCTGAAGTCGGCGGCGGAAGCGTACGCCCAGAACATTGGCGAGCTCGCCGGACGATTCGGGTTCGACAAGGCGGCGAGGGTTGCGCGGGACCTCATCGACCGATTCACTGCCGCATCTCTCTCACCGGTTGACGGCGTGCCTATCTCGCAGGATCTGCTCGCCCTGCGCGAGAGCCTCGTAGGACTGCCGCAGCTTCCACCATCCAAGCCCGCCGAATCGGCTGCTACAGCGACGCCGGCAGGTCCGGGGTCGGCGTTCGAGGCGGCACAGCTCGAGGGCCGTCGCGTCCTCGTGGTGGACGACGAGCCGATGATGTCGCGCGGTCTGACCTCTCTGCTCGGGCGCCGCGGTCTCGCCGTCACTGCGCTCAACGACCCGCTCCGGTTCTGGAGCGCGGTCGAAGAAACGAAGCCCAACCTGATCCTGCTCGATCTCGAGATGCCAAAGCTCAGTGGCACCGAGCTTTGCCGTGCGATCCGAAATGACCGACGCTGGAGCGCCCTGCCGGTCATTTTCCTCACCGGTCACACCGACCAGGCGAGCGTGCTGCGCATCTTCGCTGCCGGCGCTGACGATTACGTCGGCAAGCCCTTCGTACCCGCCGAGCTGACCGTTCGTATCGAGAGCCGGCTCACCGGGATCAAGGCGCGTCGCACTCCACACGAGACGGATCCCCTCACCGGTTTGGCGACGGGAGGCAAAGCCACCGAGCTGATCGAGCGGTTCCTGCGACTCGCGCGCAGAAAATCGGATCCGTACTCGGTAGCGGTGCTCCAGGTCGATGCGTTCGCCAGTCTCGCGACGAACTTTGGCCGCGCCACCGCCAACAACGTTCTGCGCTCCATCGGTGAGCTGCTCCCGAAATCCTTCCGCGGCGAAGATGTCCCGGGCTGGTGGGGCGGCGCCGACTTCACCGTCGGCATGTACGGCAGCTCCAAGGAGCACGCGGCGATCAAGCTCGCGCAGATCTGCGCCAAAATCGCCGCCCAGAATTTCACCGCCGACGATGGCCGGCGGGTACACGTCTCATGCAGTGCGGGGGTCGCCCAGTACCGGACCGACGGCGACACCGTCGCTTCGCTCTGGGACGCCGCGCACAAGGCGCTGCAGCAGTCGCGCACCGACGGCGGCACCAATCGGGTCGGAGTTTCAGGCATCACTCAAACCGGGCCGATGACCCGCCGCGTCGATGTCGCGCTGGTCGATGACGACGGCGCGCTCGTCTCGCTCCTCCGCCACGCGATGGAGAGCCGCAGCCTCAGCGTCGCGACCTTCGCCGACGGCGAGACCGCCGTTGCAGCGCTCACCGGCTCATCGCCCGAAATTCAGGCGAGACTCATTCTTCTCGACGTCGATCTTCCGGCGCTCAACGGTCTCGAGGTGCTGCGCAGACTCAAGGCAAGCGAGGTAACGCGACTCAGCAACGTCGTAATCCTCACCGCGCGGACGGGTGAGCGCGACATTCTCGCCGCCCTCGAGCTCGGCGCCGCCGATCACATACCCAAGCCGTTCAGCGTTCCGGTGCTGATGCACAAGGTTCGGGCCGTTCTCAAGCAGGGTCAGTCGTGATCGGCGACAACATCATCCGGGTCGTCATGCTGGCCGAGGTCGGCCTGCTGGTGTTCGCCGTCGCGCTCTTTTTCCTTAATGGTGTCTGGCTGCATCTCACCGAGCGCCGGCTGCGGCGCCTCTCCAAGGCCGCGCGCGATTCTGTGGCCGTTCTGATCACCCGCGGAACGATCAACGTCGAGGAACTCTCGGCACTCGCGCAGCAGCCCGACGATGTCCAGGTGATGGCATTCCTCGAGATCTCTCGGAATGTCAGCGGGACGGGGAAAGAGCGGCTGCGTTTCATAGCCGAAAAAACGGGCGCCATCGACCGCGCCAGAAAGCTCTGCGAGCACCATCGCTGGACGCGCCGGCTCCGCGGCGCGCGCATCCTCTCGCGTCTCGACGTCTCGGATCCGCTAGTGCGAAAGCTGCTCGCCGATCCGCATCCGGCGGTGCGGGCCCAGGCAGCGGAGTGGGCTGCCGCGCAGCCGTCGGAGGAAGTCATCTCATCGATGCTCGCGCTCCTCGCCGATCCGGCGACCCAGGCGAGATTCGCGGTGCAGAACGCACTACTCCGAATGGGGGGCGTGATTGCCGGCCCACTGCGGGCTTTTCTGGAGATCCACACCGGACGCGCCGCCGAAGCCGGTCTTCGCGTCGCGGAGTCGGTCGCGGAGCCGAGCTTCACGGCGGCGGCGCTGAGATTCTCGAACGCTCAAGACGACGCCGGAATTCGGGTCGCGGCGGCGAGACTCCTCGGCGCGATCGCCGGGGAAGGCGCGGCGGCCCGCCTCACCGAGATGCTCAAGGATACCGAGTCGAGCGTGAGAGCAACTGCTGCCCAGAGTCTCGGCAGGATGCAGCATTGGCAGGCGGGCTCGCTCTTGTTTGAGTGCCTCCGCGACTCGGCGTGGCGCGTTCGAAAGGAAGCAGGGCTCTCGCTAAGGGCGCTCGGCGCACCGGGAACTCTGTTCCTGCGGCGCGCTCTCAAGAGCGACGATCGATTCGCGGCCGACATGGCGCAGCAGGTGCTCGATCTTCCGGCGACGGCGGCGGGATGAACGACATTCTGCACACCGTCGTCAACGCGATGTTGTTCAAGGCACAGGGCCCGGTGCTGGCGTATTTCTTCGCCATCAACGCCTGGTATCTCATTCTGCTTGTCAGCGCGCTGCTGGAGCTGCGGCGGCACATGCTGCTCATCACCGACGAGAGCCGGCACCTGCTTCTCAGCTCCACACTCTCACCGACGATCTCGATTCTCGCGCCCGCGTACAACGAGGAGGCGACCATCGAGACGAGTTTGCGCGCGCTCTTAGCGCTCCAATATCCGAATCTCGAGATCATCGTCATCAGCGATGGATCGAAGGATCGGACGGTGCAGGTGCTGATCGAGCGGTTCCACCTCGTGCCGGTGAAGACCATCTACGAGCAGCGCATCAAAACCAAGCCGGTGCGAATGCTCTACCGGTCATCGACGTATCCGGCGCTCGTCGTCGTCGACAAGGAGAACGGGGGCAAGGCCGACGCGCTCAACGTCGGGCTCAGCTTTGCGCGCGGTGAGCTGGTGTGCGCGATGGACGCCGACACCCTCATCGAGGGCGACGGACTCCAACGAATGGTGCGCCCGTTTCTGTACGCCACCGACGTCGTCGCGACCGGCGGTACCATCCGCGTCGTCAACGGCTCGGAGGTCAAGCACGGTCGCGTTCTCAAGGCCCACGTTCCCACCAGGCTGCTCCCCGGCGTGCAGGTCGTCGAATATCTGCGGGCGTTCCTGTTCGGCCGCCTCGGATGGAATCGCCTCGGCGGCAACATCATCATCTCGGGAGCATTCGGCCTTTTTCGACGCGATGCGGTCGTAAACGCGGGCGGTTATCTGCACGACACCGTCGGTGAAGACATGGAGCTCGTGCTCCGACTCAAGCGACTGTCGTACGAGAAGGGCGGGCCGGGAAAGATCGCGTTCGTTCCCGATCCGGTGGCGTGGACCGAAGTGCCGGAGTCAGCCGCGGTGCTCGGCAGGCAGCGCGACCGCTGGCACCGCGGCCTCGCCGACGTTCTGTGGCGGCACCGGCGGATGATGTTCAATCCCCGCTACGGCGTGACGGGACTGTTCGTGTATCCCTACTACGCGTTCGTCGAGCTGCTGGCGCCGCTGATCGAGGTGATCGGGTTGCTGACGCTCGGGCTCGGACTGGCGTTCGGGATGCTCGCCTGGAAATTCGCCGCGTTGTTTTACCTCACCGCGTACGGGCTGGGCACGGCGATGACCGCGTTCACGCTCATCCTCGAGGATCTGAGTTTCCACCGCTACGCGACCTTCCGCGATCGCGCGCTGCTGTTCTGGTGGGCGCTGCTCGAGAATCTTGGCTACCGCCAGCTGACGGTCTACTGGAGACTGCGCGGCCTCTGGAAGTTCATTCGCGGACGCAAGGAGTGGGGCGCGATGGAGCGCAAAGGGTTCCAGGCGGTGCCATCTGCGAAGCAGGGGTCGGCGGCGGCGTGAATACCTGCCACTGAAGACTACCAGCTACTAGCTGGTAGTCTTCAGTTGTCGTTCCGAGCCTTGCCGGCCATCGCAATTCCTGCCAATCTCCGGTAAGTCATCACCAGATCGGAGACCCAATGCTGCGTTCGTCGTTGGCCATCTCGATATGTCTCGCCATCACCGTTGCCGGCTGCGCGAGGCGGACGCCGGGCATCGACGTCACCTCCACCGATTTCGATCTCGCGCCGCTGGTTGGACAGTGGCGCGGCACGTACAGCAGCAACTCGACCGGCAGGAGCGGGACGATCGCCTTCACCTTGCGCGCCGGCGAGTCGGCGGCGTCCGGAAACGTCGTCATGATCCCGCGGCCCGATTCATTGCTGACACCGCAGGAGCGCGAGGTTGTCGAAAATGGCGGCACGAGCGCGCGCCAGGTGCTGGCAATCCACTTCGTGAGAAAGGTTGGCGGCAGCGTCCACGGCACACTCGATCCATATCGCGAGCCAGAGTGCAGCTGTCAGGTCATCACGACCTTTGACGGCGAATTCACCAACAGCACGACCATTCAGGGCACCTACTCGACGGTGCCATCGGTTGCGGGCGGCATGGTGAGCGGCGGCACATGGACGGCGATGAGGGTGAAGCGACTGTGACCGCCCCACGGATCGATGTTCTGAGTCCTCCGGAGAGCGAGAAGATTCTAGCGCGCAACCGGGTTGGCCGGCTCGCATTCACGACGCAGGGTCGGGTGAACATCCTTCCGATTCACTACATGTATGAAGCGGGGTGGATCTACGGCCGAACTCAGCCGGGCGGGAAGCTCCTGCTGATCCTGCGGAATCGCCGCGTCGCCTTCGAGGTCGACGAGCACCAGGATGTATTCGATTGGCGGAGCGTCGTCGCGCATGGGACGTTTTACATCATCGAGCCGGGAGATGAGAAAACGTACAGCCATGCGGTCGAGCTGCTGCGCCAGGTGCTTCCCACGACGAAGACCACCCAGGATCCGGCGCCGTACCGAACGTACTTTTTTCGGATCAATGTCGCAGAGCTGACCGGGAGATCAGCGCAGCCGACGGGCGGAGAGATCACCGCGGCTTCGGATGACGAGCCGACGGAAACGGCGGTCGCGGAAGCCGACATCGCGCTACGCAACTCGGCGCGCGCCGCGCTGGCCCAGCTCGAGCACGTCGACGCCGAGCGAGTCACTGTCGAAGTCATGGAAGGAATCGTGATCGTCGGTGGGGTCGTCGAGACGTCCCAGGAATCCTCCGACATCGAGCGCGCTCTGACCGGCGTTCCCGGTGTGCGGGTGATGGTCATGCAGGTCGAGGTGGATGCGCCGGACGAGGGGGCGACCGATCCCGTCGATCTCGCCCGGGCGGTGAATCAAACTCTCGGGAAGAGCGCGAAAGCGGGCGACGACGTCCGCGTCGTCATCGAGAACGGCTGGCTGCGTGCCGACGGCACGGTCGAGAGCGCCGAGCGCCACGCCGACATCGCTCGCGACCTGCGCACGCTCCGTGGCGCGCGCGGCTTTCTGGATCGGATTCGGGTCGGCTAGTCCCGCTCGACGCCGTCGTCGTGCACCGCGATCTCGAGATGAAAGCGGTGCAGGAATCGATGCAGCGCCGGCGCGAACAGCACGCCGACCATAGTAATGAACGTGACGCCGCTGAACAGCGCGTAGAACCCTGCGAACGTGTGCAGGTGGGAGACCTGTAGCGCGCTGAGGGGCTGGGGGTCGGGCGGCGGACCCTCGCCCGACAGGATCATCGACGAATAGTAGAACGACTCCTCCCACCCGATTCGTCCGAGTGCGTGGTAGCCGAGCATGCCAATAATGAGCCCGCCACCGATGACGCCGGCGGCGATCGCCGCGCTCCGCAGCATCCGCAGCACGAACAGCCGGCGCGAGGGAATCGGCTTCATCATCACTTCGGGATCGGGCATCGGACCCGTCTTTCTTCGATTGAAGGGCATTCGACCTCCATCTATACGATAAAGCCATTCGATTTGCGGAGCGCGGGCGTGTAGGGGTTTCCTTTACACAGAGCGACAAAAGAGCCGACAAAGATTCGTCCAAGTCTCTACATAGCTCAGCCGTCCTCGCTCGTACTTTAGGTGACATTCTTTACGAGACTCCCGGTCACATGTACAGGCTCAAAGCATTTGGGGGACTTGCCGCCCCAACCAGACCAAACAGCCACTTGCTGTCCGGTGGATCTCCGCCGCTTGCAATCCTCGTGGTGTCGGAGGATGCTCGCTACGCTGAGCATCCGGTTCGCGAGCTCACCCGCAGTGGGTACCACGTGACCCCGGATCACGCGCAGGCGAGGTATGAGTTCGAGGTGCGGCTGCGTGGCGGTAACTACGACGTGATCGTGACTGCTACCCGACTGCGGGGCTGGACCGTCCTGGACCTCCTCACTGCGCGTACCGAAATACGGCCGGACATTCCGGTGATTGTGCTGGGCGACAGCGGCGGTGGCGATCTCGCTCTGCAGTGCGTGCAGGCTGGCGCAGCGGACTTCATCGCGTTGGACAACATTCAAATGCTGCCCACTGCGATTGCCCGCGCGGTGGCGGATTCCAGATCGCTGAAGGAACGGAGTGCGGCTAACGATCTGGTGGGTAAGCTCACGTTGGCGATCGACCAGAGCCCGGCGTCGATCATCTTCACCGACACGACTGGAACCATCGAGTACGTCAATCGGCGATTCACCGAAGTAACCGGATATTCCGCCGAGGAAGCGATCGGTCGAACTCCGAGCATTGTGCGCTCAGGGCGAAATCCGCGCGCTGTTTACTCTGATCTGTGGCGGACCATTCGCGCTGGAAGGGTCTGGCGCGGAGAGCTGCAGAATCGCAGGAAGAACGGCGAGCTCTATTGGGATTCGGTGAGCATCTCGCCGATCAAGGATTCGAATGGAGTGGTCACCCACTTTCTCGGCTGCCAGGAGGATATCACCGACCGGAAAATCTCGCATGAAAAGATTCGCGACAGCGAAGAGCGATTTCGCCAGCTCGCAGACAACATGCAGGAAGTCTTCTTCGTCGTGAGCAGCGACCTGCGGACCACGCTTTACCTCAGCCCCAGCTACGAAGAATTGTGGGGTCGGACACGCCAGAGCGCGGAGGACGACCCCGCGTCGTTCATCGAGGGCGTCGTGCAGGAGGATCGCGAGGAGCTGTTCGCGCACATCGCTGCAGCGCAAAAAGGTATAACGCCCCCGGCGATTGAGTTCAGGGTGAGGCGTCCCGATGGCAGCATCCGGTGGGTTCTCTCCCACGCGGCACCGATCAAGGATGTTGCGGGTAACGTGTACCGCATTACCGGTTCGGCGCTCGACGTCACCGACCGCCACATCGCGGAGGAGGCGCTGAGGGAGAGCGAGACGAGGTTCCGCCTGCTCGGCGAAGCGACATTCGATGGAGTTGTAATCTCGGTCGATGGCGTCATTCGGGAAGCGAATCATGGGCTCGCCAAGATTTTTGGTTGCACCGTCGATGGAGCGATCGGTCGTCCAATTCTCGATTTCGTCGATCCGGATTCACACCTTGAGGTCAAGAGTCGGATGGCGCAAGCCAATTCGGGCGTCTACGAGTGCGTCGGAAGACACTCGAGCGGCCGGAAAATCTTTATCGAGGTCGCGGCGAAGAGGTACGTGTACAAAGGTGAAGTAGCGCGCATCGCCGCTATTCGGGACGTTACCGAACGGCGAATCCTCGAGAATCAGTTCCGCCAGGCCCAGAAAATGGAAGCCGTCGGCCGGCTGGCGGGCGGCGTCGCGCACGACTTCAACAATCTCCTCACGGTGATCATGACGTACACCGAGATGCTTGCCGAGGATCTCGCCGATAATGAGTCGAACAGGGAAGACCTTGGGGAAATCCGGAAAGCATCCGAAGCGGCCGCCTCGCTGACCCGGCAGCTGCTCGCGTTCAGTCGGCAGCAAGTAGTCGAGCCGAAACTCATCATGCTCGAGGATGTCCTGACCAATGCCGATAAAATGCTGCGCCGCCTCATCGGTGAAGATGTGGAGCTGGTTTCTACCGTCAGCGCAGAGCGCTGCTCAGTACTCATCGATCCGCACCAGCTCGAGCAGGTGATCCTGAATCTGGCGGTCAATGCTCGCGACGCGATGCCGGCCGGGGGCAAGCTGACGCTGGAAACTTCGATTGTCGATCTCGAGGCCGATTATGCGAGGGACCATTGGCCGGCTGTCGCCGGCAGGTTTGCGATGCTGGCGGTCAGCGATACCGGTGTTGGCATGGACGAAGAGACACGAGCTCGCATCTTCGAGCCGTTCTTCACGACGAAGGAAGTCGGCAAGGGGACCGGTCTCGGCTTGGCGACAGTGTACGGAATAGTCAAGCAGAGCAACGGATTCATCTGGGTCTACAGTGAGCCGGGGAAAGGCACGACCTTCAAGCTCTACTTCCCGCTGGTGGCTGGCGAGGCAAAGGCCGACGACCAGGTGGACACCAGAAAATCGATGCGCGGCACCGAGAGGATTCTTCTGGTGGAGGATTCGCCCGTGGTGCGTGCAGCCGCAGCGCGGATTCTGCAGCGCGCCGGGTATACGGTGATCGAGGCCCCGACGAGCAGGGCAGCGGTCGACATTGCCGCTAAAAAGCAAAACGGCGTCGATCTCCTGCTGACGGACGTGGTGATGCCCGATATGAGCGGTCGCGAAGTCGCCGAGGCGTTCATGCGGCTCCGTCCTCACGCCCGTGTACTCTACATGTCAGGCTACACTGACGATGCCGTGGTGCGCCACGGCATACTCCAGTCCGGCATCGCATATCTCCAGAAGCCCTTCACCGGTGAGACCTTGACGGCAAAGGTGCGGGCGGCCCTCGACGGCTCGGGGCCCACTGCGCCCGAGGTAGACGCGGCGTGAACGAATCGTGGAGGAGGGCCACACCCGAAGAAGCCATAGCGTATACAGATACGGATCGCGAGCTATTCAGCGCGAATCCGGTCACGATACTCATAGTCGAAGACGACAGCAGGCTGCGCGCGATGGCGCGGCGGGTGATCGGTGGCCAGGGCTATCGAGTCGTTGAAGCGGTAAATGGCGCCGACGCGATTCGAGTCGCCGCCAGGGAAGGCTGGCGCATCAATCTTGTGCTGACCGATGTGGAAATGCCGACTATTGGCGTCCGCGCGATGGTCAGAAAACTGGCGCAGCTCTGCCCCGCGGTTCGCACAGTATTCATGTCGGGGTACCCTGATGAGGAGCTGCTCGCACGCGGTTTCGATAAGGGCTATGACATGTTCCTGGCGAAGCCGTTCACCGGCTTCGAGCTGGTGGCAATGGTGCAGCAGGCTCTTCGCGCGAGTCCCGTATAGCGCGGTGTGTCGTCGCTGCCCGAGGCGCATCGCACGTCGTCGACAGCTCTCGAACCCAGGGTCGTTGCATTAACTTTGACGTAATCAACTGGAGAACAGGATGCCGAAGACCGGTACGAAAGCGCCACCCGCAGCCTCGCGAAAAGCCTCACCATCCAAGTCCGACAAAACCAGCAAGTCCGACAAAAAACCCGCTGCCCCGGTGACCAGCCCGCCGTCCGGCGGCTCTGCAAATAACGGAAGCGGTGGCACGCTCGATGTCGTAGACGGCCGCACCCGCAAGGAATACTCGATCCCCGTTGCCGACTGCGCCATCCGCGCAACCGAGCTCAAGAAGATCAAGACCGACAATCCGGACGACACGGGACTCGTGTCCTACGATCCCGCCTTCCTGAACACCGCGTCCTGCAAGAGCGCGATCACGTACATCGACGGCGACAAGGGCATTCTTCGCTATCGAGGCTATCCGATCGAGCAGCTCGCCGAGAACGCGACGTTTCTGGAGGTCGCGTGGCTGCTGCGGCATGGAGAGCTGCCGACCCAGCAGGAGTACGAGCAGTTCGTGCACGACATCACGTTCCACACCTACGTGCACGAGAACTTCCGGAAATTCCTCGAGGGCTTCCGCTACGATGCGCATCCGATGGCGATGCTCAACAGCTCGATCGCCGGCCTGGCGTCGTTCTACCCATCGGCGCGCAACATCTTCGACGAGACCGAGCGCAACATCTCGATCGTCAGGCTGCTGGCGAAGACCCCGACGATTGCGGCGTTCTCGTATCGGCACGTGAAGGGCCTTCCGTTCGTCTATCCGGACAATCGGCTCTCCTACGTCGAGAACTTCCTGTCGATGATCGCGCGGATGAGCGAGTCCAAGTACGAGGCGAATCCGGTGTTCGCCCGCGCGCTCGAGATCCTGTTCATCCTGCACGCCGATCACGAGCAGAACTGCTCGGCGAACGCCGTGCGCGCCGTCGGGTCATCGCATGTCGATCCGTTCTCGGCGGTGTCGGCCGGAGTGGCGGCGCTGTTCGGTCCGCTCCACGGCGGCGCGAACGAGCAGGTGCTGCGCATGATCACCGAGATCGGGAACGTGAAGAACGTCCCGAAGTTCATCGAGGGCGTGAAGACCGGGACGGGCGGCAGGCTGATGGGCTTCGGCCACCGCGTCTACAAGAGCTACGATCCCCGCGCCAAGATCGTGAAGCGTCTCGCCGACGAGGTGTTCAAGGTTGTCGGCGTCGACAAGGATCTGGAGATCGCCCTCGAGCTCGAGCGAATCGCACTGTCCGACGACTACTTCGTCTCGCGCAAGCTTTACCCGAACGTGGATTTCTACACCGGGCTGATCTATCGCTCGATGGCTTTCCCGACCGATTTCTTCACGGTGCTGTTCGCGATCGGCCGGATGCCGGGGTGGCTGGCGCAGTGGGAGGAGATGCTGCTCGACAGGGAGCAGAAGATCGCGCGGCCGCGGCAGATCTACATTGGGCCGAAGGAGAGGCAGTACCGGTCGAAGCTGTCCGCGAAGTAAAAGGCTTGCTATGAACCGCAACGGAACTGGTGTGTGGGGACGTGCAACAGAACGGGTGCCAGACGTCAGTAACGTAGGCACCCATTCCGTTGCAGTTAAAACGCCGTCATCGCTCACCCATTCCGTGCGCACTCAACGCACAGCAGCTCCTGCCCGATAAATCTCCTTCGACCTGCCTCGGTCACCACCCACGGCCGGTTCTGCCACGGCGGATCGTGGCGCACGTGCTGGGTGTGCCCGCACTCGAGATCGGCGACCCAATGCTGTTCTTCGTCCTGATGGAATCCGACGATGCGGCGTGGAACCGATGGTAGATCGCTCAACATTCCGCGCCCACCCTCATGACCATGGAACGGAGCACCCAGTGTCCCCGGCAAGAGATTCTGTGGTCACGAGCGGGTGACAGCGACATGTGTTGGCTCTGAATTCATTGAGTTAACCAAAGGTATGGGCCATGCTGACTGACGCATTCCGCGATCTCCTTTTCCCACCTCAGCGGGGCGTACCATGAAGAAATTATGTGCTCTAACCCTCACGCTGTTCAGTGTTGGATGCGGCGTCTCGACCAACACGAGCCTGGTCGATCCCAGCATCCATCTGGCGCGGCTCTGCCCGGACGGGGTAAAGCTCTACACCGCCCCCGATCGCGTCACGACGGAGTATCGCGAAGTCGCCCTGCTCAACGCTTCGGGGGAGACCCGCTACTCCGACGAAGGCGACCTGATCAACTCGATGAGAAAAGCGGCTGCCAAAGCCGGCGCCAACGGAATCATCCTCAACGGCATCGATGAGCCCAACGCCGCTACGAAGGTCGCCGCAGAAGTTTCCAACGTCATCACCCGAGACGCGATGCCCATAAGTCCCGAGCGGAAGGGCAGAGCGCTGGCGATCTTCGTCCCCGCCGATTCGGCGACTGCGGCTGCGGTGTGCGCTCGGAAGAAGTGAGCTGCGTCCGCTGCAGTTAAACCGGCGATCTTGAGGTACTTAGAATCTCTCCCCGCGAGCCTCGCGAACGTGACTGCCGGCGGAGCGGATGCGCGGCCACATCGTGAAAAAGAAGACGGCAATCCCGACGAATTGGGCGACCCCGCCTGCAACCACTACCAGCCGCAGCCAGAGCGAGCCGGAACTGACCCGCGCCAGCTCGCCGGCGATCCGCGCTGCTGTTCCGAGCGTGATGATCCAGTACGCGGCGTTTGCCGCCGTCGGGTTGTAGCGCTGCTCTTCACCGCGCTCCCGGGGGAATAGCCACAGCGCAACGCCAAGGATCATCATCATCACGAAGCCGACGAGGATGGCGTGGGTGTGAGCGCTGATCTCGTATTGGCTCGAGGATGCGAGGTATAGCTCGCGGCGAATGAGGATGTGTGTACCGATCGCGAGGCCAAGCACCAGAAAGCCAATGGCGGTTTTTATGTATCTACGTACGAGTGAATGCACAGTCGCGCTGTTGGCTGCAAAAACCTTGCGCACCGAGTGGTGCGCAAGGTTGGGGGGGGGACACGCTGGGCGCGAACTAAGCGAGAACCGTCGTTTCTTCGCCCGCTGGTTCGGAAACCTTGCGCGTCGTCTCGGGCGAGACCTTCTCCGGATGGAAGACGAGGATCGAGCTCATCGCCGACTTGGTGACCCCGTCTGCCACGCTTCCGTGAATCACCCGCGCGAAGCCGCCGCGGCCGTGGGTGGCAATCGCGATCAGATCGGCGCTTACGCGGCGCGCGTAATCGGTGATCGTTTCCGGAACCAGCTCGCCGATGACTACTTCGATGGTCGCTGGCACCCCCTCGGCGCGAACTTCCGCAGCGCGGCGGGTCAGATATGCTTTTGCTCCCGCCACCTTCTTCTCCCACCACGGAAGCCGGCGCTCCTCGTTGTTATCGTACGCGTCCTCGGACGGCGCCAGCACGTGGAGAAGTGTTATTTCCGCTTCCTCCATTCTTGCGAGTGGAACCACCTTCGCCAGGATCTGCTCCGCGAGCGCCGACCCATCGAGAGGCACCACGATGTGATGAAATTCCTTTGTGGCTTCGGGACTCAGGTAGCTCGCCCTCGGCTTGACCACGAGGACGGGGATGGTGGTGCCGCGAATCAGCGAGTCGGTGACGCTACCGAGCGAGAGCCTGGCGATGCCGCGCCTGCCGTGGCTGCTGATGACGATGAGATCGATATCGTTTCTGCGCGCGTAGCCGGCGAGCACATCCGCGATTGGCCCGAGCTCGAGATCGGCGGTTACATCAACGTCGCTGAGCGTACGGCACTCCGCTGCCAGCGCGTAGAGCTCGGTGAGGGCAGCATCCTGCTCAGCGCGCATCGCCTCCGGTGTGATCATCGCCGCGTCGGGAGACGCTGTCATGCCGAAGTACGCGCCGATCGATAGTATGCGTATGAGACGCACCTTGGCATCGCACCGCTCTGCTATCCTCAACGCAACGAGAATAGCCTCTCGATCGAACCCCGACCCATCCGTCGGGACCATGATGTTCTTGTACATTTGAACCTCCTTGTCGCAAAGTTGGGGACTAGGCAGGCAGCAGGTCTACGGTCGTCGACGACACCGACAAAATCGTGTTCGCCTCGAGAACTGCCTCCTTCGCCAGCACGTTCTCTGGTTTGAAGACGAGCATGGACCGGTTCGCCAGGTGTAGCACGGCATCGGCGACGCTTCCACGGAGCACTCGTGCGAGCCCACCGCGACCGTGGGTTGCAATTGCGATCAAGTCCACCTTCTCCCTTGCCGCAAAGTCACTGATTGCGCTCGGCACGTTCTGGCTCACGACGATATCCGTCTTTACGCGCAAGCCGGAGCGCCGCCGCAGCTGCCGCGAGACGCGCTGCAGATAGTTCTGTGCAGACTTGATGTCTCGCTCCCACCACGCGAGGTCCGGATTGGTGATCTCACCGCGCGCCGGACGCTGTGCTTTTATCACGTGAAGCAGCGTGAGATCGGCACCCTCGAGACTGGTGAGCAACGCGATCGGTGGCAGGATCTGCTCGGCCAGGGTCGAGCCGTCGAGCGGGACGACGACGTGGCTGAAGGCTTCACCGGCCTGCGGATTCAGGTAGCTGGTCGGCGGTTTCACCACCAGCACCGGGATCGACGTATGGCGGATCAGTGAGTCGGTGACGCTCCCCAACGACATTCTGGCGATACCGCTGCGGCCGTGGGTGCTGATTACAATGAGATCCACCTCGTGCCGTCTCGCGTAATCCTCCAGCACCTCTGTGACTGGTCCGGCGTGGAGGTCGACGCTGATCGCGACGCTCGAGACGGTGCGGCACTCGGCGGCGAGCGCGTAGAGCTCACTGAGAGCCCGGTCGCGCTCACTGCGAACCACCTCCGCGGCAACGGCGGTACCCTCGGCCGCCGCTGCAACCGCGAAGAAAGAGCCGGTACCCAGAACGCGCACGAGCTTCACCTTCGCTTCGGTTCTCTCCGCGATTCTCAGCGCGACCCTGATCGCCTCGCGGTCGAACCCCGTGCCGTCGGTCGGCACCATGATGACTCTGTACATGAATCCTCCGGATTGCCGCTCGTCGAAATGCCGACGAACCATTGACGCTGAATCTCGGCATTGCGGGGGGCTTTCTGCGTCAGAGGAGCGCTGATCTTTTGTCAGCGTTTCCCTGTTTTCGAGACGATGCCCAGAGCCGAGGCGATCGTTGGGCGGAACGATCCGGGGGCTACACCCGCGCCCGGCGCAGCAGCTGCGCATTGGCCGCAACGATGATCGTGCTCATCGACATGAGAATCGCACCGACGGCGGGATTGAGCACGATTCCCCATGGCGCAAGCGCCCCGGCGGCGAGCGGGATCGCCACGACGTTGTAGCCCGCAGCCCACCAGAGATTCTGAATCATCTTGCGGTACGTAGCCTTGCTGAGCGCGATGATGCGCGGCACATCCCGCGGGTCGCTCCTGATCAGTACGACATCGCCGGCTTCGACCGCGACATCAGTCCCTGCTCCGATCGCGATTCCGACATCGGCGGTAAGCAGTGCGGGCGCATCGTTGACGCCATCGCCGACCATTCCGACTCGCTTGTTCTGGGCGCGAGCCTCTGCGATTTTCGATGCCTTCTGCTCCGGTAGTACTTCCGCCAGGACGTGGTCGATCGACAGCTCGGCGGCGACCGCGTCGGCGACCGCTTTTGCGTCGCCGGTCATCATCACCACCTCGATGCCCTGCTGGTGAAGGCGGCGCACGGCTTCGGCGGACTCCTCGCGGATCGCATCGGATACCGCAAACACCGCCAGGACCGCCTTGCCTTCGACGAGAACGATCGCGCTTTGCGCGCGTTCAACAGCTCGTGTCACCGCTTCGCGCAGCATTGGCTCCATCGTCACGCCATTCTGCCGGATGAGGGCCGGCCCGCCTACGAGCAATCGGCGTCCCTCGACCTCTGCTTCCACGCCCTGACCTGGAATCGCCCGAAAATTCTTTACCGCGGGGGCCACGATGCCTCGCTCGCCGGCGGTCTTCACGATACCCTGCGCGATCGAGTGCTCCGAATCGCGCTCCACTGCCGCGGCGAGGCGCAAAGCCTCCATCGCGGAGAGCGATGCAACCGGCGTGATGTCGACCACCCGGAACTGACCGCGAGTCAGCGTGCCGGTCTTGTCGAAGAAAATCGTGTCGAGGTTCCGCGCTTCCTCCAGGCCCCGCCGATCGCGCACCAGGAGTCCGGACCGAGCACCGAGGGTGGTCGAGATAGCGACGACGAGCGGAATGGCCAGACCTAGTGCGTGCGGACAGGCGATCACCAGCACCGTTACCACGCGCTCGACTGCGAACGCCGCCGTCGCTCCAGCGAGCAACCAGGCCACGAGAGTCACGACAGCGGAAACGATCGCAATTACCGTGAGATAGAAGGCGGCGCGGTCAGCCAGCGCCTGAGCGCGAGAACGCGAGCTCTGCGCCTGTGCGACGAGCCGCATGATGCCCGCGAGCGTGGTGCGGTCTCCAGTACGTGTGACCTGAACACGCAGCGATCCCGCCCCATTGATGGTTGCGGCGATGACCATGTCGCCCGTTTTCTTCGGCACCGGTCGTGATTCTCCGGTGATCACCGACTCGTTGATCTCGCTGGCCCCATCGACCACCTGGCCGTCGGCCGCGATTGCTCCGCCGGGCCGCACCAGAATCAGATCACCCTCGCGCAAGTCGGCGACCGGCACTGTCACCGTGCCCGAGCCGCTCACCCGCTCGGCTGTATCGGGCACCAGCCTCGCCAGCTCCGAAAGAGCGCCGTGCGCCTGCGAAATCGAACGCATCTCGATCCAGTGGCCGAGGATCATGATGGTGATCAGGGTGGCAAGCTCCCACCATAGATCCATCCCCGTCACCCCGAGCGTTACAGCGAGACTGAATACGAACGCGACGGTGATCGCCAGCGAGATGAGCGTCATCATGCCCGGCATGCGCTCCTTGAGCTCCACCGCGGCGCCGCGCAGGAAAACCAGCCCGCCATAGACGAAGAGGATCGTCCCAAAGATGGCGGGCACGAGATGCGAACCCGGGAATTGCGGGGCGCGGAAGCCGAGCCACTGCTGGACCATCGGTGACCACACGAGGGTCGGAACGGTCAGCGCCAGTGAGCCCCAGAATTTGTCGCGAAACATGGCGACACTGTGTCCGGCGTGTCGATCGTGCTCCGCGTGCGCGTGCTCGACGCTTAACGAATCTGGCAGGGGCTCTGAACGCCCGTGATTGTCAGCACCGCCGTGCCGATGACCGGCATGGTGCTCTCGATTCTCACCGGAAGCTTGCATGCGTCGTCGCTGAGGTGGATCCGAATGATACCTTCTCCCTCGTAGTGCTGGGGATCGCGCACACGCATCTCGACGCGCACCACGTGTAGCTCGCCGAGCGGCGTCGGTATGACCTCGCGCCGCACCACGGTCACGCGGATCGGATTTCTTGCCACGTCGAAATGGCGGTCGAAGCTGTACACGGCTCCCGGGGTCAGCGCCAGCGTTCGGATGAAGTACATGAACGACAGCTCGTCGAGCGGCTCCGCAGTGGGACTGCCCCCGCTGTCTCCTGCTGCTGACTTCCAGCGCTTCTCGTCCGGATATAGCTCGAACGACTCGTCGTGCCGCGACAACGGATTGCGCTCGTGCTTCATGAATCGCAGCGACGCTCTACGAACGGGATCGAACCACGAGGAGCTGATGCTCCTGCCCGGCACAAGCATATAACGAATCCGCGAATCGAAGCGAAACAACAGCGCCCGCGAGCCGCGGACATCGACCGGTCCTTCGACCCACATCGTCGCGGTGCCGACCCTGTTGCCGTTTGCCAGTGTCACCTGGTAATCGAGCCGCTCTCCCGATCCGAAAGGCAGGCCACTTCCCGTTCCCGCCTGGCCGGCGGTGAATCCCGCGAGGACGAGTGGGAATAAGCCGAATAGCGTCACGCGCGCCGCGCACCGCGCGAGCGGAGCTGAACGACGGACTATGAAGCCGCTTAACGGAATAAAGTGCATGGGTCAATCTGCCGCGTACCCTGGCCGCCCGAAGTCGGGAACCGCCGCAAATCGTGTCAGGAGATACACCCGCGTTTCAGCGGCAAAATCCCTACGTGAGGAAAACTCTCACAAAAAACCAGCGCATCTCCGACGGACTGCGCTGAGATGACAGCGCACTTTCAATCCATCGTCTTCGCTTGAAAGGAGGGGGTGCACGATGCGTAGCATCAAAGCAGTGGCGGCGGGGTTCATGGTTGCCAGCTTCCTTATCGTCGCCGGCGGCTGGGTGTTCGGGAGGATCGTCGCACCGGCGATGCGCGGAGAGTATTACACGCCGAGCCAGAGTGCGGGGCTAATCGCTCTCGTATATACCGCTGCGGCGATCGCCGCCGGCGCGTACGTGACCGCGCGTCTTCACAGCTCGGGCCAGACTCTGAGTGGCTTCATCGTCGCGCAGGCGTTTTTCGGATTCGGTCTCATCCGCGAGTTCTGGGACACCGGCGCGTCGTGGTACACCGTCACGGCGGTCGTTTTGGTCATTCCTTGCGCAATCATCGGTCAGGCGTTCGCCCGGAACATCAGCCGCGGACGTATCGCCCGCGGGCTGAGCTGATCGTCGCTGTCGAGCAAAGTCTTTAGAAGGTTCAACCGACCCGGAGTAGAATATGAGTCTCGTCCACATTCACTTGCTGCTCAACCATGTGCCCGTCGTCGGAGCTCTCTTCACGCTGCTGCTCTTTGCTGCCGCGCTGGTGCTGCGTGACGTGGTATCGACGAAGTTCGCGCTGGCGTTCACCGTTGGTCTTGCCGCTGTTGCTGTCGCGGTCTACTTCACCGGTGAGCCTGCAGAGCAGGCGGTCGAACACCTCGCGGGAGTGACCCGGGCATCGATTCACCAGCACGAAGAAGCGGCGGAGCTGGCGACCATCGCGATTGGCATTCTTGGCGCGTTGTCGGTGCTTACGCTACTCGTGTTCCGGGCGAGGCGCGCTCCGAGGTGGGTGGCAGCGGCCGGGGTTGTCGGCATGCTGGCGATAAGTGCGCTGATGGGGTGGACGGCGAATTTGGGGGGCCAGATCCGCCACACCGAGATTCAAGCTTCGTCCGCGCCGCAGGCCGACCACGACATGGGGGAGTAGTGCCGCGGCCACAGCTCCGACTCACCCGCGACAGCGTTGTGCTCTGATTCGACCCTAAGCCCCTGAAGACCTGTCTCAGGGGCCTCATTGTAGGGGATTCCCCTTGGCCGCCGTGCGGAATCCACGCCGAAACTTCAGCGACATTCCCGCAAAAATTGAGGTGAAGTCCGACAGTACGGGTGTCGAGTGACTCGTATCCTGGGTGCGTACCAACAACGCACCATCACCAATCGAGGATACGAAGATGAGAAAGACCCTTCTGACAGTTTCAGCGCTGATGGCGGCGGCCGCGACGGCCGGCGCACAAGGCGCCAACGCGGTTCGACTTCGCCTAGATCCGGCCAGTGAGCTGACCGTCGAGGGCACGTCTTCGATGCACGCCTGGCACTGCAAGACCGACAAGATCAACGCCTACGTCGATGTCGATCCGGGCTACACCAAAGACCTCACCAAAGTCGCGCGTCCGATCGCAGCGGTGAGCGTCAACATCGTCGTCAAGACGCTGAGCTGCGGCAACGCACAGATGGATCGCAACATGTTCAGCACGCTGAAGGCGGACGAGAATCAGCTGATCAAGTACACCCTGAGCGGCTATGACCTCCTCAATGGCAGTGTTTCACCGACTGCATTTGCCGCGAAGACCAACGGCACGCTGAGCATCGCCGGCGAGACCAAGCCGATCGAGATGAAGATAAGCGCCGAGCGCCAGGGCGACGGCAAAGCGGTCGCCTCGGGCGAACAGACCCTCCTTCTCAGCGACTTCGGCATCAAGGCACCGAGCTTCATGTTCGGCGCTCTCAAAGTGGGCAATGAAGTAAAGGTGAAGTTCACGCTCAAGGCAGGACCGGAGCTTCTGGCGCAGCTGGAAGCGCTCAATCGCGCCGGGCAGTAAGGACAGCTTGCAACCGATGATCAACCGAGCCACAACGATTTCAAATCAGGAGCAGACCATGAAAGCCACGTACACCGTCCTTGCAGCCGCGTTCGCGATGCTCGCAGTAGCGCCTCGCTCGAGCGCGCAGGGAACCAAAATGACTGTCGCCACCTCGGCCAGTCGCGTCGATACCGCTTCACCCGCCGGCATCGCAGTGCCGGAATCAACCTCCATCGACACCCTCAAGAAGATCGCGGGCGTCAAGGATGCGAAGAAGCCGTCATCCTTCATGGCGATGGCACCGAAGGTCGAGATCCAGAACTACCGTCCCGAAGACAAGCGGGGCATCAACATCTTCGAGGCGCCAAAGGAAGAATCAGTCGCGTACGACGGGTTCAAGCTCCAGTGGGGCGCGGCGTTCACCCAGCAGTTCCAGGGTCTCGATCACAGCAACACCGCGGCGCCGAAGCTCGTGACGAGCGGGACGCCTCCAGTGACGACCGATGCCAACCAGTTGATCCGCATCGGACACGGCCCCAATAACGCCACTGCCAATCTTTACCTGAACGGCCAGCTGGCGCGCGGAATCCGCGTCGCGATGACGACCTACTCGTCGGCTCGGCACCACAACGAGA